>TARA_R110002096_G_scaffold18130_4_pt1 | contig 18277 bp, 6 predicted proteins | sample TARA_R110002096 | Tara Oceans TARA_R110002096 (sample SAMEA4397295) | marine metagenome | biome: Polar Biome; feature: [DCM] deep chlorophyll maximum layer (ENVO:01000326); material: water (ENVO:00002006), including particulate matter (ENVO:01000060) such as... | depth 35 m
TCGTTGAGTTCCTTTGCCATTATACGTATTTCTTTATTTTATATATAGTCACTTATTTTTGTTGATTTTTACTTTATATAGCCGGGTTGGTGTTGTTTCACATTACACCTTCCATTCTCTCCCGTTGCTTTGTTTTTACACCTCTCGTTATCACCCTTAATAAACTCACATTGGGTTGTAGATTTCTTTTGTAAGTCTTGTTTGTAATCCGCAACATTATCTTTATCTTTGTCTTCATGCCATTCGCATCTATCTCCCGGTTTTTTAACAGTAGCTCCGCATCTGTGTTTATTTTTATTCGCAGCCGAGCAGTAATAAGTCTTGTTTGTAGGGTAACCTTCCTCATCAAATTCAATAAACCCGTCTTTCTTATCTTTTTCGTATTGTTCTATTTCTTTTTCTACCGTGGGCTTTATAATTTCCTCAGTTTTTATTTTATCTTTTAATTCTTTTTCTTTTTCTTTGTTAGATTTCTTTTCCTCTTTTAATTTATTTCTAATAATATTTGCTTCTGTTTCTATACCTAAATCCCAAGCATTCCAACCTAACGTTAGAGCTATTCTATCTATAGCCTCGTATTCATCATTAGAAGCTAATATAAGATTATTTACTTTTCTAGATACTCTATCTAAAGGTATATTAGTGAAAGCAGATATAAGATTTGCAATAGCATCAACGCCTGGATTACCAGGTTCTAATCCCATTTCCTCCATTACATCTCTGTTTATCTGCTCTGTTTTTATAGCAGAATAAAGTTTTCTAAATTTACTACCAATAGACGGGGATAAATTAAGAAATTGTAAAATAGTATAAGTATGATCAGCATTCCAACCCTTCACCTTTTGTGATTGATATTCTAACACACCATTTTTAACAGTAACAAGAATTTGACCCTCTAGACCAAGTCCACTTATAATGTTATCGACCATACTGTTTAACGCATCGTCCGTAGCTTCTTCTTCGTCTTCATCTCCTATTGCACCCCAAACTGCTTGTTGTAAAAATACAAAGAAAGCATTTTGCAATAATCCATAATAAGCTATTTTCCCTAAGTTTTGCGCATCATTACCTCTCCTGTTTTTAATATCACTAGCCGCTCTAAGCATTATCCTAGCATACTGCATTGGAGTATTTTTAAAGCCCATTAATAATATACCTAGATTACTACGTTGTAATTGTGATATTTGAGATGGGTCTGAAGACTGTTGGCTTTCTTCAGCTTTTGCCTGAAAATCTAACATAGCTTGAGTTTCCGCTTCTTTCAAGGTGTATAAATCGTCTGTTTCTGGGTTTACTATACCCTGGTAATATGCGGTATAATTCATCACGAACGGCCCTCCACCCAATACAATAGCAAGCATATCCGCGATTTTAGTTGGCGTAAATCCAATCTTTAGCAAATAAGCAATTAATCCTGATAAAGATTTTTTAGAGTAAATATCTGTAGCTTTATTTATTTCTTCTTCACTAATACCCCTGGAATCACTACCTAATCTTGATTGAACATAGTCAGAATTCAAAAGCTCCAAAGCAGTTCTAATAAATATCTTGGGACTACCAATAACCGCTTTAGCCGCATTTGCTATATTGTTAGGCCCAAACATCTCTATAAAATTAAACATAGATATTGTTTGAAGCGACGCCGATCTCATGTTTAAAAACATTATAGTCCCAATGGAATTGTTTACCCAAACTCTAAACTTCCTTGATAGCTCTCCTTCAGTGCTAGGCTTGCTAGTCCCATACTCCATAGCGTATAGCATGTCGTCGAACGCCGCCATAAACTTTTTACCATAAGTATTTAGTAATGTATTTCTAACTTCTTCAGTAAACATTAAGTCAATGTTTTCATTCCACTCTGTCAAGTACTTAGCTCTAGACTCATTAGCGAGCTTGCTCATATCTGAAGCAACATTTTGTGCTATCCAATCTTGTGTTGGTTTAGGATAGTTTTTTAAAGCAATTTTATCCACGCCTAAAGCAAGTGCTTTTAGTTCTGCATCTCCATTTACGACGTCTAGTAAGGTTTGTAGTTCTTCTGGTGTAATTTCAGGTATTTTATATCCGTTTTTATTCCATATATATACTCTTACCGCATCATCATAGGTAAACTCGGTTGTTAAACCGGGAATTTTATCTCTTAATTTTTTGTTTATTTTAGGTAAAGATTTTATTAAATCTTTATATCTTTTAGCTAGTTTTACTTTTGCGGTTTTCCAATCAGATACTCCTTTTTGGTAAGGTTTTGTTAGCATTTCATCTAACCAAAATAAAGCATCTTCTCCTTCTTTTCCTTTGGGTAAAAATTTATATAAAAAGTCTCTAAAAGCAAAGGATGAAGGTGGAAACAGACTAAAGTTCCACTGCTTCGCAGCGTTTATTTCTGCTTGTAATGCTGTGGGTAAATTATCTGGATCTATTCCTTTTTTAGCTTTTAATATTTCTAAGAATTTAGAGTTGATAACATTAATGCTTTCTTTGTAGTCTTCAACAACTTGTATGCCCTCTATTTTTACATCGTATTTAGCTTGTAAATCGTTTATAGCATCTACAACATCTTTAGAGTCATCATACATTTCTATATCCGTATATCCATCAGCTATATATGTCTCAAGTTCTATAGCTTTATCAATTCCTCTTATTGTTTTACCCTCAACACCTAATCCTTTTATGTTGTCTAAAGGTAAATTTATTCCTTTAGTTTTTAACCACTCGTATATAGCTAAAGCTGATTCTGGTTGTCTAGCTGTTAATATACGTATGTTTTTAACTCCATATCTTTCAATTTGATTTCTCAGCTTTTGCAGCATAGGACCTTCTTTACCACCTCTAACGTTAACAAAGTCCTTAAAATCAAACGTGTAACCCGCCTCTGTTAACTCCGCGGCTCTTGTTACAAATTTACTTGATGCCATGGGTTTTGTCTTGCCATTTAAGTCAGTGACGTAAACAACGTTTTTACCATCAATAGTTAGGGTTTCGTCAAAGTCAAAGAACCTAATAGTCTCGGCGTTATAAAGTTTTTGATTTATAGATTCTTTGGAGTTTATAACAACTACACTGTTTAATCCTAAATCAGGGTTTGATTTAATTTGTAATTCAATCGCGTCATTATTTATTTGATCCACGTCTAAAGCATTAGACACAGCAACAAACTCTTCTCCTACCACGGTGTTGTCTTGTAGATCTGTAAGAGAATGTAGGTTGCTATGCCCCATGGACAAATCGTTATAATATCTAATTAAAGCACTGTTACCGGGAGACCACTCTATAGGCATTGAAGATACTAACTGGAAGGTTTTTAGCATGTCATCCATCTCCGTTGATATAATAGCTACGTTGTAGTTTTCAAAAAACCGTTCTAACATTTCGTCGGTTATCTTTGTTTTTGGGTTTAAATGCTTGTCTGCTAATATTTGACAAACTATCTCAGCTGGTATCATGTGTTCATAACGTACCTTCCCTTTGTAACTAGAGCCAATATCATATTTTAAATTAGCAGACGATCTAAGAATAGTATTCATATTACTCTTCATCTGCATCAATAGCATTTGATAATCTTCTTTTGTGTAACCAGAGTCTTTTTCTTTAATTTTGTCAGCCAGCCAAGTTAATTGAAGCATTAAAGCTTCTCTAGATTCTAAAGCCATTTCTAAGTTCTCATCATACTCCGCGGCTCTACGAGCCTTAACTGTTTGAGTGGCTGGTTTTGTATCTATATTGACCGGTTGTTTGTCTATAATTCCAACACCTTTACTATCAACATCAACTCCAGGTATTTTATTAACCACGTTGGCAACAAAATCATCTACATTTTGGAACACTTGGTATCTTTGTTGTAATCCCTTAGATGGAACATTTAATACTACTAACGTGTTTGTCTTTTTATCCCACACTATTTGTGCATTACCTATTTTACCAGCGGAAGTATACTGAGCTTTATAGTGCTTTAGCAAATATTTAACAGCGTCATGTTTAGACAAAACCTTACCTTCAGCTTTCTTTTTTGTATAAGGTTTTTTTGTGTCTGGATCTATCCTGTGTTTATATCCTTTCTCCTTATTACCCATGAAATAATCAATATCTATCATTTCACTTACCATTTGAAGTGGTAAATGTCTATGCGTCATTACTTTACCTTTATCACTAAAGGATCTAGATATTACTATAGGTTTATTGTTTTCGTCAACGATCTTATATTTCTTAACAAACGCAGCGTTATGCAATTCGTCAGTTAAAAGCTTATTTATAAACATAGGTAGCGTGACGTCTCCATCAATCACCTTTGAAGCACTATTATATTTTTTTACTAGATTCCATATATCCTTTGCTATATTTTTACGCTCCGCTGGCGTAAACAAAGGTTTTCCCTCGCTTTTAGGATTTTTAATTGGCTCTAAAATATTATTTACAACCTTTATAACTTGTTCTACATCTAATTTTATGTTACCTAAATTTGTTATACCAACACCTATGTTTTGCAAATTATTAAAAACACCATCATACTTATCTGGGTTTTGAGTTATTAGCCTAATATTTATAGCTTCCTTGTCACCACCTCTATTTGATTGATCAAGCTTTATCGTGTTTTCGATGTTTATTATGGATTGATCTGTTAGAATATCGTTGTGAATATGTAAAGCTACGTCAGCATATTTAGCGTGTATATCACTTTTAGGATCTTTTAGTCCATCTAAAAATGTCTGTAATCCTATTTCTCCAGCTAATTGATATTCTAATCCCTCGGTTTTACTTTGTATTCCAGAGTACTTGCCATCTTTTTTAGTCATATAGATCGCTACAAAAGCATCATCTGATATAATATCATCCCAAGTTTGGTCTTCCGCTAGTTTTATAGTCCTTATTTTTGGTGGACCAGAAGTCACGCCGTCCCAAGCCGGGCCGTCTGCTTTTGTATAAAAACCAATATCACCTGGTTTAATACCTTTCTTTCTACCTTTCCAATCAGTCGTCCAGCCAATTCCAACAACAAATTTCTCTACAGCGTTGGGTATATTTTTAGACAAGTAAGTAGGTGTTAGTCTTTCTATTAACAATCCTTTGTGGTTTGTAAGGAAGTCTTTGTAAGCGTCTCCATTTTTACCCATCAATAATTTAACAGCTAATCTAAGCGTGCCAGATATATTTCCAGCTTGTTGGAATATAGAGCTTGTGAAGGGATGTGTTTTTAATCTATTAGCAGTTACTTCTTCGTCATAAGCCGGTAACTTTGTTCCAGATATCTTTAGTATAACATCATCTAGTATTGTCTGGAATTTAACCGGCTTTCCGTCGATCATTATCTCTTGAGTGAAATCTACTTGATCTTCAAGTCTTTTACCTGTGCCTTTGTCACCACCTGCGTCAAAATCAACTTCTGTTTCTATTAAGTTAATATCAATTTCAACGTCATCGTCAGGTAATTGTACTTCGCTTAAATCTTCTTTATCCCATCCTTTTTCCATCATCGATTGTTCGTGCTCCAAAGATTCATAGAAAAAATCATTAGTAGCATCTCCCGATTTTAAACCATCTAACATTTGTGGTAAGAAAACACCTTGCTTATTACCCTTTGTCATTATGAAACCAAAGAAATCATCATTAACTAAAGGGTCAAACTTTACCATGGTTTGGAAAATATTTTCGTAAGCCTTGTTGCCAGACCCATAAATAGCCGCTATTTGAAAACCATGTAGATCAAATCCAGGAGTGTCTCTAAAAGCACCTTTGTCTCCTCTAGATTTTTTAGATTCGTTTTCCAATACAAGATTTAGTAGGGGAAGTATTTTTTCTGAAAATGCTCTCGATGACATGTCGGTAGCTCCATCTGGATCCGTTTTATACAATCTATTAATTTCAGCCCCAACATCAATTGCTTTGTTGTTGTTATCATAAACTATATACGCTCTACTTCCATCAATTTTAATACTTTGATGATCCGTATTTTTAGATCCGTTTACATCTATGTTATTAGCAATAACTGGTCCTTTGTGTTTTAGTTTACCCTTAGAGTACCCATCACAAATATCTGCAACTAAATTAATAATTTGATCAAAATCCATATTTACTACACCTGCACCAATTTCCTTCTTGCTTTTGAACATGTTTAAAAAACCAGCTAGCGCTCCGTCTTTTGTTATTAGTCCCAGGGGTCTTTTGCCAGAAGTAACGTCCGCGAGGAATTCTACTATCATTTCATCTGTAATAGTAGCGTCTACCCTTGCTTGAAACTGTGCGTCTGTCTCTAGTACTCCATCTATTTTTATTCTAGCGGTATTTCGTTTTAATTTCTTATAAGCCTCGCCAAACCTAACGTAAACAATTAAATCTGGGTTTCTTTTTATATACTCAACTAAAGTGTCTTTCATCTTTTTATGAGCATCAGGATTTTCTGTCTCCAACGCGTCAAACCAAAAGTGAGTAGTTTCGTGATCTACAACATTACTTCTAGCATGCTCCATGTTTATATCCATTACATTTCCAACCACCCTACCTCCAGCTTCAAATGATTTTTTAGTATTGTAATTATACGAGTTTTTTCCTGATTGAGCTTTAATATTACTCCCACCGCTCCAATATAGATTAGCCTTTAAGCTAGGGGATGCTTTAATTTTGTTGTATAGGCTAGCCACGAGTCTTCTTTGCCTGTCTGTAACACACGCTTCTTGAATTTCAGTCCATTGCGCCTCTGTGGTTTCGCTGCTAACCTCATCGGGAACTCTGGTTAAAAGTTCTTGGAATTTTTTAGGATTCTCTAAAACTTGTTGGTTGTGAATATTTAATTCTTCGCTATTCTTCCTATGCCAATCTTCTTGCACAACAAACAATTGCTTATACCTATTTAAAACATTGTTATCGTTAGGATCCCTGTTGTCTTCTATAGCCATCTCCTTAGCCTTTATAGAAAGATCACCATCCATTTCTTTTAAAAGCTGCTTCTGTCTTGTCCTTATTTCTTTTAGCAACTTATAGTCTTTTGGGTTTGTTTCTTTAAAGTTTGGAGTGTTTTCGAGAGCTATTAGCTCGTTTACTTTATCTTGAATTCCTTTGTGATCTAGACCTGGGAATTTTTTTGTTAAGTATTTGGTTAGTTTTTTATTGAAATCGCTAGTTGTTCCCCCGTGTCCTTCGGAGAAATACTTTCCACCCTCTATATCTTCTATAAGCTCCGTGTATATCTCTAAATTAAGTTGTTGGGAGACTAAGGATTTAGAATCATCTTCATTTTTTTCTTCTTTCTTCTCTAATTCTTTTATTGTGTTTTCAGCATCTTTTTTTAACACTAAAGCTTTTAAAAGCTCAACTCTCTCCTTGGGCGTGTACTTAAACTTTTTTGGATCAACGTTATCGTTCCAAGCCATAAGAGCGTCGTTTATAAATTTTGAAGCGTTATCGTACTGCTCTTTGCTCATACCATCTTTAGATAACTCTAAGTTTTCTTTTAGGCTTTTTAATGTAGGATCACTTTCCAATGTTTGAGTTAAGTAATTATACATGTCACTTACATTTGCATCTTTAATTGAATTTATTCGACCTTTAGCAGAGCCCCCGCCCATAATCCCAGATGTAGCAGTTACTATTATCTGCATCTCTAAGAAATCCTGCCCATCCATGTCTTGAAAAACATCGTTATGTTTTAAATCTCCCGGTTCGTGTTTGTCATGCTGCCAATTATCCCACATTTTCCCAAACCACATTCCCAATAAAGCTTCGGACCACTCTTCAATCGTTTCACCTAAAACCATCTTTCCAACTTCTTTACCAAAGAATTTTATAGTTTCCGCTCTACCCATACTTGCGACTCCTTGGGATATAAATTTACTCATAATATTGTCCACCGCTTTTTGGCTGAACTTTCCGCCACCGATTCTACCCTCAACGTTTATTTGAGCTATAAGAGCTGTAGTTACACCCATTAATAAACCATATGCTTGAGCTGACTCTAGTAATGCTCCATCGTCTTGCATTTTGTATTTATTTTGGCTTAGGAAATGCTCAACCGCTTGATCGTACGATTCTTTCCCATACAGCAAACCTTGAAAAGCACCTTGCACCCAAAATGTAGTTCTTGCGCCAGCGCCAATTCCCCCCGCGAAGGTCCCCGCCCCACGAGTAAGCAATATGTAATACCACATTTTGTAAGCCTCAGCGCCAACCGTTGTACTAAGCCCCAACCAATTGTAATCTGTTTTTAGATCAATTGTACGCGCTTTTAGTTGTTCCACTATATGCTGTTGAGTTTTGGTGTGCTTCGGATTGTTTTTAACAGTAGAAATGTCACCACTTGATTTAAACGCAAAACCTTGTATATTTCCTTTTTTAGCATAAACAATATACGTTACTCCATCATGCGTTATTTCCCCTTCATCCATCATGAAGCTACCATACTTACTATCCAAAGGTGTCGCATACAGCGATGCGTTTGTTCTAGATCTAACTTGATAATCAAAAGTACCAGAAGAGTAAGGATTTTGAAACGGAACAAGTTGAAAACTTTTAAATGCAAATTGTCCCACCCAAGTATCTTTCATAAAATCCATGAAAATCCCAGCTGCTCCTGTTTGATCGTTCCACTTGCTGTCTAACTCTGCGGCTAACTTATTTTGCTCATCAATAAACTTTTTTTGGCGGTGCAATAAAGAGTTTTTCAAATCTTCGTTTAGAACAACATTGAATTTAGTAGCTATTAAATTAAGATTTGATTGTAAACCCGTAGTGCCAAACATGTCAATCCTAGCCAAATATAATTTTATTTGATTATTTACACTCCTAGCGTTCTCTCCTTGTTCTTTTTGAGCTTCTGATTTTAACTCTTCATCTCTATCTAATATTGTTTTGTTTTGCTTTTGATACTTTGCTACAAGTTTGTCTCTTTCCGCGATAAAAACAGCGTTTATTCTGTTAGCCTCTTTATTTCCCTCGACTAAACTTCTTATAATAAGTTGAGTATCTACACCTTCTCCTTCATAACCAGGTATCTCCCACTCCTCTAATTCATCTAACAATCTCTCTCGTAGTTCGGTTATTTCCGCATTTAACTTGCTTACAACAACCTCTAGCTTTGCGTTGTTTGTTGTGATGTCCTGTTTAAGGGTACTTAAAATATCTATCTTTGCGTGCAAAGACTTACCAGCTTCTAAATCAGCGAAAATAGTTTCTCCACTAGCCCTAACCTCTATTAAATTACCCGTGTCATCAAGCGCCACCCAGCGATGAACTTTGTTTACAAGGAGAGTATTTTCCCAATCTTTTAAGTCTTTCACTAGAGCTTTGTATTGCAACTCTTTGTAGTCCATAACATACTCGTAGGCAACCAGCATAGCATTTATCGCCTCTCCCCCAAGTGTTTTGTCAGCAGTATATGGCATGTCAGAGAATGGAACTTCATATCCGTTAGAACCAACAATATTACGGTTTTTGTTTTTTAATTTATCTCCATTAGCATCTCTATCAAGTATTTCGTAAAAATAATGCTTCATGTGTTCCTTGTCATAATGTAACCCCTTGACCGTCGGAAGATATTCGAAGATATATTTATGGATTTGGTTGTACTTTATTGGATCACTCAGCCAAATAGCCTTGTCTAAATCAGCAAGCTTCCCGTTTGGTAAATAAGTTCCCTGTGAGTTTTCTTTTATATGGTTTATGTTTTTAGCAAGCCAACTTGTCTTTGTCTTAGAAAACGTAATTTTATGAATATTTGATCTATTTAGATAGTCAAGAGTGTTTTCTATCGCGAGTTTATATGTTCCTGAATCTGAAATCTCGTCTACATACCTTTCATATTCAAGCCTCATTATCGCTTGGTACTTCTCCTCTTCAGGGTGTAGTAATCCTTTCTTTTCCAACCACTGCTTGTAAGTTAGTGCTTCGTGAAGTTTTTCACTTGGATTCCATGGTTTTTTCATTTTTTCTTCAAGTCCTAAAGCTGCAACTCTGAAGGCTTCAAATGTTGGGTATTTCTTTTTGTCCGCTCTATTAGTATCAAAGTATATACATTTCAACTCTTCTTCAATATCACCTTTGGGGCATTGTTTTCCAGACGGTTGTCTTAATATATTAACAGACGGAACGCTATTACTAGCGTCATAATCCAATGGCGATACGAAACCTAAGTAACCATCGTCCCCAGTTGCTAGATGTATGAAAGAATCCGCATCATCTTGGGAGTCAAATAATAAATAATTAGAACTTTTAGCCATGTGATCCCAAGCATCTTTTTTATCTGTGTAGTAAAAGCCATCTGTTACACCAACATTTTCTTCTCCTAACACATTGTTAGCCATAGCGTTTGGAAAAACAGCTATCTTCCCATCACCATTCTCATCAGTGAAATTTGTTTTCCATAAAGTAAAATCACCATTTTCCTTTAACATATTCCCTGCCACCTCGCTAAATGAACTATTACTTTTTTTATTTTCAGGAACAAACTGAGCGCTGTTTACGTTTTTGGCTTTGAGGTAGGCATCTGCGCGTGGAATAATGCTTGGGCTAGGATTATATGTTTGTTCTTCTATCTTAGAGGCCGCCTCTCTAGTCCTCATTTCTTCGTAAGCTTCATCCGGCGAATAAAACTCTTGAGTATTGGGGTTTATTTCTTCTTGAATATCAATAACGTTTTGATCAAACGACTTGCTTGCATCATAAACTTCTTTCTTTTCTTCTTCATTTACTTCTTCTTTTTCATCTTTTTTTACTTCTTTCTTTACGACCTCTGCTTTATCTTCAACCACCTCGTCAATATCAATACATCTATTACAGACCCCACGATCATCATCCCAGCACATTCCATCTTCTGCTTCACACTTATCTTTATCTGATATTTTTTCTTCATCATCATCATAATATTCATCATCAGAGTAAATACTTACATCCTCGCCTTTATTAGTTGTTTTGGTTGAGTCGCTAACACCAATATCACTAGTACCTGTTTCAACATTGCCGGTTTCATCATCACCACCATCACTTTCTTCAACAACAACATCTCCTTCGTCTCCTCCGCTAAGTGAAATATTTTCTGGCTCGTCACCCGTTGTATCCGTAGCCGTACCTATATCTTGGCGCAAAGGTGACTTTTTACTATTCACCTCTTCTATAACTGATTTAATATCATTTTCAGATACCCCATCAGCAACCATTTTTTCAACTAGTGTTTCTAGGTAATTACTCATATTATATTTAACTGTATTTTGCGATTAATTGTTGAGCTTTTGTTTTGGTTTGCTTAAAGGCTATAGGGGTGTTTTTAGAGTATCCCTCTTGCTCTATATTAGCCATCGTTTCATTCTGTATCCCATCAGCATCTTTAACGTCTTTAGGAGCGTATTTTGTGTAAGCTTGCATAAGTTTATCCGTTAGCCATCCATGTACTTCATCTTCTAATCTATCTTTATCAAACTCCTCGCTTTCAGGCATAGCCCAATCTAAATTTTCATTTGGATTTCCTTTAGCGAAATCTTGTACCCAAGCTTGTCCGTATAACGGATCGTGTGCCCAAGATAATAAACTATCTTTGTTGGCTAACAATAAATCCGCTTGACCACCTATAATATTTTTATTCATAGGTCTTCCGGATTCCGCGTCTTCTTGTAATTGAGCAGACATTTCTAGCATTTGCTGATAACCCTTAAAATCCTTCATAAACACATCGTTATCTAACTCTTCAACATATTTTAAATCATCTAAGCCATAAGACTTAACACCAATTTTTCCCTCATCAGTGATATCCATATCCGTATTTGTATCACCTACAAAAGCTAAATCACTTTCAAATCTTTTATCTTTAGACGATCCTTCCGAGGTCATATTACCACCTTTGTTTCCAGGGGTTTGATCACCTCCGTTTCTATCTATCCAACCTTGGAATTTTCCAGCATAAGTAGTAACGTCACCGATCAACGCTTGCACGTGCTGGTTGATATCTTGTTCTCCCTTTTTATCTTTTGATTTTCTAGCCTGAACTAAAAGGTCTTTCTTTTCTTTTAACCATTCTGTTATTCTACCAACCCATTCTTGATTCTGTATAGCTTTTATTGGTTTGTCAACCTCGGGATTATATGATGCGTTAGACACAAATTTATCAACCTGAGCTTTAAGTCCATCGCCGTACATACTCATTTTGTCCCATACAGTTTCTGTTTGTGGTTGCATTTCCTGCCCCTCTACTCCAGCCATTTCTTCTGGATTTTGCACCATAGGATCTTGACTAGCCATTGGATCTTGATTAGGATCCATCTCCATGTCTTGGTGCAATGGACTTCTATACATCATAGGTTGCTGCTTAGTAGGTTTCCATTTTTTACGAACGTTTAAATGACTTCTATCACGCTGTGCGAATGGAGATCTGAATTTAGTAGGAGGTGGTGTGTTGGTTGATTCGTAGTTTATTGGGCTTTTAAATGGAAATGGTGGTGGTGGCTTTGAAATAAACGTATATGCTGCGTTGTCAAAAAACCCAGTGTTTTTTAAACTTAAAGCAGCGTTGTGTTCATAACTTAAGCTTTTTCTAAGACATTCACTTTTTTTATACGTTGCTTTTCTACCAGTAAAATCTTCACCCGCGCTACGGCATCCCTTGATTATTGTTTTAGCTTCATTTACAAGGTTAGCTTGGTTGGTCGCAAACTTTTTAAACTCCCCAGCGTTCATAGTCCTGTTCATGCTGGCTTTTATTTTCTTCATATTCGTGTTGCTACCACTACCATACTCTTCGCTGAAACAAGGTAAATTTATTTCAAGTGCCACTTCCGTTGGTATTCCATCATTTCCTATGTTAGCATAGGTAAAATTAGCTTTTGTTTTAAGTGGCTTACCTCCAATTATTACGTTTCCTGAAGATTGGTATCCAGTGAGTTGTTTGTTACCACCCCCTATATTCTTTCCAGTAACTTGAGTTTTATACCCACTATAATCTCCAGCCCCATTATTCACCGCTTGCTTATAGGCTTTTCCTCCACCAACTTTAGCGTTCTTATCAAATTTCATATCAGTAGAACTCAAAACCCCATTAAGCGTATTTTGAGTTTGTAAATTTCCTCTATTTTCTTTAAAAAGTGCTTTGGGTCCATATCCCTGTTGGAAAAGTGTTTCTGTTTCTTCTTCAGTAGTTTTTTCTTCTTTTGAAGGTCCCTCTTTATTCTCTGAATCTACAGTATTACAATCACAACCACCATCATCAGTTGGCGTGCCACCTTCAGGACAATCCTTGCAAGGATTTTCCGCGTCAGGAGGTACAACATCAGCTTCAGCATCGTCTTCTTTTGGTACGCAATGTCCCCCTTCTTCGTAACTCGCATCCACAACCCAATCAGTAGTAGGATCTTTTTCACAATCATCTTTCCCTTGATAAACCTGTCTTTCTTTCTCACGTGCGTTTGTAGTTTCTACACAAGTACAACTTTCTTCCGCAAATTCAAATCCTTCTTTACCCGCACACTCCGCTTTTACTTTAGCACATTTTTCTTCATCTGTTGGTACTTCATCCACTTTATCCGTTGGTACTTCATCCACTTTCTCCGTTGGTACTTCATCCACTTTCTCCGTTGGCACAGTTTTATCGTCTTTCTTTTCAACCTTTCCAGCTCCACCACCCGCACCACCACCTGTTTCGTCTGGACCACCTGTTCCACCATAATTATAAGTATTATATGTATCATGACTATCGCTGCTACTACCACTACCACCACCACTACCACTACCTTTACCTTTTTTCTTCTTCTCCTTGTTTTTCATTTTCAAACCCAGGGCTTCTTTTAATGGGTCCATCATTTTATCGACGTCAATCTCTCCGTAACCAGCATACGAGTCACCTCCAGAGTATTTACTAGTTAACCCAGCTTGTTTTACAAGAGTTGAATTAAAACCTTGGTGAAGCGGGGTTTTTATATCTTTTAATGATGTTGGTTTTTTATATTCTTTTGCCATAGCTTGTTTTATTATTTAGGTCTTGTACTATCCCAGATATTATCGTTTGCAGCGTTATTACTAGCCATCTGAGCTCCTGTCCCAGCAACACCACCAGCTATATCACCTATACCAGACACCATTTGATCAGTAGCCCTCTGTCTAGCGGCATCAGCTGATATTTTTTGTTGTTGAGCCATCCCAAACATTGTCTCTGTTTTACCCATTTCTAATCTTTGACTTTCTCTATCGCCTCTAGCTTCTTGGCTTTGTAAGCGACCTTCTTCCGCCATAGCCAATTTTTTATTTTGCGATTCTTGTTGGCCAATAGACGCTGATGCTTGCTGAGCTTGCATTTGACCTTGATTCGCCATTGATTGAGCTAAACCAGCAACCCCAGATCCACCAGCCGCCTGATTCATGCCTTGCATTATATTTGCTTGATTTTGCTGATTCTGCTGATTCATCATGTCAGCTTGCTGAGTGTTCACGGTAAGATCCTCATATACATTTTCTAAGTCTGCATAAGGATTTGATGTATCCATATCTTCGTATGCAGCTTTTTGCTCCGCTAATTCTTGATTGGCTCTTTTTTGCTCTGCTATTCTAGCTTTCTTACCTTGATGTGCTGAAATCATTTTAGCGGCACCACCTACTACAGCTACGCCTAACGCTACAAAACTCATAGTATATTATTTTTTATTGTTAAATTCCTCATAATCTTTTGCTATAATTAATTCTTCTAATTCTTCTAAATCCTGTGTGTTTGTTGGGTTAGCATGCACATTAACCCATATTGAATCTTTGTGCGCGTAAATCATCCTCTTGGATCCAGCCGGCGCTTCAACGTAACACGGTGCCACGTGATCAACCGTATCGTTTTCATCAGCTACAGATATCTCTCCAGTTAATAAAAACCAAACGTGATTGTGTTTGTGTATTTTACCTATTACAAACGAATCTTTTTTCATAGACATCTGTCTAATGTATATTCCGTCTGTAAATGTGTGTTTTAAAGGAAATACCTCAGAGTCTCCTTTAACTATGTTTTCTCCATCAACATAATTTGTGAGATGCTCTTGTAGTTCCATTATACCACTTCTCTTTTGTAATTGTTGTTCTTTTTTTATTAACTCTTTTTTACCAGACATTTAATTAAATTTATATAAATATAATTACAGTTTTTACCGCTTATTTACTACTTTCAAAATATTCAGCGCTAACTGAAAATAATTCAGCTGGATCATGCGAATTATTACTAAATCTAAATCTACTAAAATAACCTAACAAACTACTCATGTTAGCCTGGTTATCCTTGGCAAACATTATAAAATCATTAACACTGAGTAAACCACTAGCCCAAAGAGCAGAGTTTACGTTCACTATTATAAAGTTAAGTCCTACTTGGGTAACTGGCCCTATTTCTGTCAAATTACCCATAGCCGTGGCGGAGGGTAGAGTGGTAGTATTTATACTCGGTACAAACCAAGCTATATCACCTACTTGTACAGAGACATTTAATGGGTTTGGAAAGGTTATTGTTATTAAAGGCATGACTAAGCTGTTAAGGTTATTGTTACTGTTTTGGTTTCACTATCTGTTGTACCGTCATTCGCTTTGTATGTAAAACTACAAGTATCTCCAGCACTTCCCGCGGCGTACTTGAACGTTATATGATCTTTCAGCAAAGACCCCGTGTAGAAAAGATCATCATTAAAACTCGCGCTATTCTTACCTATAGTTCCTTTTAGTTCTCCATCGACAGTCATACCAGATTTACTTACTAGGGCATATGTTTTTGTGTTTTTGTTTGCATCTATATCTTGTTGTACAGTGCACGTCCAAACATTCGTAGATGACTTAGAGCACGTACCTGAGTCACCAATGAGAGGTGCTCCGTTTCCGTCTTGAACGGCAAAGGTAGTTGTCGCTTCTGAAATAGAACAATCAATCGCCATGTTGTAAGCGTTTGGTTTAGCGCTAATTTGGGTGGACATGTTCCAGTTACAGTTAGTGCCTTGATCGTGCCCAAATCTATCTATATGCCCTTTGTACGAAGCGGTTAAACTAGTTGTTCCAGTACCAGTAATTGATGCGTGGATAACATTTATAGCGTGACCGCCTCTAGATATATATAAAACATCGCCCCTAACTACTTTTAGTGGTTCGTTGGTTAGGTGAGTGGTATTACCACTGCGACTTTGTACGGTAAGACTTCTTGCATCTACGTTGACATTATCGATCTTGAAATAACTTTTCAAACTACTTCCCCAAATCAAATCTTGATCTCGAGCTAATAGTAATGGTGTTGTTCCTTCAAAAAATAATTTTGTATTAGTTACTTCACCAAGACTCCCACCATCACTAGAAACACTGAAATTTTGAAAGACTTGACTAACAACAACGCGTTCATATCCCATTTCATCAAAGCTCCCGTGCCCCGTAGTTGCGCTTGGTAATATGGGTACAGCCCTAACATATAAAAGCGGATCAGCCGCCGCTGTTACTGTCCCTGACTGATTAAACCCACTAACACTATAAACTTCCTCAAAACTATTTTCCCCAATACTACCGGTTTTTGTACACGACAGATCCGCGTGAAATACAGCCGTCCTAGCCGAGCCATCTACAGTAAACGAAAATGGGATAAAGTTAATGGTTCTAGTGATGTTATTTTCTATATAAGCCACATCCCCATCCAAATCTGTTTTTACATTTTTACCTAATACATAGTTTTGTGATTGTCTAATAGACACGCTATACCTAAAGTCGCCCGGATTGGATGTGGCATCAGCATCCGTTGTATCGTGTGAGATATAAAAAGGAAAATGCACTTCGCCATCAGATCCTATAGTAGTTGTTAAAATATTTATTCCCTCTGCCGTTGCCACATCTTGAAACCTCTCCGCTTTAGAGCTATAAGTCTCGCCAAGGTGATTCTTTATAACGAACTTCACCGTAGTATTAGGAGACCCAACTATTAGCACGTTATGAGTTCTATTTCCTACGGAAGATATACTAGTTAGATCTATAGTATCTGAAGGGGAAGAGGTTTTTAAAGGCATATACTCATTTTTAGTTAGTGGTTATTTAAATAATTGTTATATTAGAGATATTAGATACAATGGTATTTGTAGATCCATCAATATCTATTAATATATCCAAGTCACTTCCCGGCATGGTAAAAGGATATAATGACACTATAACGTCGATTGTATTAGTCTCCGTTGTTATCCAATTAGGATCATAATCTGCATTTGGATCAGTTCCAACTCCATTTACATAATTATCAAAAACTCGGTTTTCCCTGTCTTCAAACTTAACAAATTCTACTTCTGATGGTAGTGTTCCCCCTCCAAATGTAGGTGGTAAAGATGATGTTGAGGCCATTCCACTTATTGAAAAATCAGAAGCTTTAATAGTAACACCACTATTAGGGGTTATTAATAAGAACGCTATATCAGGTACGTTAGAACCCGTTGCAAAGTCTCCTAAATTATGTGTAGTTACCGTATATGCATTTGGATCAATTATTGTTGGGGTTACTCCAGTGATATCATCATCACCAACATCTGACACTGTTAAATTATGATCATTACAATTACCAAATTCATAACCAAAATCTAAATAATCATTTGTTGGTAAGTTGTTGATAGCTTGACCAAGTTGTGATGGCGCGTTATTAAAAACGTTACTTAAATAAACATCGTACGGCAAACTTGATAATAAGCTTACGGAAGGTACTATACTTGTGATAGTGGTTCCACTTGGTAAATACGAGTTTGTTAACCCGCATCCAACAATTATGTTGTTGTTAATTAAATCATCTCCAGTTATTCTGGCTTGGTTACTGTTAGAGAAATCAGTTGGCGCTCCCGTATACTGTATATTAGGATACATACCTGTTCCTACAATTGCTTCCCCCGTAAGAATTCCCTGTTGACAAGGTTGATTGTAAACGCAACTCCCATCATCTTGAGATACTGATGGGTTATAATTATTAGCTAAAGGATCAGTACAACCACCATAGGCACAACTACCATCATCAAAATTTGCCTCCGCATTAAAATTTACTGCGGTTGGATTAGTACAACCATAAACCGATGCTGGATATGAACAACTATCATCATCACAATCATACTTATAATCGAAATTATCAGCCAGAAATCCAGTAGGATTACCAGCGCTATCTGTACATGGATAACTACATAATACTTGAAATCTATCATAACCTATTCCAGTAATTGGATCTGGCGTCATAGGATTATATCCAATGGTATCATCCATACAACCATATTGATAGCAGCAGCATGATGTATCGATACCACCATCACCATCCCCGTCACCACCTGGCACGGCTCGTGCTGCTCCTGCT
>TARA_R110002096_G_scaffold1175_2_pt1 | contig 18271 bp, 14 predicted proteins | sample TARA_R110002096 | Tara Oceans TARA_R110002096 (sample SAMEA4397295) | marine metagenome | biome: Polar Biome; feature: [DCM] deep chlorophyll maximum layer (ENVO:01000326); material: water (ENVO:00002006), including particulate matter (ENVO:01000060) such as... | depth 35 m
CCCGCTTTTGCAGCACATCAAAGGTCCGGATCTGTTGACCCGCCGTCTCAGTCAGATCGGTCTGGTTGATAAGGCGGATGGTGCGGAACTGCAGAAATTATTGAAACCGGGGCAACGGCTGGTCTCGCGGGAAGGCGATCTGTGGCGTTGGGATGGCTTTGTCATGGCCAGTGAAGCGCCCAGCGCAGCCGCGCTCCGGCTGGAAAACAGGAACCGTCTGGCGGAACTGGAATCGGCAGCTGAAGAGACCGAACGCGCCGTGCAGCTTCTTAATACGGATTGGCAGGAAGTGGTGACGGCGTTGCGTCACGCCGAAGAGACAGATCAGGCCCTGCGCCAGAAACTCAAACAGCTGCGGCTGGCACAGGCACGGGCGCAGGAAGATCTGGTCCAGGCAGAACAGCAGCGCAGCCGCATCACCAATCGCAAAGCTGCGCTGGAAGAGGCACTGAAACGTCTGGAATCGACTTTGGTCGAAGCGCAGACACAGTTAAACGAGGCCAGCACGCAATTGCAGGCGCTGCCGGCCGATAACAGCCATGACGAGCAGGCTGGAACGCTGCGAGTGCAGATTGCCGAAGCGCGCAGCGCTGCAGCACAAGCGCGCGCGACCCTTCAGGGACAGGAAAGTGAGGCGGCACGTCGTGCCCAGCGCCTGCAGGCTATCGCCAACGAACGGTCAAACTGGCAGCGGCGCCTGGCGGAGGCAGGCCAGCAGATCGACAGGCTGCAAAGCCGCCTCAATGAGCACGTGCGCGAAAAGGCCGTTCTCGACGACGCGCCGGACACGTTTCTGCATCGTCGCCAATCCCTGTTGTCTCAGATTGCCAAAGCGGAAGCGGAGCGCGCACGAACCTCCGATGCGCGGGCTGTCGCAGACAGTGAATTGCGCAAATCCGATCAGCTGGCCAAAGAGGCATTGGCAGCGTTGAGCGCTGCGCGCGAAACTCAGGTGCGGGCCGAAGAGCGCACGGAATCGGCAAAGCAGCGCCTCGCCGATATCGAGGCACGGATCGATGATGTGATTGAGTGCAAGCCATCGCAATTGCAAGAAAAGACCGGCCTCGTCGCCGAGGCACCACTTCCTGATGTTGATTCGATTGACAAGCGGCTAGACCGTCTGAAGGCAGAGCGCGAACGGCTTGGCGGCGTCAATCTGCGCGCCGAGGAGGAAGCCGGCGAAGTCAGCGCTCAGCTTGAAGGGCTGATCGCCGAACGCGACGATCTGATCGAGGCTATTCGCCGTTTGAGGCTGGGCATTCAAAGCCTCAATCGTGAAGGGCGGGAACGCCTTCTGGCTGCGTTTGAAGTGGTCAACGGCCATTTCCAGCATCTGTTTTCGCATTTGTTCGGCGGCGGGCAGGCCGAGTTGAAACTGACGGAATCCGATGATCCTCTGGAAGCCGGTCTGGAAATTATCGCCAGACCGCCAGGCAAGAAGCCGCAGACCATGACCCTGCTGTCCGGCGGCGAACAGGCGCTGACAGCAATGTCGCTGATCTTTGCCGTGTTTCTGACCAATCCGGCGCCGATCTGCGTGCTCGACGAAGTTGATGCTCCGCTGGACGATGCCAATGTGGAACGATTCTGCAGTCTGGTCGACGAAATGAACCGTCAGACCGACACGCGATTCGTCATCGTCACCCACAATCCCATCACCATGGCCCGCATGGACCGGCTGTTCGGGGTGACAATGGCGGAACGCGGAGTATCCCAGCTGGTTTCAGTGGATTTGCAGGCGGCGGAAGAGTATCTTGAAGCGAGCTAGATTATACAACGGGACTTAGAATCATATGACCGGGTTTGCGCGCGTGCCGCTTGTCGGAACGCTTCTCATATGAGTGGCTTCGCAACCTGTTCATATGAGTCAGCATTCATAAAATGTGCTCGAAATTGACCAAAAAACGGTATGATTAGGGCACCGGGGTCCCCGTCCAGGCAGCTTATTCGTCGCATTTGTTCCGAAAAAAAAGTAAAAAAATATATTTTTCAATAACTTAAGGCGCTTTCACCAATGCTTGACACTGAATGGAGGCACAACTATGTTGCGCTCGAATTTGGCAGAAAATCTGCGGGAACAGTATGACCACGCAAAATCACCCTGAAGAGCCGGGTGAGCGTCAGAATGCTGAACTCGATGCCCGGTTGGATCAGTTGAAATCGCGACTTCATCGTGAGGACAGCAAAGCAAGCCAGAAAGTCGAGCGTTCCGGTTCCGGTAACAGGGAACTGGCGCAAGGCTTGAAGCTGGGTGCGGAGTTTGCATCTGGTATTCTGGTGGGAGCCGGGCTTGGATATGTGATTGATGGCTGGCTGGATAGCTCTCCCTTCGGTCTCATTATATTTTTGCTGCTCGGTTTTGCTGCCGGTGTATTGAACGTTCTGCGTTCGGTCGGGAAGGTGGAAAAGCCGTTTGATAAACCGTGTGATGGCTTGAAATAGAGACATTGAGCGATCCTGGGATTAGAAAAGTAAGGGCTGATATCTGTGGCGACCAATCCTATTGATCAGTTTCGAATCTCGACATTTGCGCCTTTGGGCGAAGTGGGCGGTATTGAATTCGCATTGACGAATTCCGCAATCTTCATGATTGCCACTGTGGCCGCTGCAACAGCCTTTCTGCTGATGGGTTCGAGCAACCGTTCGCTGGTGCCCGGCCGCTGGCAGTCGATGACGGAACTGACCTATGAATTCGTTGCCAAGACGCTGCGCGATTCGGCGGGATCTGAAGGCATGCGGTTTTTCCCGCTGGTCTTCTCCCTGTTTGTTTTTGTCCTGTTCGCCAACCTGTTTGGCATGTTCCCTTATTTCTTTACCGTAACCAGCCACATCATCGTGACCTTTGCTTTGGCCATGCTGGTGATAATGACCGTGGTTATCTATGGCTTTCTGCGTCACGGCTTCGGCTTTCTGAAACTGTTCGTACCAAGTGGAATCCCGGTCATTCTGATGCCGCTGGTTGTTGCGATTGAGGTCATCTCCTTCCTCTCGCGTCCGATCAGCCTGTCAGTGCGTCTGTTTGCCAATATGCTGGCCGGGCATATTACCGTAAAAGTCTTTGCCGGTTTCGTCACCAGCATGTCGGCTCTGGGTGCGATCGGCATCGCCGGGTCTATCCTGCCACTGATCATGACCGTCGCGCTGACTGGTCTGGAATTTCTTGTGGCCTTTCTCCAGGCCTATGTTTTCACTGTTTTGACATGCATGTACCTCAACGACGCGGTTCATCCTGGTCACTGAATATCAACCCAATTCCAGTGGTCAGACATGACCGCTGGTTAACTTTATGAAGCTTAAGGAGCATCAAAATGGAACTTGCAGCAGCACAAGCAATCGGCGCTGGCATCGCATGCCTGGGAATGGGCGGCGCGGCTATCGGTCTTGGTCAGATCTTTGGTAATTATCTGTCCGGCGCACTTCGCAATCCATCGGCAGCCGATGGTCAGTTCGGCCGTCTGATTTTCGGTTTTGCGGTGACAGAAGCCCTTGGCATTTTCTCTCTGTTGGTCGCTCTGCTGCTGCTCTTCGCGTAAGCCAAGACATGCAATGCGGCGGCTTCGCCCGCCGCGTTCGAGCTTTTTAGGAGTAGAAGACCGTGGCCACAACACCAGAAAATGGTGCAGAAGCGGCAGGATCGTTTCCCCCTTTTGACCCATCAACCTTTGCATCGCAGCTGCTCTGGCTGGCGATCACTTTTGGTGTGCTTTACTGGCTGATGTCGAAAGTTGCATTGCCGCGACTGAGTGACATTCTGGAGGTGCGCCGTGATCGCATCCTGAGCGATCTTGATGAAGCGCAAAGGCTGAAGGATGAGTCTGAAGAGGCGATTGCCTCTTACGAACAGGCTCTGGCCGAGGCGCGCAGGAAAGCGCAGGATATTGCTCATGTCGCCCGCGACAAGGCACAGGCCGAAGTCGATGCGGAGCAGGCCAAGGTAGATGCCGATGTCGCTGTCAAAATGGCGGAAGCCGAAGCCAGTATCGCTGATACGCGAAAACAGGCCATGGCTGAAGTTTCCTCCATTGCTGCAGATACAGCCTCAGAGCTGGTCAATGCGCTCATCGGAACAAAGCCAACCAAAGCGGCTTTGAAAAAGGCCGTTACTGCGGCTGAACAGACAGCATAGGAGCGCAGACAATGCTTGACGCAACATTCTGGGCCTTTGTCGGCTTTGTGCTGTTTCTGGCGCTGATCGTTTACCTCAAAGTGCCGGGCAAGCTGGCCGAAGGGCTGGACAATCGCGGCAACAAGATTCGCTCCGAGCTTGAAGAAGCCCGTCGTCTGCGCGAAGAAGCGCAGGCCTTGCTGGCTGAGTATCAGCGCAAGCAGCGTGAGGCGGAGCGTGAGGCCGAAGATATAATCAGCCAGGCACAACGCGAAGCCAAGGCGATGGCGGTTGAAGCTGGAAAAAAACTGGAAGCCTATGTGGTGCGGCGGCAGAAGCAGGCCGAAGAGAAAATTGCCCAGGCCGAATCCCAGGCCATCCAGGATGTCCGCTCGCGTTCGGTTGACGTCGCCATTCAGGCGGCTCAGATGATGATGGCAGAAAAGGTCAGCGGCAAGCTGGCTGATGATCTTATTGGCAAAAGCATCAAGGATGTGGCCTCCAAGCTCAACTGACAGGCTTGGCGCGATGCGTGATATATGCCGGTTGGCATATTGCAAGGTCGGGGTTTCCCCCGGCCTTTTTTATGTCTGTCATTCATAAATCCCGCAAAGGCCGGAAGCTGAGCCGGTGGTGCCGCGTTCCGCCTTTGCTGAGGATAGCCGCCCGGTGGAACTCCGTGCCGTAGCCCATATGCCTCTCAAGACCATATCCAGGGGCATCACAGGCGCAAATCTGCATCATCCGGTCGCGTATCACCTTGGCAATAATCGATGCGGCGGCAATGGATTGAGACAGCCCGTCGCCCTTGATCACCGCGCCGCCGGGGCAGGGCAGGCCGGCAGGTATGTCGCGCCCGTCGATCAGCACACCATCCGGCTGCTGCGGTAGGGCGGCGATCGCCTGCGCCATCGCCCACAGCGTCGCAGCGCGAATATTCATCCGGTCTATGCGATCCGCTGTTGCCCAGGCAATTCCGACAGTGTGATTGGCGATCAGTTGCTCAAACAGGCCTTCACGCTGCCCCGCAGACAGTTTTTTGGAATCGTTCAAAGCTACGGGAATTTGGTGTGGATTGAGAATGACGGCGGCAGTCACAACCGGGCCGGCAAGAGGCCCGCGTCCTGCTTCGTCCACACCGGCTATGGCAAACCGATGCCGGGTTGATTTTAAATCACTTTTCGAGATTTTCTGGAACAGTGGCAAAGCGGATGCCGGGCCGTTGCGCTGCAACGCCATCAGGCGCGCGCAGGCCAGGGCCTCCACCGCCATATCCGGCAGGCAGGACTTCTTGCGGTCTGCCGCTGCGCGGTATGGGGAATCGAAAAGTTGCGTCAACATGTCGGCAACAGTGCTGACATATCCGGTTCTCCGCAAGATCAACTGTACGAAATAAATTCAGAACGTCGTCTCAGCACGCCAGATCGAACAGCGACATCTGATCGTTCTGCTGCGCCGGAGCAGTAAACAGATCTGTGCGCAATTCAACGCGCTTTGTGCCGATCTTCAGCCGCTCGCAAGCCTTTTCAAAGCGACGGCCGATCATCCAGGCATAAGGGCCGCTGCCGCGCATCCGCCGGCCCCATGTGGCATCGTAATCCTTGCCGCCGCGCATCGACTTCACCAGCGACATCACATGCCGGTAACGATCCGGATAATGTGTCAGCAACCACTGCCGGAAAATATCGCGCACCTCCAGAGGCAGGCGCAGCATGACATAGCCGGCCTGATCGATACCAACAGCCTTGCCAGCCTCCAGAATGCGCTCAATCTCACTGTCATTCAGCGCTGGAATAATCGGCGCCACCATCATCGCCGTTGGAATGCCCGCATCATGCAGTGCCTGCAGGGTTTCCAGACGCCTGGCCGGGCTGGCAGCCCTTGGCTCCATGCTGCGCGCCAGTTTCGGGTCCAGCGTTGTGACCGACAGCGCCACCTTGACCAGGCCTTTTTCCGCCATCCGTGCCAGAATATCGATGTCGCGCTGAATCATCGCTGATTTGGTGACAATGCCCACCGGGTGATTGGTCCGCTCCAGTACTTCCAGAATCGAGCGGGTGATGCGCCAGGTCTTTTCCACCGGCTGATAAGGATCGGTATTAGTGCCTATGGCAATGACCTTCGGGACATATCTGGCATCAGCCAGTTCTTTTTCCAGTAAAGCGGCCGCATCCGGCTTTGCAAACAGGCGCGACTCAAAATCCTGGCCCGGCGACAGCCCCATATAGGCGTGGCTGGGGCGCGCGAAACAATATGTACAGCCATGCTCACATCCACGATACGGATTGATTGAGCGGTCGAATGAAATATCGGGCGACTGATTGCGTGTGATAATCCGCTTTGGATGCTCGACCTGAACCTCGGTCTTTAGTTTTTCTGGCCAGGTTCCAACTCCACTCTCAACATCCCAGCCATCATCGAATGCCTCGCGTTTGACCGGTTCATACCGGCCGCTGGCATTGCTGACCGCACCGCGGCCTTTGCGCGGGTCGAACTGGACGCCGACGCGATGACTGTCAAAGCCGATGATTTGGGTTTTGTTCTCCATGCCAATAGAATAGTGCATATACAGAACAAAACAAGAACAAAATGCATTTATGGACTGACAGGCGGAAAGGTCTTGTAAATCAGCTGCCTTGAAGTTTTCCACGTTTCAAATGTTCGCCAAGGCGCGGCAGGATTTCGACAAAATTGCAGGGCTGGTGCCGATAATCCAGTTGATGAACCAGAATTTCATCCCAGGCATCCTTGCAGGCCCCCGGAGAACCGGGCAGGGCGAAAATATAGGTGCTGTTTGCAACCCCCCCCAGCGCCCGTGACTGAATAGTAGATGTGCCGATTTTTTCAAAACTGATGCGGTGAAAAATCTGTGAAAACCCATCCATGTGTTTTTCAAACAGCGGTAACAGAGCTTCCGGCGTGACATCACGCCCGGTAAAGCCGGTGCCGCCGGTGGTAATCACCACGTCCACCTCCCTGTCAGCAATCCATAGCGAGACCTGCTCTCGGATCTGTTCGATATCATCGGTGCAAAGCGCTCTGCCAGCCAGACTGTGGCCAGCCTTTTGCAGCCGTTCGACCAGCACGCCTCCCGACCGGTCCTCTTCCAGCGAGCGTGTGTCTGACAGGGTCAAAACGGCAATCTTCAGGGGAACGAATTGTTTGGTCAGATCAAGACGGGACATCAGATTTCCTGTTTTGTTAAGCGTCCGGCGAAAGGATGGCCTTGTCGATGGCGGCTTTCCTGAGGCTGAGCCAGTCGCGCCATGCCAGACGTTTCTGGGCAGGTTGGCGCAGCAGATAGGCGGGATGAAGCATAGGCAGCACAGGAATTTCAGCGCTGGAATAGCTGCGCCATTTGCCGCGCAACTTTAGTATCCCATCGCTGCTTTCCAGCATGTTCTTGGCAGATGAAGCGCCCAGAAAGACCAGTAATTCCGGCTTTTTAAGTTCAATCTGCCGTGTGATGAAAGGCTTGCACAATTCCATTTCCGCGGTCGTTGGTGTGCGGTTGCCCGGTGGGCGCCAGGCCACAATGTTGCCGATGTAAACATTGCTGCGGTCAAAACCGGCGGCATTCAGCATCCGGTCGAGAAACTGTCCGGAACGGCCGACAAACGGTTTTCCCTGCAGATCCTCATCGCGTCCCGGCGCTTCACCCACCAGCATGATTTTTGCTTCTCTATTGCCGTCTTCAAACACGGTGTTTGTCGCCGTCCGCTTCAGCCCGCAACCCTCATAGGACACCAGCAATGCCATCAACTCGTCAAGCGAATTTGCCGAAGCTGCGCGGTCTCTGGCCTCTTGGACGTTGACCTCATGGGGTTTGGTTTCAGAGAAACCCGGCGCGGGTGCCGAAGCAGTGCTCCGCACTGCAGAAGGTTGCGCGTCTGCCACGCTGCTACCGGTCCGGCTTAACTGTGGCGGAGCTGCCAGACGATCATGCGGCGTCTCGTCGAGCGCAATATCGACGCCTGCATCAGCATAAAACTGCAGCACATCTTTCAGAGAGTCAGTCTGTTCCATCTGCCGGTTTCCAGAGTTCGGTCGGCGCATCTGCACGGATTTGTTGCATCAGATCAAACCATTAGGGCTTTTGACAAGTAGAATGATGTGTCACCTTGTCGTGGCAGTCATCCTGGGAAATATGATCGGAAGGATGAAATGCCATGAAACAAGTGCAAAAACGCTATTCAATCATCAGAAAGGTCTGCGCAATTCTATATACCAATACAAACCACATGTCGTGCGATTGGAAACAGATGATGCTGGAATTTGACCCATATTCTGGCTAGATGATGCACTATCGGTGAACCAGAGGGCAGGTTCTGGGCTCAGCGCAGGTCAGGCTCTGGTTCAGACACTGATCAAAAATTGCTTCAAAACCGGCAATTTGAGAGGCGGCATGAATGACTGACGACACACAGGCTGCGGCGGAGCCGCGCGAAAGCATGGAATTTGACGTGGTGATTGTCGGTGCCGGGCCGGCCGGTCTGTCCGCTGCCATCCGGCTGCGGCAACTGGCTGCAGAAGCCGGCCGGGACGATTTTTCGGTGGTGGTGCTGGAAAAGGGCGCAGAAGTCGGCGCTCATATCCTGTCTGGTGCGGTGGTCGACCCGATTGGTCTGGATGCCCTTTTGCCGGAATGGCGCAATGAGGACACGCCTTTGAAGACAGCGGTGACGGAAGACCGCTTCCTCTATCTGGGCCCATCCGGCTCTCTCCGCCTGCCGAATTTCCTGATGCCGCCGCTGATGAATAATCATGGCAATTTTGTCGCCTCGCTGGGCAATGTGACACGTTGGATGGCGGAAAAAGCCGAAGCGCTTGGCGTCGAGATCTATCCCGGGTTCGCGGCTTCGGAAATACTTTATGACGAGAAGGGTGCCGTGCGCGGTGTGGCTACCGGGGACATGGGCATCGGCAAAGACGGCGCGCCGAAACCCGCCCATGAACGCGGCATGGAACTGCTCGGCAAATATGTCCTGATTGGAGAAGGAGTGCGTGGCTCGCTGGCAAAGCAGCTGATCGCAAATTTCAAACTGGATGAAGGCAGGGAGCCGCAGAAATTCGGCATCGGCCTGAAAGAATTGTGGGAAGTGAAGCCTGAAAATCACAAGCCGGGCCTGGTCCAGCACAGCTTTGGCTGGCCGCTCGACAACCGCACCGGCGGCGGGTCCTTTCTCTACCATCTGGAAGACAATCAGGTGGCGGTCGGTTTTGTCGTCCACCTCAACTACAAGAATCCGTATCTGTCGCCGTTTGAAGAGTTTCAGCGTTTCAAGACGCATCTGGCCATTGCCCCCACATTTGCGGGCGGCAAGCGCCTGTCCTATGGTGCCCGTGCCATTTCCGAGGGCGGCTGGCAGAGCGTGCCGAAATTATGCTTCCCCGGCGGCGCCCTCATCGGTTGCTCGGCCGGGTTCGTAAATGTTGCCCGCATCAAGGGCTCGCACAATGCGGTTCTGTCCGGCAAGCTGGCGGCGGAACATGCCTTTGCTGCAATTTCCGAAGGCCGCGCTCAGGACGAGCTGTCCGGCTATGAGGCGGCCTGGCGCGCCAGCGAAATCGGCAACGACCTGAAGAAAGTCCGCAACGTCAAACCACTGTGGTCGCGTTTCGGCACGCTGCTTGGCATCGTGCTGGGCGGATTTGATATGTGGACCAACACGCTCGGCTTCTCCCTGTTCGGCACGCGCAGCCACGGCAAGCCGGATTTCGCAACGCTGGAGCCCGCTTCCCGGCACAGCAAAATTGACTATCCAAAACCCGATGGGGTTCTCAGCTTTGACCGTCTGTCATCGGTATTCCTGTCCAATACCAATCACGAGGAAGACCAGCCGGTGCATCTGCAGGTGCTCGATCCGGCTTTGCAGAAATCCAGCGAACATGATGTCTTTGCCGGCCCTTCTGCCAGATACTGTCCTGCAGGTGTTTATGAATGGGTGGAAGAGGGCGGCGAGCCGACCTTCGTCATCAACGCGCAGAATTGCGTGCACTGCAAGACCTGCGACATCAAGGATCCCAATCAGAACATCAACTGGACAGTGCCGGAGGGTGGCGGTGGCCCGGTTTATCCGAACATGTAGCGCCGGCCTGTCGCCGCTGGTAGACGGTTCCAGAGGGCCGCAGCGCCAGGACAAGCCTTGTCAGAACACTTTCCCTGTGCCCTGTTACGGGTCGACTTCATGTCAATAAAATCTCCGGCCTCTGATCTCGAAAACTGGGGCTGGAACAGTTTTTTTGACGATCAGTGGGCACACGACAGGGATGCCATTCCCGTTCGGGTGGTGGAAGTCCATCGCAGTGGCATCAGGGTGGTTGGCCCGCAGATTGACGAACATATTCAGCGCTTCAGCTCCATTACTGACGATGAAGAAACCGTGGCGACCGTGGGCGATTGGCTGCTTCTGGATGCGCAGACAAAAAAACCGAAGCGCTTGTTGCAGCGCCGCAGCCTGTTTCAGCGTCGCGCACCGGGAAAGGCGCGCAAGCTGCAACTGATCGCGGCGAATATCGATACACTGTTCATCGTCACATCCTGTAATCAGGACTTCAACACAGCACGACTTGAGCGCTACCTGGCACTCGCCCGGGAGGCAGACGTGCGGCCTGTCATCATTCTAACCAAGGCTGATCTGACTTCTGAACCGGAACAGTATCTGATTGCAGCGGCCAACCTGGCTGATGATCTGCTGGTCGAGATTGTCGATGCACGCGATCCCGGCAGCGTTGCCGGTCTTGCCAGATGGTGTGGCCCTGGCCAGACGGTGGCGCTGGTCGGCTCGTCCGGTGTTGGAAAATCAACCCTGGTCAATACCCTGTCTGGAACTGACCGTGCGGCTATCGGCGACATAAGGCAGGGCGATGACAAGGGCCGCCACACGACCTCCGGCAGGACCTTCCATCAGCTGCCAAGCGGCGGCTGGCTGATCGACACACCGGGCATCCGGGAACTGCAACTGACCGATGTGAGCGATGGATTGGAAGAGGTCTTTGCCGACATTGTCGAACTGGCTGCAGGCTGCCGTTTTAACGATTGCAGCCATGAGGGCGAGCCGGGGTGCCAAATTCAGGCCGCCATCGCAGACGGGGTTCTGCCGCTGTCCCGTCTGAAAAACTGGCGGAAACTTGCGGCAGAAGAGCGCTACAACAATGCAAGCCTGTCAGAGCGCCACACTAAAAACCGGGCCTTCACCAAAATGGTGAAACGCGCGACAAAACACAAGAAATCCGGTGAGTTGGATTAAATTGGATCAGCTTGACAGGCCGGTCAGCGTTGCAGCCCCCAGGATGGGACCGGGGTTGCCGTTAATGGTCGACTGTACCAGCACGGCGCAATTGTCATAGCCGCTTTTGGCAAGCTCACTCAGCGGCAAAATCATCTCGGTCCGTTTGCCTTTCCACATTCCGATCGGGCGCATTTCGCGGACAACATTATGATATTCGACCTGCCGGCCGCGATTCTCGCCCCGTTCAATATCAACGGTGTGAACATCATCGTAGAAAACCAGCCAGATTGTGGTGTTATCGCCAAGTTCTTCGGTGCCGTCGACACTGATCGTCAAAGCTTCCTTTGTCTTGGTTAGTTTGACCTCCAGAGGCAGAGTGGATGACGGGTCGGAACTGGCTTTTTGCAAGTCTGCAATCGTGGCATCAATACTTTCCCGGCGGCTGCCGACCACATGGACCTGTCCATTGATCACCGCCTGCGGCGTATAAACATCGCGGTCGCCTCGGCCTGCCGCATAAGCGCGCTGGCGTTCGGAATGCTCCGGCTTGCCAAGCGTATCGCGCCAGCCAAGGTAATCCCAGTAATCCACCGGCATTGTCAGCGCCAGAACTTCGCCCTCAGCGACCAGATCAGCAATAACCTCGTCGGCGGGCGGGCAGGATGAGCAGCCCTGACTGGTAAACAGCTCGACGACCGCTTTCGGCTTTCCGTTGATTTCGGCATGGGCAGACTGAACCGCCAGAGGTAGAAAGCCCATCAGACTCGAACCCAGGACAAAAGAAAGCAAAAATGTTTTACGCGAGACCATTCGTTGGTTCCTTTTCTTCTTACCCAATCATGTAGCTATTATCCATCACACGCTCCAGTCACTTATCAGTGAGGCTGGAACGAGACCGGCGGTGAATGCGAGCACACGACTTGGAAAAAGGGTCCTCAGTCCGTCTGACTTTCCCCAAAACACTTTGATTAAAATGGGAAAATACAAATTGTAACAAGAACCGCCCGTTCCAGCTTGAATCGATCTCGCAGCCTGTGGCGCTAATGACTTGCAATAACTCGCAGAAACTCGTCTCCGTAGCGCTCCAGCTTCTTTGCTCCGACACCATTGATCTGCATCAGCCCGGCCATGGTGGCAGGGCGCAATTGCGCCATTTCGATCAGTGTGCGGTCGGGGAAAATAACATAGGCTGGCACATTCTGACTTCTGGCGAAATCCGTGCGGCACACTTTCAGCGCCTTCAGCAATTCCTGATCACCGGCATCGCTCAATTCAATCGGGGCCGTTCTTGCGCTGCTGCGTTTGCGTTCGGCCTGCTTTTCCGGAAACCGAAGTTCCAGCTTTGTCTCGCCGCGCAGCACGGGACGGGCCTTTTCGCAGACCTGCCAGGAGCCCTGCGCAATGGTCACATTGGCGTAACCGGCAGCATAGAGCTGACGGAAGATGCTGCGCCATTGCGACTTGTCAAACTCCGTGCCGACACCGAAAGTGGGCAGCATGTTATGGCGTTGTTCAGTAATGCGATCAGTCTCTTCACCGACCAGCAGACTGACCAGATGTTCCAGCCCGTAAATCTGACCAGTGCGCAACATCGCCGACAGCGCCTTTTGCGCTGCCTCAGAGGCATCGAACAACTGCCTGGGATTTTTGCAAAGATCGCAATGACCGCAGGGCAGGGCGATTTCATCAAAATAGCCCAACAAGGTCTGGCGGCGGCACAGTGCGGCTTCGGCAAGGGCGAGAAGGGCATTGAAGCGCTGGTGATCGGCCCGTTTGCGCATCTCCGGTGCCTCACCCTCGTCGATCTGACGCCGCCGCAGCTTGATGTCCTCGACCCCGTAGAGGCACAGCGTATCGGCAGGCAGGCCATCGCGGCCGGCCCGGCCGATTTCCTGATAATAGCTTTCCATGGTTTTGGGCAGGTCCGCATGGACCACAAATCGGACATCCGGCTTGTCGACCCCCATGCCAAAGGCAATGGTTGCGGCCATCACCACGGCATCTTCCTGAGAAAAACGCGCCTGATTGATGTGCCGCTGCGCTGCGTCCATACCGGCATGATAGGCCAGTGCATTGACGCCTTTGCCGCGCAGATGTTCGGCCAGATCTTCTGTCTTGCGCCGCGACGAGCAATAGATGATGCCGGACTGTTCCGCTCTGGCAGCGACGAATTCGGTGATCTGCCGTTTCGGAGTGTTCTTCGGCTCAAACGCCAGAAACAGGTTTGGTCGGTCAAATCCGCGCAGAAACTGTCTCGGTTTGCCGGCAAACAGTTTGGAGATGATTTCACTGCGGGTTTCTTCATCGGCCGTCGCAGTGAACGCTGCCACCTGAACACCGCCCAGCGCTTCACGCAAGCGGCCGATTTCCAGATAATCGGGCCGGAAATCATGTCCCCACTGACTGACGCAATGCGCCTCATCGACGGCCAGCATATTGATCTTCAGCCGGTTCAGCAGACCGGGAGAGGTAGCGATCCGCTCCGGCGCCATGTAAAGCAGCTTCAGCGAGCCATTGTTCAAGGCGCTGAAGACGCGTTCGTTTTCCTCCGGATCATTATTGGAAGTCAGCGCGCCCGCTTCCACTCCGCTTTGCCGCAACTGGGCAACCTGGTCATTCATCAGCGCCACCAGTGGAGACACAACCAGCGTCACACCCTCTGTGCACAGCGCCGGCAGCTGGTAGCACAGCGACTTGCCGCCGCCTGTGGGCATGATCGCCAGCACATCTTCTCCGGCCAGCACGCTCGCGACAATCTCCTCCTGCCCGGGCCGGAAGGTATCGTGACCGAATACGGTCTTGAGCAGATGGCGGGCTTGCTGCATGAGGATCAGGGAATCGCTTGCGCTATTTTAATAGTGGATAGAACATTTGCCGGGGACATAGAAGCTGCCTTGACGGCGTGAGCAATTTTGGCTCAAACAGGAACATTGTTGCAACCATCTCGGGGCCAACTGCCTTAAAGCGATTTTGGCTTTGGCCCATCTCATCCGTCGCATTTTCCGCTTATGATTGTCGGACAAGCGATGGAGGCGCGGAAAAACTCTGTTAGCCTTGCAGCATCAAAGGAGCCTGGGATCGCGTTATGACGGTTACGTTGATTGGAAATTCGACTGGCAGCGCCGGTGAAAACCGCATTCATCCCGGATCGGGACGTCGCAAAGCCCACATTTACAATAAGGGCCGCCAGCTTGATCCGGTGGCGTTTGAAGAGGTGAAAAGCCTTTTTCAGCAGGCACCGCAGCGCGACATGCTGATCGAATATCTCCATTCCATTCAGGACAGCTTTGGCTGTCTTCACGCCCGGCATTTGCGGGGTCTGGCCGAGTGGATGCGCCTGTCGATGGCGGAAATCTATGAAGTCGCAACCTTCTATGCCCATTTTACCGTTCTGGAGGATGACGAGGCACCGCTTCCCGAGGTCACGTTGCGGGTCTGCGATAGCCTGACCTGTGCCCTGTTCGGCGCGGAGGAGCTGCTGGAGAATCTTTCTGAGCGCTTTGGCCAGGATGGCGGCAACACTGTCCGGGTGCTGCGAGCGCCCTGCATGGGCCGCTGCGATGTCGCGCCAGTGGTTGAGGTGGGACACAATCATGCAGTGCAGGCAACGCCGGACAGTGTTGCCGCCATGCTGGCTGTAAATGAGACCCATGCGGCTGCGCCGGAGTTCAAATCCTTCGACGCCTATAAGGCAGACAATGGCTACCGCCTGTTGCAGGCAATGCGAAGCGGCGAAGTCTCATATGAAAACCTTGCCGATGTCATCGAAAAATCCGGCTTGCGCGGGCTCGGCGGGGCCGGATTTCCGGCCGCGAAGAAATGGGGTTTTGTCCGTGCCGCACCTGCACCCCGGCTGATGTGCATCAATGGCGATGAAGGCGAACCGGGAACCTTCAAGGACAAATACTATCTTGATCGTGATCCGCACCGCTTTCTGGAGGGCACGCTGGTGGCCATGGAAGCGGTCGGTGCCGAGCGCTGTTACATCTATATGCGCGATGAATATCCGGCTCTGGTGGACATGCTGCGGACCGAGGTGAACCGGCTGCAACAGGAAGGCATTACCGGACCCGGCCAATTGGAAGTGCGCCGTGGTGCCGGCGCCTATATCTGCGGCGAGGAATCCGCGCTGATTGAATCCGTTGAAGGCAAACGGGGTCTGCCCCGGCATCGCCCGCCCTATGTGGCGCAAAATGGCGTGTTTGGCCGCCCGACCCTGGTTCACAATGTCGAGACGGTCTACTGGATCCGGGAAATCTTTGAAAAGGGCGCTGACTGGTTCACCTCTCATGGCCGCCATGGCAGAACCGGATTGCGCTCCTTCTCCGTCTCAGGCCATGTCAGGCAGCCCGGCGTCAAGCTGGCACCGGCCGGTATTGCCCTGACAGAGCTGATTGATGAATATTGCGGCGGCATGCTGGAGGGCCACCAACTGAAAGCCTATCTGCCCGGCGGAGCCTCTGGCGGTATACTGCCCGCCTCGCTGGCCGATGTTCCACTGGATTTTGATACGCTGCAGGAGCATGATTGCTTCATCGGGTCCGCTGCAGTTGTGGTTCTGTCAGACCAGACTGATATGCGCGGTGTTGCGATCAATCTGATGAAGTTTTTTGAAGATGAAAGCTGCGGCCAATGCACACCTTGCCGCAATGGCACGACCATGGCAGTCAGGCTGATGCAGGAAGACCACTGGGATGCCGAGGTGCTGCAGGATCTGTCCGAGGTGATGATGGAAGCCTCGATCTGCGGGCTGGGGCAGGCCGCACCAAATCCGCTTTTATCGGTGTTGAAGCATTTTCCGCAGGAGGTGCTGGCGCCATGAAAAACGTGAAAACCGTCAGTTTTGTGCTGGATGGCAGCAAGGTCACGGCGCTGGAAGGCGAGAGCATCTGGCAGGTTGCCAAGCGCCTGGGAACCAGCATTCCGCATCTGTGTTACAGCGAGCAGAAAGGCTACCGGTCGGACGGCAATTGCCGCGCCTGCATGGTCGAGGTCGAAGGTGAACGCACATTGGCTGCCTCCTGCGTGCGCGCTCCGGCGGAGGGCATGGTTGTCAACACAGCCACCGCACGGGCGCAAAAATCCCGCAAGCTGGTGTTTGAACTGCTGGCCGCAGATCAGCCATCGCGCGAGGCCCACCCCGACCCGGAGTCCAGCTTCTGGAAATGGACCGACATGGTCGGCGCTGAAACGGGACGAATGCCGAAGCTGAAGGATGTGCCGCGCGATATCAGCCACAGTGCTATCCATGTCAATTTGGATGCATGTATCAATTGCAATTTGTGTGTTCGCGCCTGCCGGGAGGTGCAGAGCAATGACGTGATCGGCATGGCTTATCGTGGTCACGGCTCACAGATCGTTTTCGATTTCGACGATCCCATGGGCGACAGCACCTGTGTCGCTTGCGGCGAGTGCGTTCAGATCTGCCCGACCGGGGCGCTGATCGAGAAAAGCCTGGTCAATTCAGACGGTGTGCGCACCGAATATGCCGATACAACCGTCGCAACCCTGTGTCCGTTCTGCGGTGTCGGCTGCCAGACCGACGTTCACGTCAAGGACAACTTCATTTTGCATGTCGACGGCCGCGACGGTCCGGCCAATGAAAGCCGCCTGTGCGTCAAGGGCCGCTTCGGCTATGATTACATCCATCATGACGGACGTTTGACCCAACCTTTGATCCGCCGCGATGATGCGCCCAAACATGTCGATTTGCAGATCGCACCGGATCAGATCGGCGACAATTTCCGCCCGGCAAGCTGGGAAGAGGCGCTTGAAAAGGCGGCCAGTGGTTTCCGCGAAATTCTCGACCGCGACGGCGCGGACGCAACTTGCGGCTTTGGCTCTGCGAAAGGCTCAAATGAAGAGGCCTATCTGGTGCAAAAGCTGGTCCGCGCCGGATTCGGCACCAATAATGTTGACCATTGCACACGGCTTTGCCACGCCTCCTCTGTCGCGGCCCTGTTGGAAGGGGTCGGCTCGGGCGCTGTCTCCGCACCGTTCAACGCTGCCAATGACGCGGATTGCATCATCATTATCGGGGCGCGGCCAACGGTCAATCACCCGGTTGCCGCCACTTATTTCAAGGCAGCGGCAAAGCGCGGCGCGAAGCTTGTCATCATGGATCCGCGCCGCAACGAGATGAGCCGTCTGGCCTGGAAGCACCTTGCCTTCAAGCCGGGCCGCGATGTGGCGCTGCTGAATGCAATGCTGCATGTGATTATCGAGGAAGATCTGTACGACCGGCAATATGTCCAGTCGATGACCGAAGGGTTCGACGAATTGCGGGACCGTATCAGCGATTGCAGCCCTGAAAACATGCAGGATATTTGCGGGATTCCCGCTGAAGATATCCGCGAAACCGCGCGGGCCTATGCAACCTCGCCGCGCTCGATCATTTTCTGGGGCATGGGAATTTCCCAGCATGTCCACGGCACGGACAACGCCAGATGCCTGATCGCGCTGGCCCTGCTGACCGGCCAGATCGGCCGTCCCGGAACCGGTCTGCATCCGCTGCGCGGGCAGAACAATGTTCAGGGTGCGTCCGATGCCGGGCTCGTTCCGATGTTCTACCCGGACTATATTTCGGTGGAAAATGACGAAACCAGAACCCGGATGCAGCAGTTCTGGGGCACTGAGCTGAGCGCAGAACGCGGCCTCACCGTGGTGGAAATCGTCAATGATATCCACGCAGACGGCATCAAGGGCATGTATGTGATGGGCGAAAATCCGGCCATGTCCGACCCCGACCAGCATCATACGCGCTCGGCCCTGGCGATGCTCGAACATATGGTTGTGCAGGATATTTTCCTCACTGAAACCGCCTGGTTTGCAGATGTCATTTTACCGGCCAGCGCTCACGCTGAAAAGGAAGGCACTTTTACCAACACCAACCGCCAGGTTCAGATCGGCCGCCCGGCTGTGACACCTCCGGGGC
>TARA_R110002096_G_scaffold171490_5_pt1 | contig 18253 bp, 17 predicted proteins | sample TARA_R110002096 | Tara Oceans TARA_R110002096 (sample SAMEA4397295) | marine metagenome | biome: Polar Biome; feature: [DCM] deep chlorophyll maximum layer (ENVO:01000326); material: water (ENVO:00002006), including particulate matter (ENVO:01000060) such as... | depth 35 m
CAAGCACTCTCGCGTCTCCCCATGGCCTTTGAGCGGGATGTGGACAGCGGGCATCGTATCTGGCGCCTTCTCAAGGGGCTGCAGATCGGTTCGCGTAATCCTCGAGCGCTGAATCTCTTGGCCTCGTGGCTTGGCTACGCCCACTCGAATCGAAATCGGATTTGCGAGAACTTCTGATGGCGCGTTGTCGGTCGGCGCGTTGTCGGTCGGCGGGCTGTCGGGCGACGCGTCACAGTCTTCCCATTCCGGAAGCTTGAGGAGGAGCGCATCAACGTCGTCTTGCGTCACTCCAGAGGCAGCCAGAGGTGGGGGCGCCAAGGGATTGGCTGGACGGAGAACCAGTATCTCAACCTTTGCCTCGTCAGCCATTACCCGCATCGTACCCCAAGCAACAGCGCCAAGCAGAATCTTTGAAGGTCTCGCTCGGCGCTTTGGATGGCGGCAAGCACAGGGGCTCATCCATCATAGTGGCAGAGGCTTGCAACATGGCCTACCAGGAATTTGGGGCTTTCATGAAGGACCGATCAGACCACGAGGAATTCGGCGCTTTCATGAGAAGGCACTCGATTAGGGCGCTAGCAGCTACTTCTGCTCACCTGGTATCCAGGTCAGTTCAAATCCGTAGGCTTGCTCGCTCTGGTGTTTAAAAGCCAAAAGCTTGCCGATAAACTTTCCACGTTCCTCAAGACGCGAACCCACAAACATCACGGCCCGGGCCATGTGTCCGCCCCAGTCGGTATGCAATCGCTCTTTCGCGGCGCCAATTTCATAGCTTGTGCTCTTGCCCTCGAAGAATGGTCCAAGGCCGAGAAGTAGGCCCAGCACCGTTGCCTCGTGTTGCACGAAGGTGTCCCAGCTAAAGGTTCCGGCATACTTCACTCGTACCGAATACAGCTTGTTGCCATACAACTGATAGCTCACCTTGGAAAAGAGGCCGAGCCCAGACGCCGCGCAGACTAAGACGTACCGCTTGTCGTCCCAGGTGCATTCCGCTGCCGTTAACTTGGCTTCGATTTGCGTACGGCTGTCGCCTGCTTCAAATTTTAGAAAGTGTTGGAGCAGCGCACCCTGCGCAGCTGTCTCGGGTGCAACGGGCACGCTTCCCGCATCCATCTCCTCTTCGACGCTCTGCGCATCAGTGCTCGCAACCTGCGGAGCCGGCGACTCGGTTGGCACACGCTGCGTTTTTGTCGAACCACTACACGCAATGCAACAGGCAAGGGTTACAAGTATCGGCGCATTCACGGTGTCATTCTAGCGTCGCTGTCGCGCAACCACAAAATGCAGCGCGACAACGACGTCTCTCCCAACAACGTAAGAGGGCTAGCGAATGATAAACTCGACCCTGCGATTGGCCGCCCACGCAGCCTCGGTGTGCTTGCGAATTTTGGGGTCGTCCTCGCCGTAGCCAACTGCGCGCAATCGATGCGCCTCAACGTTGTCCTTTATCAAGAATGCGACAACAGCTTCGGCGCGCCGCTGGCTCAGCTCTCGGTTGTACTCTCGGCTGCCGCGCTCATCCGTGTGACCCTGTACTTCGATAAGCGCAAGCTGCTCGTTGGTATTCATTGTCATGGCAACAGCGTGCAAAATTTCGAATGAGTTCTCTAAGATTTCTGCTGAGTTGTAACGGAAGTTGATTTTCTCTAGCACAATAATCCCGCCTTCCGTCTTGGTGACCGGCCCGCGATCAGGGCATCCATCGTCATCGTCAACCGTATTGTAGACCTCGCGAGTCTCCTCGGCCGATTCGCCATCCACTCTTGGGCAGTCGTCATCTTCGTCAAGAATTCGGTCGCCATCGTTATCCGGATCGAGACAGCCATCGGTGTCTTCAAATCCATCTCGGTCTTCTGGGTCGTCTGGGCACAGGTCATCGACATCAAGAATTCGATCGTCGTCGTTGTCTGGATCCGGGCAGCCGTCCTCGTCTTCAAACTGATCGACATCTTCCGGGTCGTCGGGGCAGTCGTCTTCCACATCGATAATGCCATCGCCATCCCGATCGAGCGGCTCGTCTTCTGGGCATCCATCTTCATCGTCAATGCCATCGCGATCCTCCGGTGTATTGGGGCAGGCATCGTCCACGTCGAGGATGCCGTCTCTATCGTTATCGGGTTCAGGGCAACCGTCAGAGTCTTGGAAGTCATCGTAGTCTTCTGGGTCATCGGGGCATTGATCCACATCGTCTTTAAGGCCATCTTGATCGCGGTCGCCAACGTTGGGTTCAAAGACGATGCCCAAGTAGGCTCTTGCATCGGGGCTTCCCGACATATCCGGGCGCAGCCCAACTCCACCTCCAAGGCTTAGAAACGAACTCTGTGCGAGGTAGACCTTAATGCCTGTTAGGCCCTCCACGGGTTGGTAGTTCTCGGCGTTGGGCAAGTACTGGCCAAAGACTTCGGCGATGACTTCAAATTTCTCTGGCACCAGCATGTACGAGAGGCCCACGCCATAGGGCAGTGCAAGGCCGCTGGAAACTCTCGCGCCGGTCATCGGGCCAGCAATGCCGGCGATTACTGGCGGCGTATCGTCAACAAAGTCGCCGGGTGACAGCGGCACTCGAAGCCCGGCATTTACCGCCAGACCAAGAGCACCAAACTTGGTGTCGGCAATAATGCCAAGGTGTGGCGTGGTGGTATCTGCGCCAAGCCAGCTGTCGGCCTCGCTAACCGTTGGCAAGGCGACGCCGGCAGCCAAGGCCAATCCAAAGCGCGAACGCGAGGTATCTAGCAAGCGCCACTTGAGTTGCAGATCCAAGTTGCCGATGCCTTGTCCCTCAAAAGAATAGTTCTGATCATCATTGGGATCGCCAGGGGTATCGCCACCAGCATCCGGGCTGCGATCGCCACTCACAACGCGAAAGGGCAGGGCGACGCCAACCTGCAGCTCTTGGCCAAGAATTCGCAATCCCAAGGCACCGAGAAGAGTTGGCGAGAGCACGTGTTCAACCCGGTACGTGCTCTCATTGCCCTCAAGCTTGAGAAGGCCTTTTGCCCAGCCCGTGACCAAGCCCATCGAGGGCTCAAGGTGGCCAAGAACTTGGGACCTATCAAGCGTGACCATGCCCTTGGAATCTTGGGCGGGGCGAAAGGCCTGCAGGTCGATATTTCCGCCCCGATCGGCGCTTGCCTCCGGGGCAAAGATCGTAAGGCTCATGGCGAGGGCGCACGCAGACGCGCGCCAAACTGGGTTGTGCGTTGACATAGGGATCCCTTGCTGGCGCTCTGGGCGCCGGCTTCGTTGTGGGTTAGAGGGGCGAACTACTCGGCTTGCTTTGACCGAATGATGCGAGAAGCAAGGCCTTGGAAGACGCCTTGTGGGTAGCGCTGTCGATAGGTATGTGCCGCTGCGCGACAGGGCGATGAGTATTGTTCTGAGTCGCAGCTTGAGAGCACTCGAAGCCAGAGCATGTCTTCGGCTTCGCGACCGCGTGGAAATCTGCGATCGTATTGCTTGGCGGCCTTGGCAACCTCACTGCGCTTGCCGAGCTTGAAGTAGAGCAAGTAGGCGCGGCTGTACAGCGCGAACGAAGCTTCGTGGCCTGTGGCAGTGGCTCCCAGTTGCTCAAGGTCAACGACCGCCTTCTTTGGGTTTTCCGCTGCCGCCTTTAGTAGCTCGCGAGCCTTGGCTCCGTGGCTGGGCTGCACGACGGGACGAATTGGCTTTGCGTTCTTAAGAACATCTCGTAGCTTGACGGTTCCACCGTCCTGCGGGAAACGCTGCTTTGGGTGGCGGTGCTTGCGAGCGTCCTTTGGAGCGCCTGGCATTGCCTCGTCGCCAGTCTTGCCAGCCGTCTCGCCAGCCTCGTCGGAAGTACCCAGAGCCCCCAGAGCCCCCGGAGTTGCGAGGCTGGAATCGCTCTTTGGCAAAAGGCTGGCGACTTCTACGTTCTTATCTGGCGAGCCTTGCCACAACTCTCCCGCATGCAAACGCAGAGTCTCGTGGCTGGTCGCAACGCTCACAATGCCGTGCTGCACAGCGACCACAACGGTCGCATCCCGGGTAACATCAAACGACGTGCCCACAACGGTCACATCGACATCGCCTGCGCGAACTCGAAACACGGGACGGTGTTTCCGAGGCTCAACCTCGCAGTGAATCGAGCCACCCACGAGCACAATCAACGTAGCGCCATCGGGCGAGCGTTGAATTGCGATGTTGGTATTCTCTTCGACATCAATTTCGGCATCGCCAAGAAGAAGACGATCGCTTTGGCCTGGGCCGGTGACAAGCGTCGTAGGATACAAATCATCTGGCGAAGTGCCGGGCGCCGCAGCACCGCGCAGGTTTAAGACAATGGCAAGCACAACACCTGCGACCGCCACCATGCCAACCGCAACCTTCGTCCACTTTGCGTAAGAAGAGTTCTTTGCGGGCGCAAGGGTTGCAACTTCACTCACAATGCCACGCTCCATGCGGGCCATGCGAAGCTCGTCAACCTCAGGAACGGGTACTTTCGATCCGAGATTCATGATGGGCTCCCCTCTGTTGGGTCGTGGGCGTTTGCGTCAAGTAACTCTGCCAAAATCGGATCTGTGCTTGCCAGCGTAAAGAGCGTTCGCCTGGCTCTCCAAATCCGAAGCTTGCAGGCGGTTTTGCTCGCTCCAACCAGAGCTGCAACCTCGCTCACGCTTCGGCCGTCAATTTCGTGAAGGGCAAATGCGATGCGAGATGCGGCCGGAAGTTTGGACAGCGCCGCGTAGAGCCGCCTAACGGCCTCGCGAGATTCGGCCTGATGCCCAGGGCCCGGGCGCATCGAAGGCTCTTCATCAAGGGTATCGTCGGGCAAGGGCAATTTCTTTTGCTTGGCAATGTGCCGATAGGCGACCCGCACGGTAATGCGGTCGATCCAGGTTGCGAGTTTTGCTTCGGCGCGAAACGTCGGCAGGGACTTAAAAACTTGGATAAACGAATCCTGGGTGAGGTCATCAATATCTCGGCTCGAACCAAGGATTCGGTAGAGGGTTCCGTGGACGCGCTTGTGGTAGCTGCGGAAAAGCTCACGGGTGGCCGCCTCTTCGCCGCGGTTGCAGCGGTCGACCAACATGATGTCGGCGACGAGTGAGACTTGGGCTGTCACACATAGATTGTGGCAAGCCTGTGCTCCCAGGTTACAAGCCAGCCAAAGAAACCCAGATATTCTAATCTCTTGCCGGTGATTTCAGGACTTTACATTCCTAGAGCGCGATGGAGTAGGATGCGCGCCGTGAGCTACGCAAACGATTCCAACGATGATTTCGCGGCCATGCTGGCCGAGTTCGAACCCGCCGCCCGCGGCACTGGTCCCAAGAAGGGACAGATGGTCAAAGGCCTGGTCGTCAATATCAGCGGCAATTCGGTCTTCCTCGATATCGGTGGAAAGTCGGAAGGCGCTATCGATCGGGAAGAACTCCTAGACGCCGATGGCGAACTCTCCGTAAAGCTTGGCGACTCTGTTGAGGCGCGCGTTGCCGAAGTTGATGGACCGTCTGGATGCGTCGTCTTGCGACGCGGCATCTCTAAAGGATCGGATGCTGGCGAAGCACTTCGCGGCGCATACGAAGCGGGCATTCCCGTCGAAGGCTTGGCAACCGGCCTTAACAAAGGCGGTTTGGAAGTTGAAGTCGCAGGCCTGCGTGCCTTCTGCCCAATTTCGCAAATCGACGTGCGCTTTGTCGAAGACGCCAATCACTTTGTCGGCCAAAAGCACCAGTTCAAGATCACCAAGCTCGAGCAAGGTCGCGGCAAGAACATGAATATCGTGCTCTCGCGCCGCAAGCTGCTCGAAGAAGAGAACGCCGTGCAGGCTGCGGTTCTTCGCGAGACTCTTAAAGAAGGCCTTGTCGTTAAAGGCCGCGTCACCACGCTTAAAGACTACGGCGCCTTTGTCGACCTTGGCGGTATCGAAGGCATGTTGCACATCTCCGAGCTTGGTCACGGCCGCATTGGTCATCCAAGTGAAGTTCTGAGTGTCGACCAAACCCTCGAGGTTAAAGTCGTAAAGATCGAGCCACCGGTCGGGGCTCGCAAAGAAGAGCGCATTAGTCTCTCAGTAAAGGCACTGCACGATTCTCCGTGGGCAAGCTTTGGCGACACGCTAAAGACCGGCACGCAGGTCAAAGGCACGGTTGTTCGCCTGCAGCCCTTTGGTGCATTCATCGAGCTCTCGCCCGGCATCGAAGGCCTGGCTCACATCTCCGAGCTCGGCGGTGGCAAGCGCATCAACCACCCGCGCGACGTGATGGCCGAGGGCGATACGGTGCAGGTCACCATCCTCTCTGTGGATCCCACCGCACAGCGCATCTCGCTAACGCTGCGCTCACCAGACGACATTCCAAACGAGCAGGCCGATCGCAAAGCTGTGAGCGAAGTGAACGCAGCAAACAACAAAGGCCTCGGCACCTTCGCAGATCTTCTGCAAGGCAAGTTCTAGCTCGCATACAGGCCCAAGTCGCAAACCCTAGAAGGCTCTCCGCACACAGCATTTCATTTGTGCTGCGGAGCCGTCATGAGCCTTTCCTTCTTCCTTAGCGGAGGAGGAATTGGCCCTTCTTCTTAGCGGAGAAGGAAGACAATCCCCGCTAGAACTTGCCCGTGTTGGCCCATTGGCTGCGCGGCGCAATTTCTTCTGACGTCGCCCAGTGCTCGCAAATCTTTCCCTCTTGCACTCGGTAGAGGTCAAAGACTGCATGCTCTGCGTTCTCGCGAACGACTTTTGAGAGCGCAACAACCATATCGCCTTTGCCCATCAGCTGCGTGAGCATCTCGGTCTTGCCTGCGGTGCCATCGGCAAGTGCTCGCCGAAGTGCTTCGCGGCCCGATGGCATATTGGGAATTCTCTGAGTGATTCCTTCGGCGATAAAATCGTCGAGTTGCTCGTGGAGGCCGGCGGTAAGCACCCGCTTCACATATTCTCGAACGACGATTTTATTCGCCTCGGTCTTCTCAAGATCCGTCGGCTGGGTAGCGCCGCCCAACATCTCCTCGCCAGAGGTTAGCTCGCGCTGGTACGCCTCAATCACATCCCAGTGTTCAATAATGCGCTCATCACTGTCGCTATCAAAGACATCCATGGTCACCCATTCCGCAGCGCCATCATTTAGCGTTTGAATGACATGGAGGAAAACCAGTGGCCCATCTTCAAAGCATCGAAGCACGCGAATCTCGCGCTTTGCATTGCGCGCCAGAAACTCGGTAAAGAATGCAATAAAGCCCTGCTGTTGATCCGGTACGCCGCCAGAGTGCTGGGTGTAGCGTGCCCCGGTGAAGCGGCGCATGGCCTCCTCTGGATGACCGTCACGAATTCCGTGCGTGTAGATACCGAGAGCGTTATCCATCTTCTTCGACATTCGAGTCGTTTCTCTCTTTGCAATCTGATGCGCGGGCTAAGGCCCAGACGCCAGCTGCACATACGCAATGGGCACCGCCGCGCCGATCGTAATGAGAATGGCTCCGCGGCCGATAAAGCCCTTGCGACCTTTAAGCATGAAGGCGCCGGAGATTGCCAGGTAGAGCAGCAAGATCGCGTAGCCATCGGCGATATAGGTCCAAGCCGATTTGCCGCGGTTGTAGTGCAGCCAGTTTACGACCCGCAGCATAAAGCGCGGCTTCTTGCTCGCCACCTTCACCATTCCCGATTCCATATCGAGTTGTGCGGTGGAGTCAGCAAGGCTCACTTCAAAGACCGTATCGGTGTCAAAGTACGAGGCTTGTACCTCGTCGGCATTGATTTCTAAATGCTCGATGACCTTGCTGGCCAGCAGCTCTTCATCATCTGGGTAGGGACCGGAAAGTTCTGAGGTCTCGACCACACTTTTAAAGTTTGGGTCCCAATCGCCAAGGTGATTAATGGCAATTCCCGAGATGGCGTAGACAAAGGTGAGGCCGACGGCAAGGTAGCCTATGTCGCGGTGCACAGCCCGAAGCCACGCTCGCCATCTCTTTCTCAGAGTTTCTCGCAAACGTCGCTGCGCTTTCGCAGCGGGTTTTTCATCAGCCATAACGCTGTTCTTTCCAAGGGTCGGCGATGTTGTGATAGCCGCGAGTCTCCCAGTAGCCTGGTTGGTCGCGTTTCACAAAGCGAATGCCCGTGAGCCACTTAGAACTTTTCCAAAAGTACCGATCCGGCACCAGTGAGCGAACCGGCGCTCCGTGTTGGCGTTTGAACGGCTTGCCATCGAGGCGATGCACAACCATGACGTTAGGCTTGAAGGCCTCTTTCAGCGAGATGTTCGCGGTGTATCCGTGGGCCGATTCGAAGACGACAAAGTGTGCATCCTTCTTAAGCCCGGCCCGCTCGGCCAAGGTCTTAACCTGCACGCCTCGCCAAAGCCCGCCGAGCATCGACCAACCGGTCACGCAGTGGACATCGGCCTCCTTCTCAACTTGTTTCATCGCCAAAAGCTCTTCAAAGGTAAGCGTGAAAGGCTTCTCAACTTCGCCGTGAATCTTTAGTCGAAAATCCTTGGTCTTTGGATTTCCCGGCTCGCCACCCATGGGGCGCAAACTCTCCAAGACCTTCTGGCCTGGAGGCAATCGCTTGCGGCCATCACCGCGGGTTTGTGCTTGGGCCTTGCGGGTTAGGTCGTCGCTAGCCAAACGGTAGATGCCACCGCCCAGGGCGACCAGGAGCGTGCCAGCCCCCGCCTTCTTGATAAAGTCTCGACGCTCGATGCGCCGTGCAACTCGCTCGTCGGTATCATTGGGTTCGTCGGTACTCATAGTCTTCCAAAGCGGTGGGGTTTCATCCACTACTACGGGGTGCGACCTCGGCGGTTACAGAAGCTTCCCATATACCGGAACGAGTGTCCCAGACGTCGTTGCATTGGACGGTGAGACAAGGAAGCCAATCGCGTCGGCAATCTCTTCGGTCTTTGGCCAGCTTGTGTGATCGGCATCGGGCATCGCCGCTCGATTGCCAGGCGTGTCCATAATGGCCGGCAGAATGGCGTTAACGGCAATGCCTTCGGCTGCGACTTCCCGGGCGAGGCACTGGGTTAGGGAGGCGACGCCGGCTTTTGAGGTGGTGTAAGCAAGCATGCCACCCACCGGCTCAACTGCTGGACGCGCCGCTACGTTGACAATTCGACCACCCTGGCCACTCTCGCGCATGCGCACAACAGCCTCGCGACACGAGAGAAAGCACGATGCGGTGTTCATAAGCCACATGCGCTCAAAGTCGGCCAACGATGTTTCGGCGATTCCCGCCATCGCAAAGCCACCCGCCACATGAATCGAGGCCCACAGCGATGGCACTTTTGAGAAGAACTCTTTGACCTCATCCTCCTTGGATAGGTCGACGTTCGCGGTTTGGTGCACCCGGTCGTGGGCGTCAAATTCGGGGCCTGTACCTTCGAAGCAAGGGATCCAGACAGATGCCCCTCTTTCGAGGAGGTGGGTAACCACAGCGCGGCCAAGCGCGCCAGTTCCGCCTGTGACGATGATATTTCTCTTGTCTAGATTGGTGCTCATAGGGTGTTCCATTCAAAGTCTACGCTCGGTCTGTGCGGCACAGTTACGTGCTGGTACAGTTTCTCCTCGCTATGGAGAATTCTGAGTCTGAATCGTCGGCAGTGCCATCGCGCAAACCGCCGGTGGCATTGGTCCTCATCAATCGACCGGAAGATGGTCCCCGGATCTTGAGCCTAGAGCCCGAGGACTTGCGGCTTCTCAAGCAGGTTCTCAATTGGGCCGGCTACCAGTCGTTCATCGTTGATATCGACGATGACGTGGATCGAATTAATGACGCGGTCGTGCTCTACAAGCCCACGGTCATCATCAACTTGGTCGAGCAAATGTTTGGCGATGTTTGGCAGGCGCCAGCGGTCGCGGCAATGCTGGATCTCTTTGGCTACGTGTACACCGGAAGCGAACCAAGTGTACTCCTCGACTGTCTCGACTGGGCAAAAGTTCAAGTCTTGCTTGAGCACGCCGGCCTTCCGCTTTGCAACGGCCGAGGAACGCGGCGCTTACACGCCTGTCTCTTAGGCAACGATGAGGTGGAACTTTTGCCAATCGGCGAGAGTGTTGTTCTCGAAGGGCAACCGGTGATCGCGCAGGACACCACAACATCGATTGTTAGCGCGCGCATCGAACATCTCGCTTGGCAGGTTTGGGATGTTCTTGGGCTCCGCGACATCGCGCAAATCGACTTCGACGTCTCGTTGGCCGGGCGCGTGAGCATCACCGGGGTCACAGCCGCCGTCGATATTTTTGGCACCGTGTTTCGGACCGCAGCCGCTGGCCGAGAAGGTGGCATGCCGGGCACAATCGTTCGCCTCAGTCGGCTTTGTCACGAGCGACTTTCGGCAGAAGAACTCGTAGCGCACCCGCTGCCTTAGCTGCGTCTAGAGATACGGCGAGAGCAGCTTGGCGATCGAGTCTCGAAGGCGCAGCGCCAAACTGCGCTTGCGAAGCTCTTCTGCCGTGACAACGGTGCTCTTTGCGAGAATCTCTTGGTGGTGCTCACTAAGTGTCCTTGCGAGAGCCGGATCGTAGATCTCAACATTGAACTCGAAATTGAGTTGAAGACTGCGCGGATCCAGGTTTGCCGAACCAATGTTTAAGTAGAAGTCATCGACGACCACAAGCTTAGAGTGGGAGAAGGGCGCGGGCTGTCGGTAGATCTGAATGCCCTGGTCGATGATCTCGGGAAGCATTGCGTTGCACGCCCAATCCACGACTGCCAGATTGCTCTTGGTCGGCAAGATAATTTGCACAGAGATGCCGCGAAGGGCAGCGGCACCAAGCGCCGAGATAAGTTCTCGACTTGGAATGAAGTACGGAGTCAGGATTCGCACCGACTCTCGCGAGCAGGACAGAGCGCCGATGAGGATCCATTGCAGAGTCTCAAAATCTTCGTTTGGTCCATCCTTGATGCCCCGGCACAGCGCTTCGCCCGCAGCTACGACGGGCGGCGGCGTTGGCCAGGTATCGTTGCCGACGCGGAAACACCAATCTTCCGAGAATACCTCTTCCAGAGAATGAACAATCGGGCCTTCTAGACAAAAGTGAAGATCTTGAATCGGGTGTTTGGGTTTGGACGTATGCAAGTTATCACCCGCAATGTTGATTCCGCCGGTAAATCCCTTCAGGCCATCGATAATAAGAATTTTTCTGTGATTTCTAAGGTTGAGTAAGAACATCCGTCTGCCCAAACTCATTGGTAGAAAGTACTCGATGCGAACGCCTTTCTTATCTTCTAGGTAGTTGCGAATGGGCTTCCTCCCAACTCTGCTTCCAATCGCATCGACAAGCACTCGGACATCAACGCCTCGTTCTCCTGCTCGCACCAGAGCCTCGGCAATTGACTTGCCGACAGCATCGCCGACAAAGAGATAGCTCATGAGAAAGACGTAACGCTCGGCCGAGTCGATTGCTTGAATCATGGCCGGGTAGGTCTCGTCGCCATTCTGAAGCAGCTCGACTCGGTTGTGCGTGAGCAGAGGCTTGCCGGTCACTCGCTTCGAGAGCTTTAGCAATGAGAGCATTGGCTCTTCCATATCCGGATAGGCGTCGCGCAATTGTGCGACCGAACTCCTGTGCCCATCGAGCAGTCGCCCTCGTGAAAAGAGACCGCGCGCTTGCCACTTGCGAGCGCGCGTCTCGACCCGGTTGACGCCAAAGGCCAAGTAGAAGAGCGGCCCTACTATGGGAACGAGAAGGCAGGTAAGCAGCCAGCTAAACTGCGAGCGCGGGTCGCGCTTGTGCAGCAGGGCGTGGCCTGCAGAGCCGAAGGAGATGGCTACGACAACAGTTAAAGCCGCGATAAATAGGATGGTGGGAAGCACGAGTACTGCATTCCGAAAGAAGAAAAGCCGACCCTGCATGGGCCGGCTTCACTCTAGCAAGCTGCGAAGCGCTTGTTACTCGATTGGCTCAAGGGTTCGGCAGGCTGCGTCGAAGGTCGCTACGGCTTCACCGAGGGCTGTTGATAGGTCGCCATCACAGATGGACGAGAAGACCGCGTTCTCGCCGGTCTCTGCGACGAACTGCTGCAGGTTGGCAGCATTCGTGGCGCTTCCGAAGCTTGACTCACAGGAGCTTGGGCCAGCGATCACCGCTGTTGCCCACCGCCCACGACCGCCGGCTACGGTGTCGAGAAAGTTGATCGTCGCGCTTGGTGCCAAGAACGTGGAATCGTTGGTCGCGCATTGATCGCTACCGATCGTAAAGTTGTTGTCGGTGCGAGAGCAATCATCCTCGTCGGTGAGAATCACAACGGCAAGCAAGGAGTCTTCGCGGAGAAAGCCTGCGTTGGTGCCGTCGGTAATGCGATCTCCCAGGGCGAGTTGCGTTGCGTAGAGAGGCATCTCTAGCGCTGGGCCGGTGGTACCAACATTGGCCACGCAGGAGAAGGTGCTCGAGACGTTGCCATCATCGCGATCGATCCACCGATTCGTCATGCCACATTCCTGGCGCATCACACCATTGTCGCCGCTTTCCGACATGGGAATTGGAGGAAATGGAATCGGGAATGGCAAACCAAGACTTGGGTCAATCACGTAGTCGACATCGCGTCCGGTAGTCGTGACCGCAATTCGGTAATCCAGGATACCGTCTCCAGCCATGTACTGGTCGAGTACGTTGATAAACTGGGGAAAGTTCTGCCCGAGGTTGCCTTGCTCTTCACCCATCGAACCCGAGTCATCGATGACAAAGAGAATGTCCATCTTGGAGCAAACTTCAGGGGGACCGGCATCCGCGAATGTGCTTGCGTTGCCGCCATCACCATTGCCGCCGCCGCCATCCGAGCCGACGTTGCCTGTAAATCCGTCCTCGTCGCTTACGCCACAGGCCGCCAAAAGAAGAGCACTCACTATGCAGAATTTGTTCATCGGATCCCCCAAAAGGTGTGTCTGTGCTCTGGGCGCTCCCATTACACGAAAGTTCGGACAAGCTACTACATTGGACGGCGCTGGCAAAGAGGTTTACTCTCGACCAGTTTACGTAATTTCAGCCAGTTATAGCGCGAGCCATTCCTGGAATTTCGCCAGCGGCCACGAGTTGATGACCCGATCTTTTGGGACCCAGCCGCGATGGCTGTGCTCCACGCCAAAGCGAATGCCGGCTAAGTGGTCGGCATGATGGGCATCTGAGTTGATTGAGAAGACGTTTCCAATCTCGCAGGCTCGGCGCAGAACATCGGCTGGCGCGTCGAGTCGGCTAAGGCCCGAGTTGATCTCAATCGCTACGTTCGCTTCTTTTGCAACCTGTAAGACCGCATCGATATCGCACTCGATTCCCTCTCGCTTGCCAATGCTTCGGGCCAACATGTGACCCAGGATACGCACCGATGGGTCTTGCATGGCGGTAATGAGCCGCTTGGTCTGCGCTTTGGCATCGAGGTCAAAGTGCGAGTGAATCGAGCCCACGCAGAGGTCGAACTTGGCTCGCTGCTCGTCCGAGTAGTCGAGCTCGCCATCTTTGCCGATGTTGAGTTCGCAGCCGTGCAGAATGAGCATCTCGGAATACTTGGGGCGAAGCGCTTCGATCTCTTTGGCAATCTCGGCATGGGCAATCTCGTCAACGCCGTTGATGCGCAGATCCTTGCCGTGATCGGTGATGGCAATGTACTGGTAGCCGCGCGCGTGGGCTCCTGCCAAGACATCGGCGACGCTGCTCTTTGCATCGCCCGAATAACTCGTGTGCACATGCAAGTCGCCTAAGAGATCTTCGGTCTGCGCAAGAATTGGAAGCGCGTTATCGGCGGCCTTTGCCACTTCGCCAAGATCTTCTCGCATCGTAGGCGGAATCATCTGCATGCCGAGTGCCTTGTAAATGTCCTCTTCGGTTTCGCTGGCCAATACCTTCTCGGTTTCCAATTCAACCAGGCCGTATTCATTTAGCGTCGAGCCCTGGTCTAGGGCGCGCTGCCTTAGCCTAATGTTGTGCGCCTTTGAGCCCGTGAAGTAGAGCAGGGCGGCGCCGTATTGCGATGGCTCCACAACGCGCAAGTCCACTTGGATTCCGACATCCGCGACGATGGACGACTTGGTCTCGCCGCGCACCAGAACTTCTTGTACGCGTCCCATGTTGACAAAGAACTCCATGATGGGCTCGGGATTTGTGCTCGCTACCACCACATCGATGTCGGCAATGGTTTCGCGAAAGCGCCGCAGACTGCCCGCATACTGCACTTGCTCGACCATTGGCAAGGCGGCGATTTCCTCGACCAGCGTTTCTGCAAGCGGCAGCGCCTTGCCAATCGGTCGCCTATCTTGCTTGCTACCAATACGCTCGATCGCCTTTGCAAGTTTCTCCTCGCTCTTGGCTCCCATGCCTTTAAGGTCGCGAATCTTCTTCGCATCGATAGCGGCCTTTAGGTCTGCGAGATTTTCTACCTGCAGTTCACTGCGCAGTCGCAGCAGCGTCTTTGGGCCAAGACCAGGGATGCGGGTGAGCATCACAAAGTCGGCTGGGTATTTCTCACGAAGCTCTTGGAGCCTTGTGATCGTCCCAGTCTCAAAGTACTCGTGGATTTTCTGAGCCGTCGATTTTCCAATGCCATCGAGCTTTGTCAGCTTGGACACCGTCATCTCTGCGAGTTCTTCTCGTGTCGATTTTAACGTTTCTGTGGCGTTCTCGTAGGCGCGAACGCGAAAGGTTGCAGGGCCTCCTTCGTCAAGCGTCAATAGCTCGGTGAGTTCCTGAAAGAGTTCGACGAGTTCTTTGCGGCTCGGCACAAGGCGAGTCTACCCACCTTTGCGGTCGCGCGACTCGGGAGGTCTTTAAGCGGCCATGGCGTAGCTCGCAAGCGCGTGGCTCGCGTGCACAGAGGGCCTTGGACCGGTGCTCTCTGCGTCTTCGTCGGACTTGGCGGCAGTGTCATCTTTGGCTTCTGCTGCCTCTTCCTGGGCCTCTGCCGCCATTTCAAGCCGGGCCGCAGACGCGGTTTGACTCGCCTTTGCCGCAACTTGCTTGTCTGCCCCAGAAGGCTCTGCCGGTGCGAGTGCCGCTCGCCGAACCGTCTCGGCTTTCTGAATGGTTTTCTCCGGGTCCCCTGCGACAGGAGCTGTATCGATGTTCACATGACCGCCAACCGCGTATTGCTGATTATCGGGCCCGCGTTGAAATTCGTATTTGATGCCGCCGTTGGTGTGGCCGCCGGCAGCCGCCACATGGGCTTGCTCGTGGGCACGGACTTCTGCGTCTCTCGCCTTGAGTTCGCCGACTTGTTGCTCTTGCTCTTCGATGAGTTCGCCAGGGCCCAGTTTTTCTTTTGGAGCAGGCTTGCCGCGCTCCACCGCCTCCTGCGCCGCAGGTGAGAGCGTTACTTGCGTTGCCTCTTTGCCCGCGTGCCCAGCGTCGCGAATGGGGCTCGCTCCCTCTTCTTCGCCCGCATCTTGTCGATCCACATTGCCGTACGAGGCAACATAGGTCGAAGCGATATTTGAAGAACCAATCTGCATAGAAGAAATTTCTCAAGGGGTGGATCGGACGCCGAAAGCGAATTTGAAGGGCCCTGGCGAGATTTTGCGTCGATCTCCTCGTGGTAGAACCTGCCCACCATGCGGCTTTTGCTAAGCGCTCTCTTGGGAATGCTCTTCCTGGCGGCCTTCATCGCGTTCTTTCTCATTGGCTCCGTCGTGGGCTACGTGGACTCCCCCGATAGGCTTGTCGAGTCCGCAACCAAAGGCGGCCTTCGCGAGGCCATCATCGAGCAAACTGCCGAGTACATCGCTGCGGAGGTAGCAGCGGATCCGACGCTAGAGACAATGTCGGTGCCGGAACTGCGAAGCATCGTCGGCAGCGTCATCACCAAGGAGTGGCTCGAAGAGTCGCTGATCCTCGCCCACAAAGCCTTTAAAAGTGCGATCCACGGGGCGGAGACCACGGCAGTTTTGGATTTGCGAGGCATCAAGTCGGCGCTTGGCACCGCGCTCTCCGACCTCAAAGTTCGCGCTGAGAGCAATTGCGAGTTGCTCCTTGGTGCCGAAGCCTGTTCCGACGCACCCGCATCGAAGGCGATGGTCGCAGCGTTTGAAAAACAAGCGCTCGTTGCCATCGGCCAACTGCACGATGAAGTCGATTTGATGAAACAGCTCCACGGCTCGCAGCGTGACGAAGCCGCTAAGTTGCAAGAAGGTCTCGAGAGCTTGGAGACCGTTCGAATGCTGGCACTTGTTGTGCTCATTCTCAGCCTTGCTCTTTTCATCGCGGTAAACAGCAGGCCGTTTTCTCGCTTCGCGATTTCGACAGGTATCTTGGCGGTGCTTTCAAGCGCGGTCTACCTCCTTACCATCGCGGTGAGCGAGGGCCTTGCAACCGACGAAGTTGCCAAACAATCCCAACTCGATGGGGACGCGGGAGCTGCCGCTCTCGGTGCGAAGGTCGCAACCCAAGTCGTTGGGGATGCGGTGACCGGTGCCACTCTCCCGGTTACGATGGTCGGACTCGCAGGCCTTGTGCTCATCGTGCTGGGCTTTGTCGCTGGGAGCCGTCGCACATCCGAAGTACGCCTCACAAGCTCCTAAGGCGCATTGCCATCGTTTGATAGAATCTCGCCATGTCGATCGTCGGGCAACTTGGAGTTGGGGAACAAAGACTGTGGCGCTTGGTCGCCGAGCGTTGTGAAGACAGCGCGGATCTCGTGACCATCGATAAGAAGATTTGGGATCTTTTTGGCGAGCGCTGGGCGATCATGTTCACAGACCTCTCAGGGTTTTCCCGAGGCGTCGAGAGCTTTGGCATCATCCACTTCTTGCAAGTCATCTATGAGCACAACGCTCTGGTGGCGCCGATCATCGATGAGCATCAAGGGTTTCTTCTTAAGGTTGAAGGCGATAGCCTTATGGTGCTCTTTCGCCGTCCAGAGTCGGCACTTCGCTGTGCAGTCGAAATGCAACACGCATGTCAGCGGGTCAACAAGCGCCGAACCAAAGAAGAGGCGATTCTTCTCTGCGTCGGGCTTGGCTACGGTGACGTTCTTCGTGTCGGCGAGCACGAAGTTTTTGGCGCCGAAGTGAATGCCGCGAGCAAGCTTGGGGAAGACACCGCCGAGTCAAACGAAATCCTTGTGACAGGTGCAATTGCCGAAGCTTGCCGCGATACCGACGGCATCGCATTTGAAGCGATGAACGACGTCAAGATTCCCGGCGCTGACAGCGTTTTTCGAGTTGGCTACTAGCCTCGGTTGTTGCTTGGCTCCTGGGGACTGCTGTCCGATCTTGGCCTCGAATCGCTAGATTCGGGGACTCAAGACCCAGGAATTCGGCCAGAGTCTCCGATGGAGCCCAGTGGTTCCAGCGGCTTACAGGCTTTGAAACCGGATCTGATGTTGCAATTGTAGGGCTGCGACCATGCGTACTACACGACTCTCAACTCGGCGCTTTTTTGTGACCATGTTCGCCCTCAGCAGCCTTGCGCTTGCCGGGGCCTGTGCTTCGTCCACGGCAAACAACCCTCGGGTTGCAGTAATGCCGATCTCTGGCAGTGACTCGGCACACGACGCCGTCAACCAAGTTGTTGATCGGCGCTACGACTTGGTCTCTACGAAAAAGTACAAGCGAGCAGCAAGTCGTCTCGATGCGAAATCGACCGAGTCTAAAGACATTCGCCGCGTATCACGCAAGCTCGATATTGATGCTGTGGTGGAGGGCGAGTTGGTCAAAAAGGGCCGCAAAAAATATGAGCTTCGCCTGGTTCTTCGCGCAGGAGATTCTGGCAAAGAATTCGATTCCATCACTGTCAAACTCAAGTCGAAGAACCTAAAGAAAGGCGACCTTCGCAAAGTTCGCAAGAAGCTTTATTCGGCGCTCTCTGTAGTCGAAACATGGGATCAAGACGATGAGGGTGACGACAGCTCCCGCTCACGATCGGGTTCTAGAAGCTCGAAACGAGAGATGGAGCGAGCTCGGGAAATGCGCGACCGCAAGCACGATAAATCGCGCAGTGACGAAGATCGTCGCGATGCGAAACGCGAAGAGAAAGAACGCAAGCGCGCAGAGAAGAAACGTCGCAAAGAAGAGAAGCTCGCACGCCGTGCAGAAGAAGAAGCGGACGAGGACGATTGGGACGACGAGGACGACGATCGCCGTTCCAGCAAACGCTCTAAGAAATCAAAGAAGAAGTCTAAGAAAAAATCTAAGCGGTCGAAACGCGATCGCAAAGAGAAAGTTGAAGTCATTACCGTCCGCGACGAAAGTGGCCAAGCTCTCGACGAAGAAGATCCGTTCTAGCAACGCACGTTGGCGCTCCTCGAAGGGCCAATACATCCCGCAGAACTACATCCCGCAGAACGACATCCCGCAGAACGACATCCCGCAGAACG
>TARA_R110002096_G_scaffold73270_12_pt1 | contig 18227 bp, 18 predicted proteins | sample TARA_R110002096 | Tara Oceans TARA_R110002096 (sample SAMEA4397295) | marine metagenome | biome: Polar Biome; feature: [DCM] deep chlorophyll maximum layer (ENVO:01000326); material: water (ENVO:00002006), including particulate matter (ENVO:01000060) such as... | depth 35 m
CGTCGAGCATCGCCTGATAATCCTGCATCGCATTGACCAGGCTCAGCGGATCTTGCGGTCGGCGAAAAGAAAGAGGTGTCATAACGGGTATCCGGCTCAGATCAGCCGCCCCGTCTCTGCGCTTCACATTTTCCAGAGGATAAGGGCCCAAATGAAAAGGGCGATCTTTATAAGAAAATAAACGCATATAAACTCCCGAAAGTATAACAATCTGCCAAAAACCTACAACAAATAGATTGAATATTCAACTATATTATTTAAACTCTTAAATAGTTCACCGCAGCAAAAGACGGACTCTTCCCCTCACCTCATCTTCAGTCTGGCGAAAAACATTAAACATTGACGGGGAAAGCGGGCAGGCTTAGGCTGACGGCTATCGACTTCTGAGGAGACGAAGATGATGCGCAAAATATTTTTGCCGCCCATTATATTTGTTCTGTGCCTGATCGGCATATGGGCCTCCAATCATTATGGTCTTGCCACCCATATCTGGCTGCCTGCCCCCTTGCATTATGCCGGATGGCTTTTCATCCTCGCAGGCCTGGGCCTCGCCGCCTGGGCGCGCTATCTGTTTCTCCGTCATCAGACCAACATTTTACCATACAAAAAGCCGGATCATATGGTGCAAGACGGTCCGTTCCGCTATACCCGCAACCCCATGTATCTGGGCATGTTTCTGGTGGCATTCGGCATGGCCATTCTCTATGGCACGACCTTCAGCATCATTTTCCCGCTGATTTTTTTCCTGATCGCCAATCGCTGGTATATCCCGTTTGAAGAGGCCCACATGGAAGATGCTTTCGGGGAAGAATTCCACCTTTATAAATCCAGAGTTCGCCGCTGGTTTTAAATTCTAAAATAGGATACAACAGCCTTCCCGTAATGAACAAGGTCACCTATGTCCGATAAAACTGCCATCACCCTCTATGTCGATGCCGATGCCTGCCCCGTAAAGGACGAGGTGCTTACGGTTTCCTATCGCCATAACCTCAAAGTCTATCTGGTGAGTAATCAATGGATGCGTCTGGAAGTCGGCCCGCTGGTCGAAAAGATCGTGGTGCCGGAAGGCGCCGATGCCGCCGATGACTGGATAGCAGACCATATCGGCCCCCATGGCATTGCCATCACCGCCGATATTCCCCTGGCCAAACGCTGCCTGGATAAAGATGCTGCCGTCCTTGGTCCAACAGGACGCCCTTTCTCCGAAAACAACATTGGGAACGCCCTTGCCCTGCGGGAAATCAAGGCCCACCAACGGGAAACCGGCGAAAGCAAGGGCTATAACGCCAGTTTTTCCAAAGCCGACCGCTCCCGCTTCCTTCAGGCGCTGGAAAGCGAAATTCAGAAAATTCTCAATGCTTAACCCCTGATCTCCTATAATCAGAACTTATGTAGAAGGTCGTCTAAACTTCTGCATCAATAATTTCTTTAGATTTACCTTACATAATGGTAGGATACCGATCACCGCCGCGTTGCTCATATGAGTATGTCTATGACTGAAAAAGCAAAATTACGGTCCATGTCAACGATGACATTGTTGTACCTTGCCCTTGTTGTATCTCTTACAATGACCACAGCGGCGCTTTTGAGCTATTGGCGCGTTCAGGATATTTTTGCGCAACTCTACCGCACCAATCTGTCTGAATATGTCACCAACCATGGTCGCCGCCAGGAAAAATTTTTTGAAACGGTCAGTGTTAATCTGGAAACCGCGGCAGGGTTTCTCGAAAACCGAATTGAACAGTTAAGACACCTTCCCCCCGAACAGATTGATCTGCTTTTCTCCGATATATTTGAAAAGAAAAACGATGGAACCTACAGGGTGCGCCTCGATCATTTCAAGGGCCGCATCCATCCAAATGGATATTTCATTCAGGACATTACCGGCCTGGCCTCTATTGAACGTGCTGATGCCTCTCCTTTTTATCGATTAACCCTTGTCGCCATGCATCAGGTCTTGCGCGAAAATGGTCTGGCCATGTCCTACCGCTATGCGGGAATGTATTACCATATGCCCGAAGGTCATTTCATGATTTATTGGAAGGGACAACCGGCCGGTCTGGATGTGGAGGCTACCACAGATTTCGACAGCCTTGACTGGAACACGCTGGCCTGGCCACAAAACAATCCCGACCGGACCAGCAAATGGACCAACCCTTATTACGATGAAATCGTTGACCAACACTTGATTACAGCTGTGCGCCCGATCGACATAGAGGATCAGCATGTGGCGGCGGTAAACTATGACATCATTTGGGAGCAGTTCCAGGAAAAAACCAAAGAACTCAACCTGTTCGGATCGGACAGCTTTCTCTTTAACAATAAGGGGGGCGTCATTTTGGCCCCCGGGCAAACCCTGCGCAGTAATCATGAAAAGGGCATCACCATTGCGTCCCAGACCCAGACAACTAAATACAGTGATATTTTCAATATCTTTCAAAATAAAAAGAACGGCGATGTTGTCTATATTCCAGAATATAAACAATATATGTCCGTATGGCGCATAGCTGGGCCGGATTGGTTGTATGTCACCAGCTATCCGTTGGAAATGTCGAACAGAGCCGCCATGCAAATCAGCAGCCTGATCATAGGAATTGGCGCGCTGTCCCTGACTTTTGTCGTTATAAGCCTGTATTTCGTCCTGCGCGGCAATCTGGTTCTTCCCTTGAATAAAATCGCCCGCGCCGCCAGAAATATTGCTGCACAGAATTATGGCCGCATCATCCCCATCACCAGCAGCAAGGAACTTTACGAAATATCTACCGATCTGAACATCATGTGTGAACGTATCCGCGACCGGGAACAAAATCTTCGCGCCACCCAAGCGGAATTAAAACGCAGCAATGAAGAATTGGAAAAACGAGTTGCCTGGCGTACCCGGCGTCTTAATCTGGAAATCAAAGAACGGGAAAAAGCCGAGGAAGAACTCAGGGTCATCAATGACCGGCTGAGCGACATCGTGGAAAATACTTTTGAATTTCTATGGGAAATGGATGAAAATTTCCGCTTTACATACGTCTCGGACCAGAGAGGTTCAATTACGGGACTTTCCCACGAGTTAATGTTGGGCAAAACCCGCCAGGAAGTGGCCACTCCGGAAGATCTAGGCAACCACCCGGAAAAATGGCGTCTTTATCAGGAAACCATTGAAAACCACCGCCCCTTGAAAGATTTCGAATTTCATCTGGAGCGTCCTGATGGCTTGAAACTATATATGAACGTCAACGGCGTTCCCGTTTTTGACGCCGATGGAACCTTTACTGGATACCGGGGGTCTGCAACAGACATCACACAGCGCAAGGAATATGAAGAAGAACTCCGCCAAGCCAAACAACAGGCCGATAATGCCAATAAAGCCAAATCGGAATTTCTGTCGAGCATGAGTCATGAATTGCGCACCCCGCTGAATGGCATCCTCGGTTTCGCCCAGTTGCTGGAAAGTAACAAGAAAAACCCGCTTGAGGAAAAACAGGCAAAATTTGTCGAGCGCATCATCACCTGCGGCACACTTCTTCTCGACCTTATTAATGATATTCTAGATTTGTCAAAAATTGAGGCGGGTCAGATCTCTCTTTCGGTGGAAAGTATTCCTTTATCGGCTCTCCTCAAGGAATGTGAGGAATTGATTGAACCTTTGCTGACAGAACATAATATCCGGCTGGAGCTGATCCTGAACAGTGACGAAACCCCAAATATTTTGGTTGATTATACCCGGGCCAAACAAATTATCACCAACCTTCTGTCCAATGCAGTGAAGTATAATTCAGCCAACGGATCCATTAAAGTCACCACATATCAGCTGAATAATGACTTTATACGTATCGCCGTAGAGGATGAAGGTATTGGCATTCCTGATAAGGTGAAACCATATATATTTGAGCCCTTCAACCGGTTGGGTAAAGAAAAGACCTCCGTTGAGGGCGCCGGCATCGGATTGACGATCTGTAAACGTCTGATTGAGGAAATGAAGGGGCGCCTTTCCTTCCAAAGTGAAGAAGGTAAAGGGTCCACCTTCTTCGCTGATTTCCCGATTTGCACCATGAAACAGACGCGGACAGCCCAAAATATCCCCACAAAGAAAGCCCATAAAGACCAGTCCTCGTCCTTTGCACGTGAATCAACCCTGCTGTACATAGAAGATAACCCGGCCAATCTGGAACTGATGCAGGAAATGATCGACGAAATAGATAATATCACGTTCCATAGCGCCCAGACCGCAGAAGAAGGCCTGGTAACGGCAAAAGAGTTAATACCTGACCTGATTCTTATGGATATCAACCTACCTGGCATGAACGGCGTAGAAGCCCTGACCGAACTGAAAAAAGATCCCGCAACAAAAGAAATACCAGTGATAGCCCTCAGCGCCAACGCCATGTCCAAAGACATCAAACAAGGTCTGAAATCCGGTTTTGTCGCCTATCTGACCAAACCGATTAACCTTGAAAAGACTCTACAACAGATCAAGAAATTCATAGGGATTGATAATGGAGCTACCTGACCTATACAAAAATTCCAGGATATTGATTGTCGATGACAATGCGGCGAATATTTTTCTGCTGCGGGAATTGCTCAGCGATGACGGCTTCGAACATATCGTCACAACGACCGACCCCATCGAAGCAATCCAGATATTCAAATCCCAACGTTTCGATATTATGTTACTGGATATCCAGATGCCAAAACTGGACGGTTTTGGGGTATTGAAATCGTTGCGGGAATATGCGCCGAATGACTATCTGCCTGTAGTCGTCCTGACAGCACAACAAGACAACACCACCCGTCTCCGGGCCCTGTCCGAAGGCGCCAAGGATTTCCTCACCAAACCATTCAATAATGCCGAAGTTTTGCAAAGAGTTTATAATTTGCTGGAAATGAGAACCTATCATTCCATGCTGACGGATGAAAATGTCTATCTCGAACATTTGGTCGCCAAACGCACCCGGGAAATCGAACGCACACGCCTGGAAATCATCAACCGCCTGAGCATGGCCAGCGAACTGCGTGACACGGAAACCGGCCAGCATATTCTCCGTATCGGGCAAACATCACATCTTTTGGCCAAGGAATTAGGCCTGGATGACAATTTCTGCAAATTGATCCTGCACGCCAGCCCCATGCATGATGTGGGTAAAATCGGCATTCCCGATCACATTCTGCTTAAACCGGGTCAGCTTGACCCAGAAGAGTTGGTGGTTATGAAAACCCACGCCCAGATCGGCGCGGACATTCTCAAAGGCGACAAGTCTCCCCTTCTGAAGATGGCGCATGATATCGCCCTCACCCATCATGAAAAATGGGATGGCAGCGGCTACCCCAATGGACTCGCGGGCCAGGCCATTCCGATTGAAGGCCGCATTACAACCATCTGCGATGTGTTTGACGCCCTGTCCTCGGAACGACCTTACAAGAAAGCCTGGAACTTTGAAGATTCACTCGCTTACATCAAAGAAAATTGCGGGTCGCATTTTGATCCGGAAATCAGGAACCAGTTTGAAAAGTCTTTTGATGATATCTGCCAGATCAAGACGGAAATTCCCGACCCTGTATTCAAGGCGAAAAAGGCTTAACCCCGCAATATAAAGTGTGAACTAGGGAACGATTCCTACTGCCCCAGCGCCTCGGCAAGAAGGGTTTTTGCCGCCGCCTTGGCGTCCATGGCCGGATTGGCCGTATGCCTGAGGTGAGCCGTCACAATAGCCCCCTCTTTTAACAGCAACAGGCTACGGGCCAGGGCTTCCGGCCGCGGTGCTCCGGCTTTTTTAGCCAGATCGCAGATATAACTGTAAAGCAGCCGTTTATGTTCCGCCGACTGTTTATAGATGGGATCGTTTTCTTCCTGATATTCCGAAGATGCCTTGATAAACATGCATCCGCGAAAGGCGTCCTGGGCGAACCATTCCTTAAGCGCATCAAACATGGCGATCAACTGACTGCGCGGGGTGGCGCCCAATTCTTCCATCCGGCGAAACAACCAGTTGCGAAACTGTTCATCCCGCAGGCGCAGGGTCGCCAAAATCAGATCCTCCTTGGTGCGGAAATGTTTATACATCGACGTTTTGGAAATACCGGTTTCCGCCACCAACATATCCATGCCGGTCGCATGAAAGCCATTTTGGTAAAAAACTTCCAATGCCTTCTGCACCAATTCATCACGTTTAGACGGTCGCACCATACTCTCCAATAGTTACTGATCTGTTCTGGTTCCTATCACAGCTAAAGGTAAGCGTCAACAGTCACTCAATATGAGATTAACAAACCGAAAATCATCTTATTATTTATTTTATATTGACCGATCAGTATTTTTATGAGAATTAATGTTTACCGATCAGTACACAAAAGGAGTTTCACATGATCAAACCACCCTTCACCCTGGACAGCGCCCGACAGAAAGTTCAACTGGCGGAAGACGTCTGGAACAGTCGTAACCCCGAGAAGGTTTCCCTTGCCTATACGCCTGGGTCCGAATGGCGCAACCGGGATATTTTTCTGACAGGCCGCGCCGCCATTGAGGCTTTCCTCACCGCCAAATGGCAGAGGGAACTTCATTACAAGCTCAGGAAAGAGCTCTGGTCGTACAGTGATAATCGCATTGCCGTACGTTTTGAATATGAATGGCAGCATGCCGAGACCGGACAATGGATGCGGTCTTACGGTAATGAAAACTGGGAATTTAATGAAGACGGCCTTATGGCCCGCCGTTACGCCAGCATCAATGATCTGGCCATCGACCCGGCTGATCTGCGCATCGCGACAAAACCTGAAGCATGACCCCCACCCCCCGGAAGTTACCTTGTCGCTTCCGGGGCTACTGTTTTGGTCTTGATACAGTTCCTTTTACTGTCCCAGTATATGCCTATTATGAGAGGTCATAAAATCAAGCATTGGCCCCAAGGGCACCACACCAGTCGGATTTATCATGTCATGGCTTTGATAATAGTGCTGTTTGATATGATCCATATTCACCGTATCCGCCACGCCCGGTTGCTGATAAAGATCGCGCAGGTACCCGGACAAATGTGGATAGTCGATGATGCGACGCAAATTACATTTAAAATGCCCGACATAGACCGCATCAAAACGCACCAGAGTGGTGAAAAGCCGCCAATCGGCTTCCGTGCGCTGTGCGCCGGTCAGATAGCGAGAACGACTGAGGATATCATCCAGCCAGTCGAGACTGTCGAACAAGGGACCCACCGCTTCTTCATAAGCCTCCTGACGGGTCGCAAAGCCTGCTTTATACACCCCGTTATTGACCGTGTCATAGATGCGGGCATTCAGGGCGTCAATCTCACCGCGCAATTCCTGTGGGTAATAATCCCCGGATGCAGCCCCAATCTCGTCAAAAGCCGAATTGAACATGCGAATGATTTCCGCAGATTCATTGGAGACAATGGTCCGGGTCTTTTTATCCCACAAGACCGGCACCGTCACCCGACCCGTATAGTCGGCTTGCGCCGCCCTGTAGACCTGATGCAGACGTTTCGCCCCATGCAGAGGATCCCCGACGACCCCGGCGCCCTTCTCGAAAGTCCAGCCTTCTTTCCCCATTAACGGATGCACCACGGAGAGAGATATCATACTGTCCAGCCCCTTGATGGCGCGAAAAATCAGGGTGCGGTGAGCCCAGGGACAGGCCAGCGAGACATAAAGGTGGTAGCGGCCGGCTTCCGCCCGGTAACCGCCCTTTCCCGTCGGCCCCGCCGCCCCGTCTGCCGTGACCCAATTACGAAACTGGGAATCTTGCCGGACAAACCGTCCCTCATTGGCCTTGGTGTCATACCATTGATCATGCCAGTTTCCGTCAATTAACAGTCCCATTAATCTTCTCCCAGAAAGCGCCCGGCCCGGTAATCCTGATAGGCCTGACGAATTTCTTCTTCCGTGTTCATGACAAAGGGGCCGCTGCGGGCGATGGGCTCTTCGATCCTCTGCCCGCCCAGCAACAGGAACCGCGCGCCCTTATCGCCTGCAGTGGCATGCACCAGATCCCCGTCGCCGAGAATGCCCAAATGACGTTCCCCTAACAGGTCAGAACCAATTTCAACCTGCCCCGCCACCATATAGATAAAACCGTTATGACTTTCCGGCAGGGACTGACTGAATGACGCCCCCTCCGGCAGCGTGACATCGAAGAAAATCGGGGCCGTCGCGACACCACGCACCGGGCCTTCAGTGCCCTGATCGGTACGGCCGGAAATAACCTTCACCGTCCCCCCCGACGTCAGATTTTCCGTCGGAATGCTGTTCGCGGCATATTCCTGATAGCGGGGAGCCGTCATTTTGTCCCGCGCCGGCAGATTGACCCAGAACTGAAAGCCGCGCAACAGGCCGTGTTGCTGTTCCGGCATTTCCGAATGCAGGATACCACGCCCGGCGGTCATCCATTGCACGTCACCGGGATTGATCACCCCTTCATGGCCGGCATTATCCTTGTGGCGCATCCGTCCGGCGAGAAGATAGGTGACGGTTTCAAAGCCGCGATGGGGATGTTCCGGGAAGCCGCCAATATAGTCATTGGGATTATCGGATTCAAAGTTGTCCATCAGCAGGAAGGGGTCGAGATGCTTCACTTCCCCGGCGCCCATCAAGCGGGTCAGCTTGACCCCGGCGCCGTCCGAGGCCGCCTGCCCCGAACTGATTGTGATGATTTGTCTGACCTTGCTCATTTATGCCTCCTGTGCGGTTGAACGGTTAGCGATCCACTGATCCACGGACCAGACGCCCGCGCCATTCGCCACCAGAAACAGAAAGCCGCCGGCCATGGCGATATTTTTCATAAACATGATGAACTGGATCTGATCCCCGAGGTTCCCGTGAAACAGAAACGCGGTGACGATGCTGAAGCCCGCCAGCGCCAAGGCCGCCAGCCGGGTCTGCCAGCCAATAATCACCGCGAGGGATACGACAACCTCGAAGAGGATGGTCAGCGGCAACAGCGCCCCCGGGATGCCCATGGCCTCCATATAGCCCTGGGTGCCTTCATAGGCGGAAATTTTACTGATGCCTGACAGCAGAAAAATCAGGGAGATAAAAACCCGCCCGACGGGGGCGGAATAAGAAGTAAGTTTGGTCATGATGATGTCCTTTTCTAAAAAATTCATGAGGCCTAAAGACCCCTGCGTTACGTCATTAAAATCACTATAACCGTTGCATAAAATTCAATAAACAGTAAGATAAAGAACTATTTGTTCTTATTTGGAGCACAATTAAACATGGGTCAATTCGAAGATATGGACAGTTTTGTCCGCATTGTCGACGCCGGCAGCATCAGCCAGGCGGCGCAACGGCAAGGCGTGGTTAAATCGGCCATGAGCCGACGACTGATGGATCTGGAAACCCGGCTCGGGGTACAATTGCTCAATCGCACCACCCGCACCTCCAGCCTAACAGAAGCCGGACGGCTCTATTATGATCGGTCCGTGCAGATCCTGGCGGAAGTGGCGGAGATCAACGCCGCCACGGCCTGCAGCAAGCTTTCGCTCAGCGGCAGCCTGAAGATATCGGCCCCGCTCAGTTTTGGCCTGCAACATCTCAGCCCGGCGATCACGGCCTTTGCTACACAGCATCCTGATCTCGGCATTCATATGGATTTTAATGACCGGCAGGTCGATCTGGTGGCGGAGGGATTCGATATTGCCATTCGCATCGCTAATCTGAAAGATTCCAGCCTGATGGCACGCAAGATCGCCCCGGTGCGCCTTCTGCTCTGCGCCAGTCCCGCCTACCTCGCCCGCAAAGGCACCCCAAAAGAACCAAATGATCTCAAGCAGCATGATATTCTGCAATATTCCAATACAGACGATATAACCTGGCGCTTTATCTCCCCGGAAGGTCAGATGCAGTCCGTCAATTTGCCCGCCAAAATGACGGCGAATAATGGTGATTTCCTGAAAGACGCCGCGCTGGCCGATCAGGGTATTATCCTCTCCCCGACCTTTATCGTCTGGCGGGATCTGCGCGAGGGCAGGCTTGTCCCCCTCCTCAATGATCATCATTTTCCGGGCCTGAGCGTCTTTGCCGTCTACCCGCAGACCCGTCACCTGCCGCAAAAGGTCCGCAGCCTGATTGATTTCCTGAAAGATCATTTCGGCGGCGAACCCTATTGGGATGACACTATGGCATAACGTCTTTAGATATAATTGATGATCGTGCTGTGGGAGGCGTCGCAATTGATCAGGTCGACCCGTTTTTGCCGGATCAGGTATTTATCCCCCGCCCACACCAGATCATGGGTACAGCTGCCGGCAAACAAGGTCTGGCTCGTCTGATAAACCACCGCCTGGAAATTGGACTTCACAACACAGTTCCCGGTTTTCTTGTCAAAATCCACTAATCGCACATTGCCGATGATATGGGACGAGCGCACAGGATTTTCCTTTGACGGCGCCCGGGCATGTCCCAGATTGTGCATGCGGATTTTCATCATCGCCTTGTCGTCATAAAAGATTGAAATATGGTTCAACGGGTCCGCCTGATCTACCGTCACCGGCATCCAGTAGGTGCCCTCTTCGCTATAAAGATCAATCCACTCCCGCAAGTTTGTCTGGTCGAGCAAATCCGCCTCATGGTATAAAAAACTGGTCAGTTCACTGACATCCGGGCAATTTCTGATGGTCATGTTACGCGACCTCCTTCTCATGTGTCATATAGTCAAGCCAGGCGGCATACTGATTACGCAGGCTGATGTCGCTGGTGCCGATGGCGCGGGTCATATTGCCCTCGGGATGCTCTTCCCGACCGATAAAGCGTGACATATCCACCCATTCCGTACCGCCGGACATCAAGCCTTCCTGCAGCCTGACATAGGCTTCGAGATCATCGCTGCCCACCATGGAGGACGGCGAATTGATCAGACGGGAATAAAGCATGGTCCGGTGCAGCATTTCATCCGGGGCCCCCTTCAGGCGGAACGTCCAGGTTTCGATCTCCGTCTCGTTGACCGAAATCGGCCGCACAATGCGGATCGACTGGATGGCGCCCTTAATGGTCAGGGACGGATAATAGATGGTATTATGGCGGTTAACCGACAGGATCTGACGGGCTTTTTCGGGGCCGTAGGTCGCCTCCATAGACTCCATATAGCCAGGAATGTCCATATAATTGCTGTGGATGCTTTCCTCGCCGCCGGTGAAGGCATGGCCATGCGGCCCAACCGAAACCCCCATCTCGTCGAACATCTGATAGCTGCTGCCGAAGGGGGAGATGATATCGGCCTCGTTGGTTTTAGGCGCGCCTTCCGGCAGTTCATCCACATAGGCCTGACAGGCATCGCCCACCGACTGATGGGTGACCATCGGATGCATGGTGTCATTGAGGTTATCAACAAACAGTTTCCAGTTACAATTATGCCGGAACCGCAGCACGCCGCCGGTGATTTCAATCGCGCCTTCTGGTGACCGCTCGATCATATTGTCGATCGAACTTGCCGCATCGCCAAGGAAGGTTTTAAGGTCAGGCCCCTCTTCGGACAGATTGGCGAAAACAAAACCGCGATAATTTTCCGAACGCACAACCTTCAAACTAAAGGCCGGGTCCTTGATGTCAAAATTGGTTTGTTCATAACCGTCTTTATGGGGCACACCGATCAGGGTACCGTCGGTTTTAAAGGTCCAGCCGTGATAGCAGCAGCGAAACGCCCGGGCATTACCACAGGTCTTGCCCGCCACCTTGGCCCCGCGATGGGTGCATTGGTTATGCAGCACGTTGATGCTGCCGTCCTTGTCGCGCACCATGATCACCGGTCGTCTGCCCACATTGACGGTGAGATAATCTCCCGGCTCCCTGACCTGGCTCTCATGCCCGAGATAAACCCAGGTGCGTTCAAAAATCCGCTCCATTTCCAGATTAAACAGGTCAGGATCGGTATAGAGGCTGCGGTGAATGCGGGTGGGTTCCACCAGCGCCTTGATGTCTTCTATGGTTTTACTCATCGTTTTTCCATTCTCCATTCTATGCTTTACAAGGAAATTGATCCCAGGCTGGTGCCGCCACAGACAAACAGGGTCTGGCCTGTGACAAAACTGTTTTTCTTATCAAGAAAAAAGGCTGTGGCGCGTGCGATATCATCGGACTGACCCAGACGTTTCACCGGAATACTGTTGGCGAGGGCCCGCGCCTTGTCGCTGTCTTCGGGAATGACTTCGGTAAACATGTCGGTGACGATCGGCCCCGGGGCGATCACATTGACGGTGATGCCATGTTGCCCCAGTTCTAAGGCCCAGGTGCGCGACATGCTGATGATCGCCGCCTTGGTTCCGGCATAATTGGTCCGGGTCGCCAGCCCGACAATGGCGCGGGACGACATATTGACGATACGGCCAAACTTCTTCGCCTTCATCGCGGGCAAAAAGGCCTGGGTCAGGGTAATCATCGCGCCGAGATGCAACTGCGTGAGATAATCAAGATCTTCCAGTTTGACATCCTCGATAAGATCAGGACGGATCACCCCGGCATTATTAACCAGCAGGGTCACGTCATGCTGGGCGGCAATCTCTGCCGCCACCGCCGCCGTCTGGGTCCGGTCCGCCAGATCGACTTCATAAGAAATCAGATTCTCATGGGTAAATTCAGCCACCCGGCGCGCCAGACTGATCACCTTGTGACCGTCTTCCAGCAATTGTTGGGTAATCGCGGCGCCAATACCGGCGCTTCCACCGGTGACCACGGCGCAAAGTTGTTCTGTCATATCTGTCTTCCTTTTTCTACATCCGCCCAGGTGAATGCCGGGCTGCCTGTTGGCGCCGCCACCATCACGAAACGGCCCTTGGCGTCCGTCATTTGTTGAATATCCACCGCCGCCCCTGTTGTCAGGTCACCGTTCACCAGATGTACGATCATCACCGGGCCGTGTTTAAGCTGCACCGTGCCGGTTGGCCAGGGCATATGATCCTGAAAATACGGCTCCAGACTATGCTGCAGATCCACCCGGGCCAACAAGACACCCTCAGCCGCCACGGCCTGATCGGCGACATCATCCGACAGGCAGTCGGGGCAGATTTCCCGCCGGGGATAAATCACAGTCCCACAGGCCCCGCATTGGCGAAGAATAAGATCGGTCATCAGACGCCTCCCTTTTTCAGCAATGCCGCCGTGCTGCATAGCCCACGATCATAATTGACCATGCCATAACCACTGACCAGCGCGATACGGGGATCATGCACCTGATTGCCGAGCGCCCCGCCGGTCAATTGCCGCATCGCCTCGACCACACCCATATAACCCGCCGCCGAGCCCGCCTGCCCACCGGACAGTTGCCCGCCGGAACTGTTATGCACCAACATGCCGGCGTCATAGCGCATATTGGTGTCCCGGACGAAGCGGGGCGCTTCGCCCTGGTCGCAAAAGCCCAGACCTTCCATCTGCAACATGGAAATCACCGGATAATCATCATAGGTATAGAGCAGATCGACCTCTTCCGGACCAAGTCCGGCCTGGGCATACATATCCGCCGCGAAATCGACCCAGCCGCCGCGGGTCTGCACCGGATCATCACCGTAAGCATTATGCAATTCCCCTGCCCCGGCGATCACCACATAGGGCTGGCCGAGCGATCTGGCGCGGTCCACCGACATCACAAGAAATCCCTCCGCTCCGGCACAGGGCATGACGCAATCAAACATATGGACTGGTCCGGCAATGGGGCGCGCCGCAAGGTAGCCCGCCTGATCCAGATCCTTTTTAATCAGGGCATGCTGGTAGGCTTGCGCGTTATGGCGTTGCGCCAGGCAAATCTCGCCGAAATCTTCGCGGGTGGCGCCAAACTGATCCATATAATGTTGTGTGATCAGCGCAAACGCGCCGTTGGGTCCCGCCGCGCCGTAAGGATAGGCCGAACTGGCCGAAAATGTGCTGAAATTTTCCACAAGATCCCGAAAACCATCAGGACTGTTGGTGTCGGCGCCGATACAGGCAATGACGTCTGCATCGCCCATTTGCACGGCCCGGGCCGCACGGCGCAGCGCGATCACGCCGGATGCGCCGCCTAAAGGAATTTGTTCGATCCAGCGCGGCGACATCTTGAAATATTCCGTCAGGGTAATCACGGAATCCGGCGCCAGCGTAAAGCTTGAGACCGCCAACCCGTCAACATCCGCCTTGTTCAGGCCCGCCGACTGTAACAAAGCCGACAACGTCTTGCCAAAGAACCATTGAGCGCCCTTGTCGCTGAACCGGCTGTAGGGCACCGTGACCGGCGCGACCAAAGCGACACCATCATAGGGGGCGGGGGATTTTCGCGAGACTATCGTCATGCACTCACCTTCCTGCGTTTTTTGCAAGCCCGGAGGTCATGGGCGGCCCCGGCCTCAATCAGTTTAGCACAAAGGCCCTTCATCTCGCCGCGTTTCAGTTTCTGGGACGCCGTCAACGGCAATTCTTCAACAAAGGCGATATAGCCCGGCGTTTTGTAATATATCAGTTGATCCATGCTGCGGTCAAAAATTTCCCGCGCCAGATCTTCTGAGGGGACAACGCCTTCTTTCAGGACAATACAGGCCATCACCTCGTCGCCACGAATTTCATCATAGGCCGGGGCCACCGCCAGCTTGTCCACCACCGGATCAAGGGAAAGAACGGTTTCCACTTCCAATGCCGAAATATTTTCACCACTGCGCCGGATGACATTCTTGCGCCGGTCGACGAAATACAGCGAGCCATCCGCCCCCTGCCGCACCACATCGCCGGTATGCAGCCAGTTGTCTTTCCAGGTCTCGGCTGTCGCCTGTTCATTCTTGAAATAATGGGAGAAGAAACCGCGTTTCGGGTCATTCCCGGTGGCGCGCACCAGCAATTCACCGGGAATACCTTCGGGCACTTCATCACCGGATTCGTCAATCAGCTTGATCGCCACCTTGTCAGACAGCTTGCCGAAACAGCATTCCCCCACATGGCGCGGTTCATGGCTGGCCACGATACAGCCGCCCGCACCGGATTCCGTCATCGCCCAGGCCTCAATCAACGGAAAACCGAAGCGCGACTCAAAACGGGCATGGTGTTTTGGGTTAACGCCGGCACCGAATCCAAAGCGCACCTGATGCGTCTGGTCATAAGGGCCTTCAGCAATATTCAACAGGATGGCGGGCAGCACGCCAAGGTAATGCAGGGCTGTCGCACGTGACTCCGCCACCGTCTGCCACCAGCTGCGGGGATGGAATCGGTCGAGCTGAATAATACAGCCCCCGGTCATCAGCATGCCCATGGTCGAACAGGCCAGCGCATTCATATGCACCAGCGGCAAAGGCGTCAGCAACCGTTCCTGCCCCGGACGCAACGCGCACAAGCCCCCCACATCCCGATACCATTCGCCAAAAACAATGAAGTAATCGTTATTCAGAATGCAGCCCTTGGGCTGCCCCGTGCTGCCCGATGTATATAGCATGGCGCATTCTGTGTCCTGCGCCACCAAGCTATCTTCCTGGGGTTTATCAGGACCGGGAACAGCTGAAAAGCTTTCCGCCTCAATCACGGGTATTTTGCCTTGGAAATGCGCTACCGCCGCCTGAACCAGATCAGCCTTTTCAGCCAGGCTCACCAGGAGATCACATTCGCTATGAGAAATTACATAGGCCATTTCTTCGATCGAAAACTCGCCGTTCAGAGGTACAATGCTAACACCAAGCCCGTTCAGAGCCAGCCAGTGAAAGAAAAATTCGGCGCGGTTATCAAGCAACAGCCCCACCCGATGGCCAACCCCATAGCCTGCCTTGATATATACCTGTACTAACTGCGCAATCTCGTCATCTGCGGCATCATAGGTGTAATCTATCGCGCCAGTATGGTATTTTTGGGCGGAACTCGCAGGAATATGTAAGAAATCATGCGATCCGAACCGGGCGCGACTGCTTTTAAAGACATCATATACACTATTCATTCGGGGACCCTGTATATCACTGGTTAATGTTTTTTTATGATTCTTGACAATTAGCTTAACATATTTAATATATATGAAAAGGAATAATTTTATTTTTCATATAAAAATACGAAAAACGGGAATATTCTGGTCATTTACAATAAGGGTATGTCATGAAAAAATGGATTTGTTTGGTATGCGGCTGGACCTATGATGAGGCGCTCGGTGATCCGCAAGAAGGCCTGGCGCCGGGAACAAAATGGGAAGACATTCCCGATGACTGGACCTGCCCTGATTGCGGTGTTGGCAAAGAAGATTTTGAAATGGTTGAGGTAAAAGCCCCTCAATCTGCCCCGGCAACAGCGGCCGCGGCCATTGTGTCCGCTCAGGATCCGGTTGTGATCATCGGCTCCGGCCTCGCCGCCCATAACCTTGCCAAGGAATTTCGCAAGCATGACACCACGACCCCCGTGGTGATGATCACCCGCGACGATGGCAGCCTCTATTACAAACCCAACCTGTCCTCCGGCCTGACCACCGGCAAAAACCCGGATGACCTGGTGATGGCCAGCACCAAAAAAATAGAAACCGATCTCGCCCTGACCCTGAAGGCCTTCACCACCGTTCGCACGATTGACCCCGCAGCTAAAACAGTGACGGCAGGCGGCGAGACAATAGCCTATTCGAAACTGGTGCTCGCTACCGGCGCCGGCGTCATCCGGCCACCTTTTGCAGGTGACGCGACAGATCAGCTGCTGCATGTCAATGATCTGCTGGATTATCGCATCTATCGCCAGGCTTTGGCATCAGCCGAAAAGATCGTCATCATCGGCGGCGGCCTGATCGGCTGTGAATTTACCAATGACCTGCTCAATCATGGCAAGCAGGTGACCGTGATTGACGCTTTCGGGCATTGCATGCCAAATCTGCTGCCGGAAGAAGCCGGACGGGCGCTGGAGAGGGCGCTGACGGAGAAAGGCGCGCGATATGAGTTCAACCGTAAAGTCACCGCCATTTCCAAATCCGGCGACAAATCTACGAACGGCTTCCAGGTACAGCTGGACCAGGGTGATCCTCTTTCCGCTGATCTCGTGCTGTCCGCGGTCGGATTGCGGCCCCATGTGGCGCTTGCCGAAAGGACCGGGCTCACGACCCAGCGCGGCATCACGGTCAACCGCCATCTGGAAACCTCCACCCCGGACATCTACGCCCTGGGTGATTGCGCCGAGGTCGACGGGCTGAACCTGATGTATGTGGAACCACTGCTGCTGGCGGCCAAGGCCTTGGCGCGGACCCTGACAGGCGAGAAAACCGCTGTCACGTCCACAGTTATGCCGGTGATTGTCAAGACACCCACCTGTCCGGTGGTCGTCGCGCCGCCGCCGGCCCATATTTCTGGCGCCTGGGACATTCAGGTCAAGGGCAATGATGTAGAGGCCCTCTATCGTGACGAGGCCGGCGAGGTCGTTGGCTACGCGCTCACCGGGGAAGCAACCAAAAACAGGAAAGAATGGGACCGCACCCTGCCGTCTCTCTGGCCCTAATAAAAATCTTTGCTTTGCATCGGGCTTCCGCTACTGTTCGGAAGCCCGATGACCAACCCGGAAAGAAACCCGTGACGGATAGAAATAACGACCCGAAATTCCTTGATGACTTCCTGTCTTACCTGCTGGCCCGCGCCAGTCATCTGGTCTCGGAAGACTTCTCCGCCACATTGAAAACCGCCGGTTTTGACCGGGCGCGCTGGCGGATACTCGCATCCCTCAGCGATTATGACAAGGTGCCGATCGGCAAACTGGCCAATACGGTGTTGATGAAACAGCCCACCCTGACCAAGGCCCTTGATCGTATGGAAGAAGAACAGCTGGTTGAACGTCAGCACTCCCGGCAGGATCGCCGTTCGGTCAAGGTCGCGATAACCGCCAAGGGCCGGGAAAAAGTCGCCGAACTTCTGCACCAGGCCAAGGAACATGAGCGTGAAATCCTCAAAGATTACAGCGCCGAGGAAGAAGCCATTCTCAAAAGAGTGCTCGCCACCCTGATTGAACGTCTGTAATCCCCTACCCCAGTTCTTTCGCCACCAGATAACCTGACGTACCGCCCAGACCCGGTCCCGGATGAGTCGATGCCCCGATATGATAGAGCCCTTTTACCGGGGTCCCGTGATTCTTCGTCGCCTTGAGCGGCCGCCAGAGCATAAACTGCTCAATCCCACAAGCGCCGGAATAAGGATCCCCCTTCACCAAGTTAATATTGGCCCGCGCCAGATCGCGGGGGCTCAGGATCGCCCGCGCCAGAATTTGCTGTTTCAGGCCGGGAATATGACGCGCGAGACGCTCTATAATCCGGTCGGCGTAGGCCTCCTTTGTCACTTCGTCCC
>TARA_R110002096_G_scaffold403874_1_pt1 | contig 18221 bp, 14 predicted proteins | sample TARA_R110002096 | Tara Oceans TARA_R110002096 (sample SAMEA4397295) | marine metagenome | biome: Polar Biome; feature: [DCM] deep chlorophyll maximum layer (ENVO:01000326); material: water (ENVO:00002006), including particulate matter (ENVO:01000060) such as... | depth 35 m
ATCGCTCAACCCCTGCGTTACTCGACAGCTTGGAACGGGGATTTAGGGGCCGGCCTCGCGCGATCTTCGGGTTTGTTTGTCCGGTTTAACTTCTCACACAAAACTCTAAGGCTGCACGGCCTAATAAGTCCCATCTGAGCGGGCGAGTAGCGCAGAGCTGTCGGGAAAAAGGTCCTCGCGGTGTCTGAGCGAAGCGAGTTTGCGAGGGCCCCCGGCAGATCGAGCAACGCAGCGAACCCGAAGGGCCGCGCAGCTGGGTGCCCTGGGGGATTGCTAAGGGGGTATGGGCAAGCATGCCCCCTTGGCTCGCCTAAGGGCGAAACCAGAAATCAGCCAAGCTCCGCCAGCTGAGTTACCATCGATTTCACTACCCTACACTGACTTCAAGCTTCAGCCTTCAATCAAACAATCCACCCGCCAATTCACCTGCCCATCAAACTGCTCCATACGCAGCCCGTGAATATCATTGGCAAACCCCGGAAACTGTTCCTCAAGCTCAATCGCTGCGGCCAGGTAGTCGGCAATGTAACTGTTATCGAGCGGGAAACGCTCGCCCGGCATGATCACCGGAATGCCGGGCGGATAGGGCACCAGCATCACTGCGCTGAGACGGCCGGCCAGTGCGCTGACTGGCACGGATTCAACTTCGCCGCGGACCATCTGCTGATAGGCATCGGCGGGGCGCAGGCTGATTTGCGGTAGCGTGGTGTACATCTGGCGCATCAGCTTGATCAGGCTGTGCTTCTTGTAACACTGATGCAGTCGCTCACCCAATGCGCGCAGGCCAAGGCTCTGGTAGCTCGGATGCCTGGCGAGACTGGGTAGGGTGACTTCCAGTGGTGAGTCCTGATCGTACAGGCGCTTGAACTCGCGTAACTCGGACAGCAGTGTGCTCCATTTGCCCTTGGTGATGCCGAGGGAAAACAGGATCAGGAATGAGTAGAGTCCGGTTTTTTCGACGACCAGCCCACGCTCGGCAAGAAAGCGGGTAACCAGTGCGGCGGGGATACCGCTTTTGGCTAGCCGACCCTTTTCCTCGACACCCGGTGTCAGCAGGCTGACCTTGATCGGATCGAGCATCGCGAAATCGCTGCTCATTTTGCCAAAGCCATGCCACTCGGCCTGGTCATCCAGGGTCCAGTCAGTTGCCTGCAGTTCCGCCTGAGCGAGTGAGGCTTCGGGCTCCCAAACATCAAACCACCATTCCTCTTCGGCCATTTGCTCTGCGGTCTGCTGCATGGCTCTGCGGAAGGATAGGGCCTCGTCGAGGGTTTCCTGCACCAGCGATCTGCCGGCGGGTCCTGCCATCATGCCGGTGGCAACATCGATTGAGGCGATCATGCCGTAGTGCGGCGATGTTGAGGTGTGCATCATATAGGCTTCGTTAAAGCGCTCATGATCAAGCTGCTGCTCCGCACTGTTTTTGGCAAGAATAATAGAGGCCTGTGATAGGGCTGCTAGTACCTTGTGCGGTGACTGGGTCGCAAACACCAGTGCGTGCTTTGTGCGCGGCGCTTCTGCGGGTTCGCTCATGCCATGTCGGCCATGATAGAAGGGGTGAAAGGCCGCGTAGCCAAACCAGGCTTCGTCAAAGTGCAGCACGTCTACGCTATCGTGCAGCTGGCTCTTGATCATGTCGGTGTTGTAGCACAGGCCGTCATAGGTCGAGTTGGTCAGTACTGCGAGCTTGATGCGCTTGCTGCTGTCGTCCACCAGCGGGTGTTGCTCGATCAATTGCTGCAATGACTCTGCGCTGAAGGCGTCGCGCGCTATGGGGCCGATAATGCCGTAGTCATTGCGTGAGCCGCTCAGATAAATAGGGATGGCCCCCGTCATGATGATCGCATGCAAGATGGATTTGTGGCAGTTGCGGTCTACCAGTACCAGGTCGTCCCGGGTGACGTAGGCGTGCCAGATAATCTTGTTCGAGGTTGAGGTGCCGTTGACCACGTAAAAGCTGTGGTCGGCGCCAAAAGTGCGTGCGGTATTGGCTTCGGCTTCCGCCACTGGTCCAGTGTGATCAAGTAGTGAACCTAGTCCCGGCACCGAGACGGAGAGGTCGGAGCGCAGGGTGTTTTCACCAAAAAAATCGTGGAATGCGCGGCCAACCGGGCTTTTGCGGAAAGCCACGCCGCCACCGTGGCCGGGCGAGTGCCAGGAGTAACTGGAGCTCGCGGTGTAGTCGAGCAGTGCCTTGAAAAACGGTGGCAGTAGTTGGTTGAGATAGCTGCGAGCGGTGCGGGCTATCTGCCCTGCGATAAAGGGCAGGGTGTCTTCGAACAGGTAAATGATGCCGCGTATCTGATGCAGTTCGCGCAGCTGTGTCAGTAGCTCGGGGGCGATTGACTGGCGGGTGCTGAGTGCCATTATGGGCAGTTCTGGCGAGCGGCTGTGAGCGGCACTGAACAGTGCTTCAATGGCCTCTAGTGAGAGCTCGGCGTCCGGGGTGAAGAGAATGCATGACAGGCCGCGGTGGGCTTCGGCAATTAGTCTTCCCTCATCAAGGGATTCGGCGCCCAATACGTCCAAGCCTTCACCCTTGAGCGCCTTGAATAAGGCATCAAGCTGGGTGCCTGCGACATTATGCAAGCCTATGGCCGGATTGATCACCAGAATGGGGAAGTTGAGATGTTTGAACATGGTGTCCTGTCTACTTGAGCGCGAGTGGTCAGACTAAGACAGATTGCTTGTCTTGACTATGTGGTCGCGTGTTGATGACTGTGTTTGTAGTACCATCTCGCATCACTTTAGGTAAATAAGGCAAGCGCTGCCGCAAAGGAGATGTGCTTTTGAATTGGGATCTGCAAAGTCCGCATACGTTGGATATTAAGGTTCGGGCAGACGATATCGACGAGCTTGGGCACGCTAACAACACTGTCTATGTTGGCTGGCTTGAGCGCTGCGCCTGGGAGCACTCAAAATCACTGGGCTTAGGGCTTGAGCACTATCGTGAGCTGGATCGTGCGATGGCGGTACTGCGCCATGAGATTGATTATCTGGCTGCCGCCTATGAGGGTGATGAGCTGGTGATGGCGACCTGGATCATTCATTGGGATAAGAAGCTGCGCATGACGCGACACTTTCAGTTGTGCCGAAAGCGTGATGGCTTAACCCTGCTGCGCGCGCGAACGACCTTTGTCTGCATTGAGCTGAGTAGTGGGCGTCCAAAGCGCATGCCGAGCATTTTTATTGAGCAATATGGTAAAGGTTTGACCGACGACAGCCAGGATTGACCTGATCAGGTTTATGGGTGTGAGGTTAAGCGTTGAGTGAGAGATGGCCTTGAAAAGGATACGCAGGTTTCCTTTTAAGGCCACGTTCAGCGGGTCCGAGCGACGCAGTAAGCTGGGTCGATCGTTAGCGGTACTCGCACAGATAGGCGGTGTCGCGCTCAATCTTGACGTTGAAGCGACTGTTGGCGGCAACGGTAAACTGCTCGCCCGCGCCGTAAGTGGTCCAGGTATCGCTGTCTGGCAGTTTTACGGTAAGAGCGCCGTTGATAACGTGCATGATTTCCAGCTGACTGGTGCCAAACTCGTATTCACCCGGTGCCATGACGCCAACGGTTGCGCTGCCTTCGGGCTGCGCAAAGGCGATTGAAGCGACTTTGCCGTCAAAATACTGATTAACTTGGAACACGATGCTGACTCCTGAAATGGATAGGGCGCTCATTATGCCGAGGCTGCATCCTTTCCGGCAATTGTTGGTGGTGGTAATTTCTTATGAATCCCACTGGTCCTGCTCTGGCAGGTCATAAGTAGAGGTAGTGTATGGCGAACATCGGATTTGTTGGTTTGGGCGTTATGGGCTATCCCATGGCCGGGCACCTGCAGCAGGCGGGGCATGGCGTGACGGTCTATAACCGCACTGCGAGCAAGGCGCAGCAGTGGGCTGCGGAGTTTGGGGGTAAGGCTGTGGCTACCCCTGCGCTGGCGTCTGCGGGTCAAGACTATGTCATGGTTTGCGTTGGTAATGATGATGATCTGCGCTCAGTGATTGCAGGGGACGAGGGGGTTCTAAAGGGGGCTCGTAGTGGTCTGGTTATTGTAGATCACACCACGGCGTCTGCCGATGTAGCGCGTGAGTTGGCTGCGCTGGCGAGTCAGCAGGGCGTGGAATTTCTGGATGCGCCTGTCTCCGGAGGTCAGGCCGGAGCAGAGAATGGTCAGTTGACGATCATGGTTGGCGGCGATGATGCAGTGTTTGATCGGGTACAGCCAATTATTGCCAGTTATGCGCGCATGTCCCAGTTGATGGGGCCCATAGGTAGTGGTCAGTTGACCAAGATGGTCAATCAGATCTGTATTGCCGGTTTGGTGCAAGGCTTGTCTGAGGCGCTGAACTTCGCTCAACAGGCTGGCTTGGATGGTGAGGCAGTAGTCTCGGTTATCAGTAAAGGCGCCGCCCAGTCCTGGCAGATGGAAAATCGCCACAAGACCATGCTGGCCAGCGAGTTTGAACATGGCTTTGCGGTGGACTGGATGCGCAAGGATCTCGCCATCGTGTTGGCCGAGGCACAGCGTAACGGCGCACAATTGCCGGTTACCGCACTGGTAGATCAGTTCTATGCTGATGTGCAGGCGATGGGTGGTGGGCGCTGGGATACTTCCAGCCTGATCGCGCGTCTAAAGCGCGACTGATGTTGCGCGGGCGTAGAGGTGTTCATGCAGTGTAGGGAGGGGTGCGGTGCTTGCTGTATCGCGCCATCGATCAGCTCGCCATTACCGGGGATGCCTAACGGCAAGCCGGCTGGCGTGCGCTGCCTGCATTTGCAGGCGGACAGACGCTGTGCGATCTTTCATTCGCCTGAGCGTCCTGCCGTTTGTGCTGGTTTCAGCGCTGAGCCCAGTGTATGTGGTGACAGCGTGGAAGAGGCCATGCAGATCATTAGCTGGCTGGAGGATGAAACAGCCTGAGATGTTTTCAGTGGTTCGGGCTGGCAGTGGTTGCCGCCAGCTTACGGCGGCGACCTACGAATACGTTGATGGCCAGTCCGGTCATCACCAGTATCGTGCCAAATGCTTGAAGCTGGCTTAATTGCTCATCGAGCAGCAGGGCGGCCGAGCTTAAGCCGATGACCGGTACCAGCATGGAGAAAGGCGCTACTTGCGCGGCTGGGTATCGCGAAAGCAGCCGACTCCAAAGGCCGTAACCCAGTAGGGTCGCGCCGAACGCGAGGTAGAATAGAGCGAAAACCGCGTTCAGGCTTATGTTCTCCAGGGCCTGGCCAATCTGTTGCGGGCCTTCCAGTAGCAGTGACATGGCTAAAAAGGGCAGAGGTGGCACCAGGCTGCCCCACACCACCAGGCTTACCAGGTCTACTTTGCCTACGCGCTTGGTAATGACGTTGCCCATGGCCCACATGGCTGCCGCACAAATGGTGAGTACAAAGCCCGCCAGTGTCATGCCAATCCCGCTGTTCAATCCAATCAGTAATAGCCCACCCGCGGCAACACACAGACCGACCAGGTTGTGCATGCGCACTTGCTCGCCAAGCACCATGGCAGCGAATAACAGGGTAAAGAAGGCCTGAGACTGCAGCACCAGAGATGCCAGTCCCGCTGGCATACCTACTGTCATGGCGGAAAACAGAAAGGCGAATTGTCCGAACGAAATGGTCAGGCCGTAAGCTAGCAGCCAGCGCAGCGGGATCTTCGGGCGGCGAATGAAAAAGACGGCGGGAATGGCGGCCAGGGTAAAGCGCATGGCGCCCAGTAGCATAGGCGGCAGATCATCCAGGCCAACCCTGATGACGACAAAGTTGAGGCCCCAGACCAGAATAACCAGGAGGGCGAATCCAAGATCTTTGGCGGACATGATGCACTAGGCTCCGTTGAAAGCAGCGGCGGGTTTTAATGCTTATACAATCATGTTTTTGATCTGTTGCTGCGGTACAGCGGCGCGTGGTTCGACCTGTACAGTGAGGCTGGAGTTTGCATAAAAAAACCCGCCGAAGCGGGTTTTTTATTGCTCGCAGGCAACTTACTTGGACGGGTAGTCGCGCTGAGGTGAGCCGGTGTACAGCTGGCGTGGGCGGCCGATTTTGTATGGGCCGCTGATCATCTCGTTCCAGTGTGCAATCCAGCCTGGCGTGCGGCCTGTGGCGAAGATGACCGTGAACATCTCGGTCGGAATGCCGATCGCTTTCAGAATAATACCGGAGTAGAAATCAACGTTCGGATACAGATTGCGTTCCTTGAAGTAGGGGTCGTTACGCGCAATCTCTTCCAGCTTCATAGCCAGTTCCAGTTGCGGGTCGTTGATGCCCAGTTCAGCCAGTACCTCGTCGCAGGTCTCTTTCATGACCTTGGCGCGCGGGTCAAAGTTTTTGTAGACGCGGTGACCAAAGCCCATCAGCTTGAACGGGTCGTCTTTGTCCTTGGCCTTGGCGACAAACTTCTCAATGTTGGAAACATCGCCAATTTCGTCCAGCATACGCAGTACGGCTTCGTTTGCACCGCCATGTGCGGGTCCCCACAGGGCGGCGATGCCGGCTGCGATACAGGCGAATGGATTGGCTCCAGAAGAGCCTGCCAGGCGGACGGTAGAGGTAGACGCGTTCTGTTCGTGGTCGGCGTGCAGCACGAAAATACGGTCCATAGCCTTGGCCAGTACCGGGCTGATCGGCTTCTCTTCACAAGGGGTGTTGAACATCATGTGCAGGAAGTTTTCCGAGTAGCTCAGTTCATTTCGCGGGTACATCATGGGCTGACCCATGGAGTATTTGTACACCATGGCGGCCAGTGTTGGCATTTTGGCAATCAGGCGAATGGCTGAGATTTCACGATGGTTGGCATCATTGATGTCCAGTGAGTCGTGATAGAACGCAGACAATGCGCCAACTACGCCACACATAATGGCCATCGGGTGTGCGTCGCGACGGAAGCCGTTGAAAAATGTCTTGAGTTGCTCGTGCACCATAGTGTGATTCTTGATGGTGCTGTCGAACTTGGCTTTTTCTTCGTCGGTGGGGAGTTCGCCTTTCAGTAGCAGAAAGCAGGTTTCCAGGAAGTCGGCTTTTTCCGCAAGCTGATCAATGGGGTAGCCGCGATGTAGCAGTACGCCTTTCTCGCCATCAATGTAGGTAATCTTGGATTCACAAGACGATGTGGCCATGAAGCCGGGGTCAAACGTGAACACGCCCTCTGCAGTCAGGCCGCGAACGTCCACAACATCAGGACCCATGGTCCCTGAATAGACCGGTAGGTCAATGGGGGCAGCGCCCTCGATGATCAATTGCGCTTTTTTGTCAGCCATTGATGGCCTCCTGTTTTGCTGTATCGAAAAAGGTGACCCCCCACGCAGGGCCCGCATCACTATAAGGTGATAAATTGGTTTGTCAATTGTACCGATAGTGAAAGGAAATGAGCCTAATTAAAAGCTTTTATTGGGTTTGTGAATGTGCTTCGGTAAAGCTGGTGCTGCTCGGTCCAGAGCGTCTTGCAATACGTTGTTGCATTGTAATCAATGGTCCAAGTCTCTATACTCCTTGACCGGCAAAGTGACTCACAGGGCCCCTCGCCGGGGCTGCAGTAAAGGGTTACGCACCTTCCTATAATCCAGCCCTGCCCACAGGGCCATGAGTGTGAATATAGCCGTGAATAGCAAAAGACCCGTCAACCTAGATCTCAGGACAATTAAACTTCCTGTCACAGCCTATACGTCAATTCTGCATCGCATTTCTGGCGTCATCCTGTTCGTGTCCATCGCCATTCTGTTGTGGATGCTGGACACCTCGCTGAGTTCAGAAAGCGGATTTGAACAGGTTCAAAGCTGCCTTCAGCATCCTCTGGCCAAATTGGTCGTGTGGGGTATTCTCGCTGCATTGCTTTACCACCTGGTCGCCGGCGTGCGCCACCTGGTAATGGATGCTGGCGTGGGTGAAGGCCTTGAAAGTGGCAAGCGTGGCTCACAGGCAGTTCTTGTCATTTCTGTCATTCTGATTGCTCTTCTGGGGGTGTGGATATGGTAACCAATGTCACCAATCTGTCTCGCAGCGGTCTGTATGACTGGATGGCGCAGCGCGTTTCTGCCGTCCTGTTGGCCGCGTATGTGTTGTTCCTGCTTGGCTACCTGATTACTCATCCGGGTTTGACCTATGCTGATTGGCAGGGTTTGTTCAATCAGAACTGGATGCGTATTTTTAGCCTGCTAACGCTGGTTGCCCTGAGTGTGCACGCCTGGGTGGGTATGTGGACCATTTCAACCGACTACCTGACTCCCATGGCTTTAGGCAAATCTGCCACTGTTGTCCGCTTCCTGTTCCAGGCGGTCTGCGGTCTTGCCATGTTTGTATTTTTTGTCTGGGGCGTGCAGATCCTGTGGGGTATCCAATAAATGTCTACCATGCGTACTTTGACTTTTGACGCCATCATCATAGGTGGTGGTGGTGCTGGCATGCGCGCTGCGCTGCAGCTAGCCCAGGGTGGTCACAAGACCGCCGTTGTAACTAAAGTGTTTCCGACTCGCTCGCACACTGTGTCTGCGCAAGGTGGCATCACCTGCGCCATCGCCTCCGCTGATCCGAACGATGATTGGCGCTGGCACATGTACGATACCGTCAAAGGTTCTGATTATATCGGTGACCAGGACGCTATCGAGTACATGTGTTCTGTTGGCCCGGAAGCAGTGTTTGAACTTGAGCATATGGGTCTGCCTTTCTCTCGTACCGAGCAGGGTCGCATCTACCAGCGTCCTTTCGGCGGTCAGTCCAAGGGCCCTGATAACCCTACCCAAGCTGCTCGTACCTGCGCTGCTGCTGACCGTACTGGTCACGCGCTGCTGCACACGCTTTACCAGAATAACGTCAAGCACAACACCACCTTCCTGAATGAGTGGTATGCGGTTGATCTGGTCAAGAATCAGGATGGCGCCATCGTTGGTGTTGTAGCTATCTGTATCGAGACGGGCGAAACCGTTTATATCCGTGCCAAGGCTACTGTGCTGGCAACGGGCGGTGCTGGCCGTATCTACGCATCTACTACCAATGCACTGATCAACACAGGTGACGGTATCGGTATGGCGCTGCGTGCAGGTGTGCCGGTTCAGGATATCGAGATGTGGCAGTTCCACCCAACCGGTATTGCCGGCGCGGGTACCCTGGTGACCGAAGGTTGCCGTGGCGAGGGTGGTTATCTGATCAATAAGGATGGCGAGCGCTTTATGGAGCGTTATGCACCCAACGCGAAAGACCTTGCCGGTCGTGACGTTGTGGCTCGCTCCATGGTCAAGGAAATTCTGGCCGGCAACGGTTGCGGACCAGATGGCGATCACGTGATGCTGAAGCTTGATCACCTGGGCGAGGAAGTCCTGCATAGTCGCCTGCCAGGTATCTGTGAGCTGTCCAAGACTTTTGCTCACGTTGATCCAGTCGTCGCGCCGATTCCTGTTGTACCAACCTGTCACTACATGATGGGTGGTGTGGCTACCAATATTCATGGTCAGGCAATTACCCGCGATGCGGCTGGTAACGACAAGATCGTTGATGGTCTGTTTGCCGTAGGTGAGGTGGCTTGCGTATCGGTACACGGTGCGAACCGCCTGGGCGGTAACTCTCTGCTAGACTTGGTCGTATTCGGCCGCGCTGCTGGCCTGCACCTGGAAAGCGCGTTGAAAGACGGTGTTGAGTACCGCGATGCGTCTGCATCTGATATTGAAGCGTCTCTGTCTCGCCTTGCTGCTCTGAACGAGCGTACTACTGGCGAAGATGTTGCGCCGCTGCGCAAAGAGCTGCAGAACTGCATGCAGAACTACTTCGGTGTATTCCGCACCGGTGAGTTCATGCAGAAAGGTATCACTCAGCTGGCTGATCTGCGCGAGCGCATTAGTAACGCCAAGATCGACGATAAGAGCCAAGCATTTAACACTGCGCGTATCGAAGCTCTGGAGCTGCAAAACCTGCTTGAAGTGGCTGAAGCCACTGCCATTGCTGCAGAAGCCCGCACTGAAAGCCGCGGTGCTCATGCGCGTGAAGACTACGAAGATCGTGATGACGTGAACTGGTTGTGCCACAGCCTGTACATGCCTGAAACCAAGAAACTGGAGAAGCGGGCAGTCAACTTCTCGCCGAAAACAGTGCCGACCTTCGAACCTAAAGTGCGTACCTACTAAGGGTGACCGATATGTTGCAAGTAAGTGTTTATCGCTATAACCCCGAAACCGACAGCGCTCCGTTCATGCAGGACTTTCAGGTGGATACCGGCGGCAAGGACATCATGGTCCTGGACGTATTGGCCCTGGTGAAGGAGCAGGACGTGGCGATGTCATACCGTCGCTCCTGCCGCGAAGGTGTTTGCGGCTCTGATGGTATGAATATCAACGGTAAAAATGGTCTGGCCTGCATTACGCCGCTGTCCTCTGTTGTGAAAAACAACAAGCTGGTTTTGCGTCCTTTGCCTGGTTTGCCAGTAATTCGTGACTTGGTTGTAGATATGAGCATCTTCTACAAGCAGTACGAAAAAGTTCAGCCGTATTTGCAGAACGATACGCCGGCGCCAGCGATTGAGCGCCTGCAGTCGCCTGAAGAGCGCGAGAAGCTGGATGGCCTGTACGAGTGTATTCTCTGTGCTTGCTGCTCCACGTCTTGCCCTTCTTTCTGGTGGAATCCGGATAAGTTTATCGGCCCTGCTGGTTTGTTGCAGGCCTACCGCTTTCTGGCGGATAGCCGCGACGAGAAGACCGATGAGCGTCTGGCTTCACTGGATGACCCGTTCAGCGTATTCCGCTGCCGCGGCATCATGAATTGCGTCAATGTCTGTCCAAAGGGTCTTAACCCTACTCGGGCTATCGGGCATATCCGCAACATGTTGCTGCAGAGCGGTACCTGATCGGCTGTAATTGCATTAAGTTGGACTGAGCCGGCTCCTGCTATAAGGAGTCGGTCAGTTTTAAGACGGGCCGCTAGCTCAAAAAGCCGCGGTTTGTATGTACCTAAACCAACAGGGGCAATCGGGTAACACCCGAACTATCTGTCGGGGCCGGCAATTTTCCGCGATGACGGGATATGGTTCAGCAAGGTAGGAGGCAGCGACACTGCTCCTAGACCAGCAAACATATTCTGTGCGGATGGCAGAGCTACACTTGCCAATTAATGGTCTTTGCGCCAGATGGTGTCCCCGATATAAGGGTGACCAAGCATGCCAGACAGCGAAATGCAGCAGCTGTGGAGCACGTCTCACATCTCCGGTGGGAATGCATCCTATGTTGAAGAGCTTTATGAGCTCTACCTGCAAGATCCGAACAGTGTTGCCGAAGAATGGCGCAGCTATTTCCAAAAGCTGCCTCAGATAAACGGCCATGTCGGATCAGATGTTCCTCATTCCGCTATTCGCGACCATTTTCTCCTGCTGTCCAAAGGGAATCGCCGCCCTCAGGCAACTGCTGGCCAGGTCAGTACCGAGCACGAGAAAAAACAGGTCGATGTTCTTCGTCTGATCCATTCCTATCGTATGCGCGGCCATCAAGCTGCCAAACTCGATCCGTTGGGCCTGTGGAAGCGGGAGGAGATCGCTGACCTTACGCTGTCTGATTACGATCTTACCGAAGCCGATCTCGACACCGTATTTCGTACCGGCGAGCTGCAGTTCGGCACCGCTGAGGCGAGCCTGCGCGACACCATTGAAGGATTGCAGCAGACATACTGTTCAACCTTCGGTGCCGAGTACATGCATATCGTTGATTCCAGCCAGCGTCGCTGGTTTCAGCAGCGTATGGAAAGTGTGCGCGGACGTCCGCAATTGGGCGCAGATACCAAGCGCCACTTGCTGGAGCGTTTGACTGCTGCAGAAGGTCTGGAAAAATATCTGGGTACCAAGTATCCGGGCACCAAGCGTTTTGGCGTTGAGGGCGGTGAAAGCCTGATCCCAATGCTGGACGAGATCATTCAGCGCTCAGGCTCCTACGGCACTCAGGAAATTGTTCTGGGCATGGCTCACCGTGGCCGCTTGAACGTGTTGGTCAATACGCTCGGCAAGAACCCGCGCGAGCTGTTTGACGAGTTTGAAGGTAAGAAGAAAGTCGACATGGGCTCCGGTGACGTCAAGTATCACCAGGGTTTTTCTTCCAACGTGATGACCTCCGGTGGCGAGGTGCATTTGGCGCTTGCGTTTAACCCTTCTCACCTGGAAATTGTGTCTCCGGTGGTTGAAGGTTCGGTACGCGCTCGTCAGGATCGTCGTCTGGACGCGGCGGGTGACAAAGTGCTGCCCATCAGTATCCATGGTGACGCTGCTTTCGCCGGGCAGGGCGTGGTCATGGAAACCTTCCAGATGTCGCAGACCCGTGCTTACAAGACGGGCGGTACCATCCACATCGTCATCAATAACCAGGTTGGTTTTACCACTAGCCGTCAGGACGATGCGCGCTCCACCGAGTATTGTACCGACGTCGCCAAGATGATTCAGGCGCCGATCTTCCACGTTAATGGCGATGATCCGGAAGCGGTGTTGTTTGTCACCCAGCTGGCGGTCGACTACCGCATGCAGTTCAAGCGTGACATCGTGATCGATCTGGTTTGTTACCGTCGTCGTGGTCACAACGAAGCTGACGAGCCGTCCGGCACTCAGCCGTTGATGTACGACATCATCACTAAACATGCCACGACGCGTGATATCTATGCCGATCGTCTGGTAGGCGAGGGCGTGCTGACCAAGGATGACGTTCAGGAGTACTTTGAGGAGTACCGTAACGCGCTGGATAACGGTGATCACGTCGTTAAGAGCCTGGTCAAAGAGCCTGATAGCAGCTCTTTTGTTGACTGGTCGCCTTACCTGAATCACAAATGGACTGCGCGTCACGACACCAGCTTTGACCTCAAGACCCTGCAGGAGCTGGCCAATAAGCTGACCGACCTGCCTGATGGGTTGGTACTGCAACGTCAGGTCAACAAGATCGTTGAAGACCGCCGCAAAATGGCCGCAGGTGCGCTAGCCCTTAACTGGGGTTTTGCCGAGACCATGGCCTACGCAACGCTGTTACATGAAGGTCATCCGATCCGGATTTCTGGTCAGGACGTTGGCCGTGGCACCTTCTCCCACCGGCATGCGGTACTGCATAGCCAGAATGACGGTCGTGCCTATGTTCCGCTGCGCAAGCTTAGCGATAGCCAGCCTCGTTTCGATATTTACGACTCCTTGTTGTCAGAAGAAGCCGTGCTGGCCTTTGAATACGGTTATGCAACCACAACACCTAATGCGTTGGTGGTATGGGAAGCCCAGTTTGGCGACTTTTTCAACGGCGCACAGGTGGTTGTAGACCAGTTCATCACCAGCGGTGAGAACAAGTGGGGGCGTCTGTGTGGTTTGACCATGCTGTTGCCGCATGGCTACGAAGGTCAGGGCCCAGAGCATTCTTCAGCTCGTTTGGAGCGCTTCCTGCAACTGTCGGCGGAGCACAATATTCAGGTGTGTGTACCTTCTACGCCTGCTCAGGTTTACCACATGCTGCGCCGCCAGGTTATTCGCCCGCTGCGCAAGCCACTGATCGCGTTGACCCCCAAGTCATTGCTGCGTCACAAACTCGCAACTTCTACCCTGGAAGAGCTGTCCGATGGTTCATTCCAGACGGTTATCCCGGAAGTTGACGCGATTGATCCGAAGAAGGTTGATCGTGTGGTTATGTGTAGCGGTAAGGTTTACTACGACCTGCTTGAGAAGCGTCGCAAGGAAGACCTGGGCAATATCGCCATCGTGCGTATTGAACAGCTCTATCCTTTCCCGGAAGACGACCTCGGTGACGTGCTAGCGCCCTACAAGAACCTGAAAAAAGTGGTCTGGTGTCAGGAAGAGCCCATGAACCAGGGTGCGTGGTATTGCAGCCAGCACCACATGCGTCGGGTTCTGAACGACCACAAGACCAAAAATCTGTATCTGGACTACGCTGGACGAGAGGCTTCTGCCGCGCCGGCCTGCGGCCATCCTTCTATGCATGCCGAACAGCAGGAAAAGCTCCTGCAAGACGCTTTTACTGCCTGAGCTAAGGCGACAACAGAGAATTTATAAGGATCCACAATGGCTATTGAAATCAAAGCCCCTACTTTTCCGGAATCGGTTGCTGATGGCACAGTCGCTACTTGGCACAAACAACCGGGTGATGCGGTAAAGCGTGATGAACTGATCGTCGACATCGAAACTGACAAGGTGGTGATGGAAGTCCTGGCTGAAGCTGACGGTGTAATGGGCGATATTGCCAAGCCTGAAGGCGAAACCGTACTCAGTGGCGAAGTGCTGGGTACGCTGAAAGATGGCGAAGCAGCTGCAGCTGCTCCAGCTGCAGACAAGCCTGCTGAAAGCAAAGCTGAGTCGGCACCTGCGGCGCAAGAGTCCGGTGAAGAGCCCATGCTTTCTCCGGCCGCACGCAAGCTGGCTGAGGAAAACGGTCTGGCTGCTTCTGACATTGCTGGTACCGGCAAAGGCGGACGTGTCACCAAGGAAGATGTGCTGAACGCCATCGAAGCCAAGAAAAATGCACCTGCCGCGCCTGCTGCCAAGGCTGCTGCAGCACCGGCCGCGGCTGTTGCGACGCCCGAAGGTGACCGTGTAGAAAAACGTGTACCCATGACTCGCTTGCGCGCACGCATCGCCGAGCGTCTGGTTGATGCTCAATCCAGCATGGCGATGTTGACTACTTATAACGAAGTCAACATGAAGCCGATCATGGATCTGCGCAAAAAGTACAAGGATCTGTTTGAGAAGAAGCATGACGGTGTTCGTTTGGGCTTCATGTCTTTCTTCGTTAAAGCGGCTACCGAAGCACTCAAGCGTTATCCTGCGGTTAATGCTTCCATCGATGGCAATGATGTTGTCTATCACGGTTATCAGGATATCGGCGTCGCTGTATCCAGCGATCGTGGTCTGGTTGTGCCGATTTTGCGCAACACCGAGCACATGGGGCTGGCCCAGATTGAAGGCACCATTGCTGATTACGGCCGTAAGGCACGTGACGGCAAGCTGACCATGGAAGAAATGACCGGTGGTACTTTCACCATTTCCAATGGCGGTGTTTTCGGTTCGCTGTTGTCTTCTCCTATCGTCAATCCCCCACAAGCGGCGATTCTTGGTATGCACAAGATCCAGGAGCGTCCTATGGCTGAAAATGGCCAGGTGGTCGTGTTGCCCATGATGTACCTGGCACTGTCCTACGATCATCGCCTTATCGATGGTAAGGAAGCGGTTAGCTTCCTGGTTGCCATCAAGGACTTGCTGGAAGATCCGGCACGTCTGATTCTGGAAGTCTGATAAGGCTGCACGCTTTCAGCGGCAAAAGTACGCGCTGCTCAGCTGGGTTTTAAGCTGAGCAGTCTTCGGATTATTGCTGCCAATAGAGGATTTTTGTTATGAGTCAGAAATACGATGTGGTCGTTATTGGTGCTGGCCCCGGCGGTTATGTTGCCGCTATCCGCGCCGCTCAGCTGGGTTTGAAAACCGCTTGTATCGAAAAGTACGTGGGCAAAGACGGTAAGTCGGCGCTTGGCGGTACCTGCTTGAACGTCGGTTGTATCCCGTCAAAGGCGCTGCTGGACAGCTCGTGGAAGTATCACGAAGCCAAAGACGGTTTCAAGATCCATGGTATTGATGTCAAGGGCATCAGCATGGATGTGCCGGCGATGATCGATCGCAAGGATAAAATCGTCAAGCAGTTCACCGGTGGCGTTTCCACCCTGTTCAAGGCTAACGGCGTAACCAGCATTGAAGGCCACGGCAAGCTGCTGGCTGGTAAAAAAGTTGAAGTAACGGCACCCGATGGCACGACTTCGATTATCGATGCAGAAAATGTGATCCTGGCGTCTGGCTCCGTGCCTATCGAGATTCCACCAGCACCGCTGACTGACGATACCATCGTCGATTCGACCGGCGCTTTGGAGTTCACCTCCGTACCCAAGAAGCTCGGCGTGATTGGCGCTGGCGTGATTGGTCTGGAGCTGGGTTCGGTATGGCGCCGCTTGGGTTCTGAAGTTGTTGTATTTGAAGCGCTGGATACTTTCCTTGGCCTGGCTGATGAGCAGATTGCCAAGGAAGCGATGAAGACCTTTACCAAGCAGGGCTTGCAGGTTCGTCTTGGTGCGCGGGTTACCGGTACTGAGATCAAGCGTAAGCAGGTCGTGGTGTCGTTCTCCGATTCCGAGGGTGAGCAACAGCTGACATTTGACAAGCTGATTGTTGCAGTCGGTCGTCGTCCCTATACCGAAAACTTGCTCGCATCCGATTGCGGTATTGATCTGGACGAGCGCGGTATGGTCTTTGTTGACGACTATTGCGCTACAAGCGTGCCTGGTGTCTACGCAGTCGGCGATATGGTTCGCGGTCCTATGCTGGCCCACAAGTCCTCAGAAGAGGGTGTGATGGTTGCCGAGCGTATTGCCGGCCACAAGGCCGCCATGAACTACGACCTGGTTCCTTCTGTCATCTATACCCATCCGGAAATCGCATGGGTCGGTAAGAATGAGAAGCAGCTCAAGGCTGAAGGTGTTGAGTTCAACGTGGGTGTCTTCCCGTTCGCAGCCAATGGTCGCGCGGTTGCCGGTAATGATGCTGGCGGCATGGTCAAGATGATCGCTGACGCCAAGACCGACCGCGTGCTCGGTGTTCATGTTATTGGGCCAAGTGCCGCAGAACTGGTACAGCAGGGCGCTATCGCTATGGAATTCGGTACTAGTGCCGAAGATCTGGGCATGATGGTGTTCTCGCACCCAACGCTGTCTGAAGCGCTGCATGAAGCCGCATTGGCCGTGAATGGCAACGCCATTCATGTTGCAAACCGCAAGAAGCGTTAATATAGCCGTAGCTGACCTGGTGGTTCTGGACTGACTACCGGGTCTTTTGCGCAGAGAAATAACTTTGGCTGAGTGATCGGTCAGGCCACAACGAGGTGGTCAGCCAGTCTGGTTGGAAACAGGTTCACCCGAAGCACAGCTGCACTGCTGGTTACAAATTGTAACCCCGTAATGGCATGCAGTGTTTACCATGTTCGGGCTGACAGGCTTCCGGCACGGCGGCATTGGTGGCGGCAACTCGAAGAGTGGCGGCTAGAAAGTAATTCCTACACGATCAAAACGGTAGATAAGCATGAATCTTCACGAATATCAGGGGAAGCAGCTGTTCGCTGAATACGGTCTTCCAGTATCCAAGGGCTATGCTGTTGACACTCCGGAAGACGCAGCAGACGCTTGCGACAAGATCGGCGGCGACATGTGGGTCGTCAAAGCACAGGTTCACGCTGGTGGTCGCGGTAAGGCTGGTGGTGTAAAGCTGGTCAAGAGCAAAGAAGAAGCCAAAGCCTTTGCCGAGAAGTGGCTGGGCCAGCGCTTGGTTACCTATCAAACTGACGCCAGTGGTCAGCCGGTCAGCAAGATTCTGGTTGAGTCATGCACTGATATCGCTCAGGAACTGTACCTGGGTGCGGTAGTTGATCGCTCTACTCGCCGTATCGTTTTCATGGCATCCACCGAAGGTGGTGTTGAAATCGAGAAGGTTGCTGAGGAAACTCCCGAGAAGATCCTCAAGGCGACCATCGATCCGCTGGTTGGCCCACAGCCTTATCAAGGCCGTGACCTGGCATTCCAGCTGGGTTTGAAGGGTGATCAGATCAAGCAGTTCACCAACATTTTTGTTGGTCTGGGCAAGTTGTTTGCCGACTACGATCTGGCGCTGTTGGAAATCAACCCGCTGGTCATCAAGGAAGACGGCAACCTGCATTGCCTGGATGCCAAGATCAATATCGACGGCAACGCCATGTATCGCCAGCCTAAGCTGCGCGCCATGCACGATCCGTCACAGGATGATCCACGCGAAGCCCACGCTGCCAAGTTCGAACTGAACTACGTTGCCCTGGAAGGCAACATCGGCTGCATGGTCAACGGTGCTGGCCTGGCCATGGGTACCATGGACATTGTCAACCTGAATGGCGGCAAGCCTGCCAACTTCCTGGATGTAGGCGGCGGCGCAACCAAAGAACGCGTTACCGAAGCCTTCAAGATCATTCTGTCCGACTCCAACGTCGCTGCAGTTCTGGTTAACATCTTCGGTGGTATCGTTCGCTGCGACATGATTGCCGAAGGCATCATCGGTGCGGTGAAGGAAGTGGGCGTTAAAGTCCCTGTGGTCGTTCGCCTTGAAGGCAACAACGCCGATCTTGGCGCCAAGGTACTGGCCGAAAGTGGCCTGAACATCATCGCTGCAACCAGTCTGACCGACGCTGCCCAGCAAGTCGTCAAGGCCGCGGAGGGT
>TARA_R110002096_G_scaffold66118_4_pt1 | contig 18175 bp, 10 predicted proteins | sample TARA_R110002096 | Tara Oceans TARA_R110002096 (sample SAMEA4397295) | marine metagenome | biome: Polar Biome; feature: [DCM] deep chlorophyll maximum layer (ENVO:01000326); material: water (ENVO:00002006), including particulate matter (ENVO:01000060) such as... | depth 35 m
TCTGACCCTACTAATGCTCCTTCACTTGATGCTACTCTATACCTATCAGCAAAAGAATTAACTCCAGCTACATTGTCTGCAACTGTTTCTATATCTGCAATTACTCCAGTAGCAGTAACAGCAGCTAAATCAGCTATTACACCTGTGGCTCCTAGTAGATCCATATCGGCTATTACACCTGTAGCTCCTAATAGAGCCATATCATCAATTACTGCTGGTACAGCTAACAAAGCCATATCGTCTGTTACAGTTGTACTTCCTAATATAGCCATATCTGCTACTATATCAGCAGTACCTAGAACATTCATATCAGCTACTACGTCTGAAGTGGCTAACACATTCATATCTATTACAACATCTGATGTCGCTAAGATAGCCATGTCAGCTACACAATCAGTAGTCCCTAGTAAACCCATGTCTTCTACTACAGCAGCAGTACCTAACAAGGCCATATCCTCTGTTACAGTAGCGTTCCCAAGTCTAGCCAAGTGACCTGTAGAAGCAGTTGCCATTGCACTTGTACCTAACAGTCCTATCTCTGTAGCCTTACCAGCAACAGTGTTGACTAGTACTAAATTATCTGTAGTCCCACTTGTACTAGCTGTACCGTCATGACCAGTTGCTAAAAGAGTAACCGATGCTGAATCTCCTGCGACTGTAGTTACATTACCTGCTATCCCTGCGACTGTAGTAATATTAGGAAGGTTAGTACTTATAAAACTTTTGTTCACTGCATCGTAGTCACTTACAGGATCGGCTACCTGTGTAATCTTACGTTTAACAGTAGTTCCCGGCTGGTACGCTTCGTAAGCTGAGGTACCTACGTTATACGGAAGTGAGTTATCAGCCGTTACAACAGCTTGTTGAGCTAAATGAAATACGTTTTTACTTGAGTTATCTAGATCTTGTTCTGTTAGAATAGAGGCATTAGAGAAGTCGATTGAAGGTGTACTCTCGTCACTAACACTTCTCCTTAGTTCTACTATGGTTGTACCAGAAGTGAATGTGACATTCTTACCTGATGACCCATATAGTGCAGTAGCTGCTATAGCACTCTGGTCAAGGAAGACATATTGATTAGCCGTATCAATGGTCCAAACAGCATCAGACGTTGAACCCCATGTTACACTAGAGATACCATTTAGTTTAGAGTTAGCTACATCACCATCTTCTAGGAAACCCGTTAAAGAAGTTCCACCTGCATAATCTGCATCAGAAGACCTATATATCCTTACACCAGCAACAAACACTTTAAATACATCACCACTCGTAGACTTATAGGAATCACTTGTTGAGGGGATAAACCCTAAGTCTGCGTAAGAGAATCTAAGTTGGTCAGTATTAAATACTGTACCGTCCCATGGGTTATGTATAGAACTGGTTAAGGTTACGTCTATTGTCATTGTTTACCTGTTGTTATTAAGTTTAATCCGTAAATGTCCATATTTAGGGTCGTGGCCCTAACATGTTTGCACTACCCGGAATTAAGTTACCTAAGATTGATCCCCATTCACCTTCTTCTTCTTTTTCATTACCTAAGAACCCACTTCTTAATTTGCCCTTTAGTTTCTGTGGATTGTCTGAAGCTTTAACTAATTTATGTTGTGCGGTTTTACGTTCTATCCAATGTTCCTTAAGTTCAGGACTAGCTTGGAGTAGCTGTTTAAATGCGGCTGATTTAAATTTTTGTACTATCTGTTGCATCTTTTCCACTCTCCAGTTTCTAACACCGGGATTATTAGGATACTGTCTCCTAGGATCATACTTATATCTATCACTATACATTAATAGCTCTAGAGTCTCATACAGAGTCCTTTTCTTCCCTCTAACCATATGTTTGCTTGTACCCATAAGCTGTTGGTACTTAGTCATCTCGTTAGGTGTGAGGGTTATATCTAGTTGAGCAATGTATCTTTGTGGGGCTGATAAGTGTAGATCCATTCTTACTAACTCTTGGAACACAGGGTCATACTCTTCTGGAGCTGGTTTACCAATTAGGTACGACCAGTGGTTAGCAGGTAACGTAACTTTTTCACCTGTTAGCCAGTTCCATTCGTCTCCACCTAGTTCGTCATAAATAGAATCTCCTTCTTTGTTTGTCCCTCTTAATGTGGCAACATCTTTTGAAAAGTTCTCCATAACAGTATTAGAATTTTTCATGGCTACAGTATGTTCTTCTTCTTCGGCACCAAAAGCTTGTATTCCATGTGATATTTGAGTAACATACTTAGGTATTACAGGGTTTGTAAGTATTCCTTTGTCAATTAGGGAAGTTGCAATCTCTCCTGTCCTGTACATTTCAGTAATACCATCCATAAGATCAAAGAAACTCCCAATAAAGTGCATGTCCCCAATAGATTGTATAAACCCCATTATCATAGCTAGGCCAACTTCATCTTTACGATTGTTAAACTCCCATGAGTTTTCATACACATTTGCAACCATCATTAGTGAAGCAGTAGCTGGTGCAAATCTATCGTACCTATGCCACTTATCTCCCACTCGTATTGAATAAGGTTCAAAACCTGCATCTTCCCAAAGTTTTCTCCTGCTAGGATCTCTTGGTCCAGCACCAGTTACTCTTCCTGATCCTATAAGATCCCATGTTGCTGTAAGCATACCTCCGGCAATAACTGTGTCTCCTAGTATCTCAGCTCTAAGTTCTGGTGAACCATTCCATTTCCGTCTGACATCTTCTTGTAACAAGCGGAACGGAGCAAAACTCCTTGTCATAACTCGTTTAACTATGTTAGAAGGTGTCCGTACAATAGGTATAAAAGGTTCTAGGTAAACTTTCTTTGAGAGTCTTTGTAGATTTTTGTCCATTCCACTTGAAATAAGATCCTCTTGAAATATTTGTTTACGTGCAAAGTTTAATCCTTTCTCATTAGTAGCTCTACCATTTGCATCAAAGTATTTAGAGTGCTGACTTTTAACCCATGCTTTCTTTTCTATATCAGTACTATTTTTTATAGCAGGAGACATGTTCTCCATCATTTCTGAATACACCCATGAGTTATAGTTTATTTGTTTAAGGAACTCATCTATACTACCAAGTACTCTAGTTGGAAGGCGAACACCTTTACCCGTTATGTTCCACAAGTGACCTAACCATTTGGTCGCATTGTTTTCCATTGTTTTCTTCTGGGCTTGTATAGCATACTTGTTAATAACATCAGTAGCCTTTTTATCTCTATCAACTACTGATCTATAAGGATCTAATATATTTTTCTCATCCTTTAAAGCTTTAAGTGCATTCTTAGTAGCTGTCCAGTAAGATTTGTAAATACCAACCATACGGTGCTTAGATCTAATTAGCATACTAAAATCAGATTTCTTTCCTGTTATGGTTTTAATACCCGCGTCTCCTAAGTTTCCAAGAATATCTCTAAGAGGTCCATAAAAGGTTTCTATAGTTCCAGAAACAACAGCCGTTTGGAACACATTAAGGTTGGATAATAGATTAGATCTGTAAGCTTCTAGGAACACCTCGTATGTATTTTCTTTTATTGACTTGTAACCTTTTAGTGCCCATTTTAAAGCCTCTAGTGGGTCATCAGTCTTACCAAACACTTCAGTTCGTAGGTAATCAGCAAACTCAGGAGTTATTCCATCACCGTTTAATTGTTCGTCTAGAAAGGCATCACGTGCTAGTTTTTGATCCCCTTCTAACTTTTTCATACTACCATCTGTTTCTAACCATTTTTGTGGTAGTGGTATCTGCTCGGCTGTAATAGTTCTAGCCGCTGTACCCCTAATGTTACCACGCAGCGTTATGAGATCTTGGACTTCCATCATTTGCTGCTTAAATAACTCTCTGTGTTGTGGGTTAGTTAAATCCATTACATTTAGTTTACTAGCTAAATCCATACTGAGTTCTCTTAGAAGAACTTTGTAAGCAAACATGCGACTTTCTAATTGATGCACATTATCAAAATCCTTCATCATCAACTTTTTAAGATCACCAACTGTTTGACCTGTCATTGTAGCCATAAACTCAGTAAATGGTGTATCAGTAACACCCTTTATTTCATCCACAATTGCTAGACCTTCTTCTGTTACACTGGTTCCATCTGTAGATCTTACTAGTGATGTAGGTTTACCAAACTCGTCAGACCCTTGTATACCGCCACCAAGTGCTTTCTTTTTAATAATACCTGTTTGAGATGTTGCTTTTGCAAACCCCCCATGTCTCAAATGGACTGCTGAGATCATATCAAGCACATGTGTAAGACCCACATCGTTTACATTATTTATGTTTAGAAGACGTGTGGTGTGTGCTACATCGTTATTGTTATAAGCCTTTAGAGCAGTTATTAAATCTGTGTCGCCCCATGTAATTGCTTCACTAAGTAATTCATCTGATGGAGTAGCTGGATTAAGTAGTACTCTTTTTGGTGTGTTTGCGGCCTTTTTAGCTGAACCTTCGTTAGCTTTAGCAATAGCTTGGAGTTCTTTTATGGCTTTTTCTTGACTTTCGGTAGTTCCTTCCATGTACTTATGTACATCTTTTATCCCCATGTCTGCTAGTTTTTCTGCTAGTATTTCTTTATCAGTTTTTCCTTTAAACCTTTTAACAGTTTGAGCTGCTAATACTAAAACTCCACCTAGTTTAGATAGTCCCACTTCCATAAGGACAGAGTCAGCCGCTACTTTGATCTGCTTAAGGTACTCAGGATCTTCTGAGTCAGAACGTAAATAGTTAGCTATCTTTATACCCACATCGCTTTCAATAGGTATTTCCCCTATTAAATCTGTAAAATATTCGTAGGTCCGTTTGCCGTCAGGATTAAAAGCCATAGTACCTATTAAAGCATCCTCAGCAGCTCTAGCACCTAATGTAGCTGGTGCACTGTAGCCAACTAGTCCACGTGTTGCCGCCATTACTACTACAAAGGATGTAATAGGTTTTATTATCTGTCCAGCAGCACTAGAAGGTTCTTCCAAAAGGAATTGTCCTGATGACCAATACCCACGTTCAAAAGTGGGATTTTCACTGTTTTTATTGAATTGTAATAAAGGTTTTGTTGGGTCATAATTTTTAGTTCCTTTTATGTTCCATTCTGCTGAATATTCTGAGCCAACGCCTAACTCATTTAACTTATTGTCAGTTACCCCATAAAGGTAAGAAAAACCTAGTACATCGTTTGTCCGTATCCCAGCTTCACCAACTCCTCTTACAACCCCCTTAGCTTGGTCTTTAAAGGCATCGCCAGTAGCCTTAACACCACTCACTATAGCATCAGATACCCCACCCACTTTTTCTCCTACTGCTTCCTTTAGAGACTCAAATTGTGTACCGGGTTGTTTTGTCTCGTCCTTGTTTTCATCAGCTTCGTCAGGAATACTGCTACTAACAACTTGTTCATCAAACTCATCTTCTTCTGATACTACAAATTTACCTAATAAATCATCCGTAGGTCCATACTCAGGACTCTCTTCTTCAGCCTCAAGTGGTTCCTCATTATCAACTTCTTCTTCGATTTCATAGTCAGGTTCTACGTTCTCTGGGAGCTCATACATACTAGCAACTGGATCAAAAAGTTTTTGAGTAGTTGGTAGTTCTGAGGTACTTAGTTTTTCAGCCATTATTCAATCCTTTTTGTATTATAGTTTTGTATTATCTTCATACTTTTTAAGCAGTGCTTGTCTCATGTTTTTCACCTTTGTTTCTCCTTTATTTACATAGGTATCATAAAGTTGAACGATTTTTTTATCGGGAGCAGTTAGCATATCTATTTCTTCATTAATCATTATCAGATTTAAACTTGGAGTTCCATCTTTTTGAGGTCGTAACCCTCGTAGTATACCTAAGTGTTTACTATTAAATGGCCCGTTATTGGCCTTAAGTAGTTTATCTACTTTAGTTGTAAAGTCTCTTACCTGTTTATTTGACCACAACCCATAAGGTTTCTTGTTTGTTTTAACGGCTTCTTCCAGTTGTACTTCTACTAGTGTACGAGCTTTTTCTGTGGCTGAGGTGACATACTGTATAGCACTTTCGGGTACTTTTGACATACTCTTTTCTGTGTCAAACCTGAGTGTACCTTCTAAGAAACCTTCTAGGAATCCGGGGAATATGGACTTTAGTTTCATCTTGTACCACTCGGATACTTTCTTGGTAACTCGTGTTTCTTCTGCTGGTATTTGGTTCTTTATCCAAGTGTCTACTTTTTCGGTTCCTCGTGTTCCTAATCTAATACCTTTTTCACGTAATAAAGTGTTTATAGAAGATTTTGTGAAACCTTTGGACTGTGCTCCACCTTCAAGTAGTAACTTTGTTATAGTCTTGTTAATATCTACATCTTCTTTATCCTTACTACTCTGTAACACAAGTCTGTTGGTGTTTAGAGTTTTTAGTTCTTCTTTAGCTTTAAGACGGAGTAAAACACCTTTTTCATCTATTCTGTCTAAGATTTTATTTATACCTTTTAGATCTTCCTTTTCTTCCTTAGTTGCTTTATCACCAAATCCTTCTAGAGCGAACTTTTGTGCCACTAGTGTTTGTATGTACTTCTGTTGGTCGAGCGCATTTATAGGCAGTGGGTTTTCTGTAAATAATGCATTTATGGCTTCGTTTGTAGCACCTTCTGGATTAGTCGTTTCTTTGACATAGTCCTTTATTTTAGTTATAAAATTATCTTTATCTTCTTTATCCCATTGGTCAATTGGTCTCACCTCTTTCATACCTTTGTATGTGTCGGTAAGTAAGTCTTTAATGTAGTTTTTTACCTGCTTTTTTAGCCCTCTTATCCCTGCTGAAAACCCTGCGTTTAGGGACAGCTCTGCACCTGCGTACTGTTTATCATCTTTTAGTACTTGGACTAAGTCCTCAATAACTTTTTCTCCTTCTTCTATTGCACTAACAATTTCTGGATGTTTGTCCCAATCCTTGTAACCATCTACAATAGCCTTAATTTTGGTTCTTTGGTCGGAAGTTATGTGAACCCCTTTTCCTCTCAAAAATTCCTCCCAATCCTCATCACCTACGTCTTCCCATGATAAGTCCTTTATTCGCGCGTCAACCATAGCCATTACTTCTGGGTCTTTGGCCTCACGGAACTCCACATTTAAACTGTCAATGTACGTCTTTGAGGAAGACACTATTTGTGCCATACCTTTATTTGAAGCCTTCGTCATTAGTTCTGTAAGCTTCACGTTCCACGATTCAGGGTCTGCTGTCCTTTCAGGACTCATAAATAGAGTCTGTGATTCTGTTCTAAGTAAGTCTTCTGTTTCTGTCTTTTGTGTGTTGTACTTAAGGGCTGATGCTCTATCTTCCGCATTCTGTTTAGACCGTAAGTCATTCATGGCCTTCAACATTATGGTCTTACCTTTTAATGTTCTGCCATAGTTGTTAGGACCAAGGTTACGTAATGTGGAAGTACCATTTAGCGGTCCACCTTGTGTGGTCAAGTGGTTAATCATTTCTATATAGTTTTCATCACCTGTCTCTACCCCTCTAAGTGCCAAGTGTTTTGCTGTATCTTCCAAAACCCACTGTGGTGCAAATCCTCTACCCACAGCATCTGTAATATGATTGTTTACGGTGTCTATGTGATTTGTGTTTGGCTGATGGGCGATCTTCGCATTCACTATGTTAATATCTACCTGTTCGTCTTCCTTTTTTTTTATTGGAGTCATTTTTTACCCTTAATAAAATATCCCTGTTTTTGTTGTCTATCTTTTTTATCTGCTACTGTAGCGAATCCATAATCTAAATACGTTGCTAACTCTAATTGTAGCTTTAAACTTTCTGCTTCCGTTGCATCTGATTTTGGCTGCATGTGTAATGCATCTCCTACTAGATATACATTAGCTTTAAGATTGTTGGTTCTTAAAAATTCGTCCGCTTTTACAAGTTGATCTTGTGAAGCTGCTTGTCCTCCAAATGATGAGCCTAAAGCCCAACTACTTCTTTTTGGGTCGGGTGAATGTGCTTGGCTGCTGTCCACCTGTTTACCCTCGTTTACTTTTTTATTTCCTTCTTTTTTTTGCTTACCGGAAACTTCATACATAAAGTCAAAAACACCATCATCAATAAGTAAATTATCTGCGTGAGTAGTGTCAACATCAGATTCACTATGAGGGGGATTCTTCTTAGTAGGCATTACTTTAATTTTATCTGGTTCTACTCCAAGACCTAGTAAAAAAGTTTTATCTTCTGGAGTACTCACTTTATGTATTTGATTTCTGAGTCTCTCTTCTTGAATCCTTACTAATAGCCCAGCTTTAAAGCCCTCTTCCTGTAGTGTTGCGTCAAGAGTTTTCCCATCAGCCAGACTTATGGTTTCTTGATGGGTATCCAATTTAACTGCTTCTCCAGTAGAGTTACTCATTGTGCTCTCAGATTGATCTTTGTAAACTTTGGCAGACTTTTGTTGGTGCTGAGAGGCTAATTGAGATATTAGAGCAGTCTGTTTAGGCCAAAAGTGATCCTGCTTTACTCCATCATCAATAGAGCTAAGACTTGTTTCCCATGTGGTATTAAAGTCTTGAACAAAAGTATCAAAAGAATTTGGGTCATTAGATAGTTTGTCAGGCCAGTTTTCGTAAGCTATAAATAACTCATTCCCATAGTCACCCGTGAGTGTCTCTGTGTGAGCTATTTGTAGACCTTCTCTAAAATATGGGCTTTCATCTGGTTCAATATCTCCCGATCTAATAGCATCTCTAAACTTCTTTCTATGTGCCGGAGAGGCATTTTTATATGCCGCTGTACCCTTCTTTACCCTTTTATCATTATCTACGTTCTCTTGCTTGTTATATGCGTCCATAGCACCGGGAACACTCTTCATTACTTGACCTAAGAATGTTGCCAATTCGGATGCCTGTCCTTCTTTGTCAACTCTTCGTCCACTACCGTTTAAGGCTCCTGCGGCTGACCTTTGTACAGTACCTCTTCGGTAAACCTTTTGTTTCTGTACTCTAGCAGAGGACATTAGTTCTTTTTTTGAAGTTGCCATTATTAATTTACTTTTTGATATCTGCGTTAATATGTGAGTTATATGTAGCTCCTCTTTGACTTGTTGCTGGACCTTTCTTCTGTGTTATATTCTTCCCTGTAGTGTAACCACTAACACCAGCCATAACTACATTACCCATTTCAGCTTCTAGACTTGCTTTACCAGACCTAGGTAAACCATTGATAGCTGATATAGCTGAGTACCTTCTGCTCTCTTTGTCACGCTGCATGTTCTTGAGTTCCCTTCTCCTACTTGTGACACCACGTTGATAGTTGTCCTCAAGGTCTCTCGTGGTACTTGCAAGTGATCTAGTGTGTTGTGCTATTATAGAGTCTGCTGTCTGACCACCACCATTAGTTTCTAAGTTTTGAGTTACTAGAGTAGCTCTTCTCTGTTTTGCTTCTATTAAAACGTTTAGCCTTTCATCTGCTGCCTCCTCTGCACTCCGGTATCCATCGGCTATTAAGTCAGTTTCTTCTTCCCAATAGGAACCCATGTCTCTTTTATAAGCGTCTAACTCAGCTTGTTCAGCTTCAGCAGCAGCGGCATTTGTCTGGTTAGCTAATGTATTTGCAGCTGCGTTTTCTTGTTGAGCTTGTATTACTGCAAGTGCTACAAATGCTGCGGGATGGCACATATTATCTCTCTATCATAAATAAATTAAATGGAGTCTTGTCAACTCCAAACTCAAGTTCTTGGTGTATAAAAGAAAACCCTAGTTTTTCTAGCCACTCACTTGTCTTTCTGTTTCTATCGTCAATGTAGTTAAACAAGAAGTCAAACTCTTGTCTAAACATTTTAAGATACTTTTTAGACACCTTGTAAAAACCACTCTTACTACTTGTAATATCACTAGAACCAATTAACCACACTACCCCTGACTTATTGTCTACCCTATTAACCCCGAATATACCTACAATGTCCTCATTTAAAAATAGGCTAAAACAGAAGTCTCCTGACTCTTTCATTCCTAATTCCAAAGATTCTTTTGGAGTTGATCTGTGGGAGCTCCAAAGTTCTTGTACATCTTCAGGTCTGACTTTTGTTGATAACTTTCCACAGTCTTCCTCAATTGTTCTTCTAACCGAATAACCCATTATATCCTTTGACTCCTGAGTACTTGTAAAGCTTCCCAATCGGCTGACTGAAGGGCTACTGGGTACCATGATGTGCTCGACACAGTAATTTTAACGTCCTTACTATTGACATACACAGGTACACGAAACACACCTGTCTCAAGCGTTTTGTTACCTAGTAACGAGGTACCCACAATAACACCTGTGAACTCATTAGTTGTAACATCTCTGTACAATGCGTCATGAGGTTTTGGTGACACTGTCACTTGGAAGTAGCCTGTCTTATCATAGTAGATTTCAAAGTTTCTCAGTTGCAGTCTACCTGAGTTAATTGAGTTATCGTTATTCTTTAAGAACTGTTCTGAGAACTGATACTCAAAGTTATATGGGATACCTGCGTATACCACAGGAGATGTATTTCCTCTTTCAATGGACAACTTAGTACCACTGTCTAGAATAGCAGCTACTTGATGGGCTTTCACTTTTTCACCTGTTTCCACAATGTACTCCACTTCTCTTTCATTAAATGTGAGTACCTTATTATCATCCCATTTTGAATCCTCGGATATTGATGGAGCAACTGCTATAGTTACCCCCCCATTTACAGTATCCGCAGTGTCTATTACAGTGTAAGTTGTACCTGTTTCTCCAGCCGCTGTAAATGTTTGTCCTATTCTAGGTGCAAAACTTCCAACCCAAGTTGAACTACTACCAACCGTATTTAACCCATCAATAGGTACTTTAGAACCAAATATAGCACCTTTAGATGTTTGTACGCTGGACGTTGTTACCTTATCCCATTGTGAATCTGTGTAGGGCATATTTAAAACACGGTTGCCTGATACAGTAGAGACATTTGCAGAAGTTAGTTTAACTCTTCTGTCTAACCGTATACCTATCTTGTCGTCTTCAACAGCTATTGCACTATCTACAGACAAGTTGACCTTCTCAAGATACACTTTATCACCTGACCCATTACCTCGTCTAAACAGAAAGAAGGCTACAGAACCCACGAATGCTACATCAATCACATCTGCATCAAAGGTCCATTTAGACCACGCAGATTGCAACTTTTCTTTATCATTATAGTAGTACTTGTACACTGCCACCTCTTTTCTATTAGTACTAGATAGTACTACCAGAACTTCTTCGTTAGATGATACAGCAAGTTTCTTAACTACTCCATTAATGTACTCAGGTACATGAGCTGATATTTCGTTTGCATCGTTAGTCTCAGAAGCAACGTCAATGAAGTACTCACGTATACCTGAGTAAGCACCACGTTGGAATGGGAAGAATATTGTTTTACCTGCTGCTACAGGCTTTGCATCTGTGGAGGTCTCAAAGTTCGTTGCAACGTCAACAGTTACTGACGTGGGGGTAAGGAACTGGTCGGACGTTAGTTTGAACTGCTGGAGATCTGAGAACAATATGAGGCTTTCTTGGAACGGTATGGCAGACTTGAGTATAGCCACTTGGTTGTTACTAACAGCTACATCAATCACTGCTGTATCTAAAACGGATAGTACAGTGGTGTGAAAGAAGTTAAAGTATGACCCAACCTCAGACAGTACAACATTCTCGTCCGAGACAAAACCTAGTCGGTTTCGGTGAAAGAATATGTCATTAATTGTGTATAGAGCAGAACCTGTGTAGTTTGCAAATGAGGGGAAGGGGTTAGTCCCACTATCTCCTTTACCTCTTGTATCCCATGGGGCAGCCTCTATTACAAAGTATATACTATTAGCTTCGCCATCTACTTCCCCAAAGTTTTTATAGAGTTGGACGGGCATAGTCTGTGGTTTTAATGATGTCCTAGCTTCTACTAGTAATTCAACATGACTGTATGAGGTGGTACCGCCCGGATACAAGGGTTTAGCAGTCTCTTTCCACACTCCATCTCTCCATGCAACATAGTAGTCATCTTGTCCACTAGATTTGTTACCTGAAATCTTAGCTATGAAACCAGAGGGAACCTTAGAACCCGGCAAATAGCCAAACTGTGCTACTTCATCATGCCCATTAATGGCCCTCATGTACGAGTCGCCTTTACCATCTGTGACTTCTACTGTAAATGGGTACTGATTGTTACTAATGTGGATGATACTCTCGTCACCTTTTAGATCTGTACCAGAAGCGTTCTGGATAGAAAAGTTTGGGTGTTTCTCACCAGCTCCGGGTGTTCCCGCAGAACCATCATCTTCTAAATGGGTTTTTGAAAATGCTTGTAGCCCTTCACTTATTTCGTAAGCAGCGTTTATAACAGTTCCATTCATTGTATCGGAACCAGTTGGAGTGGTACTATCTGCACCATAACCAGCAGTAGTGGAACTAGAGTACACCCCTTTAGAAAGTACTCCCATGTCATCAGTATATTCAACATTATCTGCATAAGATGGTGTAGTAGTGTTGTTATCACCATCAATTAAGACTCCTTCTTGATCGTAAACATTCTGTGCACCACTAACATTGATAGTAGCAGGGTCATCAGTAGCTGTTCCCACATTTAGATCTACTTTAACTATTTTAGATCTGACATTGGCCCAGAACATACTGTAAGCAATGTTTGATACAGCTACTGTTTGAGAGTTGTTTGCTCCTTCACTATTACCAGAGTCGCCTTTACCACTTTGTGACTTAACTTTGTTATCTGGTGTCCTAAACTTAAATTCAAACGTCTGTCTCACAGAACTGTTGTTCATTTCTCCTAATGCACCTGTAAGAGTTGGGTTAGCTGTGTTCCAAGCCGCTGTATACACATTATACTCTTTAATAACTATCTTGTAATCAGCACCATAATCACCCACTTTAAAGTACACCAGTGACTCGTAATCTCTAGTAGGTGTAGTAGTGACATCTTGCTCAACTACTTTAGTCTTGTTAAGTAGGAATGTGAAATCGGCAATTGTTGTAGCTGATAGTTTGTTAGGTTTAAAAACTTCATCTGGACCAAAGGTACTTAGGTATGCTAATGCACTCCCTGTGATAGTTTGAGATGCTGTCCTACCATTTCCGGCAGCGGTTTCTGTTGAGGTTAGTGTAGTATCGTTTCGGATGTACACTTCACTACCAGCAGTACCTTTGGCATACCCTGTAAGGTCGATTAACTTGAGTTGGGTTGCTACGTCTCCAGTTCCTGCCGGAGATGCACTTGTAGCTGTTGTACCGTTTACCCCGATAGTTGAACCACCTTTAACAATCAAAGCATATGCCTCATCCTCAGACCTTCTAATAGTGTGTATGAACACATCATCACTATTATTAGATGTAACACCTGCTATCTCTGCAATGTGTTCAGTACAAGGTCTTTTCTCTAGTCCTCTGGCAATGTGTGATAGAGCATTAACCTGTGTTTCACCTTGTGTGGGTAGCCTGAGTGTGGCTGGTTGTTGTGAGACCCCATTAATTAAACTTGGGATTGTTCCTGATATTAGTGGCATTGTTCCTTATGATAAAAGTGCTGATCCGTTGTCTCTTTCTACTACTCTATAAACGTCATAACTATCAAATATAGTATAGTCACCTATGTTAGACTCATACTCCAATAGCTCTGACCAAGCTATAGTCTCGTCCTCCTGAAAGAACTTGTGTAACTCTCCTGAACCCACGACTCTGTCATGGAATATTCGGGCTGACCTGACAGAAATAAACCTTCTAGCTGCTTCTGGTAAGTCTTCAAAACTAAAGTATGTTACAGTATCAACTGCAACATCACCTGTGAATATATGGGTATTGTTTGTTCTATCGTACAACTTATTAGCACGTTCAATAACATCTTCTGTACCACTTCTTACTTTAGATGTGGTGTCTATTCTTAGAATACTTGCTCCTATATTTATTTGACCTGAAGAGTCAGGTGTCATTGCAACATTAAAATCGGTATTAAAAGTCCAACCTTTAGACTGAACTGCTCTGGATGTGTTAGTTAGAATATCTTTTGCAATGGCAGCATCTGAACGACCAGCTAAATTGATTAAGTCATTAACCTTGTATTCACCAATAGTCATCAGCATCATATTAACTGCTTCTAACTCAGTCATCCTCTTTAGGGTACTCGCCATATTATCCTTGTAAAAAAAAGGGAGTACCTTATAACAAAGTACTCCCTAGAGTTATCAGCTACTAGCTGAATTGGTGAATTGACACAGCACACGCAGGTCGCAATACATTGTGACCCATTGCATACTTAGATACGATTAACGTACCCTGTCGGTTGATTTGGTACTCAGATTCAACTGAGAGATCCATCAACTTTACGGTTGCTACTGCATCAGCAGTCATAACTAGCGCACGAACTTCTAGTGCAACATTAGATATGTGCTGGGATGCACCAGATGCAAATGTCTGTGCTCCTGTTGGTACACCATACTGTCCCTCACGACCAGAACCTAAACTCTTGGTGAGTGGGATTGGTGCTGCTTTAGCTCCGTCTTTATGAGCTGCGGCACGACCTGCAACAAGTGCGGCATTTGAGGTTGCTTGTGTCCATAGGTTAGATACCCATGTGGACCCAGAGCTGAAGTAACCAAGATTGTTAGTTACGTAAATAGGCATCCCAAGAATTGAGGGCACCTGTCCAGCGGCAATTGATCCACTACCTCCAACATCTTTGTTGAAGATTGCGAAATCTACCATATCAGTTGCAGTTGAGACTTTAAACAAGTCGTAGTACATATCTGTTGGTAGAACAACAACTGGATCACCGGGAACATTGTAGTTATCAAAGATACGTCTTGCATCCATAATAGCTTGTACAATGTCCTTTGGTTTACGAATGTCAGCCGCAGCATCACCACAGACAACATTAGGTGTGAAATCCTCATCATCAAAAGCAGAGTGATCTTGGATCATACCAGAAACTGCTGCTATTGTAGAGTTCTCACATAGAGAAGCTTTGATAGCAAGTCTCAAGATGTTCTCATCAGCAACCTTGGATAAACCAAAACCTGCTTCCTGAGTGTAGACACTTCTGATGTCGTAGTGACGCATGGCTTCATCAATACTCGGAATAAACTGAGCATTAATCAAGAGGTCATCTACTGAAACAACACGCTCGCCTTGCTTGGCAGATGTTGGTACAATCTCGTTACCCGGAGTGTGATAAGCCGCATCACGGTACTTACCAGTTAAAGGGAATTGAGCTGATTTACCTTTGGAGATCGTGCGAACACGATGCAAAGGCATCATTATGTTTTTAGATTGGAATGAAGTAAGCACTTCGCCAGCATACAACTTCAGAAATAGTTCCCTAGATCCGAGTGTACTGTTGGTTGATTGGTTACGCATACCAGAACGGTGGATACCACCTTCAACGTTACTAGCAATGCTAGAATAGTTCGTTGCCATTTTGTTTTTCCTTAGATTATTGTTATTGGTTAATAACTCGGAAATCTAGGTTTCACAAAGTTCAGTACAGAGTTGTCCCACGCATGAGGCTAAGTCTTACTTTTCGATTTGTCCTGTGATTCTTTGTTAGAGCACTTGGGAATTTCCCAACCTTTGTGCAACCTTTGCTCTATAAGCAGGGTCGCTTTGATACCTCGGATCGCTCATTGCCGAAGTAACCTGTGCAAGTGATTCGTAACGAGGAGCTACGTCCTGTCCAAACTCACCTGACATTAGTGACGGAGGAACACCCTCCGAATTCTGATAACGGGCATAAAGACCCGACACTGCTAACTGAGTGTTAGCATCTAAATTTTCTAACTGTGTATTAAAAGCTTCTACTTCCCACGGTTGTAAGTTAGTATTAGCCCACTCTAGCATGTCATTGTAATTTTGTTCACCACCAACATTAGAGTGTACAGAATCTATGTTTTGATCTCTGAGTGCTTCTTGACCAGAGATCCAAGTACCTGCTACTTCTTGACTTATACCAGCTTCTTCTAAAGCTGCAAGAGCTTCAGCAGACAGCTCGCCTGTACTATTATACTCTTCTTGAAATGCTGCAAAATCTAGCCCTCTATCGTCAAGTAACTGGTGTACTTGTGAAGGAGTAGTCTCTTGTATCTCAGGTACCTCTTCATCTTGGAACCGTTGTTCTTCTTCTTGTTGCTCACGTTCTTCTGAACCAGAGTGAAACTGTTGCTCTAAGTTCTTGTAGGCTTGTGCCATTTCTTCAGCACTAGAAAACTTTTCTGGTAGCCACTCAGGTCTACTCTCGTCTCTAGTGTACAGCTCGTCTTCGGTTTCGTAGGCTTCAATTGGTTCTTCTACTTTAGCCAACATTTCGTGAACGTGTGCTGGATCACCTGCTTCATTAACACCTTCGCCTTGATATGTAGATACTTCTGCCATTATACTCCCTTTTTATGTGTGTTATTATGCTTGACCTGCAATAGCCTGTTGCATCTGCTCCATCATCTCAGGATTCTGAGACATCTGTTCGCTCATACCTTTAGCCATTGCTGGAGTTGCTCCTTTAACAACATCACCCATCATTTGAGCTTCTTGTTGTTGTTTCATTTGTGCTTCTTGAGCTTGCTGTGCTTCAGCTTGTTCCTGTTGAATCACTTCGTCTGTTTTAATTAGACCACCTGTGTCGATACCAAGAGATGCACCTAGTCTGTCCATGTAGTCATCAATGTTCAGTTTCTGTGCTATTACTTCTGGTCCGAGTGGTGCAAGATACTCTAAGAATTGACCTAACTTTGTTAGATCTTGTCCTCTGCCTAAAGCTTCCATACCGGTAACGATCTTTGGTTTAACTTTATCTTTTGGAAACTTAGGCATCTTCTTAGACTTCACCATCTTCTGAAGGAGAAGGTTTATTAATGGGAGCTGGAACTCTTGAGACAGTACAGAATAGACACCACCTAGAGTACTCTCTAGTTCTTGTGCCATGAAGCGCACTTCTTCTGCTGTAACTCTTTCAGCTTGACGTTGAACAGAAGAGTTAAGTAAAAATGCCGAAGCTAATCTCTCTTCTATTTTTTGTGCTGTTTCTTGTGCAACTCTAAAGTCGTTAAACTTTTGCACCTGTAGGGTAGATACATCTTGTGCATCACCTTGTATTATAGCACCACTTGGTGCCTCTGCTACAGATCTTATCCTAGTAGTTCCATTAGGTCTAACTAGGAATAGGACTTTAGCCGCAGCCGCAGATCCTTCCACTATAGCCATAGTGAGTGCCTCAAGTGACTTTAAGTCACCTAGGTACTCTTCTACTAAACCTCTTCCATAAGACTCCCCATCTACTCTACTAAAACGTAAAGGTATAAAGGGGTTCTTATCTATTGGGTACTTCCCATAAGAATCTGGAATAGCTATGTTACCGACTTCTTGGTGTATGTGCCAATGTTTACCTTTGTTACACACGTAAGTAAATAGCTCATAGGGCTTATCAGGAGACTCAGGGGAAAGCTCCTCTGGTGAAGGAAGCCCCAGAGCTAATCTTGCTGTCTCTGGTATAGTCTTTGCATCCAAGGATTCTTTAGTGATTAAATATATTAAATTACCCATTGGATCACGCTTACATACGTACCTGTCTAAGTGAAACACTCGCATACCTGCTTCATCATCTGGTAAATATATTAAGCAGTTTCCAGTTGTGATAAGGTGCTTCAGAGCTTCAAACACTGGTACTCTGTAGGCATTAGATTCTATTTCGTTCATAGCAGAGCGTTCAATCTTTGCTAAACCTTCTTCAACTGCTCCCCTTTGTTCATCACCAGTTAGTTCTGCTAGGTCAAAGTCATCTATGGTAAGTCTAAAGAATGGTGAGTTAGGTGGAAGTAATGTAAGTAGTAACTTACTTGCTAAATGATTTACACCTCTAGCACCTATACCTTGATATGGTGTATTAAACACACTTGACCAATTGGAACCTGAGTCTTTTAAAAGAGAAGGTATAGTTACTTTAGCACATTCTCTAGCTCTATTAAGGTATGACTCTCTCTCTGCAAATGCTTGTTCATACATAGACTTAAGCATACCCTTTTCAGCGTATGTGTCATCTTGTGTATCATCTATCATCATGCGGTTAATTTTCTCAATGCTCGTTTACCTTTTCCACTCACTTTAACAGCAGACTTTTTTGACATGTCTGCCATTTCAAATGTGTTCTTATTTGTTTTTCCTGTGTTTTCTTGGGCTTTTCCGGGATTTAACCCACCAATACCTGCTGTGGCGGTG
>TARA_R110002096_G_scaffold100316_2_pt1 | contig 18167 bp, 14 predicted proteins | sample TARA_R110002096 | Tara Oceans TARA_R110002096 (sample SAMEA4397295) | marine metagenome | biome: Polar Biome; feature: [DCM] deep chlorophyll maximum layer (ENVO:01000326); material: water (ENVO:00002006), including particulate matter (ENVO:01000060) such as... | depth 35 m
TGGTTTGCATCAAGAATGGTTCCCCACCATTCATATTAGCCGCAATACTTTTCAGTATCGCGGCTTTTTTTCTCCATTAAAGAGCAAGCTAATATTGTGCGGGGATAAAATTAGCCTAATTGTCGAGTTTTATTCAAGGCCGCACGGTATGCGCAAAGAAAAGGCACTGGCAGGATACGTTAAAATAAGGGAATGGAAGCTCGAAGGATGTTAGTTGGTACACAAGAAGGCAGTGCCTACCACCGAGCGGTGGAGCAGGAACAGAAAAAACACCGCAAGATTACTCCTGCGGCTAAATAAACTCGCAAAAAGCCCAAGAGCCACTCGCACTATTATTTCGTGCTGATGGCACCTTGACTGTCAAGCAGTACACCACACAAACCTGAAACCAAACTGAATTACGATACGATTATCGATATTTCTGAGCGAGGTACCCAGCATAAAAAAAACATTATCGCTGCGGCATTAACAGCTTTGTTCTCTGCTATGGAAAATGCCAATTCCAGTCTGGCGGATCGTATTAAAAACCCAGGTTCTCAAAGGCTATAAGATATTTTCCAGCCCCGTGTAAGAGGCACGTGGCTTATCATTTCATCCCGAATATACTCTGAATGCTCACTTCCTCACGCTTCGAAACCAACCATCCAAGGAACATCCATCTCGTGGAATAGGCTAGCAACACAGGTAAGACCACCCACTGGGCGAGAGGTAATATTCCTATGCCGGTCCCAGCCAGTTCGGGCATTCGCTCACTGTAACTCCACCTCTGTCCTTCTCCCGTCGCCCAATACTCAAAAACAATCGTCACGATCAGTCCGACACAGAGGTAAAGTAACAGTGTCGACCGGCTCCAGGATTTCGCAACCCAGAACCAGTCCCGGGATAAACATGCCGCCATCGTGTAAGCGCCAAAGGCTATATTCGCGTCTCCAAAGGTTGCGCGTGTACAGAGCCAGACGACATCCCAGTGACGCGCCTCGGCCATACCAACGAAGAACGGTACCTGCGCCATCTCCCAGAAAAAATGCAGAAAGAAGCTCACACCCCAAACCATCAGAGCGAGAACAGCGGCGGATCCTGGTTTACGGGAAATATTCAGAAAAACCATTGCAACTCCAATAGAGCCAAGGGCTCCAGCTTTCCAAATTCGCTGTCGTTGTCACCACCAAACCATTGCGCCCCAGCGGTAAGATAAACTTCCTGCATCATCGGCAGAGTCCACGTTGAACGGGGATAGAGCACCCAACTGGCGTCATCAGCATTGCGTATCACCACGACCCGATAATCCCAAAGTGGATTGATATCCTGCGAGACAAGCACACCGGTGTAGTGACGCCCTGCGTCGTGGGGTTCGCCAGACATCAAACGACTCACCTCAAGCGTTCGTGGCTGCACCGTATTCCCATTGTAATAGTATTCCAGGGCCAGATTGACACCGTTGCGCAGGGACCAGTTGAGATTGGCGACCGCCTGCCAGTAGGCGACCGCCTCTTCACGGTCGCTCCAGACCATTTCGGTACGCCATCCGGTACCAGCCACTGAACCGCTACCGCTGACGCCCACTTTGGTCACGTCAGCGAACTCCCCGGCCATCACGCTGGCATCGATTCCACCTATAAATTGCTTGATCCGCAACGCGCCGCTTGATTCATTGGCATTATGTTGTGGGGCGTAAACTGCACTGATGCGCCCCAGTGCACCCCAGGATTTGTCCCATAACAAGGCATCCACTCCGATTCGCTCATCCGGCTCCAATTGCAGCGGACTCACTGGGTTGAGGATGTCCATCGGATTCCAGATCAGGGTCGTGGCCCAGTTTATCTGCTGACGCCCCAACCTGAAGTCCCCCACTGGCGATCGCCATTGCAGAGTTCCTCGATAGAGCTGGTGGCGAATGACAAGCTCGCCTGACTCGTGAAGCTTGTCCTGTAGCGCCCAGTAACGAGGATCCCGGGCCTGCTTGAGAAGGGCAAACTCCGGTGAATTCAGAAAACTGCCAGAAAGAAACTCCAGGTCATAGGCCGCCTGAAAGCTCCAGGTCTGTTGCCGGTATTGCGGTTCCAGGCGCATCCGAGTGACATTGGACACATAAGGGTTGTCGTTGATCAATGAACGCGAACCCAGGGTCAGGTTCTTGAGAGTCCAAGTAGTACCAAAACCTGCCTGTACCCACGGAGCCAAAAACGCTGACATCATAATCAGTATCAGGCCCGTAAGTTTAACCATGGCGAATGGCCTCCACCGGATCCAGTTTGGCCGCTCGCCGCGCAGGGTAGAAAGCCACCAGAACCGAGCAGAGAAACAGCAACAGACTGGGCAACCAGACATGATCGAGAATAAGCACTGGATACACTTTGTCGGTGATGCCGGGAATTGTCTCGAAGGAACCTGCGATGGCAGAGAGATCGATGCCGTCGCGAGCCAGCCAGGCGACGATAAGCACACCCAAAAGCGCCCCGCCCACCATACCAATCAGCGACAGGAACAAGGCCTCGAAAAGGATAGTGAGTATCAGTTGCTGGCCCTGAGTGCCCAAGGCCAGCATAACACCCAACTCCCGGGTTCGCTCCATAACCGACATCACCATGGTGTTCATGACACCAATGGCCACCACCACGAACACAACACTCAGGATCAGGTAGAAGTCAATCTGGCTCATTTCAATCATCTGCACCACAATCGGCAGCAGGGTTTCCCAGTCCTGAGCCACCAGCGGCGTACCGGCAAACTCACGATTGAGCCGTTGGGCCAGCGGCGTACTCTGGCCACGGTCCTGCAGGCGCAAAACAATACGCGAGGCCTGATCCGGGGAGAAGTCCACTAACTGACGTGCCTGAGCAATGCTTACAAACACATACTCACTGTCAAACAGGTCGCTGCCGGTGCGGTAAATTCCACGGATCGAGTATGCGCTGGATGCCAGGTCTCCGCCGGCCTGCTGGACGGTCACCACCAGTTTGTCATCCAGGCGGACATCCAGTTCGTCTGCCAGCTTTCGGCCGATGACGATGCCATCCCCGCCGGCCAGAACGTACTGGCCTTCCACCATGTAGCGGGCCAGATCGGTAACCTGCTGTTCCTGACCCGGTGCTACGCCCACCAGTTCCATCGGTTGGCTGGTCTTCGAATTGGCAACCATACCTTTAAGCACGACACGCGGAGTGGCGGCCTGCACTGCCGGTTGCTCGGCCAGCGTCGTCAGCCGCCGAGCCACGTTGTCGATACGCAGTTGGGGCGAGAGATCCACCTCGTGGCCCTTCGCCATCACCTGGACGTGGCCACTCAGCTGCTGGGTGGAATTGCGGATCATCTGCTCAAAGAAGCCGTCGGCAAAACCGTACAAAAACAGGTAAGCGGCCAAGCCAAAGGCTGTGGCCGAGGCGGTGATGAGCGAACGGCGCGGGTTGCGGAAAACCGAGCGCAGGGCCATCTGAGCAAAGATCACGAACGTCCGGTTGGAGGTCACCTCGGTGTGGATACGACGCAACCGGTTAGTGGCGCTGTTGTGGGCATCCATGGCCTCCAGAGGCGTCTGGCGGCCGGCGATCCAGGCGGGGAGTATCGCCGCCAGCAGGGCCACCAAAATCACAACGGCGCCGATGATCACCCAGCGATCGGGGCTGGTGGTCGGATAGACGATGCCGCTCAGGCCGGGCATGGTGTCCATGGCTTTGATGTAGGCGCTGAAGTCCAGGCCATGGTTGGCAAAGTAGGCGGTCACCGCCAGCCCCAGGGCGAGGCCCAGGGCGTAGCCCACCAGGGCCAGCAGCGAGGTTTCCAGCAACACCAGTTGCACGATGCGCGAGCCGGAGGTGCCCACAGCCATCATGACCCCGAATTCCCGCCCGCGTTCCATCACCGACATTAAAATGGTGTTGACGATGCCAGCGGCCACCACCACGAACACTACGAAGATAACGATGTAGGTCACCGCATTGTGAAAGTCCACCATCTGCACCAGCGAGGGCATCAGCTCAGGCCAGCCCAGCACCTCCACCTGCCGCGTTTGTAATTGCGGTTGCAAGCGGGCAATCACACTCTTCAACTGGTCGGGATCATCTACCCGAGCGGCCACTTCGGTGACCCGGCCCCGGAACGCATAGAGGGATTGGGCGGCCTCCAGGGGAATCTGAGCCACCCGGCCATCAATGCGTTTAACGCCGGTTTCGAACAGCCCCACCACGGTAAAACGGTCGGCACCGATGGAGCCGTCGGCGGCCTGCACCACCAGAGCCAATTCGTCACCCATACCAGCTTCCAGAGCTCGGGCCGCACCAGTGCCGAGGACGATCTCGTTGCCGGACTGCAGGTAACGGCCCGCCACCAGCGAGCGGTCGAGGCGCGTCACGGCTTTTTCTCTGGCGGGATCAACGCCGATCAACTGTATCGTCCGGGATTGCTCGGCCAGACTGGCCAGCGCGTAGCCGGTCAGGCGCGGGGCCGCGGCCGCTACTCCTTCGGTCTCCGCCACCGCCTGCGTAAGATCCCATTTCTGCGGTATGGCAATGTTCATTTCCCGTTCGTCGTGGAACCCGCGCTTGTGAACCTTCAGATCACCGGTAACGTAACCGGTCATGTTATTGATCATCTGGGTGTTGATGCCGTCGATGAAGGCCCACAGGAACACCAGACCCGCCACGCCGACAATCAGAGACAGCAGGGTGACCCCAGTGCGTCGCCGGTTAGCCCGCAGGTTGCCCAGGGCCAGGCGTGGCCAAGCCATCATGTGCGGCGCTCGTCGCGTTCAATTCGACCGTCCTTGAGATGGATCACGCGCCGGGCCCGCTCCATGACCATGGGATCGTGGGTGGAAAACACAAAGGTGACGCCGTGCTCTTCGTTGAGCCGACGCATCATATCCAACAGGGCCGCACCGGTCTTGGAATCAAGGTTGGCCGTGGGCTCGTCGGCCAACACAATCGCCGGTTTGCTGACAATGGCTCGGGCCACCGCCACCCGCTGCTGCTGGCCGCCAGAGAGCTCATTGGGCAGGCGGGTTTCCAGGCCCTCCAGCCCCACTTCGGCGAGAGTGGCTCGGGCTTGCTGGCGGCGTTCACGAAACGGCACACCGCGCAGCATCAGCACGTACTCCACGTTCTCCTGGGCCGAGAGCACGCCGATCAGGTTGTATTCCTGGAACACGAAACCTATCTTCCAAAGCCGCAAAACGGTGCGCTTTTTGCGGCTCAGGCCGGTGATTTCCTGGCCGTCGATCTGGATACGACCGGAGGACGGGTCGTCCAGGGCGCCGATCTGATTAAGCAGAGTGGTCTTGCCGGAGCCGGACGGCCCCACCAGCGTGGTGAACTCCCCTGCCCCGACGGTCACGGACACATCGTCCAGGGCTTTCACCGCCACACTGTTCTGTCGGTAGACGCGGGAGGTGTGTTCGACATTCACGAGTGTCATGAGGATGCCTTACTGTGGGTTGCGCAGGCGGCGCAGGCTGAACAGGTCGTCCTCCAGCGGAAGATCAAACTCGATAGATTCGATCTCGATCACGGTACGGGATTCGGGGTTGTCCGCGTCCACCATGGTCCAGCGTGTGGGAATTTGCCGACCGCCCAGGGAGTCGATGGCGCTGTAGGCCATTGTCTTGACCGCCTTATCTCGCTCTCCGTAATAGATCATTGCGACCGGAATATGATCCTCACGGATCTGAAACTCCAGGCGACTCCAGACCACAGGCGCGTCGGGTTTCGGGGTTGAAACCACGCGATACACCGTCACTCCGCCGGCCTCTTCACTACCGGTCACTTCGTGGATATAGTCGTCGACAAAGGAGCTTTCCTTGACCAGATCATCGTTGCTGAAGTTGGACCCCATCCAGGGCTGGAGCATCATGGAGGGGGGGATCTTGATGGTGCGATCCACCTTGGGCAGGTAGTTCCACATGGCGTCGCCAATGCGCAGCGAACCAATCCCGGCTTCCTTTTTGGGCGCATGAATGCGGATCAGTGCCTTTTCGGGTCGATCCATCCAGGCTTCCAGGTTCAACTCCCGGGCCCAATATTCGGTTTCGATGCGCATGGTAAATCGACCGTGGTTGCTGTCCGACCACAGGGTGTCTTCCATCCCTTCAATCAATGATTCGGCTGAAGGGGCGCTGCCAAGCGCAATGCCCGGGAAAACACTGAGAAATGTAATCACTGACAAGCATTTCATACGCTGCTTCCATGGGCTGTTCATTTGCCCAGAACCCCCGCCCGACTCAACGGGGTGTCGTTACCATAATCTCTGTGCCCGCTTTAAGTGACGTTTTGCTGTGCAGATAGGACGCAAGAAAGTACAAACGCCCTGCGTCATTAAGAGTGCTCAGAACAGAACCTTCGAAGGTGTATACCGTTGATTCAATAAATTGATTTCCTGGAAAACCAAGGATACTCAAGGGGCTTGACCTGGTACTGGCGTTGCCGAAGAAAATTCCAGCACCAGCGATAGTGGTAAAAACAAGGCTATTCTGTTCACTGCCGGAGAGCTTCATTAAAGTGGGAGGTGCTTCAATCATCACTTCGACGAGTGGGCTGAACTGCTGGCTGGGATACAAGTCGTAGCTTAGGCGCGTGACACCTGTTCCCACCTTACTGGCAGAGCGAAAAATCTTCTCACCCGTTGCACTATAAATAGTGAGTTTTCTGTCACGGATATCTATAAACTCGTTTTTTCCGTCTCCGGTAAAATCCGCTATCAGCGATCCGGTGACCGTAAATTTGTCGGGCGTAGGATACGATAAGGGAGCCGTTTCCAGTTCGCCCGCAGCATCAACCGCCAAGCGATAAATCGGTTGCCCAAAAAATCCATTTCGCTCGAACGGTTGGCCGAGCAATTCCTCTCTGCTGCCATTACCATCGAGATCAAATGTACCCATTATGAAGGGCAGATTAGCTTTAATTGTCGTCAGACGATTGTTATCCCATTTCAAAAGCGCACCTTCAGCGCTTTTGCCGTCCCACATAGTGAGGGCCAGCATGACTGGCTGTCCCGCTCCCGGTTGCCACCACCGCATAGCCAACAGTCGATTTCGGTTCGGTATTGGCATTTCAGCCAGTTGTTCCGCATTTTCGCCGTTACGAACATGAATCTGAACATTCTCTCCTGTCGATGAGGCAATCAAGAGTTGGCCATCTACTGTGGTCATATCAGCGGCGATTGTAGCCCGAGAGAGACTCAATACAGGCTCAGGATAGGGAAACTCCGGTGCCGGGCTGTTCAACCTCGACCGGCTTGTCGAGACGTTGCTATTGTCCAAGGTATAAGCTTTGACTGGCCAGCCAGGCGTATAATCAACGGTCATCTGTTCGCCGTCGAGTCTGACTACAAGGCCCACAAAGTTTTCCGGAACCTTGGCGTCAGCCCCCGAAAGATAGCCAAGCCACTGAATATGCGGCACCCTCTCTCGAAGCTTGATAAAAAGTGGCCCGGCCTCTTTTGCTGGATCAATGAAATACGCAGGAACCCCTCCCAAGCGCACGATTTTATCGCCCGCAGCGGGCGGTGGGCCAGAAATCAGTGTTGCGTAAGAATAATCTTTCTCTACCTGGGTCACGCCCACAATAGTCATGGCTTTCGGCGATACCCGTATTTTCTCTCCCGTGGTCGGATGAATCACGGTATCTGAAGCACTCGAACCGGTAAAAATATCACCTGCCTCAATAGCCTGTTGCCCGCCAATATCGATCAGCAGGTTGCCTCCGTTGTCCGAACTTCGGATAACCGTTCCTGTTTTCTCACCTAAATCGCGAACAATCTGATTTAAGCCAACGCTTTGAGCCAGTATTTGAGTGCTGGTGAAAGCCAAAAACAACACCAGTGACAGTCTCAAGGTGAATCGGAACATAAGCTTGACCACGTGAAGAAAATTGGCGGAGATAACATAGGAGTGTAATCAGGTGCATCGCGGAAACCTCGCCTGTTAAGAGAGGTCCCGCTCAGCAGATTTCAAGATCAGCGATCAGAATTTATAACGAACGCGTCCTGCAACGTGGATAATGTCTTCATCGCTGTTTCCGTCCTGAATCGATGTCTCTTCAAAAGCATCTGTGGCGTCGCTGGCCAGCAGATACGCAGTTTCAACCGCAAGTTCAAGAGAGTTGTATGGTTTATAGCTGACACGTGCGCCAAACTCGAGACCAAGTGCGCTCTCTTCACTGCCATCTGCAAGCCGGACATCTTCCGCAAGCATATTATAGATGGCCATTCCACTTACCGTCAGTTTGTTTGACAGCTTATGATCAATCTGGAATTTGTTCATCAGATAACCTTTATCCAGCAGATAGGGCGTTTCTGCAAAATAGTCATCATCCGTCATATTCTCCTGGAAGATCATGCTCTCGTTCATATCAACATCGGTCGCAATAAAGGCGTCGAAATTATCATCGTTCGGGTTGTCATCACCTGAGGAATACCAGAGCGTATAGGTGAGCGTGGTTGCACCAAGATCGAGACCAATATCTCCGCGAAGAAAATAGGAACTTAAGTCATAATCGTCGGCCGGGTTCACTGGGCCATTAAGTGGGTTGAAATTAACGCCTTCGATGGTACCGGTTTGATATATTGCCGTACCTTTTATGAACAGGTTCTCATGAGTGTAATCAAGCGTTCCACCCACATTGGTAATACTATATTTCGAATTGTCAGCGATGGCCTTTATTTCATAGCCTGTGCTGTTGATCGTTCCTGTGCCTTCAGCTATCTGGTTGTTCATCTGATAAAGCAGAAAACCACCGATTTTCATATTCGGGCTCAGTTTGCCGCTCAGATTCAGGGCAAAATTATCGGCACCGTCAAAACCTTCATCTTCCGCTGAGTCTACCCCGGACTCGTTGGATGAGTCGCCCCGACCCCAAAGCGCCTGGTATGTCCAGCGGTCAGACAGTGGGCCAGTAAAAACAGCGGCCATGGCTGTTTCATTCCAGAGATGTTTGTCCACGTTTATGGGTTGGAGACCGACTTTGACGCGATGGTCAAGCGACGAGGGCAGCGCAAAGTCGACGTATGCCCAGCGGGTTTCAACATTGGTACCGTCACCTGAGAAGTCACCGCCAGACCCCTCGCCATAACGAATCCCGCCAATCTCAGTGGCAAACACACCCCTGACGGCGTTGTCGTCGGTCGCTGCCTCAAACCAGAAGCGGTATTTGATTTCCCCATATGTTTCTGTTGGGGAAGATTTTTTTAACGCTCCCTCTTTGCCGGCGAGCCCACTCCCATTAAACCAGTCTCTCTGATTGGTATAACCCTGGAAGCGGTTGTTCATGTCGCCATGAAATTCTAGCTCAACGGCCGTTACGAGATTACTGTAACTCGTGGCCGCCACAGCGGCACATATTGCAATACAGAGTTTGGTTTTGCGCATGACGTTCATTATTGTTTTCCTTTTTCGTTTCAGGTTTTAAACAATTTCTTGGTATGGGAGTATCGCGCTTTCTTCCTTTTCGAAACTCTTCATCAAATACTCAACCCGAACTCCTCATAAGGGGTAAATAAAATGAATGGACTAAATCTATTTTAAATTCAAGATGTTAGTCTATTTTTAAAGAGCCCGTGGACGCAGTTCAAAATAGTACCTCAAAAACTACCCCTCTCGCCACTCCCTCTCGCCACTCCCTCTCGCCACTTTTTTTGATCCTCATCATCTTCACGACGTGTTTCATATCACTATTCAGCTTCAATTAAGCTTGGCGGTATAGGGTCATGTTTGAGTTTGGTTCGAAATCAAGCATTGCTGATGCTGCATTTTGGCTGTGGTGCTGGCGAGACTGGCGGGAACGCTTCGAGGCCACGCCTGAGCAATATCATCGCCGATGATGAAGCCAAGCACCCACCTACCCAACTGGAGAACGAGTATGCCTCACGTCGGGGCCACTTCGCTCGCCCAGGACGCTAAGTAGAGACCGAACGTACTGTAACGCCCAGCATACTTAGCCGTCTGTATCCAATTATAAGGGTCACCAACGGATCAAGAACGAGGCTCACCAAGATGACGGAGATGATTCTATGACTCTGCAGCAGTCTAAAAAGCGGCAGGAACACTCGCAACCCATCAAACAGGAATCTGCCCGGTACACCTGTCCGATGCACCCGGAAGTAGTGTCCGATCAACCGGGTGACTGTCCGAAGTGCGGCAGGTCGAGCACGGTGCCTGTCCGCCTGTGTGGCATGGGGCTGGAGCTGGAATCGGCGGCGGTCGGCGACGAGGGGCCGATCTTTGCCGCCTTCGCGATGACCGCCTCCTCGTTGTCGGTGGTCTTGAATGCGCTGCGTCTGCGCAAGGTGAAAATTTGATCATGGCGGACGACAAACGCCGGCTAGACCGGCAACCAAGCAAAGAACGAATCTAGGGACGAATGCCGGGAGGCTTCAGCATGACGACGGTGGCACAACAAGGATCGGAGGAACGGGCGGCAGGCTTGGTCACCGTTGGTGCCATGCTCTTGGCGTTGGTGCTTGCCAACACCCCGTTACGCGAGTTCTATCGATTCCTGCATCACACCCCCGTGTCAGTGCAGGTAGGCGCTCTGGGCATCGACAAGCCGTTGATTCTGTGGATCAACGATGGGCTGATGGTGTTCTTCTTTTTGCTGATGGGGGTCGAGCTCAAACGCGAAATGCTGGGCGGTCTGTTGGGCTCGATCCAACAGGTGGCACTCCCCGGCATCGCCGCGATAGGCGGTATGCTGCTGCCGGCACTGATCTATCTGCTGGTCAATGGCACCGAGGGAATCGCTGCTCACGGCTGGGCCGTGCCCACCGCCACCGATATCGTACTGGCCCTTGCAGTGCTCTCGCTGTTCAGCAAGCGTGTGCCCCCTGCGCTGCGGGTGTTTCTGATGGCCCTGGCGGTGTTCGACGATCTCGGTGCCATCGTGATCATCGCGCTGTTCTATACCGAGCGCCTCGCCGGGGAGGCGCTGCTCATCGCCGGCATTGCCGTCGCTGGTCTCACGTTTCTCAATCGCTTGCGGGTCATGCGCGCCCTGCCCTACGTGCTGTTGGGGCTGGTGCTGTGGCTTGCGGTACTCAAGTCCGGGGTTCACGCGACCCTGGCCGGGGTCGTAATCGCTTTGGCCATTCCCGCCAGGACAAAGGATGGCCACCGGGAAAACTCCCCACTCAATCGCACCTACCATGATCTGAGACGCTGGGTCACCTTCGGCGTCGTGCCCGTGTTCGCATTCTTCAACGCAGGGATCGCTGTGAGAGGTGACAGTGAGGGCTTCGGCAATGTCTTCCTCGGTGTGACCCTCGGTCTATTGCTGGGCAAACAGTTGGGGGTGTTCACCTTCGCCTGGCTGGCAATCCGGCTGCGCCTCGCACGGCTGCCCACCGGGGTTCGCTGGTGGCACCTTTACGGCGTGGCCGTGCTGGCGGGCATCGGTTTCACCATGAGCCTGTTCATCGCCGGGTTAGCCTTCGACGCCCCGGCGGCCCTGACTGTGGCCCGCCAGGGCGTGTTACTCGCCTCGGCCGTCGCGGCACTTCTCGGCGGTGCAGTGCTGGCGACAACGCTGCCCCGCCAAACCGACTTAACCAAATTACATCCTGACACCAAGAGGTAAACCACTATGAATGCCAAATCATCGACAGCTAAAGCCCAGCTCAAGCGTCAACCTCCCCCCTCCCTGAAGGAGGCCGGCCCGGTGACAGCGCGTGAGCTCGAACACACCACCCTCTTGAGCAACCCAGCGAAGGAGCTGCTCGCCTACCAGACCGACCTGTTTCGACGCAGCGTGCGCTACCTGGATACCCTGCGCCAGCGTGCCGACAACATGCTCGAGCATGAGCAGGCTGGCAAGCCGCCGCTACTCGACTTCGACTACGAGATGATCCTCGATGGCCGGCAACTTGCGCGGCCCGCCAACTATGCCCTGCTGCGCATCACCCGGGTCGGCGAGGACTGTCTGGAAGACTGCCTCGACGAGACCAAGCCACCGGTCATGGTCGTAGACCCGCGCGCCGGTCATGGCCCGGGTATCGGCGGTTTCAAACAAGACTCCGAAGTGGGCATGGCACTCCTTGAGGGGCACCCGGTCTACTTCGCGATCTTCTTCCCCGAGCCCATGCCCGGGCAGACGCTGGAGGACGTGTTGCACGTACTGCGGCGCTTCGTCGAGACGGTGGCCGAGCGCCATCCCGGCAAGCCGCCGGTGCTCTACGGCAACTGCCAGGCGGGCTGGGCCATCGCGCTGCTCTCGGCTGATTGTGAGGGCCTGGTCGGACCGGCGGTGCTTAACGGCTCACCGCTGTCCTACTGGTCCGGCGAATCCGGCGTCAATCCCATGCGCCTCGCTGGCGGACTGCTGGGTGGCGCATGGATGACGCACCTGCTGGCGGACCTGGGGGACGGGCGCTTTGACGGCGCCCATCTGGCGTCCAACTTCGAATCCCTCAAGCCGGCAAATACCTTGTGGCAGAAGGACTACCAGTTGTTTGCCGACATCGACGGCCAGCGCGAGCGATTCCTGGACTTCGAGCGCTGGTGGACCGGCTTCTATAGCCTGAGCAAGGAAGAGATTGTTGCCATCGTCGAGAATCTCTTTATCGGTAACAAGCTGGAACGTGGCGAGTTTGAAGTCCATCCCGGTTGCACCGTTGACCTCAAGCGCGTTCGCAACCCGCTGGTGATCTTCGCATCCAGTGGAGACAACATCACCCCACCACACCAGGCGCTCAACTGGATCCCAGCGGTGTACCCAGACACCAAGGCACTCAAGGCCGCTGGTCAGCGCATCGTCTACCTGATCAACCCACACGTTGGCCATCTGGGAATCTTCGTTTCCGCGAAGGTCGCACGGCTGGAGCACCGGGCGATCCTCGAGAGCGTCGGCGATCTCAATGACCTTGCCCCCGGCCTCTACGAGATGAAGATAGACAATCCCACCGGCGACCCGGACTGTCACAAGCCCCAATTCCAGGTGCGTTTCGAGGAACGTCAAGTGGAAGATCTGGAGTACCCCGACCAGACACAAGAGTTCGAGCGCGTAAAAGCCCTCTCCAAGCGCAATGTGGCCCGCTACGAGAGATTTGTCGGGCCCTTGGTACGGCGGGTCACCACCCCCTGGTCGGCCGAGATGCTGCGCCAACTGCATCCGGCAAGAACCAGCCGCCTGATGTTCTCGGAGCGCTTCGCGCCCTGGATGGGCGGAGTGAAGTGGCTGGCCGAGAGGATGGAGACCACGCCAACGCCGGTCGATCACAGCAACCCCTATCGGCGATGGGAGACATTGATGAGCGACTCGATCACCTCGGCACTGACGCTTGCGGGCACCACCCGCGACAGCGTCTTCGAGAAGGTGTTCAAGAAGCTCTATGGCAGGTCATGGTTCGGCAAGGACAAAACACCTACGCGAGGTGATCAATCATGAAGGAATCCAACATCGTTCTCTGCGCCCCGGTACGCACAGCCATCGGCACTTACGGTGGCGCACTCAAGGGCATGCCGGCACCACAACTCGGTGCTACCGTTATTGCGGAGACCCTGCGCCGCTCGGGCTTGACACCCGAGGATGTGCAGAACGTGATCCTGGGTCAGGTGATCCAGGCCGGCGCCAAGATGAACCCGGCGCGCCAGGCTGCGATCCACGCCGGATTGCCGGTATCGGTGCCGGCCATGACGGTCAACCGGGTCTGCGGTTCCGGCGCTCAGGCCGTGATTAGTGCCGCGCAGGAGATAATGCTCGGGCATCTCGATTGCGCTATCGCCGGCGGAATGGAGAACATGGACCTCGCGCCCTATCTGGATCTGCGCGGGCGTTGGGGCCACCGCATGGGCAATGCCGAGATTTACGACAGCATGCTGCACGACGGGCTCAATGATGCCTTCTCTGATCAGCACTCTGGGTGGCACACCGAGGATCTGGTCAGTCGCTTCGGCATCAGCCGCGAGGACCAAGACCGCTGGGCGGCGCGCAGCCAACAGCGCTTCAGCGAGGCCCAGGCGGCAGGATGCTTCGACGCCGAGATCGTGCCGGTCGAAGTCAAATCCCGCAAGGGCACGGAAGCCTTCGGGCGCGATGAGCACAATCGCCCCGACGCCACTGCTGAGGATCTCGGCAAACTCAGGCCGGCCTTCCGCAAGGACGGCACCATCACCGCCGGTAACGCCCCTGGGCTGAACACGGGCGCGGCAGCAATGATCGTCGCCGATCGCGCCTGGGCAGAGCGCCATGGCCTCGAGCCCATGGCGCGGCTGGTGAGCTACGGCATCGGCGCGGTGGAACCCGGTTATTTTGGCCTTGGCCCGGTGCCGGCGGTGCAGCAGGCACTGGCACGTGCCGGCTGGAGCATGGGTGATATCGAGCGCATCGAGATCAACGAAGCCTTTGCGGCCATCGTCCTCGCCCTGACCCAGGAGCTCGGTCTCGCTGAGGATATCGTCAACGTGGAAGGCGGCGCGATTGCACATGGCCATCCTATCGGAGCCACCGGCGCGGTGCTGACCACCCGGCTACTGCACGCCATGGCCCGAGATGACGTGCGCCGTGGCGTAGTTACCCTGTGCATCGGTGGCGGCCAGGGGGTGGCGCTGGCGCTGGAGCGTCTAAGGTAACCGCGAATTAACCTGCACGCGCAGCTCGCGATTAAAGGTGTAGAGCTGCGCCACCTAAAGGCGCAGCAAAAACTGCATTATTCTGAGCCAGGAAAGGGAGAGGACAACAATGAAACGCGAACGAGCAGAGCAAAAGTCTTTCGAGGATCCGGTCTGTGGCATGCAGGTCAGCTACAAGACCGCCCCCGCGGAGTCCGAATACCAAGGTAAACGCTATTTTTTCTGTGCGACGGCTTGCCGCGAACTGTTCGACGCGGATCCCGAACGGTATGTTCGAGTGCACCGGCAGCATGGGTCAAAACATGAGTGAACGTAGTGACCCTCCACCCGTGACCGTGATCGGCGCGGGCCCGGCTGGTTTGGCTTGCGCCATCGTTCTGGCGCGCAACGGGCAGCGCGTGATTGTGCACGAGCGTCGCAGTCGCGTTGGCGCCCGATTCCACGGCGACTTCCAGGGACTCGAGAGCTGGAGCGACGGCATCGATGTACTCGATGAGCTCACGAGCGCGGGGATTCAGCCCAGCTTCGAGCATCATGCCATCTCGCAGGTCACGGCCTTCGATGGCTGGGGAGGTCGCCACGAGGTTCGCTCGGACAAGCCGTTGTATTACCTTGTTAAGCGTGGGCCGGGTACGGATACGCTGGATCACGCGCTGTTGGAGCAGGCCCAGGCCAGCGGCGTGGAAATAAGGCTGTCTTCTTCCATCAAGAATGCTTCCGGTCCCGCTGTTGTGGCTACGGGGCCGTTGCTCGCCAACGTCATGGCGGTGGGCTATCTGTTCGAGACCACCATGCCGGACGGCCAGTGGGCCTGCTTCAGCGACCGCCTGGCACCGGGTGGCTACGCCTACCTGTTGGTGCAGGATGGCCAGGGTACCGTCGCCACCTGTTTATTCAGAGAGTTCACCCATAGCGACACGTTTCTGGCGCGCACAATCGCATTCTTTACCGAGCATGTCGGGCTGGATATGCGCGCCGCTCGCCCTTTCGGCGGGGTTGGCAACTATGGGCCACCCTGCCGGGGCGAGCATGAGGGGCAGTTGCTGGTAGGCGAGCATGCGGGCTTTCAGGACGCGCTGGCGGGCTTCGGCATGCGGTATGCCCTACGCTCGGGCATTCTGGCCGCACGCAGCCTGCTGGAGGGTAACAATTACGACTCGCTGTGGCGACGCTCATTGCTACCCGACATTCGCCAGAGCATCGGCAACCGGCTGCTGTATGCGAAGACCGGTGATCGGGGGCGACGCGCCATGTTTCGCCGGATGGCAACGGGGGATGCACGCCCGATGCTTGCCAAGCTGTATCGCCCGAGCCTGTTGGGCCGGATCTTGTATCCGTTGGCACGGCGGCATGGGCAGATACCCCAGCACGACTCCGACTGCTGCGACAACGCTTGTACCTGCCTACGCTGCCTGTGCGAGCGCCACATCAACTCGGAAACGACTGCGTCACGACTAAAGCCCATCCATTGAAATTCTGAAGAAGATGAAGACGAACATGGGATACATTGACAGGAAAGGATTCAAGGGCTTGGTCGATCGCCCGACATTTCTGCAATACCGGCACAGCGTTGACGCTCACCTATCATGCAAGCCGTGAAACGTATAATCGTCGCCGCGTCGGTTCTCTTTGTGCTGGTCGGCTCAGCCGGCCTCGGCTGGAAATATCTCGGTTGGAAATACGAAAGCGATTCGCACGAAGACTATGACCGCCTGGAACTACTGGGCAATGTCGACGTGCGACAGGTCAATCTGGCGTTCAAGGTCCCTGGGCGTATAGCCGCGCTCACCCAAGAGGAGGGCGACGCCGTTGAGGCAGGACAGGTTGTCGCGTCCCTTGAGCGGGGTGACTTCGACGATGAGACCCTCTTGGCTCGATCACGAGTCGAGCGCCAAGCGGCCGCACTCGCTGCGCTGGAAACTGGCACACGACCGGAGGAGATCGCCCAGGTGCGCGCCTTGGTCGCGCAGCGTCAGGCGGCGCTACGCCTCGCCCAAGCCACCCTGGACCGTCAACAGGAGCTGGCGGCACGAAACGCCGCCTCGCATCAGATCCATGACGAAGCGCAGGCGCGCCTGGACGAAGCCCGGGCCCAGCTGCGTGCCACCAGGAAAACCCTCGAACTGGCGGAGGCCGGGCCGCGCCGGGAAGACATCGACCAGGCCCGCGCTCAGCTCAGTGCCGATCTCGCTGCACTCAGCCTCGCGCAGCGACGCCTTGCCGATGCAACCCTGATCGCACCCAATGATGGGGTAATCCTCACGCGCGTGCGCGAGCCGGGCTCCATTGTAGCGCCGGGTGAGACGATCTACACCCTGACCTTGACCTCGTCGGTCTGGGTCCGCACCTATGTGAGCGAACCCGAACTTGGCCACGTCCGTCCAGGCATGCCTGCCGAGATCCGCACCGACTCCGGCGGGGTCTATCGAGGGCAGGTCGGCTTCATCTCGCCTCGCGCCGAATTCACACCCAAGACCGTGGAGACCCGCGAGCTCAGAACCAGCCTCGTCTATCGGCTGCGGGTGATCGTCGAGGATCCGGACGACGGCCTCAGGCAGGGCATGCCGGTGACGGTGATCCTGCAACCGAATCAGAAGGCTGAATCATGACCGAAACTCTTGTCCGGATCGATGGGGTCACAAAACGCTTCCTTGAGAATGGATCACCCGCCGTCGAGGCGCTGACCACTCAAATCAAGTCCGGCCAGGTCACAGGTCTGGTCGGGCCCGACGGCGCCGGCAAGACCACACTCCTGCGCCTCATCGCTGGCCTGCTCCTGATCGACGACGGCACCCTCCGCGTTTGTGGCTACGATCCGAAGACACACGCCGCTCCCCTGCACCGCGTCGTCGCCTATATGCCCCAGCGTTTCGGCCTCTACGAGGATTTGTCGGTGATCGAAAATCTCGAACTCTACGCCGATTTGCGCTCGGTAATCGGGACTGAACGGGATGAAGCCTTCGCGCGACTGCTGTCGTTCACCGGGCTCGAGCCCTTCACCGGACGACTCGCCGGTGCGCTCTCCGGCGGCATGAAGCAGAAGCTCGGCCTCGCCTGCGCGCTGATCAAGCGGCCCAGGTTGCTGCTGCTCGACGAACCGAGTGTCGGGGTCGATCCCCTCTCGCGGCGCGAGCTCTGGCGCCTGGTCTACGAACTTGTTGATCAAGACATTGGTGTGGTCTGGAGCACCGCCTATCTCGACGAAGCCGAACGCTGCGCCTCGGTGCTGCTGTTGAGTGAAGGCAAAGCGCTGTACCAGGGGCCGCCCCAGGCTCTGACCCGGAGCCTTGAGGGACGGACCTTCCTGGTTCGAAACATAAGTGGTGAGCGCCGCGCCGTGTTGGCTCGCGCTTTGGAACGGCCCGCTGTGATCGACGGCGTCATCCAGGGACGCAGCGTCCGGCTGGTGATCGGCAAGGGCGGCGTTGCGCCAACGCCGGGCGACATCGGCGCAGGGCTTGAGGCAGTGGTGACCGTGGTGTCACCACGCTTCGAGGACGCCTTCATGGATCTGCTCGGCGGCGGCCCGCGGGGTCGATCGCCCTTCGCGGAGGCTTATGCACCCCGGGAACACCCTATCGACAGCGTCGTCGAGGCCCAGGATCTCGGGCGCCGTTTT
>TARA_R110002096_G_scaffold110788_1_pt1 | contig 18155 bp, 5 predicted proteins | sample TARA_R110002096 | Tara Oceans TARA_R110002096 (sample SAMEA4397295) | marine metagenome | biome: Polar Biome; feature: [DCM] deep chlorophyll maximum layer (ENVO:01000326); material: water (ENVO:00002006), including particulate matter (ENVO:01000060) such as... | depth 35 m
CTCTCCAAAACCTAGACTTTTTAACATTTTAATTTGCTGATCAGATGTTAGCTTTTTAATAGTTTCATAATCTTTAGACCCTTTAGCTTTTTTATAATTGTTTATTTTAGAACTAATTTTAGCTTCTGCTTTTTGCTCAGGCGTAAGAGATACATAGCTTTTAGGATCTTCTAATTGCCATTTTGGCCAACCACCAAGCATAGCTAGTCTTTTCCAAGCTTCGTTGTCTTCGTTTAAAGCTCCTTCAATATTTTTTAACTTATACACAATTCTATCTAAAGGTATGTTGGTTGTAGCAGAGATCACCTTAGCACCTGCTTCATAAGCTGGATTATCTAAAGCAAAACCTTTTTCAAACATAATATCTCTACGTTTTTTTGAATCAAACTGCCATGCGGCCTGTTTAATTCTATTAATCTTAGAGCTAATAGGTGGTGAAAACTGAGTCAACTTCCAAGTAGCATCTACATATTCAGGTCGATCTCTTCCTGATCGCTCGTATATATCCATTAAAAAGTTTTTACCTACAGAAACAGCTTGTCCACCAATACCAAGACCTCTTAATAAAGAATCAGCCATGCCATTAGCTACATTAAAAGCTTTTTTATTTTTTGCATCTTCGTTGTCTTCATCTTCACCAAATCCTAAAGCAAATACAGCTTGCTGTAATGCGTTGAACATTACGTTTTGAACAAAACCATAATAAACAATTCTACTAACATGAGACTTAGCATCCCCTCTACCATTAACTAAATCTTGTATAGCTCTTTTCTGTAGTCTAGCATATTGCATTGGAGTGTTAGCAAAAGCTAATATAATTCTACCAGCATTACTAGCCTGTTGAGAAGATATTTTGCTTGGATCAGAAGATTGTTGAGACTGTTCAGAAATCTGTCTAAACTCTATCATAGCTTGTTTCTCTGCGTTAGCCTCTGACTCACCTTGCTTCATTAGATCTTCAACTCTGTTTCTATAAAATGTAGCACCACCTGAAGCTATAGCAAAACTATCTGCTATTTGTGTTGGAAGAAATCCTTTAGACAACAACCAGCTTAAAGCAGCTTTACCTTTATTTTTACTTGTTGAAGCAGCGTCAGCTATTTCAGACTCAGATATATTAAGTTTTAATCCGTTACGTCTGTCTATTAAATAGTCTGAATTCATTAACTTTTTAAAATCTTTCCAGTATTGTGGTTGATTAGCAAAAGCTTTACCTGCTTTATAAGGGTTATTAAAACTCCAGTTAACAAAGTTTATAGAAGATATTGTTTGCAATAATGCTGATCTAGTATTAAAGAACATTATAGTACCTATCGAACCATTTACATAGTCTAGTATTTGGTTTTCTATTTTGCTACCACTAGAAGTTCTGTTAGTACCTGTCTTCATTCTTGACAATATATTCTCTAAAGATTCTCTGTATTTAGTACCATACAAAGCTTCTAATTTGTTTAAGTTTTCTTTAGAATAAACTACATCTACAGTTTGCTGCCAGTCAGCTAAATATTTAGATCTTTTTTCTGTATTTATTAAATCAATTAAATCTGTAGTTATAGTTCCAGCTAACCAATTTTCTTTAGGTAAAGAATATCCATCACCTTTTGTTATTGATAATATTTGTTCAGAAAACGTTTTAAGTTTAGAATTACCTTCTACAGTTTCATTAAGTTGTTTTAAATCTCTTTTAGAAAGTCCTGGAACTTCATAACCCATAGCGGTAAATAAATGAACTCTTACAGCTTGTTCATTAGTAAATCCAGAATCATTTGTTTTTCTAAGATCTGAAGGAACATCTAAAGATTTTTTAAGCTGTTTAAAATCATTCATCAAGTTTATTCTTGACATAGACATATTCTCCTGTGCAACAGTGTATTTATCTAATATATTAGTTTTATACCAAGCCATTTGAGCATCTCCTTTTCCTCCTTTGGATAGTGTAGGATATATTAAGCCTAAATAATCTTCTGCAGAGTAAGGCACAAAGAATTTAAAATTACCTTTGCTAGATCCTATTGTTTTTGCTTTAGCAGCTGAATATCTTTTAAAAGAATCTACACCAGTTGTTTGTTCTAATAAATCATTAAATTCTTGATTTAAAGTTTCAGAACTTTTAACTATAGCTTGTTGAACCTTAGACTTAACATCTATAACTGACATTGCGTCTCTAACAGCTTCAACATTTTGATAAGCATCATCTGCAAAATAAAAGTCATTATAACCTTCTGCAGCTTTATTTATCATCCATCTAGCTTTAGCAGCTCCTGTTGAATCACCTAGTCCAGTTATATTTTCTAATGGTATATTTAAACCTTGACTATCTAAAAATTCTTTTATAGCTACTTGAGCGGCTGGATTTCTAGCAGTTAATACAAACACGTCTTCAGTTCCTCTAGCTTTTTGTATTTTCTTAGCTAAGTCAAGCAGTGGCCCTGGTTTTCCTTTAGTTACTTTATTAAACTCTGAAAAGTCAAATTCATATCCTTGTTCTAGTAATTGAGCTCCTTGTGTTGCAAACTGTTCAGCGTTTAATTTGCCTTCTGTTCCGTCAGGTGCTGTAAATAAAACATCTGATTTAGTAGTTGCCAACGTATCGTCAAAGTCAAATACTCTAATTTTTTTAACAGGTTGATCTAGTGAATTAGCTAATCTTAAAGCTTCGTCAACTGTTGCAGCATAGTTTATTATATCTGCATTGCTTTCGCTAGATTTATACTTAACAACAGTATTAGATTCGTTTTCTATATTATATTTTTTAGCAGGGATTTTATCTTTTAATATTTGTACTGCATCAGTTTTTAACAAAGCTTCCATGCTACTAGCACTATCTAAAGTATAGTCACTTTTAGGAATATTTCTTAACTTACTTGGTAATATTCTTAAATTAACAGTAGTCATCATCACCCCGTCTTTATTCAATGAAGATTTACCTTTATTTACTCTTAAAGTAAGATTAACATTACCTGTTAATTCTGGGATAGGTAGTCCTAAAGGGTTTTTACCCATAAAAAATAATCCACTATCTTGTAATTGTATATAGCTAGTTGGAGGTACTTTATTTTCATAAATCTCTCTCATTGGAGTTATATCAAATTCAGCCTCTTGAGTTATTGTCTTTTGAAGTCCTTCTCCTTTTATTCCATCTGGATATTTTTCTTTTAAATAATTATATTTAGGTTTTAAATCAGCTACTTGTTTAGCTTTTAATCCTTGACCTAATTTTAAATATATCTCTAATGGAAGTTTTCCTGTTTTATCATATACATCTAAATCAGCACCTAATTCACCTGCTCTTTTTCTATAAGCTTCTAAAGCCTTATAAGCTGGTTTAAATAATTCTGTTCTTATTCTTTCTTTAAAACTATAGTTTTTATCCCTTACATTTTTGTTAAAGTCTATTTTACCATTTTTAAAAGTTAATCCAACATCTCCATATTGAGCAATTGCTAACTTAACCTCTATATTAAGAGCATTTCCAAACAATGTAGCTGCAAAATCTGATATTCCTTTTTTGTTACCTCCAGCTTGATCTGAAACTTCAAAACCTTTTACTTTTAATTGTTTTAAAATTCTTATAATAACATTTTCATAAGCAAATCCCATGTTCGTGCCTATTTTGTCGTATTCAAGCTTTATAGCTTCTTCAAGTGTTATCCCAGGTTTATTATCTATTATTTGCTCAATTCTTCTTACAAACGTTTTCTTTAGGTTTTCAGCTAAATTTAAGTCATTTATTTTCTTTTGTTGGCTATTACTAAACTTAATCGTAGGATCTCTTTGTATTTTCCTGCTTACTTCTGCTACCTCTCTAACACTCTTATCTGCTTTTTTCATTACAGAAGGTATCATATCTTTACCTAGCTCACTTGCTATAGTAGCTGCTGTTGATGTTTTTCTAGTACCTTTTAATCCGCTTTTTTGGCCTGTATTAGGGTTTATAGCTGGAGCTAATATATAATCAACTAATTGTTCTGGCTTAAAGTCTTTAAATTCATATATGTTAACTCCTTGCGCAATGTTTTCAACGTAAACCTTATCATCTAACATAGCTTTATCAATATCAGCTTTTTTAGTTAATCTAACAGGTGGTTTAGTAAAAATTCTATCTTCAGGTTTTGATTGTGATTCTAGCTTGACAAAGTAATCTATAGGCATTATTTCCTTAAGCTTAGGAGCTAATTTTCTAATTAAAAAGTTATAATCTTTACCTATACCTAAACCTTTTTTTACTTTACTAGTTAACTTACCTTCTAAAACTTCTTTTATAAAAGGTTTAAAATCTTTAGAGTCAACTTCTGGTTTTACTCCTTCTATTATTTCTAGTACAGCTGTTTCTACTTCTGTTTCTAACTCTGGAGTAACAAACTCTGGTGCGGCTGTTTTAATGCTAGATCTTGGCGCTACTACTGGTTTTTGATCTAAACCTTTAGTAACATCACTTTCAGCAGTTGGATCTACAGCGTCAAAAGATTGTCCTGTTGAACTAACTTCATCAGTAGACTTTACATCTATCTTAGGTCTTATATCATTTAAAACATCTCCTATTCTATATTTTACTAATTCAGATATTAAATAACCACCAACATCAAAATTACCATCTTCTTTTACTACAGCTTTATTTTCATTAAACCTAAATACACTTTTATCTAATAATTTTTCTTTAACCATTTGAATAAAACCATCTTCACCATATAATGGCACATTGTAAACGCTGGCTTGACCTTGACCGTCATTTTTAACGTTAACCTTATTAGCTGTTAATTGTTTTTTAATTAATTCATCAAATATTCTAGCTGTTTTTGGTGGAGCATCTGGAGACAACAAGTTGTTATAAACTTTAGAAGAAAGATCATTTACATTATCTATATCACCTACAGCTTCGTTTATTTGTTCTCCAACTTGTTTAGAGTCTTTTATAATAGTTTCACTAGCCGCTATAGCTGGACCTGTTTGAGAGCTTTCAGGATTCAACTGTATAACATTATCGGTATTAACATTTTGACTACCTAAAACAGCTCCTTCAAGTAGCTCGTTATACTTTGATATAGTTACATCACCATTATTTAAAGCTTTACCTAATCCAACAAACCACTCAACTATATCGTTTTGCCCATTAAAAGGTATATTGTACTCTCCATTACTAGCATCGTTTAAACCCTCATTAAATAAGAAACCTAAATAAGCAGGCATGTTGCCGTTTTTATTAAGCTTTATTTTACCAGTACCAATGTTTTCTATAATACTAGCTATAACTTCTTCATTATCAAACTCACCTTTTTCATTTCTAAGATTATTAGTACCTGTCACTTGAATTGCTGTCCATAACTCTGGATCAGTAGTTTCCATGTATTTTATAAGCTGTTTTGCAAAATTATTAAATTTAGCAGGATCCTTTTTTAATAAATTAGCAGAGCCATCGTGAGAAGTTTCATGAGCACCAGTGTTGGTTTTTTTATTTTTAACCATATTAGGTGTGTAAGCTAAAAACTGTCTATCACCTTGGTCATTTCTTATATAAGCACCATTTTGACTACCTTCTAATATAGAAAGTTTCATATTTTCTTTTTGCTGCTCGCTAAGTAAAGAATTATTTATTATATTAATTGCTTCATCTTCAGTTCTAGCTACTAGCAAGTTTGGATTTGCTTTTAAATCTTTTTGTATTTGGATTTCTACTAATTCTTTGTAATAAATCTCTTCAGCTTTAGCCTCTATTTTTGTTAAGTCTGTTTCTACATTGCCTTCATTTTGAGCAATTTCTAATTTAGCTTGAGATATTAAGCTATTATATTTAGCTTTTTGATCTGGATTAAGGATAGAAGCTCCTTTTAAAGCGAAAAAAGCGCTACCATATAGATCTTCTCTTAAGAATTGATTTTTAACTTGATCTAGCTGTACATAATTTCCATTTATTTCATCTAATTTTATACTTTTTTCATCATTAGACAACGTGTTATCGTTATTTACTTCTTTAGCTTTTACTTTTAAATCTATTAAATCATTTAAAACTATATTAAAATTCTTAGAACCCTCAGGAACTATACCTTTATTTTTAAATAAATTATCAACTTTTTTGAAATCTGATTTTATTTCCAAATCTAAACCTAAAGATAGAACATTGTTGTTTTCTACTTTTAAAGTTAATTCTTTTATTTTTTTTGCATTTTCAGCTTTTAAAGGTCCAGTTAAAGTGTAAGAATTATCTACTAAGTTTAATATTTGATTGCTATAATTTTTTGATTGATTTTTTAATTGACTTAATTTAAAAGAGTTTTCGTTTATTTTTTGTTTTATACTACCTCCAATAAAGTCTTTTGTAGTTAATGCATAATAAACAGGAGAAACCACAGCTATAGGTCCTGATGTAAATAAACTAGTAGCAGCTATTTCACCTAGGCCAGTTGTAGCAGCTCTTCCTCCAATTATGTTTTGAACAACACCATTAACAACTTCAAAACCTGTATCTAAGCCTACATCTTTAGCAACTTCTGTAGACTGAGACTTTAAATAATTAATAGCACCACTTTTAAAACTACTAGCAGCATCACCACCAATTCCTTTTATTAAACTTTTGCCTTTGTTCATTATTTTCCAAGTTGGCAAACTACCAAACATAGCCTCTGACGTGCCAGATAATACTGATCTCCACATAATGCCAAATTCGTTATAATCTTTATCGCCTAATAAAACTTCTTGTCTAAGATCTAAATCAGTAGATCCTGCCGCAGAAGTACCCATAATAGCCATAGGTATAGCTGCAGTTCCTCCACTAAATAAAAAAGCTCCAAATTGAGGTAATTGAGTACCAGCCATATTAAAAAACCAACTGCCAAATTCATAACCATCCGCGAATTTACCAAATTGACTTGGAGCATTGTATAAATTTCTTTGATAATCTCCATAAGCCCTATAAGACTGCATTAATTGCTGAACAGGGTCTTCTATAGTTCCATTAGCCTGAAGAGCAGAAGTTATCCAACCCATTGGCGTTAAGTATTTGTAAGCTCCATATATAGTGCTACCTATAAAATCACCTGTTGATAATGCAAAATTCTGAGCTACAGATTCTAAATCGCTATAGTTTTTTGTATATATTTCAAAAGCATCTCCTGGATCTTCAACACTGTCTAGTATTTTATATTTTTCATTATTGTTCTCAACTAGCGCAGTAGATATATTTATAAATGAATTAAATTGACCCACAGCGCTGTCTACCATAGACTTAGGTATGACAGATTTTCCACCATAATTATTATCTATTTCCACTAAAGGTTCTCCAGGTTGCAGCTTTATCTCATAGTTAGGGTCGTTCTTAACAGCATTAATAATTTCTAAATAATAATCTTTATACTGAAACTTTTCTAAATCTTTAGTTAAACTTTTTTCTGTGTAATTTAAAGAATTTATTTTTGAATTATATTTTTTTCTTAAAGCTATGTTTTGAACTAAAAATTTACCTTGTTCTTTTCTTTCTTCATACTCCCATTTGTCGTCTTCTACTAGTTTTTCAAATTGTCTTCTTTTTTCTAATATTAAATCTTGAGGAACTAATACGTCTTTAGCTGCTCTACTATTTATAAATGTAGTAAAATTTTTGCCTTCATTTTCTTGACTCCATTTCTCTGTGTTAAATATTTTTAACTCACCAGAATTATCTATATAAGTAAAAATAGCTTCATTATTTTCTAAAGAATTATTTATAGCTTCTTCAGATCCAACAACACCTTTTAATTTATTTTTTAAAGCGCTAATATCAGTTGGCTTTAATATTTCAAAATTATCGCTAGGTAATTGACCGCTAGGTTTAAAAACGCTAAATTTTGCACCTGTGTTTTCTACTATATTTATACGCTTATAGGGCATAGTGCTATAATCTACACTCCCACTTATAGCATTTTCTTTACCAACTATATTATTTTCTTGTATGTAAGAATTAAATGACTGCTGTTGAGCTGACCTTAATCTACTAACGTCTTCTTTTGACTCGTCAATTTTAATGGTATTAATAGAACCTGAACCTGGTCGTTTTTCGTAAGAAGGCGTTATAACATCTGCAAAAGAATTATTATCTACAATAAATTCTTTATTAGTTAAATTTTTATCAGTTGGATCAGGCTTGCTCACATAAGCTCCGTAATTCTTTAATTTAGAGTCTTTAAGAGAATCAACATTTAAACCACCATCTTTTATGTCTAAAGACTCTAATCCAGAAATGTATTTTGATACAGACTCTAGGTTTAAAGCTGATTTTTCTATAATACTAGTGTTACTGTTTTTAGATAACCAATCTATTAATTTAAGAGTCTCTTCTTGAGCTTTAGTTTTATTTTTTTTATTAAGTATATCAATTTCAATTTCTGCTCCTGTCTCATTATTAACAATTTTAACAGCTTCTTTAAAAGGATTTGCATCACCTATTAAACCACTACCAGCTCCTGTATTTCCTATTGTATATCCACTTGGCAAGTATTCATTTAGTATAGGTATTACTTGCGCAGCACTGTAATCTGTAAATATAGATTGGCCTTCTTTACCGCCAATTAAACCAGTAAAATAATTTGTTCTATTTTTTTCTTTAGAGTAAGATTTATCTGACTTAGTTTCAACAACAAACTCTTTTCCTAAGAAATTTCCTATATTTTCAGAGGCTTTATTAGTTAAACTACCTTCCAGCAAGTAAGATGTTTTATATCCTTTTTCATAGGCTTTTACATACTCTTCAACAGAATTATATTTAGGTAAAGCGTGAATTGTTGTTTTAAACTCATCTCTGGTCTTGTTTTTGTTTCCTTCTATGTTTTTCCATTCATCAAAAGAAAGCCTATCAGAATTGACGTAAACGTCCTCTATGTCATCGTAGTTGAATGTGTCTCCAGTAAACGAACCATCTTTGTTGTATTTTAAATATATTTTATTATCTAAATTTATTCTTTTTTGTTTATCTTTTAAAGCTTTATCTCCTCTAGCTTGTCCTTCTGCTCCTACAAAAAAATTATACTTATCTATGTATTTATTTTCAGTTTCTTGTTTTTCTTTTATTTTACTTAAATCTTCTTTGTAAGTCTCGCTTACGGCTTGATATTTGCCTTGAGAAGATAAATCAGGAAATGATAGATATTTTTCACCTTTATCATTTACTTTTTCAAATTCATCTAATCCATCAGGGAATAATTTATCTATACTAGATTCGTAATTCTCTTCTGCTAAAGCAACATCTAATTTTAAATCTTTTTCTATTTCATTAAAATTAATACCAAAATCTTTTTCAAATGATTCTTTAACATCAGAACTACTAGTAGGCAGTAGTTTTGTTATGTCTTTTATTTTTTCATCTGGATATTCTATTTTTAAACTTTTTTCTTCCGGTATTTCTATGTCATTAACATCTAGCTCTTCAATTACTGGATTTTTTTCTTTATAATTCTCAGGACCCATAGTGCTAGTTTTAGTATCTACAGCTGAGTCGTAATTTTTACTTTTTAGTGAGCCCGAAGAAGTATTCTCCGATTTGGATTCCATATCTGCTGTACTTACCGACGCCGCACCCGCAGTCTTTACAACGTCTTTTTCCTTTTTTATAGATTCCACTGCGTCATCTGGCGCTTTGAATTCGTTTTTTAAATCTTGTTCTTTAACTGCATCAGCAGGTGGTATAAAATCACTCATATTATATTATATTATTAAGATTTAGTATATACAATGCCATTTGGGGCTTTAAGTTTTTCTTTTGGGTTTAGTTTAGCCCATTTCCTATCAAAAATTTCTTGTTCAGAAAGTCCTTTTGTATTCATAGCTTTAGGACCTTTACCTTTAGCATCTCCAACGTTTTCGTTTTCGTCACCTAATAGTTTTATACCATCAGTTCCTGCATTTAATAAAGATACATGAGATAAGTATTCTAAAGTAGGCAAATAAAAATTATTATAAAATTTATCATAGGCAGCTGCATCAATATCGTCGCCAACACCTGGCTGTAGGTTTAATCCCGTTTCATCAAACTCAATACCTTCCGCGTCTGAATCCATTGGTTTTCCACCCATTTGGTCTTCCCATATACTTTCAAATATAGTTACATCTTCTAGCATAGCAGCAAATTGACCTCCATTAGCATATGAACCTCTACTAGGATTTAAATTACCCATTACTCTATTTTTAAAAAACATTTGCTGATCTTGTGTCATTTCATAGTTAATTATCTCCTTACCTTCTTCATCAACGCCTTGAGGAACTGAATTTACAAAATCCTGAGATAAAGATCCTTCTTTGCCTGTTTTAACTATATTATTAAAAGCATCAGTAGTATAAGGTGTAGTTTTAACAGCGTATTTTAAATAAGGATTTTCTTTATTTTTCATTTGTATGTTTAGCTCGTTTAAATTAATAATACCACCTAAAACTTCTTTATTATTTTCATCTAGTCTAATAATGTCAGGGTCATAAATCATTGTTTGATTATTTTCCGTATATATCTTTAAATTTCTAGACTCTTCATCGTCAGCCATTATTTTTCTAATAATATCTAATTGATAAGCAGGAGCGCCAGCCACACTTAGTCTTTCACCACTACCAATAGGAGCATTGGCAGCTTCATTCATTAACGCGGCTATGTTTCTTACATTAGGTATAGCTTTACTAAGCGTATCTATTTCGCCTTTTATCATTGCTAATTCTTGTTGGCCAATACCAGGATCTTTCATTAAATTACCTTGTAACGCCATATTTATTTTACCAAATCTTTCTATTTTTTCTCCTACATTACGCATGACAATATCGTCAAAAGCTCCATAATTTGTAGCCATATCACTAGAACCTACTTTATCATATAGTTTTTGCTTGCTATTTAACACAGATCTATTTACTTCATTTAACGCCTTTTGCTTTGGGTATAAAGCATTAGTAGTAGCTGTAAGCACTTGAGAAATACCACTATTAAAAGCATCTCTATTAGACTTCATTCTTTGAGCTTCTATTTTAGCATCTCGCTCAAAAATTTTTCCTGCTGCTTCCAAAGATTTACTTCCTTCGTAAGATGGTTTTTTATAACTCATATTTTTATTTATTTAGTATGTATTACGCTGTATCAGCCATCAGCTTAGCTGCGGTAGCGTCTGCAACTCTCTTATTGTAATTGTCTAATTGTTGAGCAGATCTATCAATATCAGCATTTTGTCTTTGTTCACCTACACTAAAAGCAAATTTCCTACCATCGGCCTGTGCTCTTTGTACATCTGTAGCTCCTTGAGCAATTCTTTGTTGAAGGTCTTGAGCTCCTTTAGCCGCTGCTTTTTGGTTTGCTGCTTCTTGGCTTTCTAATGAAGCTGAAATACCTTTTTTACTTTGTAATGCTGCTTGAGCTAAAGCAGTTGCTCCACCAGCTCCAGCACCACTAGCTCTCATAGTATCTAAAGTACTAGCTAAAGCTTTATCAGCTTCCTCTGCTTGAAACTCAGCTGCTTGAGTAGCTACTCCTAGGTTAGCCATTTGATTTGTCATTCCGGCAAACTGATTAGTCATTTGGTCGTTTGGATTTATAACAGCCTGTCTTTGTGCCACCATATCTTTCAACTGCTGCTCTTTTATTTTTCTAGCTGCATCTGTAGATTGACCTTGAGCCTTGGCCTTATCTTTAGCGTCTTGTTCTAACTTCTCAGCTCTATCGTCTTTTTCCGCCGGGGTATCCCAAGGTGTTGTTTCCCTGTACCAGTCACCAAGGTCATCTGCTGTCTCTCTAATTTTATCACCTGCTTTATTGATCAGTTTTTTGAAAAATCCCATTATTTCATTTATTTTATTTTATATTACATTGATGAAACAACATACTTAGATCCAGCTGCCCACAGTTCTTTAGGGCCGCCTAATTGCGTTGTACTATCTGTTTCTATAGTTATTGTAGCAAAATAACCTTTTATACCACTAATTTGATTGCCAGCAATAATTTCCCCAGCTCTAATAGCTGAGTTAGATATTAAGTTTGTTACGTATCTATTTTCTTTTCTATCAAAACCAGCTCTCAAAGGTTGTCCAGTTATAGTATCGGTATATAAACCTTCATCATAACTTTTTATAACAACATTTACTACATCTTGATTTTGAACAGATGTTGAAGTGCCATTAGGGTTTGGATCAAAACCTGTAAAACCAGATTTAAAAGATGTTACTTCCCATCCATTACTACCTTCGTAATGTATAGTTTGAAAGTTCTTCATTACTGAAGATCTTGGATTAATTACAAAAGTTACATTTGAAGGGTGTCTAGTGTTATAAAACTTTCCTCTAGTATTATTGTTAGAATCATTATAGTAATGTTTATACATTTTTATTTCTTCGGAGCCAATTCCATCACGGATATTACTAATACTATAAAAATTATTTAACACACTAAACATTTGGTTAGGTTTGAAATTATAAAAACTAACCCAACCATTTATTTTCTCATCAAAAGCAACTGTATTATAACTAGCTTCAAGATTGTTATTTGTATCAGCTTGTGTTGATGTTTTTTGAAGAGAAAGTACGTAATTTTTATTGTGTATGTCCCATCCTCCTACTATTCTTCCTTTTGATTGAAATTGAAATTGTACTGTACCGGCTGGATCAGGGTTAAACTCTTGAGAATACCAAATAGTATACCCATAAGTACCATAGTTTGGTTCAACTCTAGTTATATAACCACCTGGATTGAACTGACCTACTATAGTCATACCAGGGGTCAAATAGGCATCATCTCCGTCTGAGTCATATATACCATTACTAAAAGATGCCCATGCCTGGTAATCCTGGCCACCATCTGTTAAAACACCATTAAGAGTTGTAGTAGTTTCTTCACCTGTTATAAGAGCTAGATTGTCTCTAAAGTAATCTTGCATCCCGTACATGCTTATTTCTGTTAATCCATCATTTGATAGTCTCATCACAGCATTACGATTTCTATCAGTAAAATACTTCCTATAGTTATATATTGCAAATGATTCTGGATTTTTACTTATTCCGTACTCTCCTTTATAAGGTACAAACTGACCTATCACTGTTTTAGCTGCTTGAGTTTGTGTACCGCTTTCGGTTGTATATATAGTATCTTTATCTATTAAAGCTCTATGTATTTTGTTTTCTTGAAATACTATTAAGTTAGTATCTTCAGAATATAGCTTTTGTATAGAACCAAATATTGGATCTATAGATTTAGTTATAGATTCTGATATAGAAAAAACATTAGTTTCATTTACTCCAGTTCTAGAATTATAAACTCCAGAATATATTAAAGTATTAATTCTACGTTGCTGCTGAGGGAACGGTTCGTCTAAATAAGCTCTAACACCAAAGTCTGTTGACACGTTATTGTAACCGCCTCTAATTCTGCTTTCCTCTACATAAAAATTCCATGGACCGCCAAAATTCTGTGAAGGTTCTTGGAGGTTGTTTGCATAAGTGTTTCCTACTGTTCTTACACAAGAACCAGGAAACGAAACACCTGGATAAGTAGGTATTACCGAGGTCGATTCTGATTGTAACGACTTTATTATGTATGAATTAAAATATTCTATTTCTATAACTGTTGCCATATTAATTATCTTATTGGTGCTATTGTTGACTGTGGTGGAGTGGGTGGTATTGGATCTGCAGCCGTGCCAGTTTCTATAGCTGTATTCAAATCACTTATTAACCCACATGTAGCTGTTTCCCAAAAAATTTCACCAGCCAGTCTTGATGGTTCAGGATCAACTTCTAATATTGAAATAGCTCCATATAGATCTTGTAACTCAGGAAAATCCGGATTGCTAAGGTTGTTTGGTTCATTATTTCTACTTGTTAAACTTATGTATCCTATATCTTCACCATACGTGCTTAACCTAGCTACTGTAGGATTACTTTTAGCATCATAAATGCCTGGTGCAGTTGTAATGGTTGAGGGTGTACCTACGTTTCCAGGTTCATTATTAGTATTAATTCCTAAGTCAGTTACTTTACCAATAGTATCAACTGTTAAATATTCATTTGGAGTACGACTTTGAAAATACATTGGGAATTGATAATAAAAATTTATGTCGGTGGCGGTGGTGGAGGCGTTTCCTTGAATAGCAAAATTAGAAGTTAATACTCTAGGGTATAAAAGAACATCACTAGTCCTAAATTGAGTTTGTTCAGGTTGGACTTCTTGTAAATCTGATGGTATTTTATTTATATTATCACTTATTAATGTTGTGTAAGCTTGAGATATGCTTCCGTTTGCTCCTGCGCCATCTCCTGTTGTTCCAGGAACGTTATTAACTATTAATGGCAAATAAGCATTATAATATTCTTGTTTTACTTGTTTTACAACTATTTTATAACTATACCAACCTAATAAGTTTGCTTGGCCATATACATAAACAGGTACTCCTAAAAAATAATTCATTGCACTAATATCATCAACTTCAAAGGATGTTATATTGCTGGTAGAGCTGTAACTGATATCTATTATACTAGAATTAATTAACGGGGAGGCGGGATTGTTTGTGGAATTGGTTACTATAATGTCTCCTATACTAATTCTTGGATCTACTTTACCATTAAATTCTATGCCAGGATCAGAAAATCCATTTGAATTAGGAATTAATTCATACACACCAGAATTATATAAACCAGGATAACCATCTGCATAAGTTACTGTTTCAGGTATTTTATCTCTAAATAGCATTTTCAATGAATCACCAAACCAGGATATTGGATTAGCTGTATCTCCGTTTATTATACCATCTCCAGTATTACCTGGATCACCAGTTGATCCTGAACTAACCCATGTGTCAACCCAAGAAGCAGAATCATTTTTAAAAGGGCTAAAAACAGTAGATCCGTTAAAAACTTCAGTGCCTCCAGTTTGTTCAAATTGAAAGTCCGTTACAGAAGAAAGAATAACATCAGACTGTCTCCCGTATCTATCAGCTAAAACTACACCTACTTGATAGGTTCTGTTTTGTTTTAAAGTGTGATTTGGGTATGATATTGTTGAGTAAGTTGTGTTAGTATTCGTTGGTCTATATTTTTCACTTACTAAAACGTTGTAATTCAAGTTTTCAGGCGGAGTATGTTTATCTAAAAAATTACCATACATAACTCTATTGCCTGTTATGGATTGTGTTTTTGCTCTAACTGGAACTTTGTCAAATACTCTTGTAACTTCACTAGGTGGAAGTGTTTTGTAAGGGTTTCTTGACTGATATTTATATTTTAATACTTTTGTAGAGTTAGTTACAATTTGATCACTAGTTGTTTCTATTGTTTCTAAAACTTGTATACGAGTGTCATCTGATGCTTTGTATAGTATATCTATTTCTTGAACATTTAGAAACCGCTCAAGCCCATCCACATTGTAAGGCATATCTATTTTTATAGTTACATCTTGAACTTTATTTTCAAAAAATGCTACTATAGTGCTTTTTTGTATGTTCTTAATATCATCTAAAGTAGTGGTTGGAGTTCCACTAGTTGTAATTACTGGAGGCACTGCAATAGTATTAACATAACCATCTTGTTTAGGTATAAAAGCAGGTTGTGTAAATGGTGATATTAAAGAATATTCACCATCATCAAATTTAAATCTATATGCAAATCTCACAAACTTATCTCTTAAAAATTCTTTATCTCCAGGCCAGGAATCAACATACATAGGGTTTGGTTGTTTAAAACCTATAATATCTCCACTCGTCACACCTTCTAACTGAGCACTAACTCCTATTACCGATTCATTATTATTGAAAGTATCTTGATTAGTTACAACATAAACTTCTGCTTGATTAGTTACATTTGTAATTAAAGAACCTCCGCCTAGCGGGTTATAAGGAGATCTAAATCTTTTCAGAGTAACCAGCCACCCATTTGGTGCGCCAGTATCAACTTGGCTTACAAAAGCGGCAGAATTGTTTTCAGGCAAAAATCTATCTGTAACTCTTTTACTAGAGGGTCTTAAAAACTCTATTGTTTTACCACCAATACCACCTGTTGGGTCAACGACAGTTCCCTTTGCATATAAATTAGTAACAAACGAAGAATCACCTGCTGAATCAGGTGAGTAATCTATTTCTGCGATTTGTATAGGATATTCTATAAAATTAGAACCATTAAGGTTAGATGATACGGGTGGTATTTTTTGATAAGGAATATTTAAAATATCACCAGCTCTTAATTTTGCAACATCCGCAGTAGGTGCTTCAACAATATTAAACCCGGAGGCGGCTGGTGCTTGAGATCCTAGAGTTATAGTAACTGATTCATATAAAGATGGTACTTTATAAGGATAGTATTTAGCTACAGATATTTGATCTTCATTTATATAATAACTTGGTGTAGTTCCACTTATTATAGAACGAGCTAATTTTACATTTATTTTTCTAGGTTGATTTCTGTCGTCTGTCCAGAACAATAAGTCTTCTATTAAATTAACTCCGTATATGTGGTGTGTTTTTGAAAAATTTAAAAAACGTCCTGCAACTAATACTTCAGTAGTGCCATTTAAAGTTCCACTAAGATATGTTTTTAAAATAAAACAATCCGAAGCTTCTGTTGCAAAAGTACTTAATTGGTCACTAGAAGGATCTGTCCAATTAGTTAAAAAACTATAAACACATTGGTTAGTATCGTCTTCATAAAAGCCTATAATATCGCAACCATATCCTTGAAAAGTAGATATAGATTGATTTCCTAAAACATTTTCTAAAGCTCCAACGTCTTCACCCTCAGATCTACTTATGTTTACATTTTTAGCGTTTCTATATTCACCATTAGATAATAACCTGTCGTCAAGATCTTTATTCATCTTAGACTTTACAAAAGTGTTTGTTACGTTACCCATTTATTTAATGTTTAAGCCATTTAGATTTACCTCTCATCACTTGTACTATTTCTCCAAGCTTTATATTTGATAATCTTATTTTTGCGTTTCTTAATTTAGCTGATCGTTCTCTTTGATATCTTTGAACAATGTATTCTGGAACGTTTGGCTTAGTAGATAGTATAGAATGATTGATATGAGCATATAGTGCGTCCTCTGCCATCTTAGGTACTCTAGAATCAGTGTCGTGTGCTAAACCATCTGATATATATTCTAAAGCTATAACTTTACCTACTAAATCACTAGAAAAAGTAAATTTACCTTCTCTTTCGTTTATTTGAAACCAACCATTTTGTTGTGATAACTGAGGCTCTAGTCCATATCTTTGTCCATAAACTATTTTCCACCAGTCCTCAGTAAACACACTGGTATTGTCCCTATCTAACACACCGCTTAAATTGTCTTGATTTTCTCTATTCCATTTTTCCTCAATTAATGATTGTTCAGCTTGTAAATTATCTGAAAATGCATTTTGAATTGGTACACCAAAAGCGTCTTGTATAGGTAAATCGTAAGGGGAAGTGGTTAAATTATTAACCGGATATATTATATGCAAAACCCCGGCATTGTCTGTCCAGGAGCATCTAACATAATTAACATAATCTTGTGGTATAGGAACACCCAAGCTAGATGGTATTGTTAATTCTTGTGACTTAATACTTTTTAAAGTATCATAACTAAATTCTTGTAATCCTCTTTTTGCATGAAAAATAACATCAGTTCTTTTAATTTTATTTATCAATTTATCTTCACCAGTATAAGCTACTATGAAATTGTTTATAATTTCGTTTAAACTTATATACTCATAACTACCATAATTTTCTAATATAGTTGGCTGTTTTAACTGTATAATCACAGCTCCTAAATCCGCTGGTGTATAAGTACCTCTTAATGTTATAACATTTGGTGATGATATGTATGATAAATCTTCAGCTTTTGCATTACTACCTTGTAAATACACAGTGTAATTAGAAGCAGAATCAGTCATTACACCTAGACTATTAAAGGCGCTAACTACAATACTGTTAAACGTGCATTTGAAAGTTGGGTCAGTAATAGCGGCAGTTCCTTCAAAGAAAAACGTTTGTTGACCAGAGTAATACTGCGCATTGTTTTCAGTTAATAGTCCCATATTTAATTATTTTTTTGTGCTAGTTCTCTTGAAGCTTCTTGGATTATTTGCGGATCTCTTATAACAACTCCAGCATATTTAAGTATACCTAGTATAGCTTCTGTTTGTTGATTGCTGCTTATTTCAAAATTAACAGAACCAGTACTTGGTATAACAGGTGTT
>TARA_R110002096_G_scaffold114770_4_pt1 | contig 18143 bp, 17 predicted proteins | sample TARA_R110002096 | Tara Oceans TARA_R110002096 (sample SAMEA4397295) | marine metagenome | biome: Polar Biome; feature: [DCM] deep chlorophyll maximum layer (ENVO:01000326); material: water (ENVO:00002006), including particulate matter (ENVO:01000060) such as... | depth 35 m
CTCCCTGCGCCAGGAATCGCTTCGGGTTGTTCTCCTCGACACTCGTGGAAACTTGATACGGGTTGCTGAAATCACGAAAGGGACGAAAAATGAAAGTCTGGCGCATCCCGGTGAGATTCTCCGCGTGGTGCTCATTGAGTCCGCTCACTCTTTCATTTTGGTTCACAATCATCCTTCAGGTGATCCTTCGCCGAGCGAGGCCGATCGAAGTATGACCCGGCGATTGATAAGAGCCTGTCAGGAGATGGGGGTGACGCTTGCGGATCATATCATCATAGGAGCTCCCAATGATCACTCTGAGCCCTACTTTAGTTTCCGAGAATATAGTCTGATTTAGTTCGATGAGCATCCACCCCACCGCAGTTATTCACCCCCATGCCAAGCTTGCTGAGGATGTGACCATTGGTCCTTACTCCATTGTTGAGGAAGGTGCGGAGATTGGGGAAGGCTGTGTCATTGCCGGGCACGTCCAGATTTTGGGGCGCGTAAAACTGGGGGCGAATTGCGAAGTCAACGGCGGTACGATTTTAGGAGGCTTTCCTCAGGATTTGAAGTTTGACCCGCAGACCGTCAGCGGTGTCGAGATTGGTCCTGAAAATCGATTCCGCGAACATGTTACCATCCATCGGGGAGCTACTGAGAATGGGTGGACGCGGGTCGGGAAGGGGAACTATCTAATGGTTGGCAGCCATTTGGGGCATGATGTTCAGATTGGCGATGACAATGTGTTGGCCAATAACGTTCTATTGGGCGGGCATGTGAAGATGGGAAATCGTAACTTTTTGGGCGGAGGATCAGCCTACCATCAATTCATTCATATTGGAGACTACTGCATGGTGAAAGGGAACAGCTCGGTGAGCCAGGATGTTCCTTCCTATGTCATGTGTGCGTTGGTCAACGAAGTCCACGGGTTGAATGTGGTCGGCCTGCGGCGAGCTGGTTTTGATGCCGCTGCGCGTAAAAATTTAAAGGAGGCTTACGAACTCATTTACCGTGGAGGCCTCAACCTTTCTCAAGCCTTGGTTGAGGCTGGGAACAGGGAATGGTCCGAACTGGCTTCTGCCTTTATCAATTGTTTCGTGGAAACATCAGGCAAGGGAGTGTGCCATCCTCCCAAACGTTCTTCCAAGGCATAAAAAAGCCGGGCGAGAAAATCCCGCCCGGCCCTCTTAATAGCAGGAATGAAATGCTTCTTCTAATACTGAAGCCAGCGTGCTCGGCGTTGCATTTTTTCCAGGCGGTTCTGGATTGCGAGCAGTTGTTCGTCGTAGCTCGAAATCGCATTGGCAAGTTCGGGGCTGGCTTCAGCCCAGGCTGCGATCTTGTGGCGGGTTGAGCGGACCGAGCGAAGAAGGACGTTGATGCGCTGCTTGTGAATTTCTTCTGCATTCAAATCATCCAAGACCGTCTCGAGAATTCCTGCCTCCTGATTGACTGAGACCAGAACCCCCTGAAGCTCGTCCAAGCGATTGATCAAAGTGCCATCCTCTTTAAGTTGAGGTGGACCAGGGTCGTGAGGGGTGACCCGATTTGTTGAGATCGGCTCATCAGGCAAGCCGCCATTCTTCGTATCGATCACGTTTGGCGTGATCATAATCATGAGGGACTTCCGCTGGCGTCCGCCTCCTTTGGTTTTGAATGCGTAACCAAGAACCGGAATCTTGCGAAGCGCGGGAATCCCCGACTCCTGCTGGCTCCAATTGGCTTCATCCAGTCCGCCGATGGCAACGGTGTAACCGGGATCGACTTCAACGGGAGCGTTGTAGACTCGTGAACTGGCGATTGGGAAAGGGTTTCCATTGATGATTTCCTCTCCGATGATGCTTGAAATCGTCAGAGCGATGTTGAGCTGAATCTTCCCGTTTCCGAGCCTCTTGGGAAGAATATTCAGAACCGTTCCAATGGGAAGATAGGTAATCGACTGAGTGCTCGTTGCGCCGGCGCCCAAAGACGTGCTCGAGGTCGCCGCCAGCACAGGCTGATTGACCACACTCCGGAGCATAACCTCGCGGTTGTTCGTCGTGATCATTCGTGGATAAGAAACGGTCGTCGTTTCTGAATTGGTGGCGAACGCTCTGATCTTGGCTTGGACGAACTCCAAGTCGAGCAATGCAGTCGTAGGGAGTTCGAAGTCTCCGAGTCGCTGAGGGTTGATGAAGTTGGTAATGGACGTTGCGTTGTTAAAGCTGCCATCGCTGCTCACCAAATCAGGAATGTCATCGGTGGGGTCCCCCATCAACGTTACATCGTATCCATCGGCAAGCGTGCCGGACCAGTCGACCCCGAATTCAACGGATGGATCGCGACTCGTTTCAACAAACTTCACTTCGAGGGCGATCTGATCTTGTGGTTTGTCGGAGGCTGCCAGGTAACCCTCAATCCATTGGTGCTGCTGTCTGGTGGCTACGACATAGAGAGTATTGGAGTCGGAGCTCCAAATGACCTTTGCGCCGGAATCGGTTCCCGGTTCCGATCGGCTTAAGCTGCTGATCGTGGAAGGCATGATGATGGTGCTTGCTCTTCCTTTGCCTGCGGCAAGCGCGTCAACCGAAGTTGCTCCCGCCATAATGCCGAACGCTCCAGTTGGAATATCCAGAAGTTCACGAATGTCTTCAAGAAGCTGACTAGGCTCCGTCTCAAAGGATTGAGTGGTTCCCTGTAGGTCGATTCCGGACGTTGTGTTTCCACCCGTTGTTGTACCTCCGACCTGGCCCAAATTTCCACCAACGCCGCCTGTTGTGATGGCTTCGCGGGAGTTATACTGAATTTGGTAAACCCTTCCAATCAGCTGGGTATCTGTCTCGGGGCGGAGATACCAGATGCCATTTTCGTAAATCAATGCAATTCCGTTCGATTTAGCCAGTGTTTCCAAGGCGAGAAACGGGCTGGCGTGAATGGTAAACGTTACGATTCGATCCCCCGCTTCCGTTCCATTGGGAAGTGAGAAGAATGAAATGTTGGCTTCGTCGGCCAAAAGTTGAAGCACATCCGACAGCCTGGCCTCGGTGAATTTGTATTCGGCTCCCGGAGCATTCCGAAGTGGTCCCGCGGCCGATTCGTAGGACGGCGAGTTGGGAAGTGTGGAATAATCGGTTACTACCTGAGCCGTGCCTTTGAGGGGCGATAGGCAAAGGACTGCAGCTAGCAAATAAAGCGGATGTTTCATTCTTGCTTTGATTAAGACAAATTGAACTTTAATTCAAACTTATCTTAAATCTAGCTAAATGAATTGTCAAAAATAAGTTTTTCTATAAGTATTATAATTCCGCTTTGACCTGGTGCCCCATTGCCGGGACTATTTCTTGGAAAGTCATTCCTACTTTCCAATCACGTAGATGGTTCGTGAAACTTTATCTTCATAAAAAATTTACTTTATAGTAATTTATGTTAATAATGGAAAATGCAGTCAATTCCCGGTTCCTGATTGATCTGCTCTCATTTTCCTAAGCATCAGTTTCAATCTCATGGACGAAATCAACGAAAGAACTCCACTCGGGCATCGACTCCTGCACCTGTCGCAAGATTCTGCGGTCAGTGACTTTTACATTACGCCATGGGAGCAGCTGAGCTTTAAATACAACGGGAAGCTGCATTTCGATTCCTTCGTCTATCAGCCGCAGATCGAATTTAAGTTTGGACCAGGGTGTGAGGACTATGCGCTTTCGCTGGGCGGGAGAAGGTTTCGAGTTAGCCGGATGGTTACGAAAGGGCGTCCCCGTTGGGTGATGCGGCTATTGCCAGAGTCGATTCCTGAACTCAGAAATATTTTGGTCCCACCGGCTGCGATTAAGTCCTTTTTGGAAGCCAAGAACGGTTTGTTTCTGGTTTGTGGTGCGACGGGAAGCGGAAAATCTACCACCATTGCATCTCTCGTCTTGGCACGAGCGCAAAGGCGCCAGGAGCATGTCATCACCTTTGAGGACCCGATCGAGTATCTTTACCCAGACAACCTGCCTTCGTTGATTTCACAGCGAGAAATCGGAACGGATGAATTGGACTTTGGTGCATCACTTCGGGCCGCCTTGCGTCAAGCTCCTGACGTCATCGTCGTCGGAGAGATTCGAGATGGTGAAACGGCGGAAATCGCGCTCCAGGCTGCAGAGACCGGTCACGTAGTGGTTGCGACTCTTCACACATCGTCTGCCGCGCAAACCGTCCAACGCTTTCTGAAGTTGGTTCCCACAGAGCGGGTGGAGAACGCCATTCTATCATTCGCCGATTCCATGAGAGCGATTCTCTGTCAGCGTCTTCTTTTGGATGAGACAAGAGGAAAGCGCTTCCCGGTGCACGAACTTCTCCTCCAGTATGACTCGGTTTGTGCGATGATCCGGCGAGGAGAATTTAAGAAGCTCGATCAAGAACTCGAAGTGGGGCAGAGCAAGGGGATGTACAACTTTGATCGCAGCATTGAACAGCGTCAGTTCGAGGGCTGGCGGCCATCTGGTATGGTTTATAGCTCAGGTTACTCTGATCACGAGGTCCTTGAATATCTTGAGCGTGAAGAACTCCTCCCAAGTTAAAGCGTATGAAACTCGATGATATAAAAGACGTCCTTTCCTTTCAGGCTTTTCGTCCTGACCCCGATGATAGTAGCGCGGCAATTCCCAAGCGCCTTGCTGGAAAGAAATTTGTCATCCTCAATATCAGCAAAGGTTACGTCACCTGGCGCCCTGTTGATAAAAAGGGTGTTCTTGGTCAGTTGGTCAAGGTGGACGGGGAGTTTATGAATATCGCTGCTGAGATGGCTGATGAATGGCGGAATCATACTGACAGCGGTTGGGTGGTTTTGTCCCTCAACAATCGTTTCATCATTACCTTGGAATCCAATCTTTCTCGAAAACCAGGCGCAGAGCGCATGATTCGAGCCAATCCTCGTTCTGTTATTGGAACCAAGTATGATCGAGGCAAGCGTTATGCGTTGCATCATAACCCTGAGACAAGCGCCAGTCTTCTTCTCGCTTGCGAAGAATCCATGATTAAAACCGTTGAGGATGCGCTTCTCGACAACGGTCTCAAACCTGCACGGATTTGCTGTGGCCTATTCGCGATGGTGGAAGATTATCTGCGAAGAGAACACGCAGCCCGAAAAGGAGGCTCTGGCAAGGATATGGCCCTTATCGCCTGCTGTGATGGTTCGGTCTGCGTCTTGGTGCAGAAGAAAGGGCAGTGGAGCGAATTGAGATCGCGAAGTGGTCTATTTAGTGGCGGAGATATTGAGCCGATCATGACAATCGCAACGCCACTGCTCAGTGGTATGGAAGCAGGTTCGTCGATTGTCCTGCTTCATGATCAACCACAATCTCAGGTTGCAACCAATCTTATGGGTCATCTTCAGCCCTATGGCGCTGTGGACGTGACGCAGAACGATCATCTTTGGATGGTTCTGGCTCAAAATTAATCACTAACAAACTCGAGTTATGGAATCAGGTATTTGTCATGATTTAAAGTCGGAACGCAGGGAGATCTCCAAGGGGTTGTCTCCAGCGTTGCGATTCGTCCCCATTCTTTTTTACCTAGCGCTCGTGCTCTGCTCGACATCGCTGGTCTGGTTTGAGATGGGGTATTCAAAATCCAAAACTGCTCGTGAAAAGTGGTCTAGCCAGTCTCGCCAGTTTCAGGCCAAGAACGTTCAAGTAGGAACTGATCGGCAAAAAATTGAGGCGCTGAACACTCAAGCCAGAACCGTTGCCAAGTGGCTGGAGGGAGCTCATTCGCTGCAACCCCTGTGCGTTGCGATTTCCCGGAGCGTTGGAGACGAAGCGACCGTGGCGGAGGTTGCGATTTCACGAAACGGAGAACTCCCCAGGCAGCTCAAGCTGAACTTGAAAATCGACGGGGTCAATAGCTCGGTCTTGGAGCAGGTGCTGAACAGTTGGATGGCTCTTGACTTCAGAGCCTACTCGGCTCAGCAGCAGAAGGAGCAGGATTCCGTAGATTATAAAGCCACGCTGGTCTTTCAGAACAGCCAAGTCAAGACTGGTAGCTAAGAACTGAAAAAAATTAGATAAGATGAAGGATAAACAAACCGCGTGTCTCATTCTACTGCTCATTATTGGCTGTTTGGTATACGGAACTCAGAAGTCGTATAAAAAAATGACGGCCATGAGGACGGATGCAGCAGAGGAAAAGCAGAGTGCCATGCAGGCGCAACAAGCCTACATGACCGCTCAACGGGCCCTGGATACATTGGAACTCCAAACCAAGGGACTTCGAAAATTCCATTCAGAATGGGAGCCATATCTTCGCGCCACCCGCAGTCCCCAAGCATCAGAGCAGCGGGTAATTGATCTTGTGAAACGCGCTGAAGTATTCGCCGTTTCACAAAGATTTGAACTGATCAACCAACTGAATTCTCCGGTCTTTGACTACATCTTGAGGGCTCATGTCACGATTGAGGATGAGTATTCAAAAGCATTCAATTGGATGGCTTCTCTGGAAGAGGAGCTGCCGACTAGCAGAGTTACAACCTGCCGGATTCTCCGGGGCGAATCTGGAGACGATCTCAGGATGGAACTTATTATCGATCTTCCGATTCTGAAGAGTTGAATCATCAAGCACATTTGTCATGAAAGCATTAAAAATTCATCTGCTCCTGTTATCATGTTTCGTTCTGCCTGTTCTGGGGGATGATACTCCTGTTGGCGGATCCGATGGAGTTCAGGAAATTGGAATTCTTCCGAGTTCCAAACGCGGAACCAGGGTTGACGTTGCCGAGCGGAATCCCTATGCGGCGCGCACTGTAGAGAAGCTTGGCCCTGAGGACGCGACCAGTGAGGCGTCGCAGATTATCCAGATTTTGGAAGGGCTGCGAGTCAGAGGGTTGAGTCGTGATCGGAACGGCAATGTCCGGACCGTTCTCTATGGGGATCTTCGACTCACCGAGGGTGCAATGGTTCCTCAACTTCTTCCTGATCAGAATGACGAATTGATTGTCTCAAGTCTCACCAACGAGGAAGTGGAACTTGCATGGTTGAGCGAGGGAGGAAATCGGGAGGCGGATGGACGGAAGATTCTCATCGCAATCGAACTCGAGCCCAAGGTCCAAATCGTGCTTCCCGGTCAGGTTGATGTGAATGGAGAGCCTAAGAAGGCCTGGATTGGCCTAAAGGCGGAAGGCGAAGAGGATGAGGCGAAGGCAAAGCTTGCTGCCAAGAAGTAGAGAGGTCATATCCACTTTTGCGCGAAGAATTGGATCCCGGTTGTGTATCGGGAGCTCTTAGATTGAGGAGAGAAAAACGAGACTCAGAATGTCATGCTAAAAAAAGTCACACTAACCAACGTTCACACCAAACGTTCAATCCCATTGATTGTGGATACCTTCAGTGACGAAAGGGCAATCGTCGGGTCGGGGCAGACGTCGAACGAAACTGCTGAGATTACTGATGTCAGCGGCGTTGATGAGATGATCCAACGCCTCACACTGCCAAAACCATCTCTGGCAGATCGTGTGGCGCTCTTCAATGGTCTCGCAAATTGTTTTGAGCGCAGTATTCCCACCATTAAATCGTTTCAACTGCAGACGAACAGAGTCAAATCGCCCAGGTACCGCGGAGCAATCGCGGACATTTGTGCCGATTTGCAGTCCGGGGATACGATCAGTGATGCCATGTCAAAGCATACTGATCTGTTTAGCTCTGATGTCATTGCCCTACTTCGAGCAGGGGAAGAAGCAGGTCAATTACCGACTGTATTTCGTCGGGTTGGGTTTTCTCAGAGAAAGACCCTCGCGATTCTAAGGAAACTGAGGTCAGGAATGATCTATCCGGCGATTGTCGTCACTCTCGGTATTGGGGTCATCATCGCGATGAGTTTTACCCTGATCCCTGCGATGGCAAAGCTCTACACCTCTCTGGGGTCGGATCTTCCTTTTGCTACCAAGCTGTTGATGAAATTCTCGGATACATTGGTTATGTACCCCTGGGCGGCGGCCATCCCATTTATCGGCTTGTTCATCTTTTTCAAAAAATGGGGAAAAATAGCCAAGCATCCTTCGGTTCAGAAACTCTTCATCAAAATTCCGGTCGTTGGAAATGTGGTCCGGAAATCGGCCGCAACTACAAGTTTTCGGTGTTTGGCGATGCTTGTTGAGGCCAACGTTAGACTCAATTCCGCTTTGGAGATTACTTCAGAAAGTGCGTCCCACTTGTATTATCGCGAGTTTTTCTCGCGAATTCGTAATCATATTAGCGTTGGGAGAACTCTTCCAGAGAGCTTTCTCCTGGAGTCCCATTGGTTGGGAGAGGATAGTCGAACCATTTGTGGGGTGATGGAAATTGCGGGCGAGACCGGAACTGGTGCCGAGCCTCTCAATGAGATCGCTGATGATTACGAAGAGGAGTTGGACGTTATCGCCAGCCAGATCGATAAAATCATCGAACCGGCCACGATCGTGGTTCTCGGAAGCATGGTCGCATTTCTGGTCTATGCCATCTACTCGCCAATCTTCAGCTTGGGCGATGCGCTTCTTTTCAAGAAATAAAAAAAATAATTATAAAAATTATTGTAATTATAGCTCAATGGGCGATATTTAAGCTCTCTCAAACAAATAAACCATAACTACTATGACACAAACAAACCTTAAGGCACGGAACGGTGCCTTCTCACTCGTCGAAATGCTCGTTGTTATTGCCGTGATCGGTATTCTTGCAGCTGTTGCTGTTCCGAATATCGGACGGATTAACGACGCTGCTAACGAATCCAAAGATCGTCGTAACGCACAACAGCTCTCTTCTGTTTGCAACGCAGCTCAAGCAGCTGGACACGACTTTGTTTCGGGATCAGACGTAAGTGCAACGGTTGCTGCTATCGTAACCGGAAGCACCATCACTGACACCAGCAGCCCATTCTTCAACACCTTCTTTGGTGTTCCAAACCTGAGCTCTGCTGAGCAAGACAAGTCAGAAAGTTACTTGTCGATCGCTAATGGAATGCTGATCTACCAGGAAGATGCCTGAGCCTAGCGCGGTCCATTGTTAAGACCGCACTAAGTATCTATTTGGGGGGTCGGCGCTGGCCGGCCCCCTCTTTCTAAACCAAAAATTTTGTGATCAATGACTGCAATAATGAAACACGGTAGCAAGACAAAAGGATTTACCTTCATCGAATTGGTTATCGTGATTGCAGTTGTTGGTATCATGTCGGCTCTGGCCATAGGCGCTTTTTCAAATGGAGCTGAAGATGCTCGCGAAATCGTAGCGCGACAGCAACAGGCCGCAATTCAGACTGCTGTGAATGGATGGGTTGTGGGGCAGATTTCCAGTTCGCAATCCATATCGCAGATCCGGACGACCTACAATACGAGCTCGACGAGCGAAACGAGACTCAATCTGGTCCGGGATTACTTGGATGACGAAAGTTATACTCATTTTTATGAACAAGGTCAGATTGCCCCTTCAGATGAGGTTACTTCAGAGGCTACCCGGAGGTTGGGGTGGCATATAAGCTTGGGAAGTTGGACCGATGGGTCATATCCCAAAGTTGATTTAGTGAAGTCCCTTCCTTGATTTTTACCCTCAATTTACAATGAAAGTTCAACCATCCAATACGAAAGACTCCAGAGCATTTTCACTTGTGGAGGTGCTTACCGCAACAGTTTTGCTTGGCATCCTGGCTTTCATTGCGATTCCAAACATCGTTCAAATGCAGGAAGATAGTGAGGTCAACCTTGCGATCGCAAGGGCTGAAGCAATTAATATGTCTCTTGCTTCCTTTATTCAGTCACAGGGGCGATCGGCAGCGGTGACCGCATGGGATGCCACTACCACTGCGGCGCAACGATATACCTTGATAAAGCCCTATCTTGCTTTTGCGCCAGATGCATTCACTGACTACATGCCTGGTGGATACACAATCACATTGCCAACTTCGATTGCCACTTTAAGCAAAGTCGCCCTCTCTGATCCGTCCAGCACCGCAATCACCTATTAACTATGATTTCCAAAGTTCTGACTAGCGAGAAGGGGAAGATGGCAGGGATTTCGCTGCTGGAAATGATTGTTACTGTTACCGTAATGGGGATTCTTGCGGCGAGTGCTGTTGGTGTATATGAGCGGATTTTTGAAACTTCGAAGAAGACGGTCGGAGGGAACCACGTGGAGACATTGAACAACGCGGTAAAAAAGTATGTTCAATTAAGAAGTACTGACATCCTTTCGGTTCCCGCAAATTCAAGTTCTTCACTTGAGGAGTTTGATATTTTAAGAGCCATGCAATGGAACCACCCGGATTCATCCCAAGCAGATCCGGGGGCTCCATATATGCGGCCGGACTATGATCCACCTCTCTCCAGCGATACTAATGACTATCGAGCAATTTGGAACGGAACTTTCTTTGAGTTACGAGAGCCTGGAGAATCTGGGGCGGGCTTAAAGATTGTCTTTGATGCATCTGATTTGGGTAGGTCTGTAGTTTTTCCCAACAATTTTGAACCTTTGAGTTCTTACTAGGATATGGATTTTCCAAAGCAGCCCAGCCTACCTCCAGTTCGAAATCCAGGGGCGAATAGTGATTCATCCGGTGTGGCTTTAGCCGCGGAAGACATTTTTGAAGGATCGTTGGTGTCGATTGAAGGGGTTGCCGTTCAATTCGGCCTGGTGCCGATTGATTTGCTGAGGGAGGCCTGTACCGCCGATGCTGAACGCTTGGTGCGGCTGCTTGGGAGATCTCCTCGCACAGAGTCTCCTTGGCTTCCTGTGTCAACGCTGGGTCCTCTCTTGGTGATTGCGCATCACAACCCAAAGTGTGAGGATATTTGGGGGGTTCCTGACTTTCTGGTTGTAAAGGTTGTTGTTTCCCTACAGCAATACGAAAATCTGAAGGCGGATATGGTGATGCGTATCACTGGGATGCCTATCGACGAATCCAATGAGTTTGAGCATGTTCAGCGCCCGGAGAATGAGAGTGGAGATCTAAGGGGGGCTTTTGATTGGTTTATCGAGCACTATCCACTTGAAAAACAGCAAGCCGAGCAACTTCGAACCAGCTACCGGGAGTTGGTGGAGAAGAATCCGGATCCGAGTGTCTCGGAGTTCAACGGGTTACAGAAGCATCTTGGAGTGGCCTTGTACTCGATCGGGAGTAGTACGCCGGTTTTAGTTTTCAATCCTGATGAAGCGCCGCGTCAAGAGATGTTTCCGATGGCGCTGTTGGATAAGCATGGAGTTTATCCGTTGTACTGTGGGCGGCAACGTGTATATCTCCTGACTGAGAACCTTGATGTTTATCCATTTGAGGATGAGTGGCTGTCGAGCGGCTCAGATCCGATCGAAATGGTTCCCGTCTTGGCTGATGATAAGGTCATTAGGCATGCGATCGCTAAATATAGTGGAGCGAAGGATGGTTTTGAGATCGACATCAAGGAATCTGATTTCGAGGTTTCAGATGATGCCAACTTGGTTGAAATCATTCCAGAAGATATCCTTTTGGTTAATCCGAAGAATGTAAATCATACTCCAGACGAGATCGTAAAATGGGTGCTTTACCAAGCGTTGAATCTTCGTGCGAGTGACCTTCACCTTGAGAAATACTACAATACGGTAAGATTCAGAGCGAGGATTGATGGACAGTTGAAGGTGATTTTCGCCGCTTCCGAGGAACTGTTGCCGAGGTATGTGGCGATGATTAAGAACTATTCCAACCTGGGGCAGAGCCGTCAGGAAGCGCAGGATGGGCGGTTTGGGATGTCGATCGGGAAGCGGAGAATTGATGTTCGAGTTGCGGCGGTTCCTTGTCGCGGGGAATTCCAGAAGATCATCATGCGATTTTTGGACAAAGATGGGGGGATGATCGCGTTGGGGGATCTGAACTTGTCTCAGCGCCAGTCCACATTGTTTGATGGTGCGATGTGCAGAGATCAGGGGTTGGTATTGATTACGGGGCCAACGGGAAGTGGTAAGACCACAACGCTTTACGCGCTTCTTAATAGTATTAATGAGGACCATATCAATATTCATACCATTGAGGATCCTATCGAATATCGAATTGAGGGGCTAAACCAAACGCAGATTGACCACGTCAATAACATTTCATTTCTGACTGGCCTTAGAGCCTTGCTGCGATCCGACCCGGATGTGATTCTAATTGGAGAGTGTCGGGATGAAGAGACCGCTACAGCTGCGGTGACTTCCGCGCTGACCGGGCACTTGGTGCTGACGACGCTGCACGCAAATGATTCACTCAGGGCAATTTCTCGTCTGCTCTCAATGGGCGTTCCCAACTACTTGTTGGCGGATTCGCTGGTGCTTTCTCAAGCTCAGCGACTCGTGAGGAGGCTCTGCAACTATTGCAAGCGGCCGGTTGCCATGACGGAGGACATCCTGGAGCCGATGGTTCGATTTGGCATTGCGGACGGAAATGTATCGACCCCTGTGTATACAAAGGTTGGTTGTGATGAATGTCATCATACCGGCTACAAGGGGCGAGTCGCCTTGATGGAGATAGCGGAAATCAATGCCGAGGTGAAGGATATGATTTCCGAGGATGCCCCAATGCGGGAGATCCGCAAGAATGCCCGGCACAATGGATTGCTGAGTCTTTATCAAGAGGGCCTGATACAAGTGTTACAGGGCACTACCACTATTGAAGAAATCAAAGGTCTTGCCTATGGCTCAGCCTGATACTGAGCACAGAGTTAGACATTATTTTACGCAACAAAGAAATGAATTCGATACTTCCAGACGTTGTTCCTGATCCAGGTAGTAGCTGTAGCTACGTTCTCGTTGTTGATGATGACCAAGCCGTGCTCGCGATGACAAAAGCGATTCTGGATTCGGTTGGGTTCACGGCCATTGGAGCAACCAGCGGCGAATTAGGATTGCAGTACTACCAGCAGGGTGTGGCGAATCAAACCCCTTTTCTTCTGGTTCTTCTCGATCTGACGCTGCCGGGTGGAATGAGTGGTCTGGAGACTCTGGACGCGATTCGGGAATTTGATCCGAAGGCACGAGTGATTGCGACAAGCGGCTATTTTGATGATACGGCCGTTGTGGCACAGGGAGCAAAACAGCGGGGCTTTGTTGGTGTATTGCCGAAGCCGTACACCGCAGAGCGGCTGATGAAGCTGGTCCAGTGGGGTGTCGAGCGAAACGCCGCCTGATCCGAGCAAGGCAATCGAATTACGTAGCAGATTCCCGGGCAACGGCAGCCGAGTAATCCCGATTCATTTTGCTGATCACGTCCACACTGATCTCTTTCGGGCAAACGGCTTCGCATTCATATTGATTCGTGCAGTTGCCAAATCCTTCCTCGTCCATTTGCTCAACCATCGCGATGGTCCTTTTGTCCTTCTCTGGACGGCCTTGAGGCAAGGTATTCAGATGAGTGATTTTTGCTCCCACGAATAGCATCGCAGACGCATTCTTACACGCCGCGACACAGGCACCGCAGCCGATGCAGGCAGCTGATGCAAAAGCTTCATCCGCATCATCTTTCGGAACCGGAGTGCCATTGGCTTCCGGGGCTGCTCCCGTTCTTACGGAAATAAAGCCCCCGCTTTGTTGAATGCGGTCGAAAGCTCCTCGATCTACCACCAGATCCTTCACAACCGGGAACGCCCGTGCTCGAAATGGCTCAACATAGATGGTGTCACCATCTTTGAAGCTGCGCATGTGCAACTGGCAAGTTGTGGTGGCTCGCTCGGGACCATGGGAAACTCCGTTAATCACCAAGGAGCACGTTCCGCAGATTCCCTCTCGGCAATCGTGGTCAAAAGCAATTGGTTCGCCCCCCTTCGTGATGATCCGCTCGTTGACGATGTCGAGCATTTCGAGGAATGAGGCAGTTTCAGGAATTTCAGGAGCATCGTAGGACTCGAGCATTCCTTTCGAATTGGGCGAAGCCTGTCGCCAAACTTTGAGAGTGAGGTTCATCGCGATCGAATGATGGTTAACTTATTTGTAACTCCGCACGGCGAGTTCCACGTTTTCAAATTCCAGTTGTTCCTTGTGAAGATTGGGTCTGGTCCCAACTCCGGTGAATTCCCATGCCGCAGCATAGGCGAATTGGTCATCACGCCTCTGCGCTTCGCCTTCATGAGTCTGATATTCGGTGCGAAAATGACCGCCACAGGACTCTTCCCGCTCCAGAGCATCGAGACACATAAGTTCTCCAAACTCGAGGAAATCTGCGACCCTCCCCGCTTTTTCCAGTTCGGGGTTGAGAGTTGCGCTATCGCCCGGAATGCGAACGTTGCTCCAGAACTCATCTCTGATCGCCGGAATTTTCTGCAGGGCCTCTTGAAGACCTTCCTTGTTTCTGGCCATGCCACAATGTTCCCAAACAAGAAGGCCCAATTCGCGGTGGAAGCTATCCACACTGCGAGATCCTTTGATGTTGAGGAGTTGCTCAACCCGCGCGTTGACGCGCTGTTCGGCTTCTCGGAAGGCGTCGTTTTCGGTGGTTATCTTCCCTGGCGTTTCAGGAGCGAGATAGTTGGGAAGCGTTGTTGGAATCACAAAGTAACCGTCCGCGAGTCCCTGCATCAACGCTGATGCTCCAAGCCGGTTGGCTCCGTGATCGCTGAAATTCGCCTCACCGAGGACGTGCAACCCGGGAATCGTTGACATTAGATTGTAGTCTACCCAGAGGCCGCCCATGGTGTAGTGGACTGCCGGGTAGATCCGCATTGGCATATCATACGGACTTTCTCCGGTAATCCGTTGATACATATCGAACAAGTTGCCATACCTGGCGCCGATGGTCTCTTTGCCAAATTCTTCAATTGCTTCAGAAAAGTCGAGGTAAACGCCCTGGCTTTGGCCTCCGACGGCGGGGCCAACGCCTCTGCCTTCGTCACAAACCTCTTTTGCAGCTCGTGATGCAATGTCACGCGGAGCCAGGTTTCCGAAACTTGGATACTTTCGCTCCAAGTAGTAATCGCGGTCCGATTCGGGGATGCTGGCTGGCGATTTTCCGCAGTCAGCAGCATTCTTGGGCACCCAAACGCGACCGTCATTACGGAGCGATTCGCTCATCAACGTGAGCTTCGATTGGTAGTCGCCGGAACGCGGAATGCAGGTTGGGTGAATCTGGGTGAAACACGGGTTGGCAAAGAAAGCCCCCCGTTTGTGGGCTCTCCACGTTGCCGTAACGTTGCAGCCCATGGCATTGGTGGACAGGAAAAACACATTTCCATATCCACCCGTGCAGAGAAGGACTGCGTCTCCAGCGTGGCTTTCAATTTTACCGGTTTGCAAGTTCCGGGTGATGATTCCCTTTGCGTGGCCGTCTACCAGAACCAGATCCAGCATCTCGGTCCTTGGATACATTTTGACTCCGCCGGTCGCAATTTGCTTGTTCAGCGCGGCGTAGGCTCCCAAAAGCAGTTGCTGGCCGGTCTGGCCTGCCGCGTAGAAAGTCCGCGAAACCTGGGCTCCACCAAAGGAGCGGTTCGCTAACAAGCCACCATATTCCCGAGCGAAAGGCACTCCTTGCGCAACACACTGGTCAATGATGTTGGCGCTGACCTCAGCCAGTCGATGAACGTTTGCTTCGCGAGAGCGGAAATCTCCTCCCTTAATGGTATCGTAAAAGAGACGGTAGGAACTGTCCCCATCATTTTGATAATTCTTGGCAGCGTTGATTCCTCCTTGCGCTGCAATGGAGTGAGCACGGCGCGCACTGTCCTGGTAGCAAAAGCAGCTAACCTGATAACCCAGTTCACTGAGAGTTGCCGCAGCCGAAGCGCCAGCCAACCCCGAACCGACAACGAGAATTTTGTACTTACGCTTGTTCTTGGGATTGATCAGCTTGGAAGCAAACTTGTGCTTCGTCCACTTCTCGCCAAGTGGCCCATCTGGTATTTTTGCGTCGAGGACGGAACTCATTGGTAATAAAAATCAAAGATTGGCGGTTACTGCTTCAATGGGTTTCACAAACCCGGCAAGAACGCTGATTGGGATGGAAATGTTCCCGACAAAAATCACAAGGGCGTAGGCGATCCCAACCGCCTTAAAAATTCCCCTTGTCTGCCGGGTGCTTAGTCCAAGCGTCTGGAATACGCTGGAAAATCCGTGAGTGAGGTGAGCGCAGAGCAAGGCCATGGAAAGAATGTAGAAGCCGCTCACCAAGGGGTTGCTGAATCCTGCCACGACCATGTTGTAAACGTCGTGCTGACCATTGGGGAGGGGCGCAGCCTCGACTCCGGTCGTTTGGATCGTGAAATGAAGCAGGTGATAGATAACGAACGAAAGAACCACGAGTCCGCTTAAAATCATGGATCGCGATGCTTTGGAGGCTTGGACCGTCGCTCCCTGCGCATATCGCTCATCGCGAGCCCCCCGGTTTTCTTGGGTGAGTTTGATGGTAAACACCACGTGGACCACGAAAAACACTAACAAACCGATCCTGGCCCCCCAGAGTAAGCCGCCATGAAGCGCGTGCCTTAGTTCGTAGGCGTAGGAATTAATGGCTTCTGGACCAAGGTAAATCAGGAGGTTGCCAACCAGGTGACCTGCCAGGAACAGCAACAATCCCAAGCCCGTTAGGGCTACCAGGATTTTTCGACCGATCGATGAACCACAAAACGCGGCGATAACTCGAAAGAAACTCATAAGCGTGACTTCCTAAAGCATTACGCTCACGAATTGCAAGGGGATCGACGTTCAACGTACTTTTTCAGCAAAATCTGGAGGGACTGGAAGAATGCTAGGGAGAATTGAAATTGAGGAACAACTTGCGCGTCCGTCATCATTTTCAATCGCTCCCTAGGGCTTCAAGGACGGAATTCGATCTCGAAGCCATTGAAAACGAGGGGGGAGATAGCCGACTTCGTGCGAATCTTGATCAATCAGGTAGCGACCTTCTTTGGATTGGGAAACGCAATCAACCCAGAGCTCATTGACCGAAACGTTTCGGCCGGTGGAAGAAATGGCATCAAACGTCAGCGGCAAAAAAGGATCAGCCGTGCTCAATTGAGTCAGGCGAAGCAGCGAATCTCTCTTGAGTTCACGATGATAGGGGATCACGACATCAAAGAGATTTCGGACATCGTCATTCACGGTGGGGGTGCCTGGGATCGGGCCAAGTTGAAATATCGCTTTCTTTAGAAATGGACGGAACCGGATTCTGAACTTGGAAATCTGTTCCTTTGGGACCGCTGCCTGGAAGAAGGCAAATTCCTCAGACCCAGGAAAAAACGGTTGGGCCGTGTGGATTGAGCCGGCATGGGTGACGATCTCGATTTCGCTCCAATCCAGCAGTTCCGGGGAAGACCATGATGCGATGAAGATCGAGGAATTTCTTCGTTCGTCGGCATTCTCCCGCAGTCGAAGGTGGGGCCCGTCAAGGGAACTGATCCGTCCTGCGATCCGCCCGGGAATGACCTCATGGATAATGAATTGAAAGTGCGGCGAGGTCGCTGTGGCTCCCGAAACGGGTTCCAACAGATATTCCTCGAACGGCCCATGCTGAAGGTTGATCGAGGAGACGGCCGAGAAGGGATGCAGAGCAGAGAGATAGAAGGAGTCGTAGAAGATTTGATCCTTCACTTCAAACGCGCCCAAGCTGCGATCCAGGATCGAGCCCGTGGCGTGGTCCCATAACCAGTTTCTGTCCACGGTTTCGGCATCGGGAATTCCGTCCAATTCGTAGATTAAGGCCAGGTTGGCAAGGGCTCGGGAACCGATCCTGCGAATGGGCCAAAACTCGACGAGTTTCACGATTTCTGGTCGGAATTCCTTGAGAGGGCCCGTAATGGCTCCACTCAGGGGATCGAATTCGGTCGTTTCCAAAAGATAATCGCCTTCAGCGCTATCAATCGCATAACCGTAAGAGGCGGCGATTGGACGGATTGAGGTGCCATCCGCAAAGACTGCAGCTTGGCCGAAAGGTGCGACCGCGGTCGAGACCCTGGGCCACGCTGAGTTGCTGGTTCTGAGTTTCCGTTTTGCGCGAATCCAGATTTCGTTTTCCGTGATCTTCAGCTCGATCTCTTCTCGAAGCAGAAGGTCGGGCGCTTCTGGCGTTGACGAATCCGGTGGATCCAACCACGGCGAATCCTGAACCCGTTTGGCCGTCGGAGAACTGTAATACTGAGGCCCTCGAAGCGCGATGACAAAGCCGACGGCGACCATCGCGAAGAGGGCGATGAATCCGAGAAGTCGACTCTTTCCGAGTTTGGGCATCCTTAGACGAATACAGGAATGGCG
>TARA_R110002096_G_scaffold55926_1_pt1 | contig 18126 bp, 15 predicted proteins | sample TARA_R110002096 | Tara Oceans TARA_R110002096 (sample SAMEA4397295) | marine metagenome | biome: Polar Biome; feature: [DCM] deep chlorophyll maximum layer (ENVO:01000326); material: water (ENVO:00002006), including particulate matter (ENVO:01000060) such as... | depth 35 m
GTCGCTCGATCATTGGATTGGATTTTACTTACTTCAATCCTCAAGCCGATGAGGGCAAGGGCCGTATGATCGATACGGATCGTCTTATCTACTGCCGCAAATCCCACTACAACGAGCTGATTAAAACCATCCGTGCCCAGTTACCGGATTCTACGCCCTATGAGGAAGCTTATATCCAGATATATGCCTGAGCGCTGGGGTAGCTCTTGATCGGCTGTATTGGTGCGCAAGGCCGACAGTATCCAGCTCTTTTTGGCTTTGCAGCCCAGCCTGCCGCGTCGTTCTGATGAGTAGCGCACATCGTCCGCTGTAAGCGTCGGATAAAATGCGGCGCTGTCGAACCAACTGAGCTAGCCGCTCCCGCTCAGTGATAGGAACAATGGATGTTCACCCCCGCTAAACAAGTCACCGCCATTGTTCCAGTCAATCCTGCGCTGCGCAGCTGATGACTCAATCACCCTATGCTACAACCGCCTACTCATCGGCCAACCTGCAACGTCAGCCGCCGGGCAAGCCGCGTTCGGGTTTAAAGCAGCTGGCGGGGCAGCGGCTGCCTTGGGGTAACACCCAAGAGATCGTACCCGATAACTTTATGATGCCAGAGCCTTCCCGCCTGAGGTCGCTTGAGCGTGATCGCTTGCTGCGCGACGAGCAAATCGCTCAAGGCACCTATAAGCCAGCACCGATGGAGCACATTGATTTTCACGATCGCTGCGATCATGAGCATTACCGCCATGCTCCTTGGGCGGGTAGAACACACTTTTGGCTGTATCTTGGTGGTTTTGGGAAGGTTGGTTTCTTTATTTTCCTGTTCTTTGGACTTTTGTTTTCTCTGATTGACGCATTGAGTGCTGGCCAGGAATACATACATGTCTTTCTCGAGTCGTTCAGCATTGTGTTTTATCCAGTCACTCTTCCATGCTTTGCTGCGTGGATGCTCGCTGTCTTGGTAACTCACAAATTCCCACGCCTCTGGATCAAACCCGGCAAAGGCCCCAAATGGGAACTCAATCGCCGTAACGGCATGGTGACGGTGTTTGAATACCGCCGCGGGGAGGTGAGTGAAAAGCGCGCGCCTTTTCATGAGTTTGATGCCTACGTTAGTACCACCCCAGACCGCCAAGGCTTGCCCATGAACGTGCTCAGTATCGAGCATCGTTACTCGGATATCAGCATCCACTTTGGCGATATCCAGCCGCCCGACCGCAATATCAATCAGCACTGTGCGTTGTAGGATTTTATTCAGAACTACATGGATACCAACCACGCACTCCCGGATACGCCGCTGTTTGAAGAGCACCGGGCTAACGACGCCACCACGGCGGAACACGACAAAGCCGCAGGCCGTCATCCGCGCTACTGGCGCGATATGGACGATGAGGCCTTCAAGCAAGCACAGAGCCAGATGCGAGCTCAGATAGCGAGGATTAACACCCTTAGTCGGCAGAACCTGGCGGCTTAGTTTGAAGAAAGCCTTGGTGCCTCGTTTCACTCAAAACCAATAGTTCGGCCAGCGCTTGCCGGCGCCCACATTATTGATGACGAGCGCCACCAGAACCAGGATCACTGAACCGGCCAGGACGGGTGTGAGCAGAAAATGGTACTCGTGAATGCCTGCCAGCATGATTACCAGAGGGTTAGCGCCAGCGGGCGGATGTACTGCTCGACAGACCTGCATCAGCGCGATAGCGACGCCTACGGCGATGGCCATGGCCAGCGGGCCGCTGCCAGCTAGCTGGAAGATGACGATGCCAACCAGCGCGGCGATACAGTGCCCGCCAATCACATTACGTGGCTGCGCCAGCGGGGCGTTGGGGGCGGCGAACAGGAGTACGCAAGTCGCGCCAAAGGGGGCCATGAGCAAGGGCACTTCAGCCAACTGGGTTAACCAGGCGATGGCACCAATCCCCAGAGTCCCGCCGACTAGTCCGGTAAGAATCTGCATTAGTTCTGGCCGGGGCGGGCAGACGCTGGTGCCTTTGATTTTGTGAAGCATGGAGTTGCCTTTGTGCTAAGGTTTGTACAGATCGGTACAATACGCAAATGTACCGATCTGTACAATTTCTTTTTCCGCGCATGGCGCTTTTAACTGCGGGCAGGCTTATGGGTAAGCGTGACGACATTCTCGATACCGCGATGGCGCTGTTTAACCGTCACGGTTATCAAGCGGTCGGGGTAGACCTGATTCGGGATGAGGCGCAGGTGTCGAAGATGACCCTGTATAAATACTTTGCCACCAAGGAAGCCCTGGTCGAGTCGGTGCTCCGGCTGCGACACGAGCGGTTCAAGCAGTCGCTGGAACTATGGTTGGCGGAGTACGCCGATCCGGTTGAGCGATTTAAGGCCGTGTTTAATTGGCATCTGCGCTGGTTTTCTTCGCGTCAGTTTTACGGCTGTATGTTTATCAAGGCGGCGGGTGAGTTTCATCAGGTTGAAGATTATCTGGTGGTGGCCCGGTTGCATAAAGACTGGGTACGGGAGCTGCTCTGTAGACTGCTGGCCGACATGGGCGTGGAAGAGGCGGCGACCAAGGCGAGCTATTTGCTGGTGTTGCTCGATGGGATGATTGTTAACGCGGGTATCTTTAGTTCGCTAAGCCACGTTGATGCGGCCTGGCGGTGCGTTTGTGACTGCCTGGGTATGGAGTATGCTGCGTTGGATGCGCCCGATAGGGCCACGCTGCCCGACAGCGTGTTTTAGCCAGTTGGCGGGCAGTTTAGCCTATTAGCGTAGCGCGCCCATTGCCTGGTTCAAGGCGCGTTCCAGCTGCTGTCGGTAGCGCAGGTATTGTGCGGTCTGCATGCGCTCGCCGGGATCGATGGCGGATAGGTCCAGGTCGGTGATGTAGCAGGGGTAGGCTTCACGACTTTGGCGTTGGCTGAGGATGTGTTTGGCGACTTCGGCATAGAGTCGCGTTCCGTGTTCCAGCTCGGAAAATTCCCGATGATCACAGAAGATGGTGACGTTGAAGCCCTGCTTTCCTGAGGGCTCGGCGATAGCCTGCACCGCGTAGAAGTCAGCGCTCAGGCCATCGCGTGGCAAGGGTTTTTCTTCCAGACGCAGAGGGTTGCCGTCGTGTGCGGGCTGGATTGCATAGAGCTGCACTTCGCCTTCCCAGATACTGCTTTCCAGGCTCTCTTTTACCTGCCGGCGTAACCGGATACCGTTTAGAAAGCGTAGCAGCGGCAGCAGCATGGTCTGCTCGTCGCGGTAGCTCTGTTGGTGAGTCCAGAGTGCGCCTCTTTCATCCAGCAAGCTCACCTCGACCTGCCAGTTGGCTTTGATGCGATAGAACAGCTGTATGCGGCCAGGTCTTTCGTGTTGCAGAATCAACGCGAGGTCTTGCCCCTGCAGGGCGTAGGCATCCAGTGCGAGCTTGCTGTGACGCGGCCGGGAGCGGCCCAGGTTGCGCAGCAGTGCTGGGCGATCGGCCAGCTCGATCATATTGATCTGTTCGTCGCGCCACTCCAACAGGCGGAAACCGTTCTGCACCTGCACCAAAAAACGATCCGGTGGGTTAGCCAGCAGGTGCTGAGCGGCATCGCGGAACAGGCCTTCAACGCGCTCCGCGATGGAGCTGGAACGATTACGGCAGAAACAGCGCACCTGTAGCTCGGGTAGGCGTTTGTGCTCGCGGCCCTGATTCAGATAGTCGCACAGCGCCTGCATGCAGGCTTCTTCGCCCTCGTAGTGGGTTACCAGCATTTCGTTCCAGCTGTTGAGCGAGACTTGATCGATACTGAGGATCAGGTTGTCACGCATGCCGGAGTAGCCCAGGGCGTCGGTGTGACTGCTGATCATGTGCAAATTATGCTGGCTGTTACTCGGTAGCGGGTCGAGGCCGATGTTGACCAGCAGTAGCACATGGCAGGGTTCGCTGGCACGCGACAACGCCGTTTCGGTCAGGGCGGGCAGCGGCAGCGGAAATTGCTGTTGCAGGCTGAGCACCAAATTGCTCAGTTCAAATTCGCTGAGCGTGCTATCGCCGGGATACAGCGCAAAGCGCGTGGCGCTGTCGATCATGCCGTTGCGGTGTCCCCAGGCCAGTAGCTCCATGAGCCGGCGTGAGCGCTTGAGTGGCGGGTGGTCGCCCAGTTCGTTGATGGATAGGCTGCCCTGGTACAGGTTCCAGTAAGCTTCGCTGTAGTCCGTCGCTGGCGCTTGCGCCAGTGTCAGCAGGTCTTCGCTGAGGTCGGGGCTGATACCGGGGTTGATAAACTCGATCTTGCCGGCCTTGCGCTCAAAGGCAGCGTAGAGACGGCGGCCGAGCAAGGAGAGGTCGCGGCTGGTAACCTGATTGATCACGCCATGGCTGCGGCCAAAATGCGACAGCAGGCGGTAGCTGTGGGTCAGCTCGTTGACCAGTTGACGCCGCTCAGTGCTGACCTCGCGAATGCGCCACTCCTGTCGGCTGTCCATCTGCTGTAGCTGGCGCGGGCCCCATTGCCACTCGCGCACCAGCTTTTCCATCAGGTTACGCTTCCAGTCGAGTAGACCGCTGCGTTTGCTCAGGCGCACGTTGGCTTTGATATACAGACAGCGGCGCAGCAGCTCTAGCCGTTCCAGCTCTTTGCGGTTCAACAGGTAGCGCTCAATGCGGCGATAGAGCATCACGTAGGGGTCCAGCTCGTCGGCATCGAGCTGGCCGTTGTAGATGGCGGCCTTGAAGTCGAGGCTGAGGCAGCGCACTTGCGGATGCTCGCTTGAATACACTTCGGTCAGCAGCAACTTGAGCACTGACTTGTAGGGCGAGTCGATCCCTTTGTATAGCTGCCAGAGGCCAGCTCCGACAAACTCACCAGCAGGAACGCCGGCCACATGGCCAAAGTCCAGGCTGTCCTGGCCACGCACAAAGCGTTTGCTCAGCAGCTGCTCGGCGTAGCTGTCGTATTGGTGCTCTTCATATGCCGGGACTAGCCACCAGAGCGGGTAACGGCCGCCAAGCATGATGGCGGTGCGGTAGAACTCGTCGAGCAACAGATAGTGCTGAGTGCTGCCGCAGTCTTCTCCGGCGAGTTCGTTATTGCGCGCGCCGCTACTGAACTCGGTTGGGTTGATCAGGTGGAAATGCGCTTCGCTGCCTTGTGTCGCCGCCCAGTCGGTAATCCGCTGACACTTGCTGGTCAGCTCCGCTAGCGCCGTTTCCGACAGGTCAGGTTGATGGCAGACCCAGATATCCAGGTCGCTGTGTTCGGATTGTCCAATGGTACCGCCACTGCCCATCAGGTAGAGGCCGATAATCTGCGGCAAAAAGCCGGCGGGGTGACGGCGGTATTGATAGCTGCGAGTCAGTGCCTGGGCACTTTGCAGCGCGGCCGTCTCGGGTTCATAGCCGGCCAGGCCATGGGGCGTTTCACGCGAGACAAAGCCGGGCAGCAGGTGATAGTTGACGTCAAACAACAGCGGTATCAGCTGCAGAACGTTGTACTGCCGCGTTGGCAGTGCTTGCAGCACCCGCCGCAGGCGCGTCTGATTGAGTGCCGTGAAGCGCTTGCGCAGCGTATTCAGCGCCTTGCGATCAATGCCTTCGTCAATCAGTGGATGAATTACACCTGCCTGCGGCATCAGCTGCCTCGCTTAGGCTGGATCGGCGCGCAGAATGGTAAGCAGCGCTTGGGCGTGCTCCGCTGCGTCCAGCCCCAGGCTGGTCAGATAGCCGCCATCGTGCTGGGTTACCAGCCCCTGTTTGTGGAGTCGCTCAACAGCGGCGACCAGCGCCGTATCGGCCTCGTGCTTGTGGATCTTCAAGCCCTCCAGCGTATTGGCCAGGTTGAATTGGCAAAGCAGGTTGATGTCGGCGACTTCGTCGGGTTTCAGCATAGGGGCGTTACCTCTTGTTGGAGTAGCTTGCAGTCTAGCTAGTAAAGCCGCGAACGGCTTTTACCACTGGGTGATCTCTTGCAGCCCATTCATTGTCATGATGGCGCTGGATATTCTTTCCGTGCAGCGTTACAAGAGTGCAGCATTTCATACCCGCAGGACAATGGAGAAAAACAATATGATCAAGCTTCATGGCTTTGCCGTCAGTAACTATTTCAACATGGTTAAGCTGGCGCTACTGGAGAAGGGTGCTGATTTCGAGATGGTTCACGTGCACGGCAGCCAGGACGAAGCCTTCCTGGCCATCAGTCCACGTGGCAAGGTGCCGGTGCTGGAGACCGACAAGGGCTTTCTTAACGAAACCAATGTGATCCTGGAATACATTGAAGAAACCCAGGGCGGCAAGGCGCTGTTGCCAAGCGATCCCTACGAGCGTGGCTATGTACGGGCGCTGACGAAAGAGATCGAGCTGTATATCGAGCTGCCCGCGCGCAGTTGCTATATGGAAGTCTTCTTTGGTGGCAAGGTCGACCAGGCCGTCAAGGATAAAGCCAAAGCCGACTTGCTCGGTGGTATTGCCGCGCTCAAGCGTCACGCCAAGTTTGCGCCTTATATTGCCGGCAGTGAGATGACCATTGCCGACATTATGTTCCTGTTCAGCATTGATCTGGCCTCAGCGGTGGCGGGCAAGTTGTTTGGTGTTGACCTGTTGGCTGATCTGCCTGAGGCCAAAGCCTTGCTGGCCGAGCTGGCCAAGAACCCTAACGTGCAGAAGATCGAAGAGGCCAAGAACGCTGAAATGGCGGCGTTTATTGCTGCCGCCAAGGCGCGCAAGTAAAGCGTCAGGCCTTAACTCAGGGCGGCGCACTCTGCGGGTGTGCCGTCTAAGGTTATTTTGCGGATGGACTCATGGCGCGCTGTATCCTATCGTCTGCGCTATACAGACTAGATCAGGAATCAGCCGATGAGCTTTGCCGATAACGACTTTCTACGCCAACTGCCCAAGGCCGAGTTGCACTTGCATCTTGAGGGCAGCCTGGAGCCCGAGCTGCTGTTTCAGCTGGCCGAGCGTAATGGTGTGCAACTGCCCTACGCCAACGTCGAGGCACTGCGCGCGGCTTACCAGTTTAGCAACCTGCAGGACTTTCTGGATATCTACTATCAGGGCGCGGGGGTACTACAGACCGAGCAGGATTTCTACGACCTGACCTGGGCCTATCTTGAGCGCTGCGCAGCCGATGGCGTGGTGCATGTCGAGCCCTTCTTTGATCCACAGACGCACACCGAGCGCGGTATTGCCATCGCGACCCAGCTCAAGGGGATTAGCCGGGCACTGGCTGACGGGCAGGCCCAGCTGGGCATCAGCTCGCGGCTTATTCTCAGTTTCTTGCGCCACCTGAGCGAGGATGAAGCCATCGCGACTCTGCAGGAAGCCTTGCCCCTGCGCGAACACTTTGTTGCCGTAGGCCTCGACAGTGCCGAGCACGGCAATCCGCCCGAGGGCTTTGTACGGGTATTCGATATGGCGCGCGAACAGGGTTTGCAGGCGGTGGCTCACGCTGGCGAGGAAGGCCCCGCAGATTACATCTGGCAGGCGCTGGATTTGCTGCGCGTCATCCGTATCGACCACGGCGTACGTTGCGTAGAAGATCCGGTACTGGTCGAGCGCTTGATTGCCGAACAGACGCCACTCACCGTCTGCCCGCTCTCCAACACCAAGCTGAAAGTCTTTGCGCAGATGCAGGACCACAACATTCTGCAACTGTTGGATCAGGGCGTGAAAGTCACCATCAACTCCGATGACCCGGCCTATTTTGGCGGTTACATGCTGGCCAACTTTGTCGCCGTGCGGGATGCGCTGGATATGACGCGCGAGCAGGCGATTGCGCTGGCGCGCAACAGCATTACCGCGAGTATGTTGCCGGAGGTTGAGCAGGCGGTCTGGTTGGCGAAGTTGGATGAGGCGGCTTGAGAGGGTGCTTGAGCACGCTGGCTTGATTGGCTCATCAGCAGAGTAAGTTGATGAGCCAGTTGGTCTTTTGCTTCTCGCGATCCGAGGTCAAAGCCTGTTTTGGAGAGGGTGGTTAGATATTTCTGTCGTTTTCACGCATGTTTTTCGCCAGCAAGGGCGTCCCCAGCCAAGCTGGCTTGCTGCTTCTGTGCGTTACTCGGTGTTTAGCGCGCCTGCGGAACTCGTCGCTATGCTCCTCAGGCTAGGCGCTCCCATGTTCAATAAATGCGTGCCGTTCTATCAAGACAAGGTTGAGCTCATTGTGTGAGGCTGTGACCGATGTTGATAGGCGATACAAAAAAGCCCCAGCCAAAAATGGCCAGGGCTCCGATAGCGCAAATACTAAACCTCAGTCCAGCATATCCTTAAACCGCTCATCCTTGCGGAAACTCAATTTCTTACTGAATCCCGGAATACTAATGTCCGTATCGCTGATCACAATCTCGTGCTCGTCGATCATGCCCTGGCCAAAGTTATAGATGATATCGAGCTGGCCCTTGAGCGCACGCTGTTCGTAGGCAGCGGCATTGGCGCGGGTCTGTTCCCGGCGGGCGCGGTAATCGGCAAACACAGCTTCACCATAGCGCTTGGCAAGCATGCGCTCTACCACGCTGGGCGCGAGCACCAGGGCGCTGGCGTTGTTGCCACCAAAACCTTTGGAGTTGATGAAGGCAACTTCCAGTGGCTTGCTCTGGCGATCGACATCCTGGGTGCTGATTTGCAGATGGGTTTGATGCACGTCGTCGGCAACCGCATCGATGGTCTTGATGCCGGGAATAATCTGATAGCGGAAGCTGCCGAGCGTGGCCATCAACTGGTCGGCACTGGCACTGGCCAGCGAGTGGCCGACATAGGCCTTGGCTGCGGCAACCGGCCAGTTATTGATGCCAAAGGCATCGGCGACGCGGTCGAGAATTTCTGACTCGGTGGTGCGGTTGGCCGGGGTGCTGGAGCCGTGTGCGTGCACAAAGCTGCGTTCCTTGACGGCGTCCGGACCGACGATCTGCATGGCGCTGTGCACGGCTTTGGCCATGGTCAGGTAGTTGCCCGGACCAGGGGCCGAGATGGACTTCTTGAAACCGTCGGCATTGATGAAGACATCGGGCACGGCGCCGTGAATGTCGGCGCCGAGTTCTATGGCCAACGCATCGTCCATCAGTACAAAGAATTGGCCGGACTCGGCCAGAGTGAACCCGCAGTTGGCACTAAACGGGCGGCTGGCGCGACGGAAGTCGACCTCTTCCTGACCGCCTACCTGGCGCAGACCGTCTTCGGTGGCTAATGCGCCCATGGCGCCGTAGCCCTCGATGCACTCCTGAGTAATAGGCGCCTCGCCATTGCCGACCAGCACCACGCGGGCGCGGCCGCTGGTGATCATGTCACTGCCTTTCTGCAGGTTATACAGGAAGCTGGCACAGGCGCCGGTAATCGCGCCCGTGGTACCGACGCTACCAAGGATATAAGCGTTGATGAAGTCGGCAGGCATGCTGTTGAGTCCCAGAGCCAACTGCTTGGCACTGACGCGATTGCCTTTGAGGCGCGACTGCATCAAGCCGCCAAAACTGTTTTCATCCAGCTGGCTCATGGCGCTGCTGGCAAATACCGCGACTTGATCGGGCTCGACTGCATCGGCGATGGTTTGCCACTCAATGCCCACCGAGCGAAGGGCATCGGTAGCAGCGACTATGGTCAGTTGCAAACCGCGTGGATGGAAGCGCGAGGCATAGAGTTCACCCGGCTCCATGCCACTGGGCAGTTGGCCGGCGGATTTCACCGGGAGTGAGCGGTAGCTGTCGACCTTGATGTCGCAGCCGTCATAAACGGTGACCATGACGTCGGTATCGTTCAGTGCTTCTACCGCCCAGTCGCTTGGCAGCGGTTCGGGGAGCTGCTTGCTCAAGGTGATAAAGGAGAAGGGCTTGCCTGCCTCGCCGGTAATGGTCAGGTTCTTTTGCCAGTGGGCGGCGTCTACATCCAGGTGGCGTTTTTCAATCCGGCGCACCAGGGTGCCGTCGAGTATCTGCTGACCAAAGCGTTGTTCGATGTCGGCCTCGTTGATAGGCTGGTCGTCGGCGTCCAGATACTGCTCGTTTTCAACCCGGACCAGCTTCATCAGCACGGCCAGACCTACTAGCGTCTGCTGGCGCTCGGCGGCGGGCAGTGATTCGATCACCATCCGGCGGAAACCGTGGTGGGATGAGCTTCGGCCGGCGGCGTTGTATCCGCCAAAGCCGACAATGACCGGTAAACGCGACATCACGCAAGACTCCTCACTGTGTCCCTGTGCCTCGGGTGGGCTGAACGGAATCGGAGCGGTCGCATCGGGCGGTGAGCACAGATGAACAGGCAGTCTCCGGCGTTCGGAACGGTATATTTGATTTTCTGATGTCAAATGATGACGAAAACTGTAACTGCTTGGTCACGTTCAGACCACAGTGTTTTTGTAATTGCTGGTTCCGTGCGGGCTAGTTGGCGTATTGGGCAGCATCCAGTATGCGCCGCAGCTCGCCGCTCTCTCTGAGTCTCAGTAGGGCGTCGTCTAGTTGATCGCGCAGTGCTTCTGCCTGTGCTGTTGCCTTGGATACGAAGAGATAGACTTCGATCCGGGACAAGGGTTCTACCACTATTTGCCCTTGCGGGACGGTCCGCATCGGCAGGGTCATGGGGTCTGAATAGTTGATCAGGTATTCAGCCCGGCGGTGCAGCAGCATTTGCAGTGCGGACTGATGGGTTGCTGCTCGCGTCAGGGTTACCCCTAGCTGTGGGTCTTGCAGCGCTTGGCTGAGTGCGCCATAGGTATAGGCGCCGATCAGTATCACGCTATGGCCAGCCAGGTCGCGCAGGTTGCGGATCGGCGGAGCTTCCACGTGCCGATAGACGTTGAGTTTGAGGCTAAGCAAGGGGAGCTTGCCCTGCAAGGCGAATGCGCTGAACTCAGGGTGGTCTTTGGCAGCCATGGTGATCTGCGTATCGCCACTCTTGAGGCGGTTATACAGCCTAGCTGGTGGATAATCGCGCAGATGGTAGCTTAGCCCTGCTTCGGCGAACAAAGCGTCGGCGAGGGTGCGAACCGCGCCTGCGGGCTCGCCTTGTTCATCGACATAGAAATAGGGCGGAAAGTCGGCCAAACCGAATTCCACTGGGGGTTCTGCTGCCATCAGCTGCTGACTTTGTAGCGTCAGCAGCGCGGTCAGGCAAAGGCACAATAATGAGCGTATCAAGGGTCAATCCCGCAGCGAGTCGCACCTTTCAAGCTAGAAGCTTGTAGCCTTGGCGTCAACTGCGGCCTATGGCCAGCTGCTATGCGTTGTCGCTGCTGGCTGGTTCAAAAATGACGTACACCTTGCGGGTCGGCGACACCGCCTCCCAGGTACCGGAAAAACCGGCGGGTATCACGAAGCGATCACCGGTACGCACGGTGCGGCTACCGCCTTGATCGTCATGCAGGATGGATTCGCCGGCAAGGATTTCACAGTACTCGTGCTCGCTGTAACTGACCTGCCATTGCCCTGGTTCACATTCCCATACGCCCGCAGAAAACTGCTGGTCCGGGCTGCTGTAATGATTGCGCACATTCTGCGCTGGGTCGCCTTTGAGTACTTTGGCTGCATCTGGACGGTAGTGTTCTGCCGTGGTGTCGGCGGTGGCGAAATCGATGATGCTGTTGATCGTCATTTATCGGGTTCCGGTCTGGCAATGAAAAGCCCCGGCGCTATGGCCGGGGCGTTTTATTTACTTCATGGTGGGCATGGCGAATTCGGCGTCTGCGCGAATGCCGGTTGGCCAGCGTGAGGTAATGGCTTTGCGCTTGGTGTAGAAGCGCACGCCATCTGGGCCGTGCATGTGCAGAGGACCAAACAGTGAGCGCTTCCAGCCGCCGAAGCTGTGGAAGGCCATAGGAACCGGGATCGGCACATTGACGCCGACCATGCCTACCTGAATTTCATTGCAGAACTGGCGAGCGCAGTCACCGTCACGGGTGAAGATGGCGGTGCCGTTGCCAAACTCGTGGTCGTTGATCAGTTTTACTGCGCTGGCGTAATCGGGTACGCGGACAACGCACAGAACCGGGCCAAAAATCTCTTCCTGGTAGATCACCATGTCGGCGGTGACATTGTCGAACAGGCAGCCACCGATGAAGTAGCCCTGCTCGTGACCTGCGACCACTGCATCGCGACCATCAACCACCAATTTTGCGCCTTCGGCGACACCTTGGTCGACATAGCCCTTGACCTTGTCGCGGTGCGCGGCAGATACCAGCGGACCCATTTCCATACCGGCATCCATACCGTTGCCGATTTTCAGCTCTCTGATCTTGGGCTCCAGCGCGGCAATCAGCTTGTCGCCGACATCACCGACCGCGACCGCGACGGAGATGGCCATGCAACGCTCGCCGGCGCTACCGTAGGCGGCACCCATGAGTGCGTTTACTGTCTGGTTGATGTCCGCATCGGGCATGACCACCATATGGTTCTTGGCGCCGCCCAGTGCTTGTACGCGCTTGCCATGGGCACAGCCAGTGGCATAAATGTATTCAGCGATTGGCGTGGAGCCAACGAAGCTGACGGCTTGTACGTCGGGGTGCGTCAGCAGTACGTCGACCGCTTCCTTGTCACCGTTGACCACGTTGAATACGCCGTTCGGCAGTCCCGCTTCGGTCAGTAGCTCGGCCAGACGCATAGGGACGCTCGGGTCTTTCTCGGACGGCTTCATGATGAAGGTGTTGCCGCAGGCGATGGCGATGGGGAACATCCACATGGGGACCATAGCCGGAAAGTTGAACGGCGCAATACCGGCAACCACACCGAGCGCCTGGTTCAGTGACCATGCATCGACGCCACCACCAACCTGTTCGCTGTGTTCACCTTTGAGCAGGTGCGGGATGCCACAGGCAAACTCGACCACTTCGATGCCGCGCGTGAGCTCGCCCTTGGCGTCATCGAATACCTTGCCGTGCTCGCGGGTGATCAGTTCGGCCAGCTCGTCGGCGTGGGCTTCGAGCAGAGCCTTGTATTTGAACAGCACGCGCGCGCGGTTTAGCGGCGTGGTAGCAGCCCAGGCGGGGAAGGCCGCCTTGGCATTGGCAATGGCGTGTTCTACTTCGCTGGCGCTGGCAAGCGAGACTTCGCCGCGTTGTTGCCCGGTAGCGGGGTCAAAGGTGGCCTGGGTGCGCGCGCTGGCAGCGCTGCGCTGGCCGTTGATGTAATGGGTCAATTGCAGTGTCATTGAAAGTCACCAGAAGTTGTAAGTGAATGCCCGGCCGTTAGCCGGGCGATTAAATAAGGGGAATAAGGGGTCAGGCGGTCTGCTTGATGACCTTGCTGACAATCTCGATCAGACGGTCCAGATCCTGCTTTTCTGCGATCAGCGGCGGTGACATGGCCAGAATGTCACCGGTGCAGCGAATCATTGCGCCGTGCCAGAAGCAGCTATCGAATACTTCATAACCACGCGCACCCGGCGCACCCTCGCGGCTTGACAAGTGGATGGCGCCGACCAGACCGGTATTACGAATATCGATCACGTTGGGCAGGTCTTTGAGGCCATGGAGCAATTCGGCCCAGTAGCTCTCCAGTTCGGCAGCGCGGGTCAACAGACCGTCACGGGCGTAGATGTCCAGCGTTGCCATTGCCGCCGCAGCGGCGACTGGGTGACCGGAGTAGGTGTAGCCGTGGAAAAACTCAATGGCACCCGGCGGGCCCTGCATGAAGGCGTCGTGAATGGCATTGCTGACAAAGACCGCACCCATGGGGATGGCGCCGTTGGTCAGACCCTTGGCAGTAGTCATGATGTCGGGCGTGACATCCCAGCGCTGCGCAGCAAAGGGTGCGCCGACACGGCCATAGCCGGTGATCACTTCGTCAAAAATCAGCAGGATGCCATGTTTGGTAGTGATCTCACGCAGCCGCTTCAGGTAGCCCTTGGGTGGCAATATCACCCCGGCAGAGCCTGACATCGGCTCGACGATTACCGCGGCGATATTTTCTGCGCCGTGCAAGGTAACCAGCGCTTCGAGTGCATCCGCGCGCTCCATGCCAAACTGCGGTAGCCCTTGGGTGAAGGCGTTGCGTTCCAGGTCCAGGGTGTGCGGCAGGTGATCGACACCGGGTATCAATGCGCCGAAAGCCTTGCGGTTATTGACCATGCCGCCGACTGAAATGCCGCCGAAGCCAACGCCGTGGTAGCCCAGCTCACGGCCGATCAGGCGGGTACGGGTGCCTTGGCCAATAGCGCGTTGGTAGGCGAGGGCAATTTTTAGCGCGGTATCGACCGACTCTGATCCGGAGTTGGTGTAGAACACCCGATCCAGGCCAGCAGGTGCCAGCTCGACCAGTCGTTCGGCCAGTTGGAATGGCAGCGGATGGCCCATCTGGAAAGTGGGAGCATAGTCCATGGTATGGATTTGTTTGCTCACCGCCTCAGCGATCTCGCGACGGCCATGGCCAGCGTTGCAGCACCAGAGGCCAGATGTGCCATCGATTACCTGACGGCCTTCCACGTCGGTATAGAACATGCCCTCGGCGCTGGTCAGCAGACGCGGACGTGCCTTGAACTGTCTATTGGCGGTAAAAGGCATCCAGAACGGATCGAGACTGAGATCCTGCTGGGCAGACGGGGGTTGTTGCATGCTGTTCATGTGACCTTCCTGGCGGGTGCCGTTGGACATGGTGGGTGCGGGCAGCCTTTGGTGGCGATGTAAGTCGTAACTTGGGCAAAGTCTATGTCAAAAATAACAAACGAAAAAGGGGGTATTAAAAGAAATTGGCCGGTATCTGATGGGTTTCGTGTCAAATATATTGAATTTTAAATCGTGCCTTATTACTGTGGCCGACATTGCCCGTCCATTTTTTCGGACACCCAAGTGTGGTGTTCTTCACAGAGGTCACTGTCATGTCAGCATCTTTAAGCCGTCAGGATTGGGAGCAGCGCGCTGCCGCCCTGCAGATTCAGGGGCAGGCGTTTGTTGCCGGCCAGTATCAAGGCGCCGCCAGCGGCGAGACGTTTGAGTGTGTATCGCCGATCGATGGCCGCGTGTTGGCGCAGGTTGCCAGTTGTGATCAGGCCGACGCCGATCAGGCTGTCGCCAACGCCCGTGCCGTGTTTGACAGCGGTGTCTGGTCGCGTCAGGCGCCAGCCAAGCGCAAGAGGGTGATGCAGCGTTTTGCCAATCTGCTCGACCAGCACTGTGAAGAGCTGGCGCTGCTGGAAACCCTCGATATGGGCAAGCCGATTGGTGACTCGACGACCGTGGACATTCCCGGCGCGGCTAACTCGATTCGTTGGTCCGCTGAGGCGATCGATAAGGTATATGACGAAGTTGCACCCACTGCGCACGATGAGCTGGGCTTGATTACCCGCGAGCCGATCGGCGTGGTGGCGGCTATTGTGCCCTGGAATTTTCCGCTGCTGATGGCGAGCTGGAAACTCGGCCCGGCCTTGGCCACTGGCAACTCGGTGATACTCAAGCCCTCCGAGAAATCCCCGCTGACGGCCATCCGTATCGCCGCGCTGGCGCTCGAAGCCGGTATTCCGGCAGGCGTGCTTAACGTCTTGCCGGGCTATGGTCATACCGTGGGCAAGGCGCTGGCGCTGCATATGGATGTTGATACCATCGTCTTTACCGGCTCAACGCGCGTGGCCAAGCAGCTGATGATTTACGCCGGTGAATCCAACATGAAGCGCGTTTGGCTGGAGGCCGGTGGCAAGAGCCCGAATGTGGTCTTCGCTGACGCGCCGGACCTGGATGCCGCAGCAGAGGCCGCTGCCAGCGCAATTGCCTTTAATCAGGGCGAAGTCTGTACCGCCGGTTCGCGTTTGCTGGTAGAGGCGTCAATCAAGGATGCCTTTGTCGAGAAGGTCGCTGCTGCGCTGAAAGCCAACTGGGCACCGGGCCATCCGCTGGACCCCAATACCGCTGTTGGCGCCTTGGTGGACACGACCCAAATCGAGACCGTGCTGCGCTATATCGAAGCCGGTCGCGAGGACGGCGCCAAACTGGTTATGGGCGGCAACCGGGTGATGGAAGAAACCGGCGGTCTGTTTGTTGAGCCGACTATTTTTGCCGATGTAAAAAACAGTATGCGCATCGCCCGCGAAGAAATCTTTGGGCCGGTACTGTCGGTGATTAGCTTCACTGACTTTGATGAGGCGATGAGTATTGCCAACGACACCATCTATGGTCTGGCGGCAGCGGTCTGGACGGCGGATCTTTCCAAGGCGCATCGCGCCGCCCGGGCATTGCGTGCCGGCAGCGTATGGGTCAATCAGTACGATGGCGGCGACATGACGGCGCCCTTCGGTGGTTTCAAACAGTCGGGTAACGGCCGCGACAAGTCGCTGCACGCCTTTGATAAGTACACCGAGCTGAAGTCGACCTGGATCAAGCTTTAAGTAGCGGCAAGCGGCAAATCTCGAGCCACAAGCCACAAGCTACAAGTCGCAAGCTAGAAGCTAGAAGCTAGATGCGGCGGTCAGTTTTTGCTCTTGGGTGTGCGGCTGGCCGTCGTTTTTTGTTTTTTTCGGACTCATTTATGAATTGGAAGGCCTACGGCATCGTAACGGCGGCAGTGGTAATTGTCGGGCTGGCGCTTGGCGTTACCTTGCCGCTGGTTTCCTTGCGTCTGCACGAATGGGGTTACAGCACCTTTGCCATTGGTGTTATGGCGGGTATGCCGGCAGTCGGTATTGTGTTGGGCGCGAAACTCACCGGACGGCTGGCGGGGCAACTCGGCTCGGAGAATGCCCTGCGCCTGGTTATGGCCTGCAGTGCGGTCTCTGTCGTGCTGCTGGCGGTTTGGCCGAGCTATGCGGTCTGGCTGTTGTTGCGTCTGGTGCTGGGTATCTCATTGACCGTCACCTTCGTGATCGGCGAAAGCTGGATCAATCAATTGGTAGTCGATCGTCTGCGTGGACGGCTGGTTGCGGTATACGGCAGCGCGTTCGCGCTTAGTCAATTGTGCGGTCCGCTGCTGCTTGGTTTTATCGGTACTGAAGGTGATGGCGGTTTCTGGCTGGCGACAGCGTTGCTGGTTGGCGGCGTCGGCCTGCTGTTCTGCGTATCTGGTGCCCCGGTGGTTGATGCCGCCGCTGGCGCCGGACGTGGCCTTCGTCAGTTTGTTCGCAGCATGCCAGCGATTGCCTGGGCCATGGTGTTGTTCGCTGGCTTTGAAACCATGACGCTAACGCTGCTGCCGGTCTATTTGATTCGCGAGGGATTCGCCCAGCAGCTGGCGCTGATAATGGTCAGTACTGTGGTCGTGGGTGATGCCATATTGCAGGTGCCGATTGGCTGGTTGGCTGATAAGTTCTCGCGCACGGCGCTGTTTAAATTCTGTGGTGTGATCTTGCTGCTGAGTAGCCTGGCAATGCCTTTTGTGCTGCATACAGTGTTGATCTGGCCGGTGCTGGTGCTCTTTGGGTCGAGCGCTGGTGGTCTGTATACCTTATCGATAATTCTGGTGGGTCAGCGCTTTCGTGACGATGCTCTGGTGCGCGCCAACGCCCATATCGCCATGCTCTGGGGGCTAGGCTGCCTGCTCGGGCCAGTCGCTACTGGCGCGGCCAGTCAGTGGCTCAATACTCATGCTTTGCCCATGATGATGGCTATTGCCGCCTTGGTGTTTGTGGTACTCGCCTGGCGGCGCGGCGCTTTTGCTGCAGTGGCGGTGGATCAGGCGGGGCTGGAGCAGGATACGTTGCCCCGTCGGGCCGATTAGCCCTTTTTGGGTGGGCAGCGGACGCAAGGGAAGCGCATCCGGCTAACCAGACCTGCTGCCAGGCGCCGCTCGATGTTGCGCGGTACCTGGCCGATTGCGGAGCCTTGATTGAAACAAGGGTCGGTATCGCGGGACGATCAGTCCCAGCGATACTGCAAACCAACGCCCACCAACCAGTTCCGCTCCGGTGCTGGCTCGTAGTAACGAGACACTGCCCCGTTGACGATCAGTGAGCCTATGTACTGCTTGTCGGCCAGGTTGTCGATGCGCGCAAAAGGCTCCAGGGCCCAACTGCCCAGTTCCTGTCGGTAGCCGGCGCGCCAGTTGAAAACGGCATAGCCAGGCGCTTTGGACTGGTTGTCATCGGTGGCGTAACGCTGGCTCAGGCTTTGCGCTTCCAATGCGGTGCTAAAGCCGTTTGATGGTGCCCACTCCAGCTCGGCGTAAAGGCTGTGGCGCGGTACGCCGGGCAGGTAGTTACCGGCAAAGCTATTGCCGTTGCCATCGGTGTATTCATCGAACTTGGCGTCCAGGTAGGTATAAGCCATGTAGGCGGTGAAATCCTGAGCCAAGCGCTGT
>TARA_R110002096_G_scaffold82908_5_pt1 | contig 18092 bp, 6 predicted proteins | sample TARA_R110002096 | Tara Oceans TARA_R110002096 (sample SAMEA4397295) | marine metagenome | biome: Polar Biome; feature: [DCM] deep chlorophyll maximum layer (ENVO:01000326); material: water (ENVO:00002006), including particulate matter (ENVO:01000060) such as... | depth 35 m
GCAGAATATATCTGTAGGTAAATCAGAAGATGATGATATAGGCTCTTTAGAAAATGTTATGGGTAACTTTAATATTTCTAATTACACCAACCTAACAGGCGATGTAATTGGTTATCTTTCTGATGAGCCTAATAATAGAATATTCTTATTTATAACAGACATAGATGAAACGTCTTTAAACGTTATTGCCCCATCAACAGCAGGTTGTTATATAGTTTCTATAACTCCATCTCAAGCTCAAAGTGGAACTGCAAACATTTTAGTAAGTGGTAGTTTCTTAAATTTCTCAAAATCTTTTCCTATAACTGGAGTTAATTTAGTTGAAAATCTTTTATTTTTTACAGACAATAGAAATCAACCAAGAAAAATCAATGTAAATAAAGCTTTAGGATATTATGAAGATGAAACAGATATTTCAGTTGCTAAATACAATCCTTATCAAACAATAGAATTATATAAAAAAACCACAGCTCAAACCTCTATAAACATTGCTGGAACAGTTTTAACGTTAGCTGCTCAAAATCCTGCTATAAAGAAAGGAATGAAACTAACTGCTGCTAACAATGTTGGAGCTCAAATAGTTTCTCCTACAGAATATCTTTATGTAACAGCTGTTGCAACATCAGCCCCTTGGACTATAACATTAAATACAGCTCCAGCTCTTGTAATTGTACCTCAAGATGTTTTAACATTTATTGATACAACTATGACAGGAGAAAATATTAGTCCTAGTTTTAATGATGGTAATTTTAATACTTGGCCTGGAGATCCAGACTATTTAGAAGAAAGATATGTAAGGTTTAGTTATAGGTTTCAATTTGATGATGGTGAGTATTCTATTATGGCACCATTCACTCAAATAGCTTATATACCTAAACAAAAAGGTTATTTCTTAGGTAGTGGAGGTGCAACCGCTACTCCAACAAATGAAATACAAAGCTATACTAGTAGTCTTTTAGAGTTTATGGAAAATGGAGTTCAAAACGTAGAACTTATTATTCCTTTACCTGACGTTGGTGGTAATTGTCAACCTAATATAGGTGCAAGTTATAAGATACAAAGCGTAGATATATTGTACAAAGAATCAAACGCATTAGCTGTTAAAGTTTTAGAAACAATACCTTATACTGAATGGAGTGCTGCTTCAAGCCCTAATAGGTTATTAAATTATTATACGTATCAATACCAATCAAGAAAACCTTTTAGAACTCTTCCAGAAGATCAAACAGTAAGAGTATATGACAAAGTACCTGTTAGAGCTTTAGCTCAAGAAATATCGGGTAATAGAGTTATGTATGGAAATTTTAGAGATAAATATAATCCGCCTGATAGTATTAACTATGAAGTTGGTTTTGCATCTAAACAAACTACAAATCTTTATAATAATTGGGCTGAATATCCTAATCATTCTTTAAAACAAAATAGAAACTATCAAGTAGGTTTTGTATTAGCTGATAAGTTTGGTAGACAATCATCTGTTATTTTGTCACCAATTGTTGCAGCTACAAGATCAAACGAACTAGGTGTACAAGTAGGTGGATCCACTGTTTATGTCCCATATAATACAACTGCTACTCAAGGCACTATAAGAGATTGGTTTGGTGATGCTTTACAGGTTACAGTAGAAACTCCTATTTCTAGTAATAATGGCCCAGACATTAATTTAGAATACCCTGGTTTATACGCTCAACCAACTGGTGGAGGAGATGGATTTAATATAGGTGGTGTTACCGCTGTGGTTGATAATAGTAATCCTTATACTTATACTTTTACTTTAAATGCCGCTGGAGGACAAGATATTCCAGTTGAAAATAATTATTTAAGAGGTGAAGATGTAGATTATGTAAAAGTTACTAATATTACAGGAACCAATCCTTATGTTATTACATGTGATGGACCTATAAATGAGAGTTTTTACAATTCTATTCTACCAGCAGTAACTACTGAGCCTAAGTTTGCATACACAATAAATGAAATTGGTTGGTATTCTTACAAAGTTGTTGTAAAACAACAAGAACAAGATTATTACAATGTATACACCGCAGGTGTTTTAGCGGGTTACCCTACCTTAGGGACTCCTTTGGTTCCATCAAACCAAACAACTGAGTTTCAAACAACAGTAGGTCACATATCTTTAATAGCTGACAATATAAATAAAGTTCCTGCAGACTTAGTATCTGTAGGTCCAGAGCAAAAACAATTTAGAAGTTCTGAAGTTTTATTCGGAAGAGTTAATAATACTATGACCTTAGGAACCGCTGGCAATGTACAATATTACCCAGGTGGTAACGGTAGTCAGTTTAAAACTGTACTACATGATACGTCAACTGTTATAGGTACTTCAGTAGATTTAAAAATGGCATATTCAGATTTAGATGCTGCTGGCCAAGAAAACTTATTTCAAGTCTCTACTAATCCTAATGTTTCTAGAATTTCCTATGGAAGTTCTGATAATATACTTGGTGTTGTCACAACAACTATGATACCTTATTTAGCCATATATGAAACCAAACCACAAGAATCTTTATTAGATATATATTGGGAATCTTCTTCACAAGGTTTAATATCTGATTTAAATGCAGATGTATTAATTGGTTTTGACGGTGTAACCCAGATTAGCACATACACTGTAACACTAGACGAAAGCCAAAGTACTGCAGCTGCGGTTACTACAGTTTTTCAAGCTCAAGATCAAAATGGAACTGATAAATTAATCGCAACAGCGGGTTTAACAGTAGACATTATTGGATCCGGTGGAAGTGTAGGAGGTGCTAGTAGTCATTTTCAATTAACTAATACTAATGTTGGAGGAATAAGTAATTTACAAATAATAAGAACTAATGTAGGTTTAGATTCTTTTGTTTATAATTCTGTTGGAGGGCTTGGTCTTAACAAATATAGGTTTAATATGGTTTTAGACGGTGGAACACCTATAAGTTTTACTAAAAATTTAGATAATATTGCACCTAATTTTGGTAGTCAAATGACTGGTAGTACTGGTTCTAAAAAACTAGTGGATGTTTTATTTGGACAGTCAACAACAGGAGTAATTATTGACTCTTCTACTATTAATGTTGGTACATGGGCTCAAAATGGAGATTCTACAGGAATCGCTAATGTTGGTTTAAAGTTTACAATGGTCAACTCTGACAACACGGCTTTAAGTGTTGATAATTATTTTAGCATACATGAGTCTACTGGCGCCATAACAAAAATACAAGCAACAACACCTCTTGGTATATACAACTTTAAAATAACAGTTGCTGATGCTTATGACAACGCATATAGCCCTGATTTAGGTACGGGATCATTGGATAGTGATAGCTTAAACTCAGCTGTTCCAGTGACACTACAAATTACAATTGGTGAAACACCAGTTAATAGTGGTGCGGTAACAACGTGTATTGATACTACGCAAAATAGCTCTACAGCTTATGGTATAAAAACAATAACGGATCAGCAAGCAGGCGATGGTAATTCGTATGCAGCATGCTGGTATTTATCGAATCAAGATTTAAATAACACGGCTAGTGGCACGTCATTGAATGATCTACCTATAAACTGGACTAACGCTAACCAAGTATCACCAGCTTTTAGACTAGGAAGTACTAATGTTACCCCAACCAACCCAAGTGGTATTAAACAGCAATTAAACCAAGGTACTATTGTTTTTCAATGTAATTTAACTCAATTATTTGACAACGCAAGCCCTGCTAATCCTTTAACGTCTAGCGCCACTGTTCTTGTTTTCCACAGAAACCCAGCCATAAGTTCAACTTGGCTTGAAACCGCAGATATAAACGGTTTCAATCCTGACACAGCGTCTTCAGGATCCTCACCTACCTTAATTTGTAGTGATAACAACAATAATGCGGTGGCAAGTCCTACAAGAACTTATGCTCAAGTTCCTTTTGCTTTTGATCAAGTTGGAGAATACGCTATACTTTACACTAATATTTCATCTACGGCTGATGCATTGACTAATTTTCCTCTTGCAATTGTTAATGCCACTGATTTATATTATAATACATGTGTAATGATACCTGATGGTCAAAACATAAGTTATGTTTCTGATACCTCAACTAAAGCTTATAGATATAGAATGAGTTCTACATCTAGTAGTAATTACTTATTTAACGTAGGTGTAGTTACTCCAACAGGTAGTTTTTATACAAACACTCATTACCCTGAATACGTTAAACAATTTTGGGGAGACGAAGATTTAACACAAACTTTAAGTCCTCCTAGCTTTAATAGTTCAACACCATATTATGGTTGGGCTGTTTATAGTAGTAAAAAGCTTGGAACTGATGTGGTATTTAGTAATAATACTTTAGGAGCCAATTACAGCTCTGTATGGTTAGATTATTATTTTAGTGGTAAACTAACCTCAATAGGAGATACTGAAATTTCAACACAACCAGGAACATCTTATAGTTATATTCAAAACTATGGATCTGATAGCCAATCACAATTAACGGTTGATCCATTAGTTAGAGATTCTGGAGGAAGCAGTATTTAATACCCTGTAATAAACAAAATAAATAAGTGATAATAAACATATGGCGGCAACACTAGAAGTTCAATATTTTAATACCTTTTGGATAAAAAAGATAAAATCAGTTGTAGACGCTAATACGACTAGTGGGCCTGTGCCTCCAACTCCTCCATACAGTGAAGTTCCTAGGCTTTATCCAGCTGTTGTAGCTGATGATTGGTATATTGAAGAAGCGAGAATTAGAGGAGGTTATCAAAACTTATCAGTTGACTTTGGCGTTAAAGCATATATAGAAGAAGAAAACAACAAGCAACAAAATAGATTTAATTCTATTATATACTCTGGAGTTTTTAACTCTAGAACAGGTATAAATAATACTAATCAATTTTCAATTGGGGAAGATATAACTAAAAGTGTTGATCCATCTTATGCTTCTATACAGAGACTATATGCAGAAGACACAAACCTTATTATATTTCAAGAGGAAAAAGTTAGTAGAGCTTTAATAGACAAAGATGCTATATACTCTGCTGAAGGTAATGCATCTATAACATCTAGTAATTTAGTTATAGGTCAAATTGTGGCTTATGCTGGAGAGTATGGAATATCACAAGATCCGTTTAGTTTTGCTGTGTATGGTTATAGAAAATATTTTACTGATAGAAAAAGAAATTGTGTATGTAGATTGTCAAGAGATGGTATAACAGAAATATCAGGGTATGGTATGCAAGATTACTTTAGAGACAAGCTATCTACTATAGGAAACGGTGGAAAAATAAAAGCTGGTTGGGACATGCATACTAAGAGTTATATCTTATCTCTGCAAGATCAATATGGTACAGCTATTTCAGCAACAACTTCTGGTGGACCTTTTGGTCCAAACGTTACAACAACATCTACTAAAATTATTTTAGATAGTTCTGTGGCTGGTATAGAGTCTGGTATGGAGGTATATAATACAGCTACGGGAGAAGTTTATGGTAAAGTTATTTCTTTTAATCAATTTGAACTTATATATACTGGTGTTAATAACGGTACCTCAACTGGATTAGTTATTGTTTTAAATCCATCAACACCAAATACTATTAAGCTAGGGCAAGTTATGAAAAATATAGCTAGTGGTGTGAGTTTTGGAGCAATTACAAATATATTATTACTTGGTAGTGGATTTCTTCGTATGCTTTCAGATACTTTTTTTAACGTTAATAATGCAGATGAAGTTGGGTTCTATTCTACATCGGTTATGGCAAATTTAGAAAAACAAATACCAGCTAATACAGCAATTTCTTTTCAAATGAGAAATTATGAAACATTATCATTTGACGAAAGCGTTTTAGGTTGGACTAGTTTTATGAGTTTTAAACCATTGTTTATGGACAGTTTAGGAGCTAATTTCTACAGCTTTAATACGCATCAAGTATATCAGCATCATAAATTAGATTCTAACTATCCTAGCCAATATAGCATGTTTTATGGAGCTAGCAATGGATCTAGTATAGCTGCTGAATCTACAGTTTCTTTAGTTTTAAATGGCCAACCGTCATTGATTAAAACTTTTAAAACTCTTAATTACGAAGGTGGTACAGAATGGAAAATGGAATCATTTGTAGGTTCTTCTATAGATTCTGGTATAGCAACACAAGCAGTCACTGATTCTGGTGTAATAACAACAAGTCTTCCAATAACAAAATTTGTACAAGCTGTAAATTTAGAAGATTTACAATCTCAATTATTTCAAAATAATTTTAAAAGAAAAGAAAACAAATATTTTGGAACTATAGTAAACAATACACCTGTTAATAATGCGGAAGTATTTTGGGGACAAGATACCTCTGGTGTACAAGGATTCTTTGGTACAGTTAAAATGACTTTAGTTAATAGTGTTCCTAGAAGCATAGTGAACACTGCTCAACAAGGTTATGGTAAAAAAGAATTATTTGCAGTTTCTACAAATTATGTAGAATCATCATATTAAATTAAATCAAATGGAATTAAATATTAGGAAACTAGTAGACTCTGATTGGAACACTTTAGTTGATCTTTGGAAGATGTGGCCTGATTGGCAAGCTCATCCAAGCAAAGCTATACTTCCTGAAAATGGAACTGGAGGGCTTATAGTTGAAAAAAACGGATTAGCAATTATTGCTGGATTCATTTATACAACAAACTCTAAAATAGGATGGATGGAATGGATAGTTTCAAATCCAGATTATAGAGAAGATGATAGAAAACAAGCTACAGCTCTTTTAATATCAGGCTTAGAACATGTTGCTAAAATAAGCGGGTGTGAAGCCGTAATAAGTATAGGAAAAAATAAAAGTTTAATGAGTGTTCACGAGAGTTTAGGATATACAATAGATAAAACTCCTTCTTATGAAATATCAAAAAATATAAAAACAACATAATATGAGTATAGTAACAGCAGCGATTATTGGCGCAGGCGCTTCATTAATAGGAGGTGCTGTAGCATCTAATCAACAAAGCAAAGCTAGAAGTGCAGCAGAAAGAACACAGCAAGCCGCTAAAAGAGAAATTGAAGCACTTAAAAAAAGTAGACAAACCATAATAAATCCTTTTATTAACACTAAAGATTTAAGTGGTTTGGCTGAAGACTTGAGTGGTCAGATGAGCAATGCTTTTAACAATTTAGGCGTAGCAACAGAAGCTGCAGAGATACAAATGGAACAAGCAGATATAGCATTAGCTAATACTCTTGATAATTTAAGAGCTACAGGGGCTAGCGCTGGTGGCGCAACCGCTTTAGCTAGAGCTGCTTTGCAAAGTAAAAAAGGTGTTTCAGCTAGCATAGAACAGCAAGAAGCAGCTAATATGAAAATGAGAGCTCAAGGAGAACAAAATTTACAGCAAAATAAATTAAATGAACAAAAAAGGCTTCAATTAACAGCTTTATCAGAAGGGCAAAGAGTTCAAGCTGCGGATGCTGCTGGTAAACAATTTACATTTGCTCAACAAGAAAATAGAACTAACATGGATCTTAACAGGGCTGCTGGACTAGAAGGTAGAGCTGCTCAATCAGCTGCAGATGCTAGAGCTGGAGAAGCCGCGGCATACGGATCTGCATTTGCTGGTGTATCAGGTATAGCGGCAGCTTATGCGGGTAACTCGACTGCTGATGTATAAATGGATAAAATAAAACAAAAAATATGGGAGCATACGAAGACGTAGCAAAAATAAATGAAACAGCTGGACAGGTTACAGCTCAGTATCTTAATAAAAGTACTCAAAGCTGGATAGACTCTATTTCAAAAATAAATGCTCAAGAGGTTAAAAAAAATAAAGCAGCGTCTGATGAAAGAATAAGAGTTCAACGTGTAGGTTATGAAGTTGATAAAAAAGCTTGGGAAAAAGCTAATAAAAACTTTATAGATGTAGGAGAAAAAGATCCTATGATTACCGAGCAATATATAGATAAAGTTGGTGTTTTATTAAGAGGAATAGGAGAACCTGGAGATAAAAATTATCAAATAGGAGCTATAGATGCTGAAACAATGTTAGCTACTAAATCTGGATTAACAAACGAAGATAGAGAATATTTAGATACAGTTGTTCAAAGAGCCAAAAACTTTCAAAATTACGCTATATCTGGTGGAGGTAAAATATTAAGCGATCTTGAAGACATGTCTAAAGTGAGACCTTCTGATTTAAATAGTACTCACCATTGGGTTGGCGCTAATCAAGTTGAGCAAGATACTTCTATGTACACTGCTTATGGATTAAGTGATAAACAAGTTAATGGTCTTACTACAACTAAAGAATTAATTGCTGGTGATAAAGGAGAAATGATTGTAAAAGTTACTAGTAATATAAAAGAAGGTAGCGAAGCTTGGAATAACTTAAGTGAGGCTAGCAAGATACAAGTTAAAAAAAATGGAGGATCATTAGTTTGGGAAAGAAATATAAATGAATGGAACACTGGTTTAATAGCTGAAATGGCTGATGGGCTTGATGTAGACAAAGTTGCTGAATCCTCAGGGTTAATGAATAAAAAAGGAGACATTGAATTGCCTTATTTAATTGGAGGAGAAAATTCTAATGTAACTGTTTATGAACCTATGCCTGGAAAAGCTGGTGTGGAAAGATATACAACTGTTAATTATTTAAACATCAATAGATTAAAAGATCCAGCTAAATCTGGTTTTTTAGGTGACATAAATGGTAAAGCATCAGCTGTAGAAGCTATGGGTCCTGGAGAATTACAAGCTTTTGTAAATATAAAAATGAAAGGTGGACCTGATTATTATAAAAATAACATAGAGGGTAAGACAGAACAAGAAAGAATAAAAAACATTAGTGAGCTTTTAGAAGAAGATTTTATGAATACTAAACTAGCGGGTGTTATAAAAAGACCTGCTACTCCAAAAGATGTTGAAAATTTTGTAAGAAATGGTTTTGATCCAATAGAAGTTGGTGAAGAAGTATATATACAAAAAGTTAATACTGGGCAAAGAAATATTCCAGGTTATGCACAGGATAACAAAGTTAGTATGAATAGTTCACAACTTGATGCTCTTAATACAACTATTGATAAGTTAGATTTTCCTATGACTAAAGATAAGAAATATGATTTAAGTTTATTTGATAATGTATTAAGTGAAACTGGATGGTCAACAGCTGGGCAAGTTTTCACAAACACTGGTGGTGACGGTCAAACTATAAGAACTTTAAAGGTAGAAGATCAATCTGGAAAAGGACAACCTGTTCAAATAAACGATTCCATGTCTAAAGCTCAAATACAAAGAATTTTAGCTACATTGAAAGGAATGTCTCCAGAAGAAGCAAAATTAAGATTTCCAGAGGTTATTAACACGGGAAATATTCCAGTAGACGTTCCTACACAATTAATACAATAATAAATTAATATGCTATCAAACGAAGAAATTGTTATAGACAAGTCTATAGAAGTTTGTCCTCCTGGTAAAGAAAAAAATGATCAAGGAGAGTGTATAGATATTGTTGAAGGAGTTGAAGAACCGGCTGAAGTAAACAATGATCAACCTGATTTTTTAAAAAATTTTAAAGAAGAACAAAAAGCTGAAAAGAAAAATAAAGTAAAAGAAAAGGTTAAAAAAACTTACACATCTAAAATCAATGAAAATCTTGGTAAATTAAAACCTAAAGAATTAGCTGGTGTTTTTAATTCAAAATATTGGAAAGAAGGATTTGAGGTAAATGTACAAGAGTCAAGTGGAGCTACATCAGGGAGAGCTCTTGTAGCTAAAAACAAATACATAACTATAAGTGGTCCAAATAATTCAAAACAAAATTTTTATGTCAATCCAAAAGTTTTAATAAACGATCCTACTTATTATCAAGAAAAGCTAGAAGAATTTATTGAAGCTAATAGTGATGATGAGTATGTAAAGAAAAGTGCGCCTGTTGTCAAAGATTTAACTAGAAGAATAAATTCTATGTTGGATGGAGAAAATTGGAGAGAATTAAGCTCTTATAAAGATCAACCAGTTAAAAACACTGAAGATTTATTAAAATTAGATGATGTTGTGGCTGAATTAAAACAATCTATTCAAGACCAATATGGTAAAGATAGACAAATTAATTCTCTTTTAATTGATCAGATTGGTCCTTATGAAAACAGAGGTTTATTAGGTGGTACTTTTGACGGTAAAGGTACTCAAATGAATGTTGATGGGGTTTCACAATATCAATTTGATAAAATAATTAAAAATGTTCTTGAAAAAAGAATAACAAACGAGTCAAGTAAAGAGATACAAGAAGAAACAGATGCGGTGAGAAGAAACTTTTCTAACATGAACCATACTCAATTATCTGGTATGTATAAAAAACAGGGAATACAAAGTTTAACACCTTCTCAAAAAGGAATATCTATGTTAAATGCAACTATACAGGAAAAACAGTTGCAATTAAATACACTTACATCTGGCGGAGGTCAACCTGAAGGATCACTTAAGTTGCAACTAGAAATAGAATCTTTAAAAAATGATTATAAAACTAGAACGCTTGAGGAGTTTGGTAATGAGAAAGAAATGTGGATGGACTACAGTAAAGGTTATGTTACTTTTTTAGGTAGTGAAGACGAGGCTAAAGGTTCTGAAAACATAGGTCCTCAAGTAAGTGCTGAGGCATTTAGATTAGGTGAAATGAAAGCTGGAAAAGATGGTTTTGAAAATTTACAAACAGCATTTAACACTTATTCTTATCGAAATAAAATATTACAAGATAAACTAGATACACAAACCTATAATGTTAAAGCTAATGCTAGCAACGGTATGGGTGCTGTATTTGCTCGTAATGGATATAGACAAGATAAAGATGGTTATTTTAAAAATGTAAAACTAAGAGATATGGTGGCTATGTCTCCATATGTTAGTGATACTTTTGGAAGATTTGATAACGTTGATAATAATATTAAAGAAGATGATGATGCTATGTTTAGTCAAGGCAATATGGATGAATATCTTCAATTAATGAGAGCTAGTTTAAAAAATAACGAAATTAGTAAGCTTGCATTAAATCAAGTTTATTTGATGGGTATTAATCCTAAAGATATTGATAGAACTAGTGGTATTTCGGCTGCTGGAAGAAGCTTTGTAGATTCTGTTCGCCTGCCTAGTGATGAATTTTTAGGACCAAGTGAATCAGATGTAGCAGAAGAAATAGGTAATATGGCGAGCGATTATGGTGTTCCATTGGATGAAAAGCAATTCAAAAATTTAATGGAGATGGGACTTGGAGAAGAAATGGGTGGAATAGTTGGTGGTTTACCTGCAATTGGTGCAGAGTTTGCTTTAGCTTCAATAGGTACGGGAGGAGTTTTTAGCCTTTTAGGTCTTAAAAAAATGGTGAATACATACAAAACTGGTAGATATTTTCTTAAAGGTAAACAAATTCCTTACGCTCAAGCTCAAGCTTATGCAGCTTCTAAAGGATACAAAGGCAAAGGAGGTTTAGATTTGTTTTTAAAAAATTCTAGAAATACTAAATTAAAAAATCCATTAACAAAAAAAGGTGGAGGGTTTGGAGATCAATTAAGAGCTGTTGGTTTGATAAGTTTAGAAGAATCAGCTAAAATGGGTATTGTAACAGGAGAACCAGTTGTAGGTTTAGGTTTTGGAGTTGGAAGTCAAGCTTTTAGTTCTGTTTTTTCAAAGATGGGATTAAGATTCACTGGAACAGCTTCGGTTTTTAATAAAGTTACAATAGATCCTTTAACTGGTGGTTTAGGATTAGTTGTTGGATCTAATTTAGGAGAAAACTTTGATGCTGTTGTTGATGATTTTACTAATGCTAAAGCTTTTAATACTTTTTTAGACGAACATTACAGAGATGTTCCTTGGTTTGGTCCAAATAGTTTAGCTAGAAGAACTTTTGGAGAAATAATGACGGGTGGTGTTTTTGGTTTAAGTAAATTAAAAATGAGTAAAGGTGATTTTATTTTTAACAGAGCTAAAAGAATAGATTTAGCAGATAAATTTGCAAAACAAATTGAGGTTGAAAAAGCTAAACCTTCAAAACTCCAAAACAAAGAGCAAATCAAATGGTTAGAAGAGGCTCAAAACTATGTTAACACTAGTGTTATAGAAATGGATAGAGGGTTTGAGCTCGAAACTCCTGAGTTAAACATGGCTAAAGCTGAATCGTTTTATTCTAGGTTAGCAAAACAAAAAAAACAAGCTACAGGAGAAGATTTTCTTTATGAAATAACAGATTCTAAAGGGATGAATAATCCTAAAAAAGCCGCTGAAGTAAGAAAAGTAAATGGTAAAGATGTTACGTTTGTTAATGGAGAAAAATTTAATCAAGGAATTGGTGCTCATGAATTATTTCATGTTAATGCTAAAGATCTTGGTATTGAAAGTCCTGAAAACTTAACTAAATTAAGAGAAATAATAGATCCTTTTCTAAAAAAGGCTTTAGGTACAGATTTTAAGAAATTAATAGATCAAAAATATACTGAGGTAGGACAGGGAAAAGAAACTTTACCTGAAGAATATATAGCTAATCTTATAGAAATATTACAAAATCCTGCAGTTAGAAATAAACTATTAGACGCTGGGGTTTTTACTGGCTTAGGTCAAAAAATAAAAAGTTTTTACGAAAGAAAACTTCAGGGGACTTGGATGAAAGAACAAAAATTAGAATTTCAAGAGCCACAAGAGGTTTTAGATTTCTTGTTTCGTATAGGAGAAGGTTCAGCCAAAAAAGGTGGAGCCAAGCAATATGGTTTACTTAAAAATTTAAAATTTAGAGGTGAATATATTTTTAATGAAAATGGTGAAATGGTGGGAGGACCACCTAAAAAAACAGCTTCACTAGATATTGGAAGAGAAATAAATGTTTATAAAAATCCAGCATTAATAGAGCAACTTAAGCTTAAGCAAAGCACGGCTGGTATTGTTGCTAAAAATGAAGAAATAGAAAGTAAAATAAGAGCTGAAGGTATTAAAGATGCTAAAGGAGATGTAAAAGCTTCGAACGCTTTAGCAAATGAATTACTAACAAATAACTTACCTTTAGCTAGAGCTCTTGCTATTAGAGGTGAAAGAGCAGGGGATAAAATAAATTTAGAAGAGGGTAAAAAATTAAGTCAAGAAGATTTATATGGAGAGTATGTATTAAAACTAGCCGAGTTAACAAGAAGTTATAGCCCTAGAAAAACTGTTGAAATTGACGGTAAGAAAGTTGTTAAAGAAGTTCCATTTGGTGCTTATGCAAATTTGCTTTTACCACTTAAATACACAGATATTAAAGATGAGTTAAAAGGAAAAATAGAAACTTCTAGCTTAAGTACTGAGGCTACAAGAAAAAAAGCTGAAAAAATTATAGAAGATGAAGTTAATTTAAGCTCTACAGAAAAAGAAATAGGTAAGTTTAATGTTATACAAGGATCTTTTAAAGAAGGTAAACCAAGTGAAGTTTCTAAAGAAGCAATAGAAAAAAAATACGATGAGCTAAGCGCTATAGAGAAAGATGCTTTAAATACAGGTAAGCTTAGAGATCTAACGCCTGAACTAACTGCAAAACTTTTTAACATAGATGTTAAAACATTGGATATTGGTAAAGAAGGAAAAGACGCAAGGTATTCTACAAAAATAAATGCTAAAAAAAAGAGATTAGAAATTTCTGAAACAAGAAATATACAAGATGTAATAAAAGCTAATACACCAAAAAAATTCGTAAAAGCAATATTACCTCCTTTTAATTATATACCTAATGAAGCTAGAAGACAAGATAAAGGTACATCTATGCAAGTTCCTCCATCTTTGCTTAAGTTTTTTTATAGAGACGTACTTAAGCCTGATGGAACAAAGAAAAGATCTAGTGGTGTAAAGTCTCAAATAGGAGAGAAAAAAAGGAAAGAAATAACTGACGATTTAATAGATGAAGCTTTTGGCTTTAGTAGTGAAAAATTATCTAGTGATCAAATAAGAAGGTTAAGAGGTTTTGCTAACTATACTGGAACTAGTATTACTAGAAAAGTTATTACAGATAAACTTGAAAATACTAAAAAACAGCGTGAAAAAGACGCTGCTACTCAAGAGGTTTTTGTAGGTGACTTAGTAGAAGCTATTAACAACATAACAGCTGGTCAGTCTAAAACTTTAGCTAGTTTAAACCTAGGGAAGATCTTAGAAAAGTTAGAGAGAGAAGGAAAAGAACCAACTCCTGATAATATTCTTAATGCTTATATTGGAAATCCTAAATTAACTCAAGAACAAAAAATAGAAATAAACGAAGTTATATTAGGAAGAGCTAAAAAATTAAATTTTGACCCAGCGCAGACAAAGCTTGAGCTTGATTATTTAGAGAATGCTGTTTTAGGCAGTGGAAAAAGTGCTAAAAGAATAGAACAAGAACTATTACTTTCTGATGTAAATTATGCACAGTATAGAAACACCAATAAAATGGATTCTTCTATAGAGGGAAAAGGTAAAACTAAAAACCTTACAAAACCATACAAAGACTTAGCTATTGAAAAACTAAAAGATGGTATACCCTTAGGTGAAAACTTTAAAAATTTGCCAATAGACATGCAGCGTCAAGCTGCTTCTAGTTTAATGGAAGGTAATACAAGAGTGGAAGTTGATGGTAAAAACGTAACTAAAATAGCTAGAGCCGAAGAGTTAAAATCAAAACTTAAAGAAGAAGGAAGAGATTCAGAAACACCAACAGCTAGAAACAAACCATTAGAAGAAGGATTAATTGGAACAGTTAAAAACCCCGCACCTAAAGCAAGTACAATAGCTGATTTAATGGAAGTAGTTTATGGGGCTGATGCTTTAATAGGAACTGGTAAACCATACAAAGGAAATCTTGAAGCGGCTAAATATTATACTCAATGGGGAGAACAAGGAGTAAGAGGTCAGGAGCTAAAAATTCTTAATAAAGTTAAAGAAGACTTAAAAGAAGCTAGTGTAACAGAAATTCAAGTAGAGTTTAGAAAAAGGTTTGAAGAATATTTAGCAAAAGATGGTTTTAGCATAAAAGAAACTCAAGAGATTAATAATGAAATACTACAAAGATCTTATAGATTTCAAGTTGATAATTTGATAAAAGAAATTGATAAGGCTTCAAGTGTAAGCGCTATGGATACCAAGGTATTGAAGGATTTTCTTAATACAGAGATGAGAGGTGGACCTGACTATTATAAAGATAATATAAAGGGTAAGACAAAAAAAGAAAGACGTACAATAATTAAGGAATTTTTAGGTAAAAAAACTATAGAAGATACAGCTGATTATTTGCAAGTACTAACTAATCAAGCAACTTCTATTGAAAAAGGAAATATTCCTGTTACAAGTGCTACTATAAAACCTGAAACTAGTCCTAGCCCTAAAAAAACAAACGTATTACACAACGAGCATTTTTTAGAATTTTTTAATTTAAATAAAGGTGTTTTAGATTTAATGTTTGAGTATAATAAGGGTAAAATAAATAAAAAACAATTAAGAGATGGTGTAGCCAAAGTTGTTAAAGAAGCGGAGCAAGGTGTTATTTCTGAAAACACTAGATTTATTAAAGACGCTACAGGGCCTGCACGAAGAGATTTTCTTAATACAACTAGTTTTTTATATAAAAATAATGCAGCTGAAAATCAAGTTAACATTGGTCCAGCAAGACCTGAAATAAATATGGCTGAATCTTTTTTAGCGTCTCTTAGTAAAAGTGAAAGATCAATAGTAAGGAAAAGTCTTAGAAATACAGTAAATAGTAAACTAACTGCTGAGGGGATAGAGGTTAAACAAAGATTAGAAAATCCAAAAGACTACAAAAAAGTTAAAATAAATAATGAAAAAATAGCTAAAAAAGCAGGTATTGTAGATTCTAAAGATATGATGCAAGGTGAAATTTTAGAAAAACTTAAAGAAAAAGACATTGAAAATGGCAAAAATACAAGAGAGGGCTTTGCATCTTTAGATTTAGGTAGAGAGTTTAATGAAATAATAAGTGAATCAACAGGCATTGGAGCTGAAAAAGTTTATTCTGATATTAGAGCTAGAACTCTAGGTAAAAAGAAAAGAAAATGGCAATTGTTTATACCTGATTCAGCAGCTGACTTAAATGGTTTAATAGATGTTACCCTTACTAGAGGAAAAGTTGGTGATGCTCAAAGAGCTTGGTATAAAAAAAATATACAAAATCCTTTTAGACTAGCCGAGGATGCTTTAGTACAAGACAGAGTAACTACTACGGCTGCATTTAAATCTTTAAAAGCTCAATTAAACATAGTTCCTAAGGATTTAAGAAAAGAAGCTATAGACGGTTTTACTTTTGAACAAGCTATTAGAGTTCATACATGGACAAAGCAAGGTATGAAAGTAGAAGGTTTATCAAAAAGAGACTTAAAAGATCTTAATGAAATTATAGAAAAAAATCCAGAACTTATTGCTTTTTCAAATCAATTAATTGAAATAGGAAAAGGAAATGGTTATCCTGCTCCTACTGCTGAGTGGTTAGCTGGAAGTATATCTACTGATTTAAGAACTGGATTAAACAAAGTAAAAAGAGCTCAATATTTAAAAGAAACAGGGTATACAGATAATATTGAAAGAATTTATTCTAAAGAAAACTTAAACAAATTAGAAGCTGCTTACGGTAAAAAATATAGAATTGCATTAGAAAACATGCTAGGTAGAATGAAAACCGGTAGAAATAGAAAACCATCGGCTAATGCTTTAGAAAATAGAGTTTTAGATTGGATAAACAACGCTAATGGAGTTACAATGTTTTTAAATGCTAGGTCAGCTGTTCTTCAAACTCTTTCATCAATTAATTTTATCAATTTATCAGATAATAATCCATTAAAAGCAGGTAGAACTTTAGCGGATCCTAAAAATTACTGGAAAAATTTTATGGAAATAATGAATTCTGATTATTTAGTTGATAGAAGAAATGGTTTAAAAATAAACGTTAGTGAATCAGAAATTGCTGATGCAGCTAAAGGTTCTGTGAACGGTTTAAAAGGTGGTATAAATTATATATTATCTAAAGGGTATTTATTTACAAGATTTGCTGATAGTTTTGCTATTGCTTCTGGTGGTGCTTCTTTTTATATCAATAGAGCAAAAACTTATGAGAAAAAAGGTTTATCTAAACAAGAAGCAAAAGCTCAGGCATTTAAAGATTTTAAAGAAATATCAGAAGAATCCCAACAGTCGGCTAATGTTTCTAAAATTAGTATGGATCAATCTAGTACTTTAGGTAGATTAGTTTTAGCTTTTGCCAATACACCTATGCAATATACTAGATTACAAAAAAGAGCTATATTAGATCTTGCAAACGGAAGAGGTGATTATAAAACAAATCTTTCTAAAGTAATGTATTACGGTTTTGTACAAAATCTTATGTTTAATGCATTACAAAATGCTATGTTTGCAGATATATGGGATACTGATGAAGATAAAAATAATCCAACAAAGCAAAAGAAAAAAGAAATAAGAGACGTTAGAATAGTTAACGGTATGCTAGACTCTACTTTAAGAGGTATGGGTATTCAAGGAGCGGCGATTTCTACTATTAAAAATGTACTTTTAAAAATTAAATCTGAAAGTAATAAATCTAAACCTAAATATGAAGCCGCTGCTTTAGAAGTTTTTGATTTCTTACCTCCAATTGATAGTAAAGTTAAAAAATTGCAAGCAGCAGGTAGATCAACAAGTTGGAATGCTGACGAAATGAGTAATATGAGTTTGATGGATCCTAAAAACCCAGCTTATTTAGCAGGCGCTAACGTTATTTCTGCTGCAACTAATTTTCCTGCAGATAGAATAGTTAAAAAAGTTACAAACATGCAAGGTGTTATGACTGATGAAATGGAAATGTGGCAAAGAGTATCTAGATTTGCAGGTTGGAGTGAATGGGAGATAGGACCAGAAACAAAACAAACGGGGAGATCATCAAGCAGGTCTTCAAATAGAACATCGAATAGGTCATCAAATAGAAAATAATGGGAAAACCAAAAATGAGTTGCTGGAAAGGATACGTAGCTAAAGGCAAAAAGAAATCGCCTAGTGGTAAAAAAACTAAGAGCGGTAAAACCAAAATGGTTAATAACTGTGTAAAGAAAAAATAATATTATGGCATTTAAAATACACAA
>TARA_R110002096_G_scaffold117105_3_pt1 | contig 18089 bp, 26 predicted proteins | sample TARA_R110002096 | Tara Oceans TARA_R110002096 (sample SAMEA4397295) | marine metagenome | biome: Polar Biome; feature: [DCM] deep chlorophyll maximum layer (ENVO:01000326); material: water (ENVO:00002006), including particulate matter (ENVO:01000060) such as... | depth 35 m
CCCACTACTGGCTAAGCTACACAAACTTTAAAGCTTATTTTATTCTTTTTTTCTCTACATGGAAGGGGTGCACGGACTCGAACCGTGAATAGCGGGACCAAAACCCACCGTGTTGCCATTACACCACACCCCAGTATGGAAGGCGGCACACTTTAACCGGTGTGCCAGCGGCAGCATACATAAACGGGTATGCCAGCAGTCAATGGTAGGGATACTCGGACTTGAACCGAGAACCATCGCTTTATGAGAGCGGTGCTCTAACCAAATTGAGCTATATCCCTGTAAAATGGTGGGTCGTCCGGGGCTCGAACCCGGGACCTGCGGATTAAAAGTCCGATGCTCTACCAACTGAGCTAACAACCCATAAAAATAATCTAATCAAATGAAACAGCAACCATCATACCAAACAACACTGCAGTCAAAAAAGACGCGCCGAATACAGCCATGATTCAATCTCCTAATTACGTAATATTATTAATCTTTCTAAACAAACACAAACACTCTAAAATGGTACCTGAGGCGGGACTTGAACCCGCATGACTTTACAGTCGAGAGATTTTAAGTCTCTTGTGTCTACCAATTCCACCACTCAGGCAAAAGGTGGCCAGGGCTCCCAACTTCCCTAACCAGACGCGGCCTACACGATCAGTACTTTGATCACGCTTCCGCAACGACGATATATGATCCATTTAATCCCAGCATCTATGCATAATCTATACGACTATATAGACACCCGAGAACGGCCTGAGCCCACAGGCTTCCTAATCATATATCGATCGTCCGCGCCTCCCACATGTAACGTCGTCAGTGTTGTGGTCGATCGGCTGAAGAATAATTCTTCTTCAAAAGCTCGACGCGATTGCAGTACACGTTCGATGGAGTAATTACCCTACCGTTCGCCGGCGGAAACACCTTTGTTCCGACCCGTACATGCTGATTCTTACCACCCCACATATCGCGCTCAGCCATAACCACATACCGACCGCGATCGACGTTACCGTCATCCTCAAATCCAATTACCAGTCCCTCAGTAAAACATGCATTATCTCCCTTCAAATCCCGACAATCATAATCGTATACGCGTACGTAATCACCAATTTCAATAGCACCAGACATGTAACGTTCCTTTAGTTCTTTTTGTTTGAGCAGCTTGGTTACTTAGATATTATACCCACACCTAGCCAATTTTATAACTCTTTTTTATTTATTTTCCGCAGCGACCTCAACCCCTCCAAACAAAATCGATCAGTCATCCGATCGACTTACTTATATAATATACCCCGATATTACCAATTTTACACAAACTTTATCCCTTTATTTCAACCATCTTTTCAACAAAAGTCTCCGGGCCCCTACGAAATGAGTCAGCTTTTCAGATGCCGCCCATTCCCACTGACCACAGTAACATGTGAAACAATTACTTAACAATTCGTAGGCCCCGGAGTGAAACAATTATTTGCAATACAAAATGTTTCATGAAACACCTAAGTACCTAATATTATTAACCATTCCCTATAATCTGTAACATAAAGAAACATTCAATTGTTTCACACAGTGTTTCTTTTTACCTAAGTACCTAATATTGTTACCCTTTTTAACTAATTAAATGTAACATTTTGTTACTGTATACATATCTAAAAGAGGGAGCTAAGTCCTACTCTTCTTTCTTGGTACCTAGATTCATTCTGGTCATTAGGTAGCGTACAATTAGTCCAATACCGCATCACTCAAATTAGGGGCGTTCTAGACATGGCCTCTTGGTTAATCAACCATGGATGGATTATGGTTTATAATGATCGGGTGGAGTTGGTTAGCAATGGTGATGCCTGAGGTGAGGTCAGATGGGAAGTGTACACCTGCATCAATACGGGATTGGGCTATTTGATTAGCTATAGCAATGAGTTTAGAGTGTAGATGGGGGTGTTTATTGATTAGGGTGTTAGCAATTGCATAGGCTTGAATCGTGTGGCCTGAGGGGTATGAGGTGGTTTGTGCTGATTGCATTGAGAGTTGTTTAGAGTTTAGAGGTATCTCTATAGAGTTAGCTAGTGATTGTGGTCTTTCTAGGTTGAAGTAGTTTTTTAGGTTTTTTATAGTTGGTATTAGATTTGAAGCTATAGTTTTTAGGTTGCCGGCGTTTTCTTGGATTCCGTTATTCTTTAGGAGATCGACGAATAGTTGGTAGAAGTTATTATCTAGGATATCGGATAGTTCTGGGGGGTTGAACGGGAGCTCGATTTGATTTTGGATTGTTTTTAGTTCTTCTATTCTTTGTAGTTCTGTTGGGGGAGGGGAGATTAGAGATGCTAGTTGTTCTATTCTATCTCGGGTTACCGCGGATTGTTTATGAAGAGGTAATTCTTTTTCTATTTTAAATTTAAGAATCGACTTACCATTTATTGTTGGTTGGCCGTCTTCGTCTTCTCCGATATCTTTTACTTGCCGGCGTTTATTTTTAAATTTCCCGGTTAAGATAATATCGCCTGGATCGATGTCTAAATCTAGATCTTCGATTAGTATCTGTCTTATGTATTGCCGTAAGTGTTTCATTTCGACAGCCTCCATTTTCCATTGGCTTTTAGCTGGTTGATCGTTGTTGGTGTCTTTGAATATTTCTTACTCATCGATGAATCCTGCCATGGAATATCTTCATTAAAGACGTCACCTACAAGTTGTTCGCAGTCATCTTTTGGGCCATTTTTAAAAGAGTCTTCAAGGTTATCAAGCTGTGTCTTTTTAACATCAGGTCGATTATTCATGTAATAATCCCATACGTTATTAGCATCCCTGGAAACAGCCATTCTATCAGGCGTTAAACCATCTGCTTTTAACGTTGCCCATTCAATAGCAATGTCATACAATAAAGGACCCCACCCATGAGGAGTTCGAACAGACATTACTCTCATTGCATTATCACAATTGCCATATTTTCCTTTAGGGATTCTCGCAATTAACATCGAACCCCAAACAGTAGCATCGAAACTAGGATCATTGAATTCTATCCACCAACCGTCGGCGCTGCGATCTCTTCGACAATCAACCGTAACGCTGTCTGGCAGTTCCTCAACGGTTTTCATTCCTTCTGTAAGAAGTATCTGTCTTATGTATTGCCGCAATTGTTTCATAATAACTTCTCAAAGAAAGTATCTACATAATTTTCTGCATGCATATTTTCATATTCCTCGAGGAATTCTATAATTGTTGGGGATCCCCAGGTAATCTCTTCCACGCCACCATGAATTTCAAGTTTAAAATTTTCGACATTCTTCATATCTGATCTGTATTCAGCACAACCGACCCAAAAATCTATAAGAGCATATACCTGCTTTCTATTGGGAGAAGCCTTATAGAATTTAAATTCTTTGGCATTTAAAAGATATAACCAGTTTTCAGGTGTTTCTCCATACAAATCCCCTGAGTGCTCTTCTACATAGCCATTATCAACTAACCATTCCTCGTGAGTTTCATCGATTGAAATATACTCTCCAGCGGCATCAATAAAACCAGCTGAATGATATAGACATGCGTATTCTTCAACTTCTTCGGTTAGAAGTATCCGTCTTATGTATTGTCGTAATTGTTTCATAATCCAAAGCTCGCTTTATAAAGTTTATATTCTTTTCCTGTGGTATCGTATAGCTCATCGAAGACTTCGACCATATCGTCATAGTCTTCATCCGGAACAATAACACCGGTAGCTTCCCAGTTATCGACCAGCGCTTCATTGCCTAAGAAATCATTAGGATCCCAGTCTTCTCTACTAAGGACTATACTTTCATCATCGACATTGCCGATGCCTTTATTTGCTCCGGAACTTTTTACTCTTTCCGGATCAGCCTTTTTATAGAATTCTGAATATCCAGTTTGCAGTGCATCCATATCGTTTGCTAGCAATGTTATGTAACCGTTAATTACAATCCCATATTTTCCAAACGCACTATTTCCAGGCATTTCGCCCGGAAGGTAGGCTGCAGCACTTAATTCATCTCGGCTTGATGGAGACTTAAGCATTTTAATTATTTTAGATAAATCTTTTGACCAATGCACTAACTCCAGACTTTCTAAAAAACTTCTATCAGCATTCCCGGCAAAAGCTTTTTTCATTATTCGACCCATCGATGCTCGGTCTTTATAACCCTTCAATACTTTTTCTGTTGGATCAGAATATTCATCGCTGATATCTCTGAAGTTATCGTCATAATTCGGATCATTCAACAAATCCATTACGAAAGGTTGCCTATCTGCATCTCTATCTTCTAAAAGAATCCGCCTTATGTATTGCCGCAATTGTTTCATTTGTTTGTCCTTATAAAAATAACCCAACCGGATGATGTTGGATAATCTCGTACAAGTGCTTCCCATACACGTTTGGCGTCGGAGGATGTTGCATTTGGTGTTTGAACGCAATGAGCTCCAGTAATAAATACCCCGCCGTATATATCTCCGCTAGAAAACTCAACAGCCTTTCTGATGAATTCTTCGTAGATCTGTCGGCCGAAGCCTTTTCCTCTTTTTTCTGGATTGTTAATCCAAGCATTATCGACAGAAAAATATCGTGGTATGAACCGCGGTGGTCCGTTTTCTGGTACTCTTTCGTACTTGCCTGTTTCCGGATTCCTCTTTATATCAAACCCGGGTTCTTGTTCGGATTGCCATTTTTCTTTTGCTTCGATAAACTCAGGCATCTGCATAATTGCATCAACATCATCTTGGCATTCTCGAAACCTAACGTTTTGTCCGCCTTGAGCATAACCTACTCCGGGCATTTCAACTCGAAAACGATTGGGGCTACCCTGGAATGTGAAGCTTCTTGCTTTTTCAACAAGCAGCTGTCTTATATATTGTCGTAAGTGTTTCATTTTCTAGTTACCTTCCCTGCAGCTTCTAGCTCATCTAAAATTGGAGTACCGCTTGTTTTTACATATACTTTCGTCGACCAGTGATTTAAAAATTCATCTTTAAACCCTGCACTCGAGGAAGACGATTCGGGTTTAAAGATTCGCTTAGTTTTCTTTCTAAATGTACGCTGTCCACAGTCATCTGATGGATCATTTTTTCCCGGGTCTTGCAAAAAAGGATTTTTTCGATCGTCCAATTGTTTTGTGTTAACATCTGGTCTATTGTTTAGATAATATTCCCATACACGTGTTGCTTCTTTGGACACGGTACCGCGATCGCACATCAGGCCGTCGTCTCCAGCTAACTCCATGGCAATATCATAAAGCATTGGACCAAATCCGGGTGCACCTTCTGCATTAGTCCACACAATTTCGTAAGCTCCGGAGCAATCCCCGGTGACCCTTGCTGCTTTTTCTGCATGCACTTCACCGACCATTGTTTTAAATCCGGTGTATTCTTCCCCAAAAGATGCGGCTTGCTCGTTGTTCTTGAGTGGCTTGTCCCAAAGAGATACGGCGATCCACTCGCCAGGTGTAAATTTAATTTCTACAACCATGTCTCCGATATCTGCCGGTGTTTTAGCAGCTTCCGTTAGAAGCACCTGTCTTATGTATTGTCGTAATTGTTTCATTATAAGTAATCTCCTGGATGCTTGATGTGCAGGTATGTCCCTGTTTGTAATTCATATTCATCCCTTATATATTGCGCTAGCTCTAATTCGTCTTTTGCACAAAACAACGCGATGACTTCCCAATTGTCTAGTAGTGCTTCGTTTTCATCGTATTTACTAGTAGGCGGTTTAAAGTCTTCTTTTCCAAGTACGTATGAGTCCGCTGCTGCAGACATAATACCTTTGTTGACACCTGACGTGTTTTTCATGTCCGGATGAAACTTATCGATATCACTACGGTTACCGGTATACATTTTGTCCATCGAATTTCCTAGAAGCGAAACATGGCCCTGTACGATCACGCCGATCGTTCCCATAGAATGGCCGGCTTCGATCTTACCGTTGACGTATGCACTACACGATAATTCATCCTTGTTCGGAGGCTCAGATGCTATAAGAAAGTCGAGTACGTCAGACATATCGATTATTTCGGAAGCGCTCATCCAATGGATGTAAACCAGTGAGTCAATAAACTCCCTATCAACATGTTTTGCCCAGGTTTTCTTTACGTTCTTTCCTCGGCTTCGAGCACGATCGGATCGTTCTTTGCCTCTATATACCTTTTTGATATCGCCATATGGGACATCGTAGTAATCCCTTGCGCCTTCGTCCCAGTTAGGGTCACCTGTTAGCTCTTTGACAAACGATGCTTTGTCTTCTAGTATAATCTTTCTGATTGTTTCTCGGAGTAGTTTCATATCATCGATCCGAATTTTTGTTTGGTATGCCGAGATCATCACAATCCATATCTAGATCAATAAGTCTTTGTTGATCATCATCATTTCCCACAAATGAATGAGGGGAATAGACGGCCACAGCTTTCCAGTTATCTAAAATAGCTTCAGGCCACTCCATCCATTCTGAACTGTAGTTGATTTCTTTTCTATCGATAAGATCTTCTGCTCTATAAATCAAGACGTCTTCTATGTTCTGAGCTATTCGACCTGATTTTGTCATTATGGGTTCTCCTTCTATGTCAGCGGTCACTATTCGCCAATCAACATCATATTCAGATGGCCTTTTAGGTATACCCGATGTTCTTTTCTGATACTCTAATTCTTTCGTAGGATCTGGATTCCAGCTTTCTGGATCTCGAAACCCAAAGTGTCTACCATGTCTGCCAGAATCTAGGTCTATATTAGATGCCATCGTGATCCAACCTTTTAATTCGACACCTACGACTAGCGAGTTGGAATCCATAGTCCAAGGTATTACATCGCCTGTAGGTGCATGGATTGACGTGCTTATTTCTGAGTTTCCTTGAGAATAAAGAAGCTTCTGGATCTCTTCTACTGAGCCCCAGTGGATATATCGCAGTTTTTTCAACGAAGATTGGTCTGCTTTAGCCGCCCATTGTTTCTTTAAGGCGATGTTAGCCTTATCGTCTTGGCTTTTTTCTATCTTGAGCTCAAGTAATAGCCTTCTTATTGTTTCTCTTAGTAGTTTCATGGTTCGTGCCTCTTTAAAAGTTTTCCTTGGGGATCATACACATTGCAGTGCAAACCTAATGTTTGTGAATCTTCAACAAATTTTCTAATGTCACCATCTGACTTTCCAGAATAATTGATGTATGTACCGATAACAGTCCAATTATCTAGGATTGTTTCATTTGAGTATCCGACTTTTCTAAGTCTTCGCAGGTTGGTTATCCCCATAAAAGCACCATAGTCATCTGTTTCAGTATCAGGTCTTTTTGGTATGCCCGATTGTTTCCAATGCGCTTTCATCTTATCATCTATTGCGCCAAGGGTTTGTGTAAAAGAATCAGTTTCTGCTACAAACACAGGATAACCTTTCAGTATCAATCCTTTTGCCTGCGAAACAAATTTTCCATTACTGTAGAGAGAACCCCTAGTGCCAATGGAAGATGTAGGAGGTTCAAAGAATGCAACAACAGATAACGAATCATTACCAGTCTTACCATACTTCTTAATCCAATCAGAGGCTAAAGATTCTGAAGATGTGCCACCAATGCCTGCATTTTTGGTTGCTCCTTCGTAGCCAATCGAATGTAAGATTGTAATATCTCCTTGTGTGAATGCTTGGATCATTTTCTTGCCTTTTCCGTGATCATCTCTAAGCATCTCTTGGTACTGTTGCAAACCAAATCTTTCTTTTTTCTGGTCGACTTCGTCTTGAAGACCAGCTGCTTTTGCTAGTTTTCCACCCCATTGACCCATACCCCGTTCAAGCTTTTCCTTACGATGGATCTGTTCATCATCTAGTTCGTAAACTTCTTTAAGTATCTGTCTTATGTACTGTCGTAAGTGTTTCATAGTGGACTCCAAAGCTCTTCTCGTTCGGCATCATAAACCGGTACGCCAAATGCTAGAGCGGTTAACATAATCTGCTTGATCACACCGATGGCCTCCTCTTCAATATCTTCTTTAGTGCCCTCAATATAACGCATACCATCGATTGCGTGTATCTCATCGAAACGGGTGAGAATAATACCGACCGGCTTCCAATTGTCGACTAGAGCTTCGTTGTTGTTTCCGGAAGGATCCCACATGGATTGATCTAAAAGATAGGGAATTTTCTTTGCCACCATTTCGGCATATTCGTTTCCACGTTTAAGCTTACCGTAACGACTGTAATCCTTTGAGACTAGTGGACGTTTGTTTCTACCTGATGATTTGTCTCTATGCGCAACTTCTTCTTCGGTTCCTTCTTTACCAGCACCAAAATCTTTGTGAAAGCCAGTATAGAGGTTGTCTTGATCGTTTGAAGCCAGTGTTATCCGACCTTTGATCCATAAACCATAATCAAGTGGCCAATCAAAATCTTCACCTGGAAGTGTCATTGTTGCAGAGAGCTCGTCTTTGCTTTTTCCTTTTAGTCCTTCCATCGCATAAAAATCGCCGGTCCAATGAACTGTGTCTAGTGTTGCCAGCCACTTGTGGTCTGCATTTGCATTGAATGCTCGCTTAATTGCTTTGCCGCCACCCTTTCCAGGATCTCCGCCAAAGAATGGCTGACCCTTTTCACCGAATTCATCATCTGCAGCTGCAAGATCGTGGACAAAACCCATCGGATCTTCTGTTAAAAGTTCTCTTATGTATTCACGTAGTAGTTTCATGATATCTCACTTGGTCTTTTAATGGGTAGGTCAAGGTCGTCAAACTCTTGCGGCACGGCTGTCGATTTGCTAGCAAAATTATTGTCTCCAACGATTAATGCTACTGCCTTCCAGTTATCGACGAGTGCCTCATTTCCAAACATTCCTATTTCCGATCCACGAGGGTTCCAGTCTTCTTCATCGAGAACGATGGGCTTCCATTCATCGATAACCGACGAATCGATATACTTCGGTTGTATCGCCTTTTTCAAGCCTTTATTTAAGCCGGAAGACTTGGTTCTCTCAGAATCTAAGTGTGCTAAATAATCGCCCATGTTTCCATTATTAATATCATCCATGTCATTTGCTAATAAAGATATATGACCTTTTATCTGAAGGCCGTAATCTCCATGGCCGCTGTCCTGAACCTGTCCTGGAAGATACGCTGCACAGCTTATTTCGTTTTTGTATAGTTTCCCTGAAGAATAATTGTCCAAGAAGTACATTATCTCCTCTGGGGTTCTGGCCCAATGGATTGTTACTAGCGAATTTGTGAAAGCTGTATCGGCATGTTTGTGGAACAACTTCTTTAGCGTTCTTGCAGCATCAAAGTTAGGTCCATTAGCACGGACATCATCACGGAAAGCTATCCTTTCCTCCGTAGACTTTGGCCAGTCTACATTATTCGTTAACTCTAAAGCTATAGCTTGACGTTTAGCAAGGTCTTCTGTAAGGAGTTCTCTTATGTATTCACGTAGTAGGTTCACCATACATCCTCTTCTTTTAATATTAAGCCTTCAGCTTGCAGACATTCTATTGTACTTAAAGATATTTTCCTGTATGCTTTTGTCATAGGTGAAGCAAGATAATCTTTCTTGAAATCTGGATCATAGAAATGCCAATTGTCACTAACCATGTCAGCCATTTTTTCTTTCGCATCCTCGGTAGCATTCTGCGCAAAATGTTTTTTCCAATAGTCTTCCGAATATTGTCCCATAATGCCGCTCATGAACGATTCTCTATGGGCATCATCATCTTGGGTAGATGTCAAAAAGTGCTCTTGTTCTAAATATCCTTCTTCAGTAGGAGCTAAGTCCAATTGCTTCTGTTCATAGTTACTCGAACTCATAAAGAATCTCCACATCTTCATAGCAAGAGAAGATACTTCTTCCCCATCGCACGTGAACCAACCATCAGCCTTAGTGATGCTTTCAATTGCAATATCATAGAGTAGAGCGCCGACCCCTAAAGATCGATACCTGCTATCTATTTTTGATAAGTTAGTAACATATACGCCGTCGACATTTTGAATGTCAGCACCTAGCCGACCCAAAGACACGGGTTCGTATTGCTCCATAAGATACATTTCCACTGTTAAATATCCGGATGCGTCTTGTATATCAATATAAAATTTGATGTTTCTATTTTTACATTCTTGGATGGCATTAGAAATAACTGCATTCGTGTTATCACAAGCGGATTCTATTATTAGCTGTCTTATGTATTTACGAAGAGATTTATACATGATAAGGATTAATTCCAGCTGAATGGTCTGTTACATCTTCAATTTCTTTTAATTCCGGGAATTCTTCCATAAGGAAGTTTCGCACTTGCAAATGCAAGGTTATCGCTGAAGAAGCGCAGCCTTGGCAGCCACCGCCTAATTTTAAATATAGGTGCTTGTGCTCTTCGTCAAAGCTGTCGATTGTAATATATCCGCCATGACTGTCTAGCGCTGGGTTAATGTCGTCATCAACAAATTTCTGGATCTGTTCTTGTGTCATAGTTTTCCTCCTAAAGTGCTACTGATTTTGGGCTTTCCGGTTATCTAATAGCTTCGTTTAACATCTGCCTTATGTGTTGTCGTAATTGTTTCATTAGTATTTCTCCTTAAAAAAGTCTCTTACAGCAAACCCTAGATGCTCGTCGTCTAATTCTCTATAGTCTTCTTCAAGTTCAGAAGCAAAATTATAATGATTCCCGACTAAGTCAGACATGTTATCGCTAGCGTATGAAGTATTATAAGATATATTCAAAGCGTGTGTATCGTTAATTTCACCATCGACATTATCAATTAGATTAGGCTCGTTTTCCATTTTCCATTGGTACCAGGCATCCGACGCGTCGTCCATATCCCATTCCTCATATTCGTAATCTTCAGCCATCTTCTCAATCCATTGAGTGACCTCTTCCCAGTATTCATTCCCGTCCATATGTCTTAGATCTTCCAGACGCCTAGGACCTTGCTGCTCGAGCCAATCTCCGTATTCTTCCGCATACCAATCCTCGAAGAAATCGATGGCCATCTGTCTATGCAGTGCCGGTAAGGGTGATCTTTCCCAGGCTGAGCCGTTGCCTTGTACCGTACAGTCATCTTCTTCTGTAGTAGTATAATTGCCTTCTGGATCTAGGAGGAGTTTATCGACGTTGGATCGATTATTAGCATAACGAGACCAAACCTTCCTTGCATCACCAGATACTTCAGATCGATCTGACGTCAAACCATGGGGTGAAACCGACATTACTAAATCATATAAGGTCGGTCCATAGCCTTTTTCAGCAGCCGATCTGATTATTTCCCAAGCCTTGTTGCACTCTCCATAGCCAGCATCCGGTACTCTTGCCCGGATTACTGCTACGGTATTATCAGTAATAGCTTCAACAACAGTATAGATATCGGTCTCGGGACCTAGACTAGCGGTTATATTAGCAATTGCCTCGAGGGCTTTGACCTTGTTGTACAGAACAAAGTTTAGTTCTGTACCAGACGAATATTCTGCGTCATCATACCAAGAAGTCCAAACAGCCCAGTCATCGGTCAGAGAGCTAGGCGATACCATGGCCTCAGCAAGTAGTACTCGTCTTATGTATTGTCGCAAGTGTTTCATTTACAATTTCCGCTTTTGGTTAATTCTTTAATTCCAGACGTAGCCCAAACACACCCGGACGCGACGTCCCATGGGTAATACCAGTCGCCGTCGTCAGCCATTCTCTTACTTGAAAGATAAGGGCAGATCTCTATTCCGGCATAATGTTTTGAAACCTTAGGCCAATCAATCATTTTGTCAAAACCCTTCGAACCGTCTGGATCGTATGGTGGATTAGTACTATACATCTTATAGAATTTCTCAAAATGGTGTTCATCTTGAATAAAAAGTATTTCATAATCATTCAAGATAACGTTATATGAACTATCATATCGATTAGCTCCACCAGTCAAACCGGTTGCGCAGAACTCCTTCCAGTTTGTAGAGCTACCGTCTTGGCACTCGTACCAAAGACCGGCTGGTTTGTTGCCAACCTTTTGGGTATACCCGCTAATCTGCGGTACTTCGTCTTGGCGAGTGCCTTCTCTGGAATGATGAATCCTCATCTTACTTCCGCCCTCGAGGGGGAAATAACTTTCACTGATTGTTCGTCTTATGTATTCACGAAGTAACTTCATTTTACCAGTCCTTACAAGACCAGTATCCTGCTGTCATATTATCTTTTTTCGTGTCACAAGAATGCCGGCTTCTGAAATTTGCTCTATTTTTTGGTTTGTCGCTGTTATTTCGCATGTTCGCGTCGCCAAATTTAACTAATTTTTCTTTGCCGTCTTTGCATGCTTTAACAACTTTCTGTTGTTTGCCATGGCCTGTTTCTCCCTTTCTGATATAACGAGGCTTATTACACTTCATTTTATCTTTGTCAGGGGTATCAGCTTCATCTATAAGCAAATCTTCTGGAGCTTCAGATTCATCTTCTTTAATCTTTTCACAGTTGTTAACTCTTTTCCCGGGAGTGGTAGGGCTTTCTTTTGTTTTAACTCCGGATTGTGCGCCGGGAGAATAGCCATCCCAACAATCCGCTTCTAAAAGTATCTGTCTTATGTATTGTCGTAATTGTCTCATAATAGGTTCCTAATTAATCTATCCTTCGATTTGCCAGATCGATCGTATTTATCGATAAAATCTAGAATTGTTGTTTCTTCATAGCACTTCATACTTTATAATTTCTCCAGTGATACCGTTTTCTATTCATCAAATAAACTGTATCATCGTGATTCGAGTACGCTTCTTGTTCAAAGGGAATCTGCATATATGCAACTGAACCGTCTCTATATTTTATCATTCCAAATAACCAATACGCAAAGTATAGTATAATAAAACCAATAATACCTAACTCGATATACTGCTGCCAATGTATGGTTTCATGACGCTTAGTAGCTTCTGACATTTCTCCGCGAGAAATAACAAGAGGACCTAATGTGATTGCGCCGATATCTATTGGTGAAATATGCGATAACCATATGGGAAATTTGCTATTTTCTATAAACCATGGGACGGAAGACTTCAGGTTAATTTTCTTCATTGCTAGTACCTGTGAAAGTTGCTATATATAATTATATTTCTTTTTTGTATTTTATTATGTTTTAATCTAAAGTATACTGTTTAATGTCAATATACGACCGCTAAACCTTCACTAATTAACCATTCGTTGACGTTTTGATCGTCAATAAATATAGTGCCCAGCCATCTTCCGTATTTGCCTTTTTTATCTAGTTGTGTTTTTATTATAACCCACTTAGATCCTATTTTCCCTCTGAGGGCATCTCGGGATATTAAACCCTTTTCTCTTTCTTCGCCGCGCACCTCAGGTGTATTAACCCCCAATAGACGGATCGATTGATTTTTTAGTTCTATACCAAATCCTAAATCTATATCGACACGGATTGTATCTCCGTCGTATATTTTCCTAACCAGCGCTCTATATTCGTACATACTACAATTCCTTTTCCTATGTATATATATATGTGTTTTATGAGCTATCTTCACAAGGCCGGTAGCAATAATTACAGTTATAAGAAATTATAACTTGTTAATTAATATTTTTTGAGTAATGCTTTATTCTTTTTAACATTTCTAAGAATTGAGACTTAGAGAAATCAGCTTTATTTTTCTTCATGTTTCTAAGCGAAGGAGACATCTCTAGTAAACGTTTAAATTCTTTTGCGTTAATTAAATCGATTGATTTAGTTCTCATCACCGCAATTAAGCTATTGATTAAATTGTTGGCCTCAGACTTCTTCATATCACGTCGGATTTCGTTTGCAATTTGATGAGAAAACGCCTCCATTTCAGAAGGGCCGTCTTCTTGATCAAAAAAGAAATACTCCGGACCTGAACTTGCAACGTTTCCGTCTTCATATATCTTTTTAAACTTGTTCCATACTTCTTTGCTTGGGTTACCTTTGGCATATTTCATAAATTGCATATAGTGCAATAGCTCATGAGATACTACTTCATACACTTTTTGCGCAACATTGCCAAGCTCGCTTAATGTTTCACCTTCATCCATGGAAGCTAACACTAAGCCGATATTGTGAAGTCCATCATACCAGTATCGGGCGCGCTTGACTACCTTTTCGGCACCCTCACTCGGCAACGTTGGTATCATCTCTACTATAATCTCTAATGATATATTCCCGGTGGGTGGAAACATTATGTCGAAATAATCATTCAGTTCTTCTAAAAGAGTTTCCTGAGCTTCAGATGATAGCTGACTGTATTCTGTATCATAATCGCCGGCGGCATCGACGTTCATAAAGTTTCCAGACGCCAGATGACCCTTGAGCATAGATATATTTTTTTTCGACATCTGGTTAAACCTAGATTCGGTAATTACCTCTCTTATATATCTACGTAAACTCTGCATTGTATAACCTTATCTGTTTCTCGTGGTTAGGGTATAAACTCTATTATTCTTAAGGCTTAATTTTTTCTATAACATGTTTATCTTGCAAGGACAAGGCACGATAGAATTTTATCATAATCGATTTTGTTATTTTCGACATTTCTTCTTTTGTTGCAGAATCTTTAAGTACTTTTTCTACTTCTTTTTTAACAGACTTTGCAAAGTCTTTCCCAACCACTCTTTCTATTTCCTCGCTAGCTATTTTTTTCGCTTGCTTCTTTGCAATTCTCTCTATTTCTTTTTTATCTGATTTAGTTAACTCTTCTAGAAGAATTGCTCGAGCAGTATTTCTTATCTTTTTTATTGAATTCATTGTGTTACCTCTAATATTCTCTTCAGTTCATCTGCATGATCACGTTTGATATGGCCTGGAATTCCTGTGTTTTGAATTGCTAGCTTGTATTTTCTTATCTGTCTAGATGACGGATTGTTTGATAGATTGTGAATTAAATCAGATATTTTTACTATTGCTGCCAATTTATTTTTAAAAACATGCGATATGTATTGTTCGTATTCTGGATGCTTAGATTTGTCGTGAGTCATATGATCTAAAGCTACTTCGATTTCTGTTAAATCTCGAGGATCTGATATGCTTCCTCTGATATATCCGCGGAGTTCTTCTTCAGTAACGTGCCCTAGGCTTGGACCATCCTCAATTGAGTCATGTAGCATTGCCAGAATCTGGGCTTTATAATTATCAGGATAATATCTTTCAGTAATATCTTTCACTTCAAGAGGATGGGTAATGTAATCAGTACCGTCTCTTCTTTTTTGACCCATATGGGCTAGTCTGGCGGTGGCTTCTATATCCTCAAAGTCCTCCCGAGAGATTTTTTCGAGTATAATTAATTTTTTAATATACTCTCTGAGAATCGACATCATCTCTATTCCTCTAAGACGGTGAACCAATTATAATTTTCGTTGAAGCTTTGCCATCAAATATCTTTGTGTACCACCCGAGCACGGATTTAAACAGCGGCGGTGCCTTTGGATCTGGATGAGCACCATGCCAGGTATATTGATCTCCAGCAAGAAGCTGGGCAACAATTGCAGGATCTTCAACCGCTGGCGCACCTCTACTTAGTAGCGCATATGCCGGTTTTCCGCTCACTTCGCCCCACCAATTACCAATACCGCTAATATTCCCTCCGGTGCTGCGCAGCTCTGCAGATTTGGCTTTGTAAGCCGATGCCGCGGCTCTTGTACCATCGTTAGCAGCGCCGCCAAATTTCTGACCTCTTATATCTGGCTTACCCAAAAGAACTACGTCAGCATCCGGATCTGTATCGATATCTGCAGCAACCCAATACTTGTATCGTTCTAAATCGCTAGGCTCTTTGAGTTTAAAATGGCCGCCTATAGATTTGTATGTCTTCTGAACCATGTCGAATACTTGGTCTCTTATTGCATCACGACGTACATCACCTTTATCTAGCAATATCCATTCCCCTTTTGGAGAGTCTAAATTTTCTTTTAAAACTTTTCTTATGTAATCTCTTAAAACGGTATCGTTCATAACCTTTACTCCTTAATTAATTTTTTATCTTTTTTATATCGATGATTTTTAACGGTGTTGATATATACTCGTTCCATAGGGATGTTCTGGTTGAACCGTCGCACGTTTCGAGCTCGTAACATATATTGTTTAAATCTTTTCCTGGATATTCTAACCGATAAAGATTCACGGCACGACGACCAGAATCTGTTGCAAAAGATTTTATATCACTTCGAAATCCGGCGCGAACATTTCCAATAAACTTAATTATATATATGCTTTCTTTCCGGAAAAAATCTCTTTCTGCTACCGTAAAAGACGATATATCAAACCCACTTCCAGACGATATTGCTGACTGTATTCTATCGATGCCAGCCTTGGTTGTATAGTGCAACATAGTTTTTGGGTTCCATGTTGATCCATACAACTGATATGTTAACTCTTCATCAATTAAAGCATATGGCTCTAAATCCCCTCTACTATAGAAGTATGCAATTTTTAATTTCGATATATCTTTAAAATAATGGCCGAACTCTTTTTCGATTGCCCAAAATCTATGATTAACAAAATCTTCTATAAAATCAAGTATGTTTTTATAAGTAAGAAGATCATATCTTTTGACTTCTGTATTCATTTGAAAACCAAAATATTGCGCAATTAAAGAAATAAATTCGTTATAGTCTTCTCTGCTACAAATTTTAGGGTGTTTACAACTTTTCTCCCCGCCTCTTGTATCGAAGCCTTTTTTTTGCAATCGCAGCATTTTTGTAACAAAAACATCCCACTCTTTAAGTGTAAAAAATGATTTTGTTGGCTTAATATACCCTAAAACTCGGGTTTCCGCTAGCACACTTTTAACAGCTGCTCGGATTGATATAATGTGTTTCTTATTGATTGGCATATAACCCACTGATTTACGTATATATGATAATAATTATGCAGATAGTTTCGAAACGGCTATAAAATATAAAAAAAGGGGAACCCTTAGGTTCCCCTTTACACAAAAACTTTAAAGACTTTTATACCATGTCATTTTTCTGTGCTAGCCACGATGGAATCTGCAATGATCCATTGATTTTCTTAAGTTGAGAAGTTGGCAACCAAATGTGTCTCGAGTCCCAAAGCAATTGAGTCCCCCCACCTTTAACCTGCAGCACGCGGGCGCCGGTGATGTCGATCCAATCACTAGATCTAGGGCTAGCAAACGACTTTTTCTTATCTTCTTTCAGCAGACTTGTTCCTTCAAAATCTGGTTGGAGAATATGTTCTAGCTGACGCCAGTGAAATGCAGCAACATGTTGAGCCAATTCGACTGCAGTAGAGAATTCATAATTTCTAGTTTGTCGATTAAATGCAGCATCTGCTCGACGATGTGACAAACACTTCTTTTCCCAACGCTCCTCCATAGATTTAGCGTCCTTTCCAGTCGTCCACTGCCACAACCGGCGACCGGTTCGGGAGTAGGCGGCGCTGAAACCTTGACCGTTGAGATGGTTTGCTGTACCAGCGGCTAGCTCGTCAGAAGTTTGCAAATCTCCGAGAAATGCTATTGCCCCATTTAGAATATCAACGTTGCGAAGAGCTTCTGTGATGTTATCCTTAGTATGTTCAACACCAGACGTTTCTTCATTAAAAACTGCTGACTCAATGTCACGATCGATAGCTTCTGAAGCGTCTACATCCTCTTTTAGGTAAATGTCACATTCGTGTGTGTCATCCGGCAAGTAAGAATCCTGGCATGTTTGACAAAGAATATAATTATTTGTTTCATGGCCTACTTTTTCTACTGGTTCCAGACCCTGAAGCATATAGTTTGTCATTTCCGATACCGGAATATCGTAAATGCTAGAGGTTTTTGGATCGATCATTTCGATTGTGTTCATGGTGACTCCATTGAAATTAATTGAACTGCAAGCGTTTTGTCTTACATATATAATGTATCACACTCTATGGACAGCTACACAGGATTTTAAAAGTTTATTTTGCAATACCCAGTTCCCATTCATAACAATCGATTACAGTACTGCTTAACAAAACAATGTATCCCGGCTCAACCCCAGGATGGGACTGCCATACTCCTACTATCAATCCGATCGGGCCGTCCGGCAGCAAATGCCGCCATTTTTTTACTGGGGCTCTATATATTACTAGATCGCCGACTTTCATTAAATTATCTTGTGTATAGACTTGCACAGTCGACTTAAGTTACATATGTAATGTATTCTACTCAG
>TARA_R110002096_G_scaffold151307_5_pt1 | contig 18083 bp, 12 predicted proteins | sample TARA_R110002096 | Tara Oceans TARA_R110002096 (sample SAMEA4397295) | marine metagenome | biome: Polar Biome; feature: [DCM] deep chlorophyll maximum layer (ENVO:01000326); material: water (ENVO:00002006), including particulate matter (ENVO:01000060) such as... | depth 35 m
CATAGTCCCGCGCGTCGTAAGCGGCAAGTCCCAATTCATATTGCGCCTGGGCGTCGCCCTGCCCGGCCTGACAGGCCCGGTAGGCCGCCGGATCAGCGGCAAGCGACGCGCAGTCCCGCGCAAACATGCTGCAGCCCGGCAGGATCAGGACCAGCAGACTGACAAGCAGAATTTCGTGCGTAGGGTCATCATGGCTTCCCCAAGAGAAATAAATTACGGCGACAGAATTATGGTGACCTGCGTAATTAGCCGTAATTCCGGCGAAGTCACATATGTTTTATACTGTGGTGCGTCCGGTTTACTGATAAATGTATAATCTGTCATTGATAGTCCCCTTTTGATCCCCGTTTTTTAATTCGCTTAAAATCAGAATAGTGTAATTAAATTTCAGCCCAATATGTCATTTTTTCCCAGCCTTCCATACCTTCTGCTTCCAGCCTGTTCAACAGGGCATCTGCGTAAAAGGGACTGCTAGGATAACGCACATCATACCAGACCGCATGGCCGGCAATCTTATCTTTATACACCGCCAGATTATTTCGCCCTCCCGACTTGATCACCCAGCTATAACGATCCGGATGATTGGCGAAGTCATAGCCTTCACGCTTATAAACCCCCCCGAGATCGGGACTGATGGCGTCAAGAAAGCTGCAAAGTGTAAAAAACCAATATTGCCCGCCGTAAGGCGCACCGTCCCGGCCCAGCACGTCTACCGGCACAAACTGATGCACCCCCGGTTCAATATCTTCGATCGCCCGTTTGAGACGGTCGCTGACCATGGTAAAATGGGCCCCGTCATAATCAAAGACCTCTTTCCCCTTGATCAACTGCACCTGTTTCGGAAAGTACTCCTCCGGCATCGGGCGGCCAAAATCCCATAGTGTGTCATTGCTGTCCAGACAATCCTTATAAAAGCGCTCTGCCTTTTCCCGTTCCGCCGGGTCTGTGGCGACAATCTCATTATGGTATTTACTTTTAACCGACGTTGATACTTGTGCAGCCATAGAAAATTTCCTTCTTTTGTACTTTTCCGGATTGCCCACAACCGGATCGCCTGAAGCGATTGTGCAAGATCACGGACATCCTGCGCATCTTAAATATTCGGCTTACGCCTCGTCATAATGTATACAAGAAAAATTGGTCAGCCCCGCCGCCTTCAAGGCCGCCACCAGTTCATCGGAAACATAACGGCCACGACAATATTTATCATGCCAGGCATGATGGTCCGCGATGGATTTCTTATCAAAAACCTTCTTTATTTCTCCCAATGAGGTTAGATGTGAAAATAACGTCCCCGGATCGGTTTTCGGGATTGAATGCGCCCGGTTCAGACTGTCCAGACGATTCCCGATGACAAAAAGATAGCGTTTGCCAAGATATTTACCGCGCTGTTCAATCTCCATGGGGAAAAACTGATGCACCCCAGGCTCCAGCCCTTCCAGAATTTCCTTAAATTGTTCCGACACCAACAATCCTCCCGCATTGAAGCTGCCAATTTCCAGCAAGGGCTGTTTTGAGGGAGATGGGCCGCCCCGCTTCAGTCGGGTCGGCACATAGGTGGGATCGACCGGACGACCCGTCGTAAAAGGTTCGATATGTGAAATTCGCAATCCGCCATCCTGGCTGCAATCTATAGGCGCAACCTTCTTCATGTCCCCATCCAGAGGGGTATAGGGATTCATAAAAGTCCCATTTTCCTGTTTGCCGCCATGAAAAGCATAAGCCATATTATTTTCCTTAATGTGATGCGCGCAATTGTGTTACCGCCGCACGCCGTCGGTAAAAAGTGAAATTGGTCAAGTTCCGTAAATAAAGTGATTTTCTAGCCATTGCGGCCCGTCAAGCATGACAACACCCCCGCCGATAGCTAAAATACGACACTGCCATCATGCGACCAGCGTCATCGTACTTTCTCTTTATTGGCGAAGAATAGAATCTATTTTGTGTAATTAAATAAATACAGATAATACCCCCCATTTATAGGCTTCCTTCTCCGGCGTTTAAGAAGAAAATTTGTTAATTTCTCAACGTTAACCTGCTTTTCGTTGGGCGACAACAGTCTATTTCTATTAGTTGTGGGCAGCGCAATCTACATTTCTCATAAAGTGTATCATTCATCTACGACTTGTCGAATGCCACAAGACACGCCCAGGTTTCTAAGGATCTATATTTACTGGAGATATTATTGCGGCAGATAGATACAGTTCTCTCAATTGAACGGCCCAGAATTTACTCCTTTTTCACCTACATAAAACCTACATAATGGCATAAAAGTCGAATTTTTCTTGAAATACGTCCCTCCCTCCGGCAAGCTAGTCTAGCTTTATAAGCGCGAATTATCTTGTTAAATTATGATGTTATCGAAATGGCCGCGCAGACAGATTTCAAACGACTAAATCATGGTCGTAAACCTGTTAATCTATTTGTCGCAGGTTCGAGTCCTGCTCGGGGAGCCACCTATTTTCAAGGACTTGAGCCTTTATCCCCTTTGATAACATTATCCCATTTTTAGCAAGCTGGTCCGCAGGCTGACGCAAGGCGAACGTTCAAAGACGCTCCTCTCGTTTAAGAAAACCATCGAAAGATCAACATATCGACGAGTTGGTGCTGGCTCTAGAAAGCGGCCTGCGGGAAGGATGTCGCAACAGAATGGCTCTGGACATATAACCATGAACAGCCCAATATGACTGTTGGCGGCATAACGCCACTACAGAAACTGGCCCAAGCTACAGGAATACTCCCCTGGCTGCTTAGCAGCTCTACGTCTTAAAACCCCTTAAAAAGGGGAGTATTATATAACAAGGACTAAGTTTGCCATTTTTTTCTGTATATGGCTTCGTTGAGCCGAATGAACAAAAGGATATTCATTGTGAAATCAGGATTTTTCGTAACAACAGCTATAATCATTGCATTTTTATGCTCCCAGAACATTAGTGCCAAGCCAACCGAAAATACAAATCTGGAAAAACAGTTTATCGGAATGTGGAGACTGGTCTCATGGGAAAAAGAATATACTGACGGAAGCGTTAAGCCAGAGCCGCGAAGTAAGAGTTACATTATTTATACCGATACCGGACATATGTGTTGGGTGGCAACTGATCCTAATCGAACAATATGGACAGGAAAACCAACCCAAGAACAAAAGGCCGAGGCATTTGACGGGCTTGGTTTTTATTGTGCTGTGGTCGAATTGAATGTGGACAAAGGCTACGTTATTCATCACCTCGAATTGGCCAGAAGCCAAAATGCCGTTGGAATTAACCTTAAGCGTTGGTTCTCCTTTGATGGCAAGGACAGACTTCTTCTCAGAGTGGAGCCTTCGGAGAATGAGCCGCCTCTGGTCGAGAGCAGATTGGTGTGGGAACGGGTTAAATAATCTTGGACTACACTGACAAATAACACTAAAAATTGCCAATGGAAGTCTCACAGCAGACCTTTGAAGAAAGATTTTTGATTGATATTCCGGTAACGTAAACATTCTGCAACCGGCAATGAATAGCCCTTTATTGCGAGGCCAGCGTAAGCTACAGCTGAATAAAAACCTCTCCCCTAGCCGGGGCGCCTCCACCACGACAGACCGCCGGATCATCGGCGCGATTTGCACAATTCTGGACAAATCGATCATTTCTATTTTTATTTAACTTGCATAATAAGACTTAAAAAATTATACTTTTCCCGTGAAAGAAAATAATCCTTTCCTCAACCGTAAAACAACAGAATATAGACAATAACCAGACGAGAAAACTCGCTGTTTAAGGTACTAAGGGCAACACTGATGATATTAACCTCTGCTGATAAAATTTCCTCTTATACGAGCCGGGGCTGGTGGGGAGAACATACACTGGATGATGTATTTCAGGCGGCTTGCGACACTGCTGCGGACAGAACAGCCCTCGTCGACGCCCCGAACCGCACCAGTTTTTCCGATGGCTCCCCCCTGCGGCTCACTTACCAAGAGCTCGCCGACCGGGTGGATCATATGGCGGCACGTTTTATTCAGGATGGTTTGCAGCAGGATGACATCATCTGCACCCAACTCCCCAATATCGTCGAAGGCGTGATCGTCATCCTTGCCGCCGCCCGTCTGGGCCTGATTATTAGCCCAATCCCTGTACAATATCGTGAACATGAGATCAGCCACATACTCACCCACACCCGGGCCAAGGCGATCGTCACCGTGACCCGTTTCAAGGATCATGCGCCGGCGCAGATGATACAGGCCCTGTCCCCCGATCTGCCGGGCCTTGAGATCATCTATAGTTTCGGGGACACATGTCCAAAAGGATGTCACCCTCTTGTGCTGGAGCCCGCCCGTGACACGGACAGACAAATCCTAACAAGGTATCGAGACAGTCATGTGCTGACCGCCAATGATATTTTAACCATCTGCTGGACATCCGGCACCGAAGCCAACCCAAAAGGAGTGCCACGCAGTCATAACCACTGGTTTGCCACCGGCACTGTCTGTTCGGAAGCGGGCGCACTTGACATCGGCGACGTGTTGCTCAATCCCTTCCCCATGGTCAATATGGCGGCCATCGGCAGCATGCTGTTCCCCTGGTTGATGTGTCAGGGCACCCTGGTGCAGCATCATCCCTTTGACCTCCCGACTTTCCTGCAGCAAGTGCCTGAAGAAAAAGTCAATTACACCATAGCCGCCCCGGCAATCCTCAACCTTCTTTTGAAAAATGAAGACCTTCTCGCCAAGAGCGATTTCAGCAGCCTTAAATGTCTGGGTTCGGGCTCTGCTCCCCTCTCCCCCTGGATGGTCGCCGGTTGGCAGGAAAAACATAATCTGGGGGTGATGAATTTTTTTGGGTCTAACGAAGGCGCCAGCCTGTTCAGCAGCCCGCAGGATATTCCCAACCCGGAACAACGGGCCCAGTATTTCCCCCGCTTCGGTGTTGATGGTTTTCACTGGACCGCGAAATCCGCCGGATGGATGAAAAGCCGCCTGGTAGATCTCGACACAGAAGAAGAAATTACAGAACCCGGCAGGTCCGGGGAACTGCGCCTGACCGGCGCCACCATTTTTGACGGATATTTCCGCTCTGATACAGACAATGCCGACATATTTGACGATCAGGGATACTATAAAACCGGTGACACCTTCCAGATCGCCGGCGACGGAAAACTGGCGCGTTTTTATAAATATGTTGGCCGCAGCAAAGAACTCATCATCCGCGGCGGCATGAATATTTCCCCCGGTGAACTGGATGGCCTGATCGACAGCCACCCGCATGTCAAGGAAGCCGCCGTTGTCGGCTATCCCGATGAAGGATTTGGTGAACGGGTCTGTGCCATGGTGGTTCTTCATCCGGACACATCCCTCACCCTGACGGAACTCACCGACCATCTGCGGCACCAGAAAATCGCCTCCTTCAAACTGCCGGAAAAGCTTTGCCTCATCGACGCCCTGCCCCGCAATCCAATGGGCAAGGTTGTGCGTCGTGATCTCGTAAAATATATGACATAAAAGGGTTCTCGCTATGACCACATATACTGCTCCCGTCATGGATATGGAATTTATCTTCCAGGATATTCTGGATCTCTATCAGTACAAAAATTTGCCCGGTTTTCAGGACAGCACCCCGGATATCGTCTCCGCCATACTGCGCGAGGGCGCGAAAGTGACTGAAGAGGTTTTTCATCCCTTAAACCAGTCCGGCGATGCGGAAGGATGCCAGTGGCAGAACGGAGACGTAACAACCCCCAAAGGGTTCAAGCAGGCCTACAAGACTTATGTTGATGGCGGCTGGAACGGTCTTACCGCCGATCCCGAATATGGCGGGCAAGGCATGCCCTATGTTCTGGGGCTCGCCATCAACGAAATGCTGGTCTCCGCCAATCATGGCCTCGCCGCCTATCCCGGATTGACCCAGGGCGCGATCGAGGCCCTGCAAGCCCATGCATCCGATGCTCTTAAACAGACCTACCTGCCAAAATTAATCAGCGGCGAATGGTCCGGCACCATGAATTTGACCGAGCCTCAATGCGGAACAGATCTCAATCTCATGCGCACCCGGGCGACAAAAAGCTCAGATGGTACCTATCGGCTGACCGGCACCAAGATATTTATCTCCTCCGGCGAACATGACATCACCGACAATATCATTCATCTGGTGATCGCCAAAACCGAAGGCGGGCCGGATAACCTCAAAGGCGTTTCCCTGTTTCTGGTTCCCAAGTTTCTGCCGGATGACACCGGCGCGCCGGGAGTGCGCAACGGGGTCCGCTGCGGGTCCATCGAACATAAAATGGGCATCCACGGCAACTCCACCTGTGAAATGATCTATGAAGACGCCGTCGGCTATTTGGTCGGTCATGAATTCAAGGGCATGCGCGCCATGTTCACCATGATGAATGCGGCGCGGCTCGGCGTCTCTGTCCAGGGCATCTGTCATTCGGAAGCCTCCTACCAGAATGCCGCCATCTATGCCCGTGAACGGTTACAGGGTCGGTCGGTCAGCGGCGTGAAAAATCAGGATCAGGCCGCTGATCCAATCATTGTTCATCCCGATGTGCGCCGCATGCTGATGACCTCCCGGTCTTTCAACGAAGGCGCACGGGCGCTGGCGTTATGGATTGCGTTGCAGGTAGATCTGGCGGAAAAATCACCCGATGAAAAAGCCCGTCAGGACGCCCATGATCTTCTTGATCTGCTGACCCCGGTGATCAAGGCTTTCTTCACGGACAAGGGCTATGAATATACCAATGCCAACATGCAAATCTTTGGCGGACATGGCTATGTGGTCGAAACCGGTATGGAGCAATATGTCCGCGACTGTCGCATCACACAGATTTATGAGGGGGCCAACGGCATTCACGGCCTGGATCTGGTCGGGCGCAAATTACCCGCCAACGGCGGCCGCGCGGCCCAGTTGTTCCTCGCCACGCTTCAGTCTTTCATAGAGACACATCAAGATAATGCGGCGATGGCTGAATTCATCGGCCCGCTCGGTCAGGCGATGGATCATTTACAACAGGCGACCTTATGGCTGATGGAGAATGCAGCAAAATCACCGGACCATGCCGCAGCCTCTTCAATGGAATATCTCAGTCTGATGGCCCATACGGCAATGGCTTATATGTGGAACCGCATGGCGCTGGCGGCACTCAACGGAATGGACAGCGGCAAAGGCAATCAGAAGTTCTATCGCAATAAACTAATCACGGCCCGTTTCTATATGGCGCGGATGCTGCCTGATATTCTGTCTCATCTGGAAAAACTGAAAAGCGGCGCCGATTGCATGATGGCGCTGGATGCGGAGGACTTCTAACGCAGCACAAAGCCTTTCGCTACTCACGTGCGCAACCTAATGCCCTGCCTTCCCTTATGGAAGGCGGGGCTTTTTTTACATCAGGACACCGGATAGCGGATCTGCACAATCCTGAAACGATCCGCCACGAAAGCCAGGTCCGCAAGACAGGCGTTTCCCGCCGGATTTAACCCGGTGACGTGATAATCACTATAAGCGGCGGCAAAGTTAAGCGGCATATTACCCGTCAGGTTACAGGTCAGAGACGCCCCCGCCTCGGCAAAGGCATTTTGGCCAATCCGTAAAAAATCCGGGTCAGAAGAATAAAAATAACTTGCGATCGCCCCATGGGTTTGCACATCAGACGTCGCCTGCGCCAAGGCCTGTTCCCGGCTTTCCGCCTTGATGACAAAAACAACCGGCGCGAAAACCTCCTCCTGATAAAAATCCCGATCAGAAATATCGAGTTCTATCATCAGGGGAGTCGCTGTCCGGGCCTGGGGAAAATCGGGATGATCGTAGGCATGATGTGCTTTCAATATTGTCCCCCGCTCTGCCCCCCGTTTTTCTAAATCCTCCAAGAGCTTGAGCGAGACATCAGACTGCAAGGCTCCGAACAGATTGGGCCCAATCTTGCTATTCTCTGACAGAGATTTTACCTCTGCGACCAGCCTTTCAACGACTTCTTCATAAGGAGCCAGACGATCTCCGTCTCGCACGCCCTGCGCCGGAATATAGATATTTTGAGGACTGGTGCACATCTGGGCCGAAAAGAGACAAAGGGTCCTGGCGACAGACGTGATCACCGCTGTCAGGTCAGGGGCGGATTCCACAATGACACTGTTCACCCCGGCGGTTTCCGTATAGACGAGCGACCGGCCGGAATTCTCCTCAACCCATTGGCCAAAGCGCGCACTTCCGGTAAAATCAACAATAGCGCAGCCGGGATGGTGGATCAGTTGTTTGGTGACCGGCGCCGATATCTCATCCGCCGCCAGCAGCACCAGATTGGGATCAACCCCACAGTCGTTTAAAATCTCCCGAAACCGCCGCACCGCGATGGCCATGGGCAATATGCCGTTGGGATGCGGTTTCACGATCACCGGATTGCCGGTGGCCAGGCTCGCGACCATCGCCGGATAGGCATTCCAGGCCGGAAAGGTGGCGCAACAAATGACCAGACCAACACCGCGCGGCATTAAACGGTAATCCTTTTGCAGCCGAATGGTGTCCTTGCCAAAATTCTTTTCCCAGAGGGCATTTTCCGGCACTTCACGCTGAGCAATCATCGCATGCGCCAGAGCCTCCATTCCCCGGTCCAGCGCGTTGGAGCCACTGCCTGCGAAAGCCATGGGAAAGCTCTGCCCGGCCGTATGCATGGTGGCAAAGGCATTTTCGAATGTTTCCTGCGACAGGCGCGTGAGGATTTCAATAATCACACCGGCGCGCGCAGCAGGCCCGGCATCACGCCAAGTTGGCAAGGCGGCTTTGGCGGCACTAAAAAGCTGATCCACATCCGCTTTGGGGTAATCAATGTTCAGCGGCGCCTGAGTATAGGGCGATATCTCATGCCCTACGCGGCCAATGGTTCCCGGCTGGTCAAGGTCAAAACTTCTTCCCAGATGAGCCTCAAAGGCCGCCTTACCATTTTTTAACGCCTCTTCTCCATGAATTTTTACGCTGGGATTGTCTATAAACGGGCTCCAGCTATAGCGCTTGCGGCAGGCCTCTATGGCTTTTTCTAAAGTCCCTTTATGTTTTTCATATAGCTCAGTCATGGTTTGGCTCCGCTTTTACCCAGTGCAGGCGATGACGACGGCTCTTCTGTCCCAGAGTTTCCTCCGCAGACAGAATAAGACTTCGATCAACAAATTCCATATGCCGCCGCTGAATGGTGCCGACCATCATCGGATTAAGGGCGTGATCAACCCGATGGATCACATGATCCCCTTCAATAGTAAAAGGGCCCGCGTAACTGAAATTACTTTCAAAAGCCATGCATTTTTCGACCTCGGATGCCTTACGCACACTGGCGCTATTGAACCGAGACCTGTCCGCCTGACTGATATTGGCAGACATATAACCGTCCGGGCTATATATCAGTATCCCTTCAGGATTCTGACCAAAGGGGCAGGTGACGGCCCCATCCGGTGAATAGCTGATTTCCCAACTCACCAGCTTCCAGGTGCCAATTAATTTTTCTCGAGCCGCCATTGCATTCTCCTGATAAAAATCAGGCGGCAGATATACCGCCGCCTGATAGGTAAATTTTATGTCGCCCTAATTAAATTCCCACGTCAGGGTCACACCGTAAGTGCGCGGCATGCCATAGACCACCGCCGCATTCTCCGTTAGATCGAAGGGCCCCGACCCATCAATGCCGTGAGTACGGTAAAGCGCATCGGTGAGGTTTTTACCCCATAATTTAATCTGCATGCCCTGATCCACAAGGTCCAGTGCGATATGCGCATCAACCATGTGACGTGAATCGTCACCGATCCAGACCTCTCCAGTGCTGAAGTGTTTATTGGCGCCATCAAAATAGATCTTGTCGCGATAAGACCAGTTGGCGGCGATCGTCAGTTGCCCCCAGTCCGCGATATCCGTCACATTACTCGCGCCCAGATTAAAACTGTTGCGCGGCGCCCGGGTCAGATCATTTCCGGAATAATCCACCCCGGTTTCAGTAATATAATCTTTGTATTTGGTATCCAGATAAGCATAGTTGGCCGTCACGGTCAGGCTTTCCGTTAGAGCAGCTGTCAACTCTGCCTCAAAGCCCTGACTGCTGGCATTGGCCGCATTCTCGATCACCAGAGTTGAGCCATTGACCAGCTTGAAGATCTGCAGATCCGTATAGTCAATATAGAAAGCTGTCAGGTTAAGGCGCAGTTTATCGTCCAGCATCATGGACTTCAGCCCCACTTCCCACTGTTTGGCCTTTTCCGGATCAAACCCTTGCAGCGCCGCTGCCTCGGACGCGGCGGAACCGTTGAAACCACCGCTTTTAAACCCTTGGGAATAGCTGACATAAACCATTGCATCTTCTGTCATGCGGTAATTCAGACTGGCCTTCGGAATAAAGCTATTCCAGCTTTTACTCGGATTGACATCATAGGTTCCCGCAAGAAATCCACCTGTCGGGTCAAAGCCATAACCGTTGATATTCGCATCCTTGCTTTCATGGGTATACCGTCCGCCGAGGGTCAGGGTAACCTGATCCACGATGTCATAACTTGCCTGGGCAAATCCGGCATAACTTTTGGTGACATTGTTTTGATCAAAGAAAATATCAAACGGCGCCAGCCCCCAGCCCGTCTGCCCTATCAGAGGCAGGAATTGCCCCCAACTCAGACCCGGCACCGGCGACGGGGTCGCAAAGGCCGCCGTATCGTTACCGGTAAAATCATTATTATCCAGCCGGTTCACTGTTTCTGTAAAATAATACAACCCGACAACCCACTTCAGCCGTCCATCTTCCGAAACATCCCCAAGGCGGAATTCCTGTGAAAACTGGTGGGCTTTCTCGTCAACATTATTGATCACCAGGTTGGCGTCTGACCCGTCGAAATCTTCCTGATAGTCAAATTCACTGTCCCGATAAGCGGTAATGGAGGTAAATTCTCCGATCGCCGTTTCCGCAGTCACTTTCGCCGACAAACCCCAGACATCGCGGTTCTGGTAGCCGTTCACCGTTTTTTCATTCAAACGCCGGTCTTCGCTGCACGGACTGGCACCATAAGGCGCGCCCGGCGCCAGCCAAGGGAAAAAGATAAACTGTTCCCCCAGACATTCCCGGCTGTTCCCCGCCAGACGATCACGGGAATAATCAGCGGTCAGCAGGACTTCCATGGTGTCATTAGGCGTGAAGAGTATCTGTCCCCGGGCCGAAAAATTATTGGCGTCACCAAGTTTCGTGCCATCTATCGCGCTGACGCTATGGCCGTCACGTTCGACCTTCGACAGGCTGAGCTTCGCCGCCACATTGTCGGACAGAGCCCCGTTTACCAGCCCCCGCAGCTCATACCGGTTAAAATTACCATAAGAGCCTTTCAGTTTTACCTGAGTGTCAGAAGAGGGTTTTTTCGTCAGTATATTCACCGCCCCACCGGCGACATTCTTGCCGTACAATGTGCCTTGCGGACCGCGCAAAACCTCGATCCGCTCCAGGTCCATTAAATCAAAGTCCGCTCCCCCGGCCCGGCCGATATAAACCTCGTCCAGGAAAATCCCCACCGACTGGTCCCCAAAGGCGGAATCGTCCGTCGAGCCAATGCCACGAATATAGAGCTGCGGCTGGGCCATGTTATAGCGAGACATGGTGAAGCCCGGCGTCCGCATGGAGACCTCATCAACAGCGGTTATGCCCGCCTGTTCCAGAAAATCTCCCGACATGGCCGTAATCGCCAGCGGAATATCCTGCAAATTCTCTGCGCGCTTCTGAGCGGTCACCACGATCTCTTCCAGAGAAAATGCCTCCTCTGCGGCAAACCCGACACTCGACATACTTCCCAGGGACATCACTGACAAAATGACTCCCGTAACATTATTTAGTAGGTGATTATTATATTTCATATTGCGTTCCCTGTGTATTTTGCTCTTGTTGGCGTAAGTGTCTCCGTCCTCCCGACGAAGAAAGTCAAATAATTTATGGGGTGCTGCGCAACGATGTCGGTCCTTCAACATGATAAGCATGCTGTTGCCATCCGAATACCCTGCTTTCTGGCCTCCTTGTCCTGCCCCGCTTTACGAAAACCTGAACCTGGCCACCCTGAATTATTGATATCTTTTCTTATTATATTTTTTATAAGTCTCGTTATGCAATTTAATGTGTGAAGGATTGCAAAAATTGTTGGTCTTGTCAAGCAAGTAACTTATTATTTCACAACCCGATATTTTATTTAGAAAATTGGTTCATGAGGGAGTTAACGGGAGCGGCACTAAAGCCGCTCGCACGTTCCGGTGTTACGATTAATCTTGCCAGATATCCTCGCCCCTCGCCCAGTTGGCGTGGAATCCATAAGGCAGGCGATGCGGCATCTTGACCCGGGCAATGGGTCCTTTTGAAATACATTTTCCGTCAAAGATCAGACATTCTGATTGCCAGGTATGACTGTTGGTGACATAGGTGATGACATAGCCATCGTCTTCCTGATCATGCCGTGTGGCCCCGCGGCGCGGACAGAAAGGCGCTTCACTGCCATAAATGCCATCCCCATAATCCCAGCGCTCATAACCGCCGCTTTCCAAATCATATTTTACCAATCCCCCAAACGCCAAGGTGGTAGCCCCATCTTCTTTGGTCATGATATACTGGTTATAGCTGTAGCGGTTCTTGAAGCCGCCATAAAGCGGGTTGATCCGGCAGAACTCTGTGTTCATCTTGTCGAAATCACCCTCGACAACCTCGCCGGTTTTCATATTGAACTTCCAAATATACATATTGGCTTCAAGGCGCATATAGGCCATCATATGCGACAGTTCACCTTCTTCCGGATTGGCCTTTGGCATCGGATTGGTGGAACGGCAGCCAACTTGAATAACCCAATCCCCCTCTTCCCAGCAATTAACAACATGCAGGATATAACAGGGTTCACAGTCAAACCATTTCACCTCACTGCCTTTGCCATAGCGCGGCTGTACCCCGAAACGGGTCGGCATATCCCGATGGAAGGTGACGATGCGCTTTTTCGTGCGCTGCAAAATATCCATATCATGGAAAAAGGGCAAATCATGTAACAGGACATAATTTTCCGTAAAGCCAATGTCATGGGGTAGCCGCGGACCAGGCAGTTCAATATTTTCCTGATGAATCACATCGCCGTTGCTGTCAGCAATGCCATAGAGCATATAGGGTGGTTCATCCCAGTAATCGAAAAAGATCAGTTCATTCTTTTCCAGATCAATCTTGGCATGCGCCGACAGAGCGCGTTTTAACTGCCCGTTAAAAGTCTCGCGGCCCTTGGTTTTCAATGTATGACGGTCGAGGGTATAAGGAATGCCCGCATTATACCATAATGTAACGATGTCATCGTTGAAATACAGCAGATCCGTATTCGAGGTATCCTTGACCGGGAAACCTTCAAGAGAATAATCATGCTCCCCCATCATTCCCGGCCAGATGGCCTTGCCCGCCTCGGCTTCTTTCTGAAAGGCATCCGTACGCACCCAGCGGTTTTTATAGGACGCCTTGCCATCCTTGAAATAAATCGCATAAACCATCCCGTCTCCATCGAAAGGATGATATTTGCAGTTAGGTTCAAACACCGGATTCGGGCCGTTGCGCATGTATACCCCATATAGATCGTCCGGCAACTCTCCGATCACCTCCAGATCCGCCACATCGATTTCCTCTGTGGTCGGGGCATAAACCCCATGCAGATATGGATTGTCTATTTTCTGGGTCCAAGCGGGAGAATCCGGCGCCGGGCGCCCGTCATCGGCGCGGGTGCGGATTGACCTCTCACTCAAAGGCAAGTCACGATCCTGATCAAAAACATCACTCATATGTATTTCCCAATTTTGTCGAAACCTTTCGTCAGGTCCCGTTTAAAATATATCTAAAGCCGCCTTGGCCACATCATTTTCGACAACATTGACTTCAGCATAAATTAGTAAGTCTTATTATGCAAGTAATTTAATAAACGTCTTAATATTCATAATAAAAATAAACCATTAGATCAGAATAACCTGTTGATTTTCATCATCATAGAGCCTCTCAACATCTTCTGTGCGATTGCTCAACAACGCTGCCGCATTAACGGTTCCCTTGTCGGTCACCTCCCCCTTGCCTGCGTCTGGCGGATTAAGCAGGAATCGCAAACCGGCGACCCGACGGCTGCTGGTCTGGCTCGTGTTATTATGGGCGGCCAACGCCTGCTGGATAGACTGGATCACCACCGGATGATCACTCAAATCCCTAACCGACGCCTTTGGCTCCCCGGCGAGTTCCGCCAGAGTTTCACTATTTGGCCAGGCCAGAATCCTGACCCCTTCCCGGTTGGTGCCGCAAAGGATAAACTCAGTCACCAAATGCCCGATATGCGGCCGAATAGACTCTTTCAAACTATGAGCATTCACCCAGGTGCCTGACGCCAGCTTAAATTCATCACTCAGACGGCCAATGAATTTCAAGCCCTTTTCCGGCTGGTCGGGATCGACCCAATCCACCACATCCCCCATACTGTAATAACCTTCATCATCCAGAAGCATCTCGTTCAGGTCAGGACGCTTGAAATAACCCGGGGTCAAAGTCGGCCCCGCCACCCTGATTTCGAACCCGTTATAGACCGGCACCAGTTTCAGTTTAACACCGGGTTGCGGCAGTCCGACGCCAGGTCCCTCACTCTCAAAATAGGTCGCGAGCACACCGGACGCTGTTTCCGTCGCACCGTAGCCCGCGCCAAACAAAAGCCTATGCCCGGTTTCCGCGACCGCCATTTTTTGAAATCGCTCATAGAGTTTGCTGGAAATACCCGCCCCGCCATACACCATATGACGCATGGTGCGAAAAAAGTTTCGCCGCAGAACCTCATCCTTTTCCAGAGCAGTGGCAAGCAATTCATAGGCCAGCGGAATGTTGGTCTGAAAGCTGATCTTCAACTCGGCCATATTGCGCAGACTTTTCTCAAACAGTCCTGGCAATGGCTTGCCGTCATCAATATATAACGTCCCGCCATTGAGCATCACACAAGTCTGCACCAACGCCCCCGACACATGGTTCCAAGGCAGCCAGTCGAGCGTCTCTTCCCGCCAGCTGGTCGCTTTCGCCATAACGGCGCTACAAAAGGCCGCATTGGCCGCCTGCATACGGCTGGTTTGCATGACGGCCTTAGGTAGGCCGGTCGATCCAGAAGTCAGCATCAGCTTGTGCAGCTTATCCGGATCAAGATTTTCCGCCTTGTGATGGATTTCATCGGACACTGCAGTCCTGCAAATATCTGCATAGGACAGGCAACCTTCCGCCCCGTTTCTGGTGATAATTTTCATGTCAGTTTTACGAATATGGTCCAGGGCCAGCTGATAGCGGTCTGCGTCATCGGCATACACCACAGCCGGGCTAATCAAATCAACCACATAATCCAGCCGGGCATAAATCTTGAGCAAGGAATAGTTGGGGCTGATCGGGCACACAGGCACCCCGGCGACAAGCCCGGCCAACGTCAATATCGCATGTTCAATGGCGTTTTCCGACAGCAACAGCATTGACTGATCCGCCGCCAGATTCTGGTTGATAAGCCATTGCCCGACCGCCAAAACCTGTTCCCACGCCTCTCCATAGGAAATCCGGTCCCACCCCTCCTCCCCGTCCCGCCGCATAGCCAGAAAGGTTTTTTCTGGCTGACGTGATGCCTGATCCATCAAAATCTTGATCAGATTAGGCTCATAGACCGGGGTCGGGGAAGCCGATTCCAGATAAATCTCCCCTCCTGCCCCTCGATCAAGGGTAAGTTCAACTGGTGGGAAATCAACTTTTTTAAAAGACGCCTTCATTAAAAACCTCATCATCCTGACACGGAAAAATCAAGCTTAACATTAAAGTCTTTTTATGCAAGTCAATTTCAAAAATAGACGGCCAAAACTAAGCCACCTCTAATCGAAGCTGAATTGCACGTCACTGGATATGAGTTCTTTGCTGCATTGGGCGCATTTTACCTGTGGATGTGATTCAGCGCCGCATGTCGTATGAATGATCAGGAAAGGAACCCCCCTGCCTTCGCACAACCAGTCATCACCCCAGGTCATCATCGCAAGCATGACCGGAAACAGATCACGTCCTTTATCGGTCAGACGATATTCATACCGGGAGGGTTTCTCAGAATAAAGCACCTTCTGTAAAAGACCACTGTCCACCAAATGGCTCAACCGGTTGGACAGAATATTTGTCGCGATCTTAAGTTCCGACTGAATATCATCAAAACGGCGTATGCCAAGGTAAGCCGCCGACAGGGCAAGATTGCTCCAACGGTCGCCAATGATATCGGCAGCCCGTTCCATCATCATGGCCTCGTCCTTATTCTTCACACTTATGCGGCTGCGGCGCTGATGGCGTGGCGCAACCTGGCAATCCTGACCGGCTCCCGGCCCATCTTTATAGCTGATATTCTTGAGAGTGATTTCCCCGTCACATACATCGCATTTCATCACAGGCTGAAGCGTGTGACCGCAAGGCTTATGGATCAATTTCGCAGGAATATCCGCATCACGCGTATACCACGTCTCTTCCCACTTCCAGATCAGAATGGCAATAGGGTACAGCCTCTTGCCCTGTTCCGTCAGTTGATATTCATGCCGCGCTGGCCGTTCCTGATAGAGCACTTTTTTAAAACAACCGACCTCTACCAACTTGTTCAGGCGGTTGATCAGAATACTGCGGGCCATGTTGTTTTTCGCCTGCCAATCGCGAAAACGCGTGACACCAAGAAAAGCATCCCGCAGGATAATAAGGGTCCAGCGGTCCCCGATAATATTCAGGGTCCGGGTGATAGAGCTGGCTCTGACATGTTCCAAGACTGACATATGACCAGAAGATAACGATATTTTCCGGAGATGCAAATAACACTTGCTTAAAGGGACTTTTTTATTTAGTCTTTTTATGAAAGTTACTATCTTCAAGCAAAATTTATTACAGTTGCTAAAATTACAGGAAATCATTTCATGCCAATACCAGATCCTCTTAAAAACCACCTTCGTCTGCCGTTGATTTCGGCCCCTATGTTTCTGGTTTCAGGTCCGGATCTGGTGATTGCATCCTGCAAGGCAGGTGTGGTGGGGTCCTTTCCCACGTTAAACGCCCGCACCATTGATATCCTTGATCAATGGATGTCCCGCATTACCACGGAACTGGATCAGGCGCGGATGGAAAACCCATCGGCAAAGATCGGTCCCTGGGCCGCCAACCTCATCGTCCACAGTTCCAATCGCCGTCTCAAGGACGATATGGAACTGGTGCTGAAATACAAACCACCAATCGTCATCACCGCCTTGGGGGGGCCTGCCAAAATCATCGAAGCTGTTCACAGTTACGGTGGCCAGGTTTATGCGGATGTGAACAGCATTTCATACGCGAAAAAAGCCGCCGCCACGGGAGTGGACGGGCTGGTTCTGGTGTGTTCCGGCGCCGGTGGCCATACGGGCCAGACATCCAATTTCGCATTTGTTACGGCGGTTCGGGAATTCTTCGATGGCACGATTATTCTGGCGGGCGGCATATCCCAGGGCGGGGCCATCCGGGCGGCGGAAATGGCCGGGGCTGACTTCGCCTATATGGGCACCAGCTTTATCGCGGCAGAGGAAAGTATGGCCGACGCCGCTTACAAACAGATGCTGATCGATAGCACTGTAGATGATATCACCTGCACCAACGCCTTCACTGGCGCATGGGCCAATATGCTACAGCCCAGTATTGATGCGGCAGGCATCGACCTTGCCACTTTTGAAAAAACCAAAGAGATCAACACCAATGACGCCCAGGGGGAAAGCAAGGCCTGGAAAAACATCTGGTCCGCCGGTCATGGGGTCGGCGTCATCGCCAAAACCGAACCGGCCCAGAATATTGTTGATCGCCTTTATGACGAATATCAGGCGGCTTGTCAGATTCCAGCATTTTAGAGAAGACCCTGCTTCCTCATAAGCCAGACAAGGATTTTTTAATGTCAGACGTTATTGATTTTTATTTTGATTTTTCCTCCACCTATTCTTATGTGGCCCATCAGGACATCATTTCCCTCACCAGAAAGTATGATCTGGTACTGAATTGGCGCCCAATCTCACTCGGGGCCATTTTCCATCAGCAAGGCCATAGCCTGCCTAAACCCGGATCTC
>TARA_R110002096_G_scaffold238581_19_pt1 | contig 18034 bp, 17 predicted proteins | sample TARA_R110002096 | Tara Oceans TARA_R110002096 (sample SAMEA4397295) | marine metagenome | biome: Polar Biome; feature: [DCM] deep chlorophyll maximum layer (ENVO:01000326); material: water (ENVO:00002006), including particulate matter (ENVO:01000060) such as... | depth 35 m
GAAAACAAGCCTTGGGATCAAATGGCCCGGGAAATGATCCGGTCGGACTTTCGCGATGAACCGAATCGCGGAGCGGCTTATTTTTACGCGAAGCGGCTTGAGAAATACGGTGCAAACGTCACTGATTATCCCGGGTTGACGCGTGACTTCGGACGTCTCTTTCTCGGGATGGACCTGCAGTGTGCCGAGTGCCACAAGCATCTCTTGATCGATGACTATGACCAAGTCGACTTTCAGGGGCTCATGGCCGGGTTTTCAAAGTTGAAGTTGCTGCGCGAGGAATATCCGGCCGTGGAGGAGCAGCTCACCACCGGGAAGCATGAATACAGTAGCGTGTTTGTTGGGAAGCCACGGATGGTTGGGCCCAAGATTCCTGGGCTGCCGGAAGTCGAGTTGGTTTCGTTCGAGAAGGATGACCTCTACATTCAGACGCCGGATCGAAAGACCAAGACGCCGGGCATTCCGCGCTTCAGCCCGCTTCAGCAGTTTGCGCAGCTTCTTCCCGAGGCGCCCACGTTTTCCGCGAACATCGTCAACCGCATGTGGTTTCTGATGATGGGACGTGGATTGGTCGAGCCGCTTGATCAGTTCCACTCGGAGAATCCGGCTTCGCATCCCGAATTGCTGAATTTGCTCGCGGCGGAGTTTGCGCGGCAAAATTTTGATATGAAGTGGCTCTTTCGCGAACTGGCACTCACGAAAACCTATCAGCGCACGAGCCGGCTTCCTGGTGGAATCGAGCGGGGCGCCAACGACCGTCACTTTCTTTCCGCGACCGAACGCAGGCTCTCTGCCGAGCAACTTCTCGCGAGCACGTTGCAGGCCGTCAATGTTCAGCCGGAGGATGCGCCGCTTGAGAACAGCTCGCCTGAAGATGAAAGCGGTGACGAGATCATTGGGCTGAATGAGCGCTTCAATGCCGCGTTTGCCGCCGAAGCCCGCGAGCCGGAATACGAGTTCGCTCCAAGTTTGAAGAGTGCCTTGTTCACGATGAACGACGATGAAGTCGCCCGGCTCTTGCAACGCGACGACGCGCTTCCGGCCCAGTTGGCTCGTGAAACGGACAATGTGCGAATTGCGGAATCGCTTTTTCTCAATGTGTTCAGCCGAAGGCCGGAGAAGGAGGAGATTGATGATGTGGCGGCCTTTTTGACCGGTTTTCCGGGGGAACGCAAACAGGCGATAGTGGACGTGACCTGGGCGATGCTGACATCAACGGAATTTGTGGTGAATCACTGAGAACGATGAATCAACTCTGCACTCCATCAGATCATTCCCTTTCCCGCCGTCAGTTCTTGGGCGGGCTCGGCGGGGCGGCTTTGGGAGGTCTGGTATCTCCCGTCGTTGCCGAGGAACTCCGCAAGAGTGATAAACAGGTCCTCTTTGTTTGGCTCGACGGCGGAATGAGCCAACTCGAATCCTGGGATCCCAAGCCGAACACTCAATTCGGCGGCCCCTTCCGCCCCATTCCCACCAGCGTGCCCGGCACCCATATCTGCGAGCTCCTGCCGCGCTGCGCGAAGCAGATGCATCGGCTCACCATCGTGAGAAACATGCGCACCCAGGACAACAGCCATTCGGCCGGTGTCCCGCGCATCCTCCGGGGCGATCCGGCCAATCGCGGAGTGGAGTATCCCTGGTTCGGATCGGCGGTTTCCAAGCTGTTCGGCCCGGGCAAGAGTGGCTTGCCGCCTTACGTCTGGATCAAGCCCGGGAGCAGCGGTTTCAAAACGAGCACCGCTGGGTTTCTCGGCCCCAAGTATGGTGCGCTGGCTTTTGGCGATGGGAAGCCGCCGGAAAATTTCGATCCGCCTGAGGAGATTTCTCCGGAGCGGGATGCGGCCCGGCAGGCTTTGCGAGAGCGGTTCAGCAATCGTTATGTAAAGGAGCGGCGGCCCCAGGCCAACGAGGCAAATCTCCATGTGTTCGACATGGCGCAAACGCTCATGAAGCGTGCTGACTTGTTCGACACGACGAAAATTTCGGGCCGCGATGTGGAACGTTATGGCAAATCAGAACTGGGCAAGCACATGCTGGTCGCGCGCAATATGCTGGAAGCTGGAGTGCGGTTTGTTCAGGTTACGAGTTATGGTTGGGATTCGCATGGCGACCATTTCAACGCCGCCGCAAGCCTTCACCCGAAGTTCGACAACGCGTTTGCTTCGATCATCGAGGACCTGCACGAACGCGGGATGTTGGACCATGTGCTCGTCGTCGCGATGAGCGAGTTCGGTCGGACCCCGCGAATCAACGGGCACTACGGCCGCGATCATTGGCCCGAAGCATGGTCGATGGCGATGGCGGGAACCGGGCTGACACCGGGGGGCGTGATTGGAGCAACGAGCAAGGATGGAACAGAGGTTGAGGAGCGAGGGTATGACATCGGGAGCGTCTTTCACACGTGGTACAGCGCGCTCGGCATCGATTCGCTGAACGAAGAGTTTTACAATGGCGATCAGCCCCTGCCGATCGCTCATCATGAGATGGACCCCATCACAGAGGCGCTGGCATGAGCAAGATTCCTCCCATTGAGCCGAAGCCGCTTGGCATCTTGACGCCGGAGACGCACATCACGGCGCTGCGCTACAGTCCCTGTGGAAACATCCTCGCGGGAGCGTCGTTCGATCAACGGATCCGTCGCTGGGACCTGCGCACCGTTCGAGGCTCGGAACCCGAACCCCAAAAACCAAAAGCCGAGTACCCAGCCGCCCGGATGCCGGATGTCGGCGGGCATAATGGGTTCGTTAGTGCGGTAGAGTTTCATCCTTCGCGATTGCTGGCCATCAGTGCGGATACCTGGGGCGCGATTCAAGCCTGGCCTTATCTCGCTGATGAACCGAATCAGCTTTGGACGCTACCGGCGGCACACGATGGTTGGATTCGCGAATTGAAGATCAGTCCCGACGGTGAGTGGTTGGTGAGTTGTGGGAAGGATGGAGTGGTGCGGATCTTTTCCACGATTGACGGCAGACTGCTCAGCGAAACGCATCATCATGGCGAAGACGTCTTTGCTGCTGCGATTCATCCGGACGGAAACCTGATCGCCTCGGCAGATATGCGCGCGCGCGTCATTTTACAGGAGGTTCCGACCGGGAAAGTGGTGCGGGAATTTGTTGCGGAGGATTTTTACCAGCTTCACCGGGAGCAGGACCTGGCCGGAATTCGCAAACTGGCCTTCACTCCGGACGGGAAGCAATTGGCCATAGCCGGAACTCATCCTTCCGGAGGCGGGTTTTTCCAGGGCCTGGCTCACATCCACCTGGTTGATGTTGAGTCCGGGGAGGACCAGCACCAGCTCGTCATGGGCGTTGAAAAGAAGGACATTTTTGTGCACGACCTGCACTTGCGAGCCGATGGGTTGATCTGCGCGGTTACTTCCGGACAACCCGGCGGAGGGAACCTGATCCTCCGTTATCCCCATGAAGATGAGCCGCGTTTGATGCACGCCAAAGGCACGGTCAATTGTCACAGCCTGGCGGTTTCGGGTGATGGTCAACGAATCGCGGTTTCCGCGACCAACACCGGTTCGAATGGCAACGGCAAGCGGCTGGACAAGGAAGGCAACTACGTTGGCAATTACTCGCCGATCCACGTTTTCGAAATCGAACCGGGGCTGATTTGAAACCGATTTCCATTGGTGTGCTGGCAGCTTCGGTCGTGGGGACTGGCGGCGGAGACGTCTCCTCCTCAGTGGCTGCAATTCGATCAATACGAATGTGAAGTTGAGCGAGCATCTAACCGTTGCCGATGGCTATCTCGAGCTGGGCATGTATCGGGATGCCCTTGATGTGCTGGAGGAAATTGTGCCGGAGACAGAGCACGAACATTTTCAGGTGATCCGCAAACGCCTGACAATATGGGAGGCCGTGGGGGATTGGGCGCAAGGCGCGCGAACGGCGCGGGAAGCGGTTCTGACGCTACCGAATTACGCGGATCTCTATCTCAAGGGGGCCTATGCCATTCGCCGGGCGGAAAGCGTCGAGTCGGCTCTCGAGTTTCTCAAAAGCGGAGAACATTGCTGCAGCTACACATCGCTGTGGTGGTATTACCTGGGCTGTTACTACTGCGTGCTTGGTCGAATCGACGATGCAAAGAAGCATGTCTACAAGGCAGTGGGTTTTGGGAAGCGTGCCTTGCAGGAGAAGGACTTGGAACCACTGTGGGATGAGTTTCGCGCAGCGCGATGGGCAGAGGAAGACGAGGAAGAGGGCTTCGACTGATTCAGCTCAACCGCTGAAGCCGTTGCAGAACGCAAGGTCACGGCACCAAGGCTTTGCATTGTGCAATGCGTCGGCGGCTCTCGGGGACGAGAAGGCGTGATAAATTGAGAGGATTTGGGTTGGAATGCCTCCTGCTCGGCAAGGTGGTATGAATGATCACGTTTACAAAAAGATCGAGATTGTCGGCAGTTCACAGAACGGTGTCGATGACGCCATTCGCAATGCCATTACCCGGGCATCGGAGAGTATTCACAACCTGCGCTGGTTCGAGGTCGCGGAGATCCGGGGAGATATTCGCGACGGGAAGCCGGCCCACTGTCAAGTGACCCTCAAGATTGGTTTCACCCTGGATGAATAAGCGCCATGCCCGAAAACCTGACTCATAAACTGATACGCAGTCATCTCATCGACGGCACCATGAAGCCGGGTGAGGAGATCGCTCTACGCATCGACCAAACTCTGACCCAGGACGCAACGGGAACGCTGGTGATGCTGGAGTTCGAGGCCATGAACGTGGATCGCGTCCGAGCGGAGTTGTCGGCGCAATACGTCGATCACAACCTGTTGCAGGAAGATCACAAGAACCCGGATGACCACCTGTTTCTCTGGAGCGCGTGTCGAAAGTTCGGCGTGCAATATAGCCCGCCGGGAAACGGGGTGAGTCATCCGGTGCACATGGAGCGCTTCGGAATTCCGGGCAAGACGTTGGTGGGCTCCGATAGCCATACTCCGGCCGCGGGTTCGCTGGGGATGCTGGCCTTCGGCGCGGGCGGAGTGGAGGTGGCGCTGGCGATGGCGGGCGAGCCTTTGTACCTCGTGATGCCGGAAGTGTGGGGCGTGAGGCTGACCGGAGAGTTGCCCCCGTGGGTCAGTGCCAAGGACGTGGTTCTGGAGATGTTGCGTCGTCACGACGTCGATGGAGGCGTGGGGCGCATTGTGGAATATTACGGACCGGGCCTGGATTCGCTTTCGGCGATGGATCGGCACGTGATCGCCAACATGGGCACGGAATTGGGTGCGACGACAACGGTGTTCCCTTCCGACGGGGTGGTGAAAGATTTCCTCCGGCAACAGGAGCGTGAGGACGATTGGCAGGAATGGGTGGCGGACCATGGAGCGGAATACGATGTGAAGGAAGAGATCGATCTCTCGACGCTTGAACCGCTGATTGCCTGCCCGTCCAGCCCGGGCAAGGTCGTTCCGGTGCGCGAGGTCGCCGGGCGCGAGATCTACCAGACCTATATCGGTTCGTCCGCCAATCCGGGGCTGCGCGACTTCGCGGTGCCCGCCATGATGGTGGATGGACGACAAATCTGTAAGAGCGTTTCTTTTGATGTGAACCCGACCTCTCGCCAGCTCTTGGACAATCTGGTTGAGCTTTCCTATCTGGGAAAACTGATCCGGGCGGGAGCGCGCATCCATCAGGCTGGCTGCAATGGTTGCATTGGCATGGGGCAGGCGCCTGCGACCGGTCGCATCAGCCTGCGGACTGTTCCGCGCAATTTTCCGGGGCGCTCCGGTACCCGTGAAGACCAGGTTTATCTCTGTAGTCCGGAAACCGCCGCGGCATCGGCCTTGACGGGAAGAATCACGGATCCGCGCGAGTTGGATATGCCGTATCCCGAATGGCGGGAACCGGAGGAAATCCGCGTTCATCGCTCCATGATGGACGCCCCGGAAACTGCGGAGAAAGCGGTGAAGGTTGAGCTCATCAAAGGGCCCAATGTTGCGTCTTTGCCCAAACTCGAGCCGCTCCCGGAGACGTTGGAAGGGCCGGTCTTGTTGAAAGTGGGTGATGATATATCGACGGACGAAATCATGCCGGCGGGAGCGCGGGTTCTGCCGTTCCGGAGTAATATCCCGAAGATGAGTGAGTTCGTCTTTGAAGGTGTCGACCCGGGTTATGTAGAGCGCGCCCTGGAATATCAGAAGAGCGGTTCGCTCATTGTGGCGGGAGACAACTACGGTCAGGGTTCCAGCCGCGAACACGCGGCGCTGGCGCCTCGGTTTCTAGGCCTCCGTGCTGTCATTGCAAAGAGTTTCGCCCGAATCCACTGGCAGAACCTGGCGAATTTCGGGATTCTTCCGCTCACCTTCGTCGATCCGCAGGACTATGATGCGATCGAAGACGGCGATCAGTTGAAGATCGAAGGGATCCGCGAGATCCTGCAACAAGGCGGGGATGACGCGATTACCGTGCGCAATAATACCAAAAACACGACCTTCGAAGCGCGGCATCGCCTGAGTAGCCGGCAGCGCAAAATGATCCTCGCGGGCAGTATCCTGGCCACGGTGGATTCCTGAGCGCAGGGATGCGTTCCGCAAGGCGATCCATTGCGACTTGCAAGGCTCTCGCGATCGATTCTCCGGAAAGCGGGTTGGCACGAGATTTGCACTTCTATCCTATTATGACGACTTCAACCCTTATCGATAAAGACCGCTGCATCGGAGTTTGCAACAATCTGCTTCAAGGTGAGCGCTCGGCGGTGGAGACCTATACCCTGGTGCTCAAGAAATTCAGCGCCAATGGAGCTGCCCCTGAACTGACACGTCTCCGCAACGAACATGCCGCAGCGGTGAGGCAATTGGAAGACAACGTCCGCCAAATGGGTGGCGTTCCGGATTCCGGCTCGGGCTTGTGGGGCAAATTTGCCAAATCGGTCGAGCGGGCGGCGCAACTGTTCGGCGCGGAATCGGCCATGGCGGCTCTCCAACTTGGCGAGGCTCACGGACGGGTTCAATACCAGCAGGCTTTGGAGGACGAAAGCGTATTGCCGGAATGCAAGGAGATGATCAGCACTTGTCTATTTCCGCAGACAAAAGAGCACATCGCCACTCTGGAACGGTTGCAACACGGCGAGATGGCTCGCTGAATCGAGAAAATTTCTACTTGGTGGTAGAACCGGTCCAGGCCGGCTGGCAAGGGAGCACTTGCTTGACTGGCCTGGATTCGGAGCCTGACATGCGCGAAGTTTGGAGATGAATACGACGCATCGCATCGAACGAGACTCCATGGGCGAGGTGGAAGTGCCGGCAGGATCGCTCTACGGCGCCTCAACCCAGCGCGCCATCCGGAACTTTCCCGTCAGCGGGCGCGGTTTCGGGCGTGGTTTGATCCGCGCCATCGGATTGGTCAAGCGAGCTTCCGCCGAGGCGAACTTCGCGCTCAGGAAGCTGGATGCGGGACGCTACCAGGCGATCTGCCGATCTGCCGAAGACGTGATCGAGGGAAATTTGGACGAACACTTTGTCGTCGATGTCTTCCAAACCGGTTCCGGAACGAGCACCAACATGAACGCCAATGAGGTGATCGCCAATCGTGCGTCCCAGTTGGCAGGGAAACCGCTGGGCGCGAAGGATCCCGTTCATCCCAACGATCACGTGAACCTGGGGCAGTCCAGCAACGACGTGTTCCCCACCGCGATTCACATCGCCGCCGCGGAAACGCTCCAAAACCGGCTTCTGCCGGAACTCATCGCCCTGCAACGCTCGCTGGAGACCAAATCGAGCGAATTCGACAAGGTGCTGAAGATCGGGCGAACCCATCTGATGGACGCGACTCCGATTCGCTTGGGCCAGGAGTTTTCCGGTTATGGGCGGCAAATGGAGAAAGCGGTCAAACGGGTCGAGGCCGCGACTGAGGCATTGCTGGAACTGCCGCTCGGTGGAACCGCCGTCGGGACGGGACTCAACACCCATCCTGAATTCGCCGCAAAGGCGATCACCTTTATCGCGGAGCGAACGGGGCTGAAGTTTGTCGAAGCCGAAAACCATTTCGAAGCCCAGGGCGGGAGAGACGCGCTTTGCGAGGTAAGCGGTCAGTTGAAAACCGTCGCCGTGTCGCTGTTCAAGGTTGCCAACGATCTCCGCTGGATGGGGTCAGGGCCCCGGTGCGGTCTTGGCGAGCTCCGCCTTCCTGCCTTGCAGCCCGGAAGCTCGATCATGCCCGGCAAGGTAAACCCGGTGGTTTGCGAATCGGTCATGCAGGTTGCAGCACAGGTGGTTGGGAATGATGCAGCGATCACCTGGGGAGCGGCCAACGGCAATCTGGAGCTGAACGTGATGATGCCGATGATGGCCCGCAATGTTTTGGAAAGCGCCGAGTTGCTCGCCAACGTCAGTCGCATCTTCCGCGAAAACGTCATCGATGGTCTTGAGGCCGATGTGGAGCGGTGCCGGCAGATGGTGGAGCGTAGCATGGCTCTCGTGACCAGTCTCGTTCCGGAAATCGGCTACGACCGCAGCGCGGAAATTGCCCGGATCGCGTCTGAATCGGGCAAGACCATTCGGGAGGTGTGCGAAGAGTTGGAGGTTCTGCCGCCGGATCGACTGGCCGCGCTTCTCGACGGGACAACGATGACGATTCCCACCGGGTAGACAGCGATTCGAGCAACGAAACCTCGTTCACTCCCAGTAGTAGGGCCGACCGTAGAAATCGTAGAGTTCCTCTTCGTAGGTGCGGTTGACGGGAACCTTGGGATCGAATGGTGGGGATGCCTGGATTTGGTCTTTGGTCAGGTTCACTTGAGCACACGAAGTTGCCCAGTCGAACTGACTCATCCAGTCGATGTCGATGATCACTTTGCGACCGGGCAACCAGTGTCGGGTGGCCACGACAAAGTGGCGGATCCGCCAGGGACTGGTATCCAGAATCAGATCCTCGACGTGACCGATCTTGTCCTCGACCGAGGCGATCTGGTAGCCGATCACCTCTTTGGTGGAACGCAGATGGGTCTGCTCAATCTCGGCAATCGCTTCCTCGTGCCGTTCGACTTCTTCCGGCGATGGATCGATATGGGCATAGGCCGAAGCGCCCCACATATCGGCACCTATCCAGTAGGGCTCGTGGCCGTAGTATTCGGCGTATTCTTTCTCAAACCGCCGGGAGATGGGTTCGTCGGTTTCCAGCAGCGGGCTGGATTCCACCTGATCTTTCGTGAGGGTTACGGGAAAGCGATGGGCGTAAATTTTCGGGTCGGGCGGGACGAGATGACGCGGGCTGATGAGAACCTGGTGCGAACTGAGCCATCCCCCCGTGTCGGCCACGAGGTAGCGAATGCCCCACTTCTCGTCATCGAAAAGGAAATCCTTCACCTTGCCGATATTTCCATCGGTCGCTTCGATCGGATAACCCAGTAAGTTTTTGATGCTTCGTAACATAGTACTAGGGAGTTTCAGTGTTTTGACTCTCTGTATCGCGGGAATCGTGCCATTCCTCTCTTCCTGCGCTTCAGGATGGCGCCCGGGGCAATGGATTGCACCCTGCACGAGTCTCTCCTCTTCAGTGCGTGCATTCTGCAAGGGCGCGATCGGCTGGTTCAAGGGATCGAGAGAGAAACTCCGAAGCATTTTTTATTATCCAGGGAATATACCAATGGAAGATGCGCTAAATCCTTTGACCATTCCCGTGAAGCGGCCCGTCTAAATGGTTCTAACCTCACAACGCTATGATTAATCCCTACAACCTCGACCATATCCTGGAAGGCTGGGGTGAAGAAGGACTAGACCCCGTCACTCTCCGGGAACTGTGGAACAAAGCCACCGAGCCTCTCTTTGACGTTTTGGTCGTCGATGACGAACCGACGTTCACCCGGTTGGTAAAGTACAACCTCGAAGCGGATGGCCACTACCACGTGTTTTGTGAAAACGATGCACGCAAAGCTCTGTCCGATTGCCTGGACCTGTTGCCTGATGTCGTGCTGCTCGACTTGCGAATGCCTCAACTCGACGGCGAAGAAGTTTACCGGCAAATTCGGGAAAACCCGGCCCTGAACTGGCTGCCGGTCGTCAAGTTCTCTGCGGAACTCCCGGGCACCAGTCGTTTTTGCAAGAACCCGATCCTGGGTGAGGATGGCCATCTCATGCTGGCCAAACCGGCTTCCCTGGACGAGATCAACCAAGCGATCCGGATGGAAATCCAGAACGCGCTGGAGGATCTCATTCTCGCCAACGAATAGTCGATCCCAGGCCCTTTTGCTTTGTTCCGGTAACGTTTGAGAGCGGTTCGTTCTGCCAGTTCCGAGATCGGGGTCGTCGAACGAAATCTTGGTGGGTTGGAATTCGTCAGGACCTCGTCGATGGGGGCTGGCATGGTTCCTGCACCTTGTTACGGCTGAAACAACCTCTCATGATTTATGGCTACCCAACCCAAACCGGAAACCGTTGTTCAGCAAATGAGCACTCACCTGTCGAAGTTCAAAGAGATGGCTCACCGTACCAGGGGGCGTTTGGAACGCCTCGCGGAGATGTCGTTTGAGATTGAAGACGAACTGAAACAGAAAGAATACGCCGATCGCGTCAGCGAGCTTTTCACCATCTCCACGCAATTCGAGGAAAAATTGGACTCGTTGATCAACGATTACGAAATCGAGCGCAATCGCATCGCCAACGAAGCGGCATAGCGCGCTCTGCAGTTCGCCATTGCAGAACGCAACGATCATTGCAAACGGCAATCGTTCTTCCAACTCCCAACGAACGCAATCATGGCGTGGACATTTCCAGTCCTCCGAATTCTCGGCACCCAACTTCGGGTTCATGTGACCTTTTTTCTCCTGCTTGCCTGGGTGGGAATCGCCACCTATGCACAAAGCGGATGGGAAGGTGCGGTTTACGGCATTGCTTTTATCCTGGCGCTCTTTGTTTGCGTCATTCTCCACGAGTTTGGACACGCCTTGGCGGCCAAGGCATTTGGAATATCCACGCCGGATATTACACTTCTGCCAATTGGAGGTCTCGCCCGGCTACAGCGAATGCCGCGCGATCCGATCAAGGAACTCGTGATCGCATTGGCGGGACCGGCTGTGAATGTGGTGATTGCTGGTCTGATCTTTCTTTTCCTGCGGATCAGCACCATTCCTTTGGCGATCGACCTGGAGGCACGGTCGATATCCGGATTCTTCGTCAGTCTGATGGCGGTGAACGTGTGGCTCGTGATTTTCAACATGATCCCGGCCTTCCCGATGGATGGCGGACGGGCGCTGCGTGCGTTGCTGGCCACGGCGATGCCTCATTCCCGCGCAACGAATATTGCAGCGAGGATTGGTCAGGCTTTGGCCTTGGGCGGCGTGTTCGTTGGATTCATGAATCAATGGTGGTTGCTGGTATTGGTCGCTTTCTTCATCTTTTTGGGGGCTGGGGCAGAGGCCTCTGCCTCCCGCCTGCGGGAAGCGACGCGGGGCCTCGCCGTTTCCGACGCGATGATGACGCGTTTCAAGATGCTGCGGGAGACGGATCCCATTTCCAAGGCGGTGGATCTGCTTCTCGATGGCTCGCAGACGGACTTCCCGATCCTCGACGATCGAGATGAGCTGTCCGGAATGGTTCTGCGAAAGGACCTGATTAACGCACTGCGTAAGCATAGCGGGTCGGCGGCCGTGGTCGAAGCACGAAGCGGCTGCGAATTCGCGGTCGCGGCGGATTCGGCGCTGCCGGATGCGATGCAGATCCTTCAGGAGAGCCAACGCTCGACCATTCCGGTGATGTCCGGCGGTAGGCTGATCGGATTGCTCAGCACCAAGAACATTGGAGAGATGCTGATGGTGAAGGCCGCCAAGGACGAGAGGAGGAGATCGCATGAGGGCGAGCTTGACGCGGGTGAGGTCGAATCCGGGCAGACCTTGATCGGTGGGCATTCCAGTTGAATCAGATGCCCACGATTCCGCCAACTGAATGAGAAAGTGCAATCGGATGCAATTGTGATTTACCAACGAATGTCGAGTCGCTAGGTTTATCGAGAAGTATGACTGCGACTGAAGTGATGGCGTTGCTGGAGGAAAACCGGAATGAACGGGGAATCCGGAATTGGGACCGTCTCGGAGAAGGGACGGGTGGGCTGGAGAGCTTTGGCATCGGCCTGACGAAGTTGCGTAAGCTCGCGAAACAGGTTGGGCGCGATCACGAATTGGCTCTGAGGCTTTGGGAAAGTGACAACCACGATGCTCGGTTGATCGGGTTGCTGATTGACGATCCAAGGGTGATGACGCGGGAGCAGGCGGAGCAGCAGGTCGAGAAGGTGGGAATTGGTTCCCTCGCGCACGTATTCAGTTCCTGCGATGCGACACTGGCAAAGGCGCCATTTGTCTTTAAGCTGGCCAGCGATTGGATCAAGGCGACGGATTCGCTGCGCAAGCGGTGTGGATACGGTCTCGTTTATGAGCTTTCCAAGAACACGCGCAAGAAAGAGCTGACTGATGAGTTTTTTCTCGATTGTATCGACCGGATTCGTGAGCAGTTCGAATCGGAAGACCTCTGGGTGCGGATGGCGATGGGATCGGCCCTGATGGGAATCGGCAAACGCAACCCGAAGTTGAACCAGGCGGCGGTTGACCTGGCGAGGGAGTTGGGGCCGATCGACTTTAGTGAGGATGGCAATCGCTGTGAACCGTTCGACGTGCTGAAACACCTTACGAATAAGGATCTCAAGGCCAGGCTGGGGATCTGACGGAGGCCGAATTTTTTCGCGCCTTGAGCGGGACACAAAAGTTGCCCGGGAATCATGCCTGCCCGGTTGCGTTTCGTGCGGAAGTAGGTCTATCCTCTGGTCATGCCCAATTCCCGGTCGCTTCAAATCGCCTGCTGCGTCGCAATCCTTGGTTCCGGGATAGGTCCGGCGGCTGCTGATGATCTTGATTTCGCGGAATTGACCGCTCCGGAACATGATTACTGGAACCGGCCTCTCAACGACCCTTTCACCAAGCTCAAAGAGGATCTCCAGGCAGGGCGGTTGAATCTCGATACCAGCAGCGAAAAGGCTTACCTTCTGAGTTTGTTGGCAGAACTCAAAATCCCGGTTTCGACTCAGATGCTGGTCTTTTCCACGACCAGTCTGCAACTCAGGCTGATTTCACCACGAAGCCCGCGGGCGTTGTATTTTAACGAAGACCTTTACCTGGGTTATGTTCCGGGCGGAAAGATTGAGATTGTATCGCTTGATCCCCAGATTGGCGGAATCTTTTATATCTTCGATATCCCGCGAGGCAATCGCCCTCCGGTCGTGGAACGCTCGAGCCGTTGCATGAATTGCCATTCCGATGATGATACCCGTCAAGTGCCGGGCATCGTTATCAAGTCCGTCATTCCCGGTTCACGCGGGGGAAGTCTGGACTCCTTTCGCCGCAGCCAAACCGGCCACCAGATTCCGTGGGAAGATCGCTTTGGCGGTTGGCACGTGACCGGCAAACACGGAATCGAGAAGCATTGGGGCAACCAGATTGGTCAATTTTCGCCGGAGGGAATCGTCACGACGGAAATTCCTCCCGGCACGGAATTTGACTGGTCTGTCTATCCGGTGAAGAGCAGCGACATTCTCGCTCATTTGCTGCACGAACATCAGGCGGGATTTGTCAATCGGGCGGTGGAGCTGCAATATCGGACCCGGTCTTATCTTCAGGAGGGTGGGGGCCGCCTGCAACCCGAACGCCGGGAACAGATCCTGGAGCACAGTCAGGCACTGGTGCGCTACCTGCTATTTGCGGACGAGACGCCATTCCCGAGCGGTGGGATCGATGGAGCCGTTGAACTCAAGGAGGCGTTTCTCGCGACGCGGCGAATGACCCAGGAAGGCCTGTCTCTCAAAGACTTCAATCTGGAAACTCGGATGTTTCAGTTTCGCTGCAGCTATATGATTTACAGTTCGATTTTCCAGGGGCTGCCAGAGGGATTGCGGCAACAGATCTACCGCCTCATGGTGGCTGCCCTTGATCCTGAGAAAGCCGGCCCTGCTTACGATTACCTGCCAACGCAGGAAAAAGGGGCGATCTTAAAAATTCTTCGGGAAACCATTCCCGAGTTCCCGGGATCTTCGTAAACCTGCATCCGTTGAGTACATCAAAAAGACGTCCCCACGACCGCAGGGACGTCTAAATGATCAAAGCTGATTCCGCCGATAAAAGCGGATTAACTCAGCCTTTGCTGTCGACCTTTTCAGTCGGCTTACCAGCTTGTAGCCAACCGGAAATTCCAGCCGAGAGGTGTTTGACGTTGGTGAAGCCGAGAGCTTCGGCAGCCTTGGCGCCAGCTTGATAGGCACTGCAGGAAGGACCGCCGCAATAGGCAACCACGAGCTTGTCTTTGTCGTCGCCGAGTTTTGACGCAAGCGCATCTTTGGTGGCACGGTAGTCAATGGCGCCTGGAATGTGGCCTTTGGCGAATGAGCCGGATCCGTTGACATCAAGGATGACGACTTCTTTCTTGGCGATGGCTTCTTCCAGTTCGCTGATGCTGATGTCGGGATATTCACCGGCAAAAGCTGCAGTTGCAAACACGGCACAAGCCAGGGTGGCGAGGAGTTGTTTCATTTAAGGATAGTAGGTAGTTGGTTTGTATTTTTTGTTGGAGGTGAGATCCGCACCCGCGGGCCTCACCGGGATTGAACCCGGTTCTGGGAACCGGATTCAAAAGTAGCACGGGCGACTATGCCCAAAGTTATCAGGAACGGGGAGGGAACGCTCAGTTGGCGTTCGCTGCGGCGATGGCGTCTTGAGCCTGGCTGGCCGGTTTCGCGCTAAGATCGCGCCAGATCACTTTGCCGTCCCGAATCAGAAAACTTTGTCGGGACGCCAATCCTGGTCCCCGGGTTGGAACGCCAAAGGCTTCGATGACCTTGCCCTCTTTGTCCGCGAGAAGCGTAAAGGGAAGACTGAACTTGTCCGAAAACAGTTTTTGGTCGGTTACGGTGTCCGCACTCACGCCAAACACCTTGATTCCCGCCTTGGAAACGGCTTCGAACTCATCCCGAAGGTTGCAGGCCTGCTTGGTGCATCCGGGAGTGTCAGCCTTTGGATAAAAGTAGACCAGCGAGGTTCCCTCGGCCAATGCTTCGCCGAGATTGACCTCTGCGCCATTTTGATCGGTGGTTACTAATTGGGGGGCGCTGTCGCCGACATTCAGTGGCTCCGCCTGCAGGGCTGTAACTGATAGAATTGCGAGAAGAGAGAGGATTGGAATACGCATGGGATGGGTTTTTTTCGTGTGGGTAGTAGTCACCAAGGTTAGTATGACTTGGCTTCAATTTCCTTTCACCTGATCTCGACGCATTGGACAGGGTTTTTGTGATCTCGAGCGCGAAGATTGGTCGGCGTCACCGTGGCCCGTTCGTGAAAGTTTTGCTTTCGAGACGCGTGATAAAGCAAGACTATTCTGCAAAATAAAAAAGCACAGATGCACCACACTCCAGGACATAGCCCAGTGACTCTGGCTGATTGCAAGATAACAACCTACGAGGACGGGCCCCTGTGCGTTGACGTAAGATTCGAGACGATGGCGGAACTTGATGGTCTTATCGAGGCACTTTCGCTTCTGCGTGATGCGACAGATTTTGACCATGTGCATTTACAGGATGACCCGAAGGTAGGAAGTCCGTCGGTGGCTGACACTGAGATCATCTTCCACATGCCGGGCTCTTGCTTTGATTCCACGCGAAGCGATATGATTGCTCATGCTGAGCGGCGCATCAAATCCAGCATGAATCAGAAGCAAGTCGGCGCATACAACCCCTGACCCGCCCTGAGTCCGATAATCATTGGCAGCATAACCCCTCAACCCGCAGTCGAAAGCGCGCTCCTGGTCAGGGGTGCATGGCCTTTGACGATGAACCCCCGTGCACAAACCGCAGTGAGAATCCTTGGGATCTTCCTGACGATTGCCATTTTTGCGCCAACGGGAGAGTGCGTTGCTCAGGATCGGGATGAATTTGAACGAGCGCAGGTAATTGCCAAACGAAAGCGAGCCGGAGAGTCTCTATCCGCTGCTGACGCGGCTTTGATGAGCAAATACGTGCAGCGTGGATGGATTTCCGATATGGATCCGACCCGCACATCGACGGGGATGATCCCGTTGTGTGACATGACCGCCACCGATCGCTATCAGGGTGAGGACGGCGGCCTCTACGGGCGCGGGTTGAACGAGCCGGATGCAGCGCATCAGGGCCTGATCGACAAATCCCTCAGCGAGGTGGTTCCCCGGGCTCCCGATGGTGAGCCATCGCGCAACGGCAAGGTCGTGATGATCTCTGTGGGGATGTCGAACACGAGCCGCGAGTTTGGCCCCTTCATCCAGGTTGCCAACCGCGACGATCGCAAGTCACCCGATGTCGTTCTCGTCAACTGCGCTCAAGGCTCGAGAGCGGCCCGGCAGTGGGTCGAGATGGAAGACGTATGGCAGGGATTGGAAAGGAACCTTGCGCGAAATCAAGTGACGACCCGTCAGGTCCAGGTGGCTTGGGTAAAACTCACCGAAATGGGGCCGTCAAAGTATGGGGCGTTTCCGCAACACGCAGAATATTTCAAAGGCAATGTCGTCAAGATCCTGCAACGCCTGAAACAGACCTGCCCGAATCTCGGAATCGTCTATTTTTCGACCCGGGTTTATGCCGGTTATGCGGTGGGTGATCGCTCTCTGAACCCCGAGCCCTACGCCTACGAGAATGCCTTTTCCATCCGCTGGTTGATTCGCGATCAATTGAAAGGCGATCCCGAGCTGAACCCTCACTCCAGCAACGGCCCGGTCAAGGCGCCGCTGCTCCTGTGGGGGCCCTATCTTTGGTGTGATGGAATGAAACCGCGCAGTGATGGGTTGGTGTGGCCCCCGGAGTATCTCGATTTCGACGGAGTTCATCCGAGCGAAAGCGGCAAGGCAAAAATTGCCGAGCTGTTGATCGACTTCTTCGCGACAAACCAGAACGCGAAGCCTTGGTTCACCGGGGCGGCACGATAAACCACGGCAGAACCCGGCCTCTGATAGAGTGGCTTCACCGCTCAAACGGACATTTGTGGAGAATTCCGTTCTTGGCACCGAGTGTTCTGCTGTTAGTGGTAAGGTTAATGAAAGATTCGACTTCTTCTCCAGGCGGTTCGGGGCCGGTTGCCGTTATTGCCGTCCATGGAGTGGCGGATCAATCCAAGGATGAAACCGCGGTGACCGCCGCCAACCTGCTCCTCTACGCGGATAATTTGGGCGAAGATGGCGAGGATTGTTCCAAGGCGCACTATGCGGGTTTCGAGCAAGAGAAGATCCGGGTTGCGGTTGAACCGTTGGATGTTTCGGGAATGGGCGACGAGACTTCCTGGCAGAGCCAACTGCGCGATCACCTGATTGATTACTCGGGTGAAGGGACCAAAGGTTCCTACGAAACGGTGAGAATGGAGGGCCATCGCTACACCAAAACGTCGAACAACGCGGCACCGAAATTGGATCGAGGCGTGCATGTTTATGAGATGCATTGGGCGGATGTGAGCCGGCTCAAAATCGGGTTCCTCAATATTTTGGTAGCGCTCTATCGACTGTTGTTTGAGGCATCGTGGCTGGGGCAGCAGACGATTGGTCCGTGGGCGTCGTCCGCCAAGGACGTGGGGCGATTCAGCTATTTCACATCGTTTCGCGGCCTGATGCTGCTGCTCCATACCATTGCCCGGGTGATCTTGACCCGGTTTATGCTGCCCATTTACCTGATCATGATCGCGATGTTGACGTTGACGGCGATCCCGGTGGTGGAGACGGATTGGGCCCAGCGAATGCTGGGGGGATTGGGAGGATACGCAGGGCTTCTGGCACTCTTTACGGTGGCCATCGTGGCAGTGGTCCTGGTGCTGACGGCGTCGCACTTCTGGCAGAGCATCCCGTGGCCTCCCGTTTTTGTGCTGGTGGCGATCTTGAGCTTTTTCGCCTGGATTTTTGTGTTTGCCGCGCTTCAGATCGAAGGTGAATTTGGCACCTGGTGGGCGGAATCCGGAGTGGCGTTGGTGCTCTGGGGCGTGATCTGCCTGCTGATTTACTTTCTGCTTGTCCCGGCACTCAACAATCGCTACCCGGGGAGTCGG
>TARA_R110002096_G_scaffold237751_5_pt1 | contig 18031 bp, 17 predicted proteins | sample TARA_R110002096 | Tara Oceans TARA_R110002096 (sample SAMEA4397295) | marine metagenome | biome: Polar Biome; feature: [DCM] deep chlorophyll maximum layer (ENVO:01000326); material: water (ENVO:00002006), including particulate matter (ENVO:01000060) such as... | depth 35 m
TCGAAGCATTGAATAATGCCGGCGCAATGAACAGTGATTTATTAGTAGTTTTGAACGACAACAACATGTCGATTGACCCAAACGTGGGAGCTCTAAAAGAATATTTGGCTGATATCACGACGAGCAAGACATTCAATAAAATGCGCGATGATATTTACGATATGCTCGGGCACTTTAAGTCTGCTGGCGATAAAATGCGGAAAATTGCTTCGCGCTTAGAGAAAGCAATGACAGCCGCACTTACTCCTGGTTCTTTATTTCGTGCATTAGGTTTTAAATACTACGGTCCAATTGATGGGCATGATGTTGATGGCTTAAGAAAGACCTTAGAAGATCTTAAGGAGGTAAAAGGTCCCAAATTACTTCATATTGTAACAGTGAAAGGAAAAGGTTTTGCTCCAGCTGAACGTGAGCAAACCAAATGGCATGCATCAAGTAGCCCTTTCGATAAAATTACCGGAAAATCTTTAGCACCTGCAAAAACAGGCAAATCAGCGCCTAAATATCAGGATGTTTTTGGCGAAGCTTTAGCTGAACTTGCTGCCCAAAATGAGCAGATTGTAAGTATGACACCAGCTATGCCAAGTGGCTCTAGCTTGTGGCCAATGATGAACGCTTTTCCTGATCGCGCTTTTGATGTAGGCATTGCTGAACAACATGCAGTAACTTTTGCAGCAGGTTTAGCAGCAGAAGGAAAGAAAGCTTTTTGTGCTATTTACTCATCGTTTCTTCAGAGAGGTTACGACCAATTAGTGCATGACGTTGCCATTCAAAAACTGCCGGTCGTTTTTTGTATTGATAGAGCTGGTTTTGCTGGCGCTGATGGCCCAACTCACCATGGCTTGTATGATGTAGCATTCATGCGTACAGTTCCAAATATGGTAATATCATCTCCATTGAATGAACAAGAATTACGCGATATGATGTATACAGCGTCCTTGTTTGATGATGCCTCTTGGGCAATTCGATATCCACGTGGTGGAGCTACAGGAATGGAGATTCGAAAAGAATTTAAAGCGATGGAAATTGGTAAAGGAGTTTGCTTACAAGAAGGCGAAGGAATAGCAGTATTAAGTTTTGGCCCGATTGGTAAATACGTTACCGAAGCGAGCAAGCAGTTGGAACTTCAAGGGATTCAAATTGGGCACTATGATATGCGCTTTGCCAAACCTCTTGATACGGTGATGTTAGGCGAGATTTGCTTGAAATACGATCATATTATCACGCTAGAAGATGGTGCGAAAATGGGTGGTTTTGGAAGCGCTGTTGCAGAATATCTTATCGAAAAAGAAGAAAAGCCCACGGTTAAGATTATGGGAATTCCTGATCGTATTGTAGAGCATGGAACCCAAGAAGAGCTACACGATGAAGTTGGTATTGGCGTTGAAGGAATTTTGAACACAGTGCTTTCAGTTTTAAATACTGAGAAGATTAGCTGATTCGGTTTTTAAAACATGCATTCTTATTCCCTCTCCGATTTCGATTTTACTCTTCCTGAAGAGCTTATAGCTCAGGCTCCCGCTAATCCTAGAGACCATGCGCGACTCTTGGTGTATAATAGAGAAACAAAATCTATTACCGACGATTATTTCTACAATCTTGGGAAATACCTTCATCCCAAAACCACCATTGTTGTAAACAACAGCAAGGTGGAAAAATGTCGGTTAATGTTTGATGGCGGCAAAAAAGAACTCTTCGTCACTTCTGTTCGAAATAATAACACCATTGAAGCGCTCGTCCGACCCGGAAAAAAATTCCGTGTTGGTAAAGAAGTTGAGTTAGCAGAAGGAATTGTTGCTAAGGTTACACACGTAGCAGAAGATGGGTTACGCACTATTATTCTTTCTCACGATCTAGACGCTCCAGAGCTAGAACCATTTAAGTACACTCCATTTCCTCCATATATTAAACAAGACGAAGCGCTGGCAGGCGAGTATCAAACGGTGTATGCGAAAGATTTAGGAAGTAAAGCGGCTCCAACAGCTGGTTTACACTTCACCGATGAGCTTTTGCAAGAAATCGAGGCAAGTGGAATTCAAAAATCGGAAGTTACACTTCATGTAGGATTAGGAACTTTCGCTCCTGTTAAAACGGATAACTTGGATGAGCACGTCATGCACAGCGAATGGTATCAGCTAAATTCCAAAACCGCAAAAGAACTCACCCAAGCTGAACATATTACCGCGGTTGGTACAACAAGTGTTCGGGTGCTGGAATCTCTAGCTAGTGCAAATAGAGTGTTTGAACCACAAAGTGGAGAAACGGATATTTTCATCACCCCTGGCTATTCCTATAAAGCTGTTGATGCGCTGATAACAAATTTCCATTTACCCAAAAGCACACTGCTAATGCTCGTGTCTGCCTTAATGGGTTTTGATGAAATGCACAGTGTGTATAAGCATGCAATTAAAGAGAAATATCGCTTCTATTCTTTTGGCGATGCCATGCTCATAATATAATTTTACGTCTATCTGATGAGGTTACAGTTTTATATTAGAGTAAGAACTATTCATGCTGTTCAAAAAAGCGCTTTTCTAAGCATGATGTATTGCTAGAATTATTTAGACGAAATCTTTACGAAATCAGTATAAAAAATTAGTATCTTACCATCCTTGGATTATTTCTATGAAGTAATTTAAGAGAGGGCGAACTTCACTAAAGTGAGATGTGTTCTTTTTAAATATTCAATTAATCGATTATTTGAATTATAAATGTCAAACGTGATTAAGGTCAAGCGCGGCGTAGATATCAAGCTAGTAGGCGAAACCGAAAAGGTTTTTGCTCCTAAGCTTCCGATTGAAACAATCGCTTTAAAACCAGATGATTTTCACGGGGTTCGTTTTAAGCTTTCTGTTAAAGAAGGCGACGAGGTGAAAGCCGGAACCCCCCTACTCTTCAATAAGGATAACGAACAAGTTAAGTTTTGCTCTACGGTTAGTGGCGAAGTTGCCCAGATTGTGCGCGGTGCAAAGCGTAAGATTTTGGAAGTTCGTGTTTTAGCCGATAAAGAAGCTAATTATGAAGATTTTGGATCCGCTGATCCGTCTTCATTAGAGCGAGCTGAGGTAGTTGAAAAGCTGACTCAATCGGGATGTTGGCCATTCTTTAAGCAGCGCCCATTTAACATTGTTGCAGATCCAGCAAAAGAGCCTAAAGCGATTTTTATATCAGGCTTTGATTCAGCCCCTCTTGCACCAGATTTAGGATTTTTACTTGAAGGTGAAGAAAAAGAATTTCAAGCAGGGATTGATGCGCTCGGTAAACTAACCACAGGTAGTGTTCATTTAGGAATAAATGCTGATGTGCCCGCTGGTAATACACTTTGCGGTGTAAAAGGTGTTGAAATTACTAAATACAGTGGTCCTCACCCTGCGGGTTTAGTTGGTGTTCATATTCATAATGTTTCTCCAATTAATAAAGGTGAAACCGTTTGGACGATTACTCCTGAGCATGTAGTGATAATCGGTCGTTTATTTTTAACGGGTAAGTTTGACGCTCGTATAAAAATATCTGTAGCTGGTTCTGAAGTGCTAGATCGTAAATATCACGAAACGATTATTGGTGCTCCAGTTAAAGGCTTTATTGCCAACAATACTTCAGATAAAAAGAATCGAATTATTTCTGGTAATGTTCTCACAGGAACTAAGATAGAAGAAGGCGGATATTTAAGTTTCTACGAACGTCAAATTACGGTTATTCCTGAAGGCGAAGATCCTGAGTTATTTGGTTGGTTAATCCCAAAAACAGATAAGTTTAGCATCTCACGTACATTGCCTTCTTGGTTAATGCGCGATAAAAAATACGAACTCAACACTAATTTGCATGGCGAGAAGCGTGCATATGTTGTTTCCGGTGAATACGAGAGAGTTTTCCCTTTCGATATTTATCCAGTTCAGTTGATGAAAGCGATTATAACCAACGACATTGAAGCAATGGAAAATCTAGGTCTATATGAAGTTGTAGAGGAAGATTTTGCTCTTTGTGAGGTGGTTTGTACCTCTAAAACTCCTGTCCAACAAACAGTTCGACAAGGCTTAGACTTAATGAAAGAAGAATTAGGTTAGTGATTAATAACAGACAGCGTTTGGAAGTTAACTAATGAAAGTATTACATAATCTACTTGATAGTATAAAGCCCAACTTTGAGAAGGGTGGAAAACTCGAAAAATTATATCCGGTTTACGATGGCTTGGCCACGTTCCTTTTTGTACCGGGGCACACTGCGCATAGCGGTGCACATATTCGTGATGGCATTGATCTGAAAAGAACAATGAACACTGTGATTATGGCGCTTATTCCTACCCTTTTATTTGGGATGTGGAATGTTGGCTACCAGCACTTTATAGCGTTAGGTCAAGAAGTAACATTCTTTGAACAATTTCTATTTGGAGCTATAAAAGTTCTTCCAATGGTTGTTGTTTCTTACGGTGTTGGTCTTGGTGTTGAATTTCTATTCTGTATCATCAAAAAACACACTATTGAAGAAGGTTATTTGGTGACAGGGATGCTTATTCCTCTAATTATGCCTGTTGATATTCCACTTTGGATGGTTGCCTTATCAGTAATCTTTGCCGTTGTTATTGGTAAAGAGGTTTTTGGCGGAACAGGGATGAACATTTTCAACCCTGCTCTTCTTGCAAGAGCATTTGCTTTCTTTGCGTATCCGTCGTTTATGTCGGGTGATAAAGTTTGGATTAATACAAGTCTTAGCGAAGGACAATCAGTAGTAGATGGTTTTTCTGGTGCAACAGTATTAGGTGACTTAGCAACTTCTGGTGCTACATCATACTCTCCTTTAGAAATGTTGATTGGAACTATTCCTGGTTCAATTGGCGAGACATCGGTAATAGCAATTATGCTCGGTGCGGGGCTACTAATCTTCACTGGAATTGGAAGCTGGAAAGTGATGCTGAGTGCCGTTGTTGGTGGTGCATTTATGGGGCTTATTTTTAATAGTGTTGCTGAATACGCTATCTCTCCTGAACAACAAGCTTTTATGGCTGTTCCTTTTTGGCAGCAACTAATTATTGGTGGCTTTGCTTTTGGTGTTGTTTACATGGCTACAGATCCTGTATCTGGCTCACAGACCGAGCATGGTAAGTGGGTGTATGGATTCCTAATCGGTTTCTTGGCCATTATGATTCGAGTATTTAACCCTGCATACCCAGAAGGCGTGATGCTAGCAATATTGTTTATGAACACAATGGCACCGCTTATCGACCATTATGTAGTTCAGGCTAACATAAAGAAACGTAAGAAAAGACTAGCGCTTAAAAAGGCTTAATCAATGGACGTAAATAAAAATAGTTACACATTCATGTTTGCCGCAGTAATGGTTGTTATTGTAGCAGCCCTACTATCTTATGCGGCAACCACATTAAAACCTTTTCAGGATAAAAATGTGGAACAAGAAAAAATGCAAAATATCCTAAGTTCCATCGGTATAGATGTAACTAGAGATAAGGCTGCAAATGAGTATCCAACCTATGTTACCAAAGAGCTAGTAGTTGTTGGTAATAAGGAGAAACAAGGCGTTGTCGCTTTCGATGTTGATATGTCCAAAGAAGTTAAAAAGCCAGCAACTGAAAGAGAGTCGCCGCTATATATCGCAGAAAAAGATGGTAAAACCTACTACATCATTCCATTAAGAGGAACTGGTTTATGGGGTCCAATTTGGGGTTATGTATCTCTTCAAGAAGATTTGGACACTATTTATGGTGCTGTTTTTGATCACAAAGGTGAAACACCTGGTTTAGGGGCTGAAATAAAGCAAGCCGGTTTTACAGAGCAGTTTAAAGGAAAGAAGATTTTAGACAGTTCTGGTAATCTTATTGGTATTGATGTTCGAAAAGGTGATGCATCAGGCGATAGCCAAGTTGATGGAATTAGTGGTGGTACTATTACCTCTGTTGGTGTAGAAGAAATGATTATAGATTGCTTACAGGCCTATATCCCTTTTCTAAAAGATTATAGCGGTGCTACAGCTAGCGCAGCTGTTCTGAATCAAACAAATTGAATAAAAGCTGCAACAAATTAACACAGTAGTTATGGCAGAAGTATTAGATAAAGAAGTTGTAGAAAAAAAGCCAAAAGAGGCACTTTTCAGCAAAAAAAATAAATCGCTTTTACGTGATCCGTTAAACGATGATAACCCGATAACGGTACAGGTTCTTGGAATCTGTTCGGCGTTGGCTATTACCGTTAAGCTATATCCAGCTCTAGTAATGGGAATTTCCGTTATTTTTGTTCTTGCAGCTGGTAACGTAATCGTTTCGCTGATGCGAAACCTAATCCCGAACAGGATTAGAATTATTGTTCAACTAGTAGTTGTAGCAGCCTTAGTAGTTTTGGTAGATCAGGTTCTTAAAGCTTTTGTCTACGATGTATCTAAAGAACTTTCAGTATTTGTGGGTCTGATTATTACCAACTGTATTATCATGGGACGCTTAGAGGCTTTTGCTCTTGGTAACACTCCTTGGAAGTCATTTTTAGACGGAATTGGTAACGGCTTCGGTTACGCAGCTATACTTGTATTAGTAGCCTTCTTTAGAGAACTGCTTGGTTCAGGAACGCTTTTTGGTCTTCAAGTAATTCCTGATAGCTGGTACATGGCAAACGGAGGCTTTTATAATAATAATGGCTTTATGTTACTTCCTCCAATGGCACTTATTACTGTTGGTATTATCATCTGGGTTCAGCGAGCACGCAATACCAAATTAATCGAGGAGAAATAGGACAATGCAAGAGCTCATTAATATTTTCGTAAAATCGATTTTTGTTGAGAACATGATTTTTGCCTATTTCTTAGGCATGTGTTCTTATTTAGCGGTTTCTAAAACCGTAAAAACAGCAGTTGGTTTAGGCGCAGCAGTAATCTTTGTAATGGTGATTACTGTTCCCGCTAACTACTTATTAGAAAATTTTGTTCTTAAAGAAGGTGCGCTTGCTTGGTTAAGTCCACAGTTAGCAACCGTAGATTTAAGCTTTCTATCTTTTATCCTGTTTATTGCAGTAATCGCTTCAATGGTTCAGCTTGTAGAGATGTTAGTTGAGAAATTTGCTCCTGCTTTATATAGCGCGTTAGGAATTTTCCTTCCGCTAATAGCAGTGAACTGTTCCATTCTTGGAGGTTCACTATTTATGCAAGAGCGTAATTATGCTTCTATTTCTGAAGCAACGGTATTCGGTTTCGGTAGTGGTATTGGTTGGTTTTTGGCAATTGTTGCCATTGCAGCTATCCGCGAAAAGATTCAATATTCTGATGTTCCAGCTCCACTAAGAGGGTTAGGAATTACATTTATTGTGACCGGTCTAATGGGAATTGCCTTCATGTCATTCATGGGTATTAAGCTATAATCATTCTAGAGAAGAGATTTAAACAATGATATTATCTGCAACAACTATGATCATCTTTACAAGTATAATTGTATTCTTTTTGGTGATTATTCTTTTGGTTTCAATTCTTTTAGGCGCAAAATCCGTCCTTGCTCCTTCTGGGCCAGTTAAAATTAGAATTAACGGGGAAAAAGAAATTGAAGTGGAGTCTGGAAGTAGTCTTCTAAGCACTTTAGGAAGTAACAAAATATTCTTACCGTCAGCTTGTGGTGGTGGTGGTACTTGTATCCAATGTACTTGCCAAGTGCTAAGTGGTGGTGGTGAAATATTGCCTACAGAGGTTCCTCACTTCACTAGAAAAGAGCAAGAAAATAACTGGAGACTTGGTTGCCAAGTTAAAGTTAAAGAAGACATGGATATTAGAATTCCGGAAGAAGTATTCGGAATTAAAAAGTGGGAAGCTACCGTAGTTTCTAACTACAACGTGGCTTCATTCATCAAGGAATTTGTTGTTGAAATTCCAGAAGACATGGATTACAAGGCTGGTGGTTACATCCAGATTGAAATACCTGAATGTGAAGTTCCATTTACAGATGTTGATATTACAGCACATCCTGAAGAACATCCTGGCGAGCCAGAGAAGTTCAAACTCGAGTGGGATAAATTCGGTCTTTGGGATTTGAAGATGAAAAACGACGAAGTTGTTGAGCGTGCATACTCTATGGCTAGTTATCCAGATGAAGGGCGACGAGTTATGTTGAACGTTCGTATCGCAACGCCTCCTTTCGATCGCGCTAAAAACGGATGGATGGATGTAAACCCTGGTATTGCTTCTTCTTATATTTTCTCGAGAAAGAAAGGCGATAAAGTGACTATTTCTGGTCCTTATGGCGAGTTCTTTATTAAAGAGAACGATAGCGAAATGCTATACATTGGTGGTGGTGCTGGTATGGCCCCAATGCGTTCGCATCTGTATCATTTATTCAAAACATTAGAAACAGGTCGTAAAGTTACGTATTGGTATGGCGGGCGTTCTAAGCGTGAGTTATTCTATCTAGATCATTTCCGTCAATTAGAAGATAAGTTCGAAAACTTTAAATTCTACATTGTACTTTCGGAACCTTTAGAAGAAGATAATTGGGTGCCTAAAAAAGACACTAATGATACTGAAGGCGATGGTTTCTTAGGATTTGTTCACCAAGCGGTAATAGATCAATATCTAAGTAAACATCCAGAGCCAGAAGAAATTGAATTTTATTTCTGTGGACCTCCACTTATGAACCAGGCCGTACTAAAAATGTGCGACGACTGGGGAGTTCCAGAAGAGAATGTTGCCTTCGATGATTTCGGTGGATAAACTAATTAAAAGCGACCTTGTGTCGCTTTTTTTTATGCTATAACAAATATGAAACAGACTTCAATACTACTTTTTATTAGCGCTATTCTTTTTGTTTCTTGCGAGCCAAGAAATCAAGTTAGACTGATAGAGAATGCCGGTTATGCTCAAGGTTCTACTTATCAAATAAAATATCTTGTTAATAAAAACAAGAACTACGCAAAAGAGCTTGAAGAGATATTAGTTGATATAGATAACTCTATGAGTACATATCAAGAAAGCTCACTTATTTCTGCTGTAAATAAAGGCGGAATTTGGGTAGAGATCGACACGATGTTTGTTGAAGTAATGGAACGCTCCATTGAAATTGCAAAAGAGACAAATGGAGACTTCGATCCAACGGTAGGTCCGCTAGTTAGAATTTGGGGTTTTGGCTACGACAAGGTGAAAGAAGATATAAGCTCAGAAAATATTAAGCAGATAAAGAGTTTGACGGGCTTTGCTAATGTTGAGCTTAACGGCAACAAGCTTCGCATTCCTGAAGGCTTTACGCTCGACTTCAACGCTATTGCCCAAGGTTACACGGTAGACGTTCTAGCGCGGTATTTGGAAGCACAGGGAATAACAGATTATATGGTTGAAGTTGGCGGTGAAGTAAGAGCAAAAGGAAAAAATGATGCGGGTAATGTTTGGAAGATTGGAGTAGATAAACCGCAGAGTGAAATTAATAAAGAAGAACGTTTTCAGTTTATACTTGAGCTAGATAATGCTGGGCTTGCAACCTCTGGTAACTACAGAAAATACTGGGTAGATCAAACAACAGGAATTAAATACTCGCATACTATTGATCCTCATACGGGATCTCCTGCACTAAACCGATTATTGAGTGCTTCTATTGTAGCACCTACAACAATGGATGCCGACGCTTACGCTACCGTGTGTATGGTAAAAGGGCTAGAAAATTGCAAAGCTTTTCTAGCAACAAAGGCAGAGTTGGAAGGATATCTAGTTTACACAAACCAAGATGGAGATTGGGAAGTGTATTTTACAGATGGTTTTAAAAAATACATAAAAGAAGAGTTCAGGCAACAAACGGACTAAATTCTTCTTTATCTGAAGATTTTGAGTCATTTTTGCATTGCTCATCAGGAGACGCACCGCAAAAACTACAACGCTCTCCTTCAGCATTTAAAAAGGGGCTGTTACTAGCGCAAGTTCCGGAGAACTCACCATCCTTTTTAGCCCAAATTTTTATGGCAATTCCGGCAAAACCGATACCAATTAAAGCTGTTGTAAGTAAAAAAACTACCATTTCATTCTCCTTTTTTAATCAAACTAAAGGTCGCCAATTATATAACTAACCTCAATTATTGATAGATAATTTCAGATGCAGATGTTCCTTACTATCGCTATATTTGCAGTCCTAAAAATGCACCCGTAGCTCAATTGGATAGAGTACCAGATTTCGGCTCTGGGGGTTGGGGGTTCGAACCCCTCCGGGTGTACTAAAAGCCTTTGTAAGTCATTGATTTGCAAAGGCTTTTTTTGTTTGAGGGTATCATATAGGTATAACTAATTTTGTAATTACATTTCTTAGATTGTCAAAATCAAACTTTCATACACAGCATGATTAATAGAATTGAATTTCAGAGAAGAAACAGCTTGATGAATCAAGTTCTTAAGAAAAGAATTCCAAATAGAATGAAATCAATTCGTCATTCATTAAAGCTAGACCAAAACGATATTGAAGTAATCACAGCGGTTCTACGAATCGAATTGTTTAACAGACCAGCAATGATTCGAATGTTAGAGTTTATAGTCGCGCTAGCACATTTCCTTTATTCTATAGCATTTAAAAAAAGTTTAAAAAACTACACATTAGGTCACTATCAAATTGGCGTTATAACTTCATTAATGTGGACGAAGACTAAAATAAATAGAGTTAATTACATAGGTAGATTAGTCAAATTACTCTCTTTAAGATATAGTACAAGAATTTTTACAATTGGATATAGAATTTTTAAAAACTCATATTACAAAAAAGATAGATTTATAGATGAGTTCGCAACATTTTATAACGGAACGCAAGTATCCGTAAGTGGTAGCTTGAAATATTCTGAGGTTCTGGAGTTCTTACTTAAAAACTCAAATTTGGAACGAGGAGAACTAGATAAAAACATAAGTACAAATATTTCGACAAGAATATCCTCTTCAAATGTGTTAAATAGATTCAAAAAAATTAGATCCGATATAATTCAAGATGAGGAACTAAGACTTTCCATTATTATCTGTGATAAACATCTAGAACAAACTGTCTATAGAGGATTTTTTGGTGGAAGTGACAGTATTATTCCAGTATTAAATCAAAGGAGATCAGTTGCTTCAACAATTAAAATTGCAATATACTCCTGCTACATAGAACTCTTCAATCCTGATTTAAACAAAATTTTCGAAGATAAACCTATAAGTGTAGTCCTAAATAATGAAACAGTCATCCCTAGAAATTCTGACAATAAATATCGTGGTGATGTTACATTAGAATATGCCTTTGCATATTCAATTAATACGATTGCAATTCAGTTACTCATGGAAATTGGAATTGAAAATTTTGTTGATTATTTAAGAAAATGCGGTATTACAGTTCCCCTCCCAAACACTCCAATTATTGCTTTAGGTGCATTTAAGCTAAATGGTTACGAATTGCTTTCTTTATTTTCACCGATACTTCACAATGGCTTTCTTAAGCTATTTGGTAACGATAGAAACAGGGACTCATTAAGCTATAGAATTCTTTCTGAGAATACTATACAAAAAATGAATATTCTGCTTAAGTCAACAGTAAGGTATGGTACTGCAAATTATCTAAATGAATATGGGTTTGGACAACAGGGCGGAAAAACTGGAACAAGTGAAAAAAATCGAGATTTTTGGTATATCGGATACTTTAATGATCAGTATTACGGCTTAGTTTGGATTGGGAGCAATAATGAAAAAGAGTTGAAAAGTAAAGATGATATATCACTTTCAGCTACAAGAATAGCGGTTCCAATTTGGAAAGATTTATCTATGATCTTTCTTGAATGATTGTGCAAATATTTTCAATAAATAAGTTCCTATGACCCATAGCGCAGTTGCAATAATACCATTGAATATTCCTTTAAGATCAAATAATTGCAGAAAAGTAAATTCATTTGTTAAAATGTATTGACCAAAAAGTCCCCCAATTCCTCCAAATACTGTAAAGCATATTAGTAAAAAAAGATAAAGGGTGAATAACTTCCATTTAACTTTTAAGAAGTGAGGGCTGATAAGTTCTGGATTTATAAAATCAGGCCAAACAATTAGAAATATTGAGAAAAACCCGACAGTTGCTCCAATAGATAATGAGCTCATCTCAATTGGTATTAAAGTTTCAACTAAAACAGCAACTAATCCAATAAATAATGGAATAAATGTCCTAGAAGCCAAGCCTAAAAAAGAGATTTCATCTTCAATACCATCAATTAAACGAGAGTAATAGAAGTATCGTTTTGGCATTAATCTTTTTTGAACTTTAAATAGCAAACTACCTATAATTCCAAATACCAGTAAAAATATTAAGCTTCGAATAATCATTTCTAGTTATTTACGACATTTTTGACACAATTTCACCTGTTATATTTCCAATGCCAAGGCTCAAATGAAAGTCCTAGAGTGTTGTTTTTATCGTAGGATAGCGAAAATCCAAAACTTTCTGCATTTTCAATAAGCCAATCAAACTCAATAGTATTTTTAAATTTACTAGAAACACTAGATGTATTAAGATAAGAAAAATCAATTGCCGTACCCGTATGATGTTCACTAAAACCCGGTGGCATAAGTGTATAAAAAATCTCCTTAAGCCTTAAACCTTGGGACAATTTTGACTTCCATAGTAAAGACTGCTTTTGTACACTACGGAATCCTGATTGAACTTGTAAATTTACGCTATTACTCAAGGCTAGGGTTTTCATTTCATTAAAGCTTTTTAAGGTCTCACTTTCAAGATATACCTCTATCCCGTTTTGATTAAGACCATAAAGAATAAGATTCATCTCTTCATTAAAGACTTCATAACCTTTATACATTATCTGTTTTATAGAAATACCTAATTCGGAATTAATATTCTTTATAACCTCTAAGTAATTTTCGTCTACAAAATTCATAATTCAGTATGGGTTGTTACAATTTATTAAAATATATAATTAGGTGTGTACAATTAAGCGAAATATGATACTTTAAACAGCCCTTGGGAGCCTCATCCACATTATTAGCCCAATCGGAACTTAAAGAACAGCTCAAAAAGAAGAGTATAGAACCATTGTTCTATAATGAAAAAAAAGAGTGCACGATTGTACACTCCTTTAGAGTAAAGTTAGTTTTTAGTATCTATGCTAAAAATTACATACGATAGGTAACTCCAAACTGAAGAAGAGCAATTCCAAATCCGAGCTCACCGTAAGCGCCAAGCTTTTCAGTAAAGTGATAGCGTCCACCTACAAAGCCTTGGTAGATTATGCCACCAACTGATGCACTATTGGCCCCTGGCCCATCCCATTCCGCAGAAGCAACGTTATAACCAAGTATAAGTCCACCATACGTATCTACGTTGTCTACAAATTGTTTATGGTAAGTTCCTCGAGCTCCAATTACTAAGTTGGAATATTTCCAAGTACCAGTGCCAAAATCTTCCGAGTTACCTAAATAACCGAGGTACCCCCCGATGGATACATCATCATTGTAGCCATAATCTACAGCAACATTAATAGGAATTCCGCCCGATCCAGAAAAGCTGTGACCAAGCCCAATTCCTGCATTTATATCTATAGTCCCTTTCCCCGGATATTGTGCCATTGCTATTGTTGGGACGATTAACATAGCAAGAAATAGTAGAGTGATTTTTTTCATAATAATGATGTTAGGATAGTTTGTGTTTTGAAAACATCAAGAACCTAATCCATTTGTTATGATATGAACATCACCTATTCGGAGTATTTCTAAGTTTTAATGAGTGAAAAGTTACTAGAAAGGGGTATAGAATGAAGTTCAAAACTAGAAAATTATCAATCCATAAATCATGAAATATGTTAAGGCACTTATTTCCCAAACAAGGACAGGAAGGAATCTTTAAATGCATTGCCAATAGGAATTTGGTTCTTCCCAATATGTATCAAATTTCCTTCTACAAAATCGATATTAGAAATGGAAACAGTGTACGATTTGTGAACTCGCACAAATTCGTTGCTAGATAATTCCTCGGTAAACGACTTAAGAGTTCTGTTAAAAGTGTATTTTTTTTGGATACAATGAAGTGTTAGGTAGTCGCCCATACTTTCCACAAAAAGAATGTCGGATTCTAAAATGCGATAGGTCTTCCCGCTTTCTTTTATAATCATATTCGGACTTTCTTCTACGAAACTAGCCGCCACTTTATTAATAGCTTTAATAAAACGTTCAAACGGGAAAGGTTTTAAGAGATAATCTACAATGTCTAATTCGTAGCCTTCTAACGCATATTCAGAATACGCTGTTGATAGAATAACTTTAGGCGGATTAGCCAGTGTTTTTAAGAAACTGATGCCAGAAAGTTTTGGCATGTTAACATCAAGTATGATGAGGTCAACAGGTTGGTCTTTAAGAATAGAAAGTGCTGAAACGGCATCTTCACATTCTCCTACTAACGATAGCGTAGGCGTGTCGTGCACATATTGCCGGAGGATGTCTCGAGCAATGGGTTCGTCATCTATAATGAGGCAGCGTATCATCTAAGCTGAATGGTTACGTTAACGTGGTAAATTTTCAAGTCTTCATCCAGATTTTGGGTGATAGAATAGCGGTCTGCATAAAGGAGATCTAAACGGCGAACACAATTAACGATGCCCATTCCGGAAACGCGCTCTGGAGTCTGGGAAGCATCCTTAATATAATTCTTTGTGGTAAGGGACAAAGCTCCATCAGAAACAGTGAGTGAAATATGAAGCGGTTTCTCTTGTGAAATATCGCCATGTGTAAAACAGTTCTCAATGAAAGTAATGAGGATCAAAGGTGCAATTTCTAGTTCTTTAAAATTCCCCGTGGCAGAAAAATTAATAGCATGCGCATCTGAAAGACGCTCTTTTTGTAATGAAATATATTCCTGAATGTATTCTAGGTCTTGCTCAAGAAGAACTTTGTTCTGATTTAGATTATCCACGATATATCGAAGAATGTTAGAAAGTTTGAGGACTAATTTTGGAGCTTTATCAGTTTTCTTTAAAGCCTCTCCGTAAATGGAGTTCATGGTGTTAAACAAAAAGTGTGGGTTAATTTGGGCTCTCAAAACTTGCAACTCAGATCTTCTTTGCTCCTCTTCAAGCATGGCGAGCTTTGTAATCGCTTCTTGCTGTTGAAACCATCCTTTTGCTAGGTGAAGAAGCGTTGTAAAGCCGATATAAATAAAACCAATCCCAAGCATTTCGTACCACTCATAAACAGTAACGAAATAAAAGTCTGGAAAAATTAAACTCGCAAATAAATCGAATGTTAATGGATAAGCTTGAATTATAAAGATGATGGAAAGAATAAATGAAAGCCAAAATAGTAGAAACTTTTTAGCATCTAGAAACTTGTGCAGTGCAAATTGATTATAGGTTACCCCAATAAATAGCGGAATGTGAAAAAGAGAGGTGTAAATTATATCAATAATTCGAATTTCTTCAGTACGCGTAAATAGGCGTAAAAGCACAACAAATGAAATTGTCCAGAACAAAATATTCTGGACAACAATATTATTTAGAAAGGATTTAAGGCTTTTCATCTGCGCGTTTTAAAACTTTTGGGTCATCAAATGCACGTTTGTCGTGGGCATATTTGGTAACAAACTTCTGTAATTCGCTAGTTGAAGCAGTAACCAGTATTTCTCCGTTTTCTTTTTCGTGCTTAATTCTGATTCTGTTGTTTTCAATCAACTCTTCTATCCAAGAATCTTTAAAAAATTCAATGTTTAAGGAGTCATCAACAACGTGCAGTTTAGAAAATGTATGAACTGGAAAGTAGTGTGATTTTTTTAAGTTTGAACTAGAACCTATGTCAAAAACGGATAGGTCGAGGAAGTAGGCTCCGTTAAATTCACCAACTGCACCAATAAAGATGGAAGAATCAATGCTTTCTTCTTCGAAATCTTCATAAAGAACTAGGTAAATCTTTTCAGTTATGTCTTCGTCCTCATCAATAGAAAGATCATCGATATCAAAGCCTGATAGATCTAAATTAGATACATTTCGAGGATCATTGATAAAAGTCCATCGTTGAGATTCGGTTTCCCAACGACCTTCCAAACCAGTAAGTAATACAGCTTGATTAGTAGGAACTAAAGGATGAACTGACTTGAGGTAACACCCCGAAATAAGAAGAAGCAGTATTAAAATGAAAAAAGTGTGTCTATTCGAAAGTTTCATGGATATGTAATTCATTAAGGTTTCGAGGCAAAGAAATGAAGGTTGCGTGGGAGAAAAAAAATTATTCGATAAACACCCATATTTGGTCGATAAACTACCTGTTTGAGCAAGAAAACAAAAGAGTGGACAAAAGCAAAGAGTTGTAAAGCAAATTATTATTATAGTAAGTATCTGGTTATTATGTATTAAACATATAACTCATATTTGATATGAAACAGAACCTAATATTAATAACAGCTATTCTCTCGATAACTTTTTTCGCATGCCAAAAAGATGTTGAGAAGGAAAGGCCGATTCAAAAAGAATGGTCTATAGCATTGCATGGTGGTGCAGGGTACGTCTCTAAAGAAATGCCAGAAGAACAAAAGGAAGCTTATCTAAATGCCTTAGATGAGGCTCTTAGTATAGGCGAGGCGATTTTAAAAGAAGGCGGTTCATCCGTAGAAGCAGTAGAAAAGACAATCAACTATTTAGAGAATAACGAACTTTTTAATGCAGGTAGAGGTGCCGTTTTTACTGCTGAAGGAAAGAACGAGCTTGATGCTGCCATCATGGATGGGACCAATAAAAATGCCGGTGCTATTACGGGTGTTAAAACGGTAAAAAATCCAATCTCATTGGCGCGTAAAGTGATGGAGCAGTCGGATCATGTTTTTTTTGCAGGTGATGGTGCTGAAAGGTTTGCCGACGAGACGGATGTTGAAAGAGTAGATCCAGAATACTTTAAAGTAGAAGGAAAGTATGAAGCCTGGAAGCGAGCAAATAAACAAACAAGCCACAATCTTGAGCTTTTAGATGATAATGGATGGAAGATGGGAACTGTGGGCTGTGTAGCTCTTGATAAAGAAGGTCGACTTGCAGCAGGAACCTCAACAGGTGGGATGACTAACAAGAAATATGGACGTGTAGGTGATGTTCCTATCATTGGATCGGGAACGTACGCAAATAACTTGGTTGCTGTTTCTGGCACAGGTTGGGGTGAGCGGATTATGTTGAATGTTTCGGCTCATACTCTTGCAGCATACATGGAATACAAAGATGCCACTGTTACCGAAGGAATGGATTATTTAGTAGACGAAGTTCTGAATCCACGAGAAGCGGGCTTTATTGCAGTCGATAAGTTTGGCAACGTGGCGATGAAAACAAATACAGGTTCTATGTTTAGAGCAACAACGAGCTCAGAAGGAAATAGAAAAATTGCTATTTGGGAAGACTAAAGGCATAAAAAAAGCCAAAAGGTAATTTTGAATCCTTTTGGCTTTTAAAGTTTATGGATGGTTGTTTTTAGATACCATAAAAACGATCTCTTAATTCTTGGGTGTAAATCCCAATGTCGTTTCTTAGTTCAAATAATCGCCCATGAAATTCTACATACTGTTTTTTATTAAAGTATGGCTCAGCTTTCATGTTTTGGAGCATATCTAACGATTTATTCGCGTAGTTAAGTGCTTTTTTTGTGTAAGCAATATTAGCACCTAAATACTCATGATCGAAACCAAAGGAGTAGCCTCCGGCTAACTTTGCGGCAATTTTTAAACTATCACTAACAAGTTCTAAAAAAGCTGTTGATTGCTGTTCGCTTGGAACCGACTCTGCCCACTTGAGAGTGTCTACAGCAAAAATTCGAGCATCGCTAAAGAGGCCCAAATTATCAAGAGAACCATATTCAGATTTAGCAAAGTCATCACTTAGACTTTTCCATTCCTCTCCTTCGTCAAAGTCATCGTCGTCGTCATCAAACTCAAGAAATTCCTCAGAAGAACCGAAAAGGTAATCATCTTCTTCGAACTCGTCGTCTTCCTCTAGGTCGTCGTCATCTTCAGGGAAGTAAGCTTCATCAAGTAATAACTCTTCCTCTACGTATGCCTCAAAAGCATCGTCTTCACTCAAACTTTCTTTGAGTAAGG
>TARA_R110002096_G_scaffold200639_9_pt1 | contig 18012 bp, 15 predicted proteins | sample TARA_R110002096 | Tara Oceans TARA_R110002096 (sample SAMEA4397295) | marine metagenome | biome: Polar Biome; feature: [DCM] deep chlorophyll maximum layer (ENVO:01000326); material: water (ENVO:00002006), including particulate matter (ENVO:01000060) such as... | depth 35 m
CCTCAAAGTCCCATTCCCCCACCGCGCGACTTTGTGAAAAATTTCACAAATTGCCGTTGCGGCCCAATTCCCGCCAAGGCAAGCTCCCGCATGGCGAATACCGTCCAGGAAATCGAAGCGCCCGATCCCGCAACCAAAGCGAATCAGCAGATCGAGGAATACCAGCAAACCACCAAGGACATGATGGGCGAAAAGCTCGTCCTGAACATGGGCCCTAGCCACCCGGCGACCCACGGTGTTTTGCGACTGGTTCTCGAACTCGATGGCGAGATCATTACGAAGGCGAATCCAGACGTCGGCTTCTTGCATCGCGGGGACGAAAAAATCGCCGAGAACATGCAGTACAACCAGTTTGTTCCCTACACGGACCGGCTGGACTACCTCGCCCCGCTCGCCAACAACGTGGCCTACGCCATGGCGGTGGAAAAACTAATGGGCTGGGAACTGCCTCCACGCGGCCAGGCGATTCGCGTGCTCTGCTGCGAATTGGCCCGGATTTCCGCCCATCTCCTCGGCGTTGGTGTGTTTGGAATGGACGTCGGCGCGATGACCATCTTCCTCTACACCTTCACGGAACGGGAAAAGATCTACAACCTCAGCGAGCAGCTCACCGGCGCCCGCTTCACCACCAGTTACACCCGCGTCGGCGGTCAGGTTCGCGATTTGCCGGAAGGATTTGTGGAGAGTGTTCGGAAGTTCCTCGACGAATTGCCTCAGGTCATCGACGAAGTCGACAAGCTCCTGACCCGCAACAAGATCTTCGTCGATCGAACCAAGGACATCGGCTTCATCAGCAAGGAAGACGCAATCGACTACGGAATGACCGGGCCGAACTTGCGCGCTTCCGGCGTGGATCACGATCTGAGAAAGGCGCATCCTTACCTCGGCTACGAAAACTACGATTTTGACGTTCCCGTCGGGTCCGTTGGAGACAGCTACGACCGCTATCTGGTCCGCATGGAAGAAATGCGCCAGAGCATTCGGATCCTCCATCAGGTTCTGGACACCCTTCCCGACGGTCCCATCAACATCGTCGATCCCAAAGGCACCCTGCCCAAAAAGGAAATGGTGTTGATGAGCATGGAAGAGTTGATTCACCACTTCATCGTCGCCACCCAAGGCATCGACGCCCCAGCGGGCGAAGTCTACTTTGGAGCAGAGAACCCGAAAGGTGAGCTTGGATTTTACATCAACAGCAAAGGAGGCGGCGTGCCTCATCGACTGAAGATCCGCAGCCCCAGCTTCATCAACCTCAGCATCCTGCCCAAGCTTCTTCCGGGTCACATGATGAGCGACGTCGCAGCCATCCTTGGCAGCCTCGACTTCGTCATGGGCGAGTGCGACCGATAGAAGGTCAACAGGTGCGACTGATGGTGTGGCGCTGAAGGCTACGCCGGGTTTTCGGCAGCTTTACCTACGGGTCAACGCTCGCGCCCGGCACCTCAGCTCCCCGCAAAGAGTCTCGGATCAGTTCCAACCCCGGAAGCGCTCGGTCGAGATCTTCTGTGGCGACTTGGAAAATGAGAAACACCTTCCGCTCGCCAATTTGCCGGGCTCCAAAGAGCCGTCGGTGGAGAATGGATTCTCCCAGAAGACTCATGGAAAACTCCTCCTGAATCCAGCGAAAGCCACTTCCCTCCGGCAACAAGGTAAACGTCGATTCTTCCACCTTGCCAATTGGTGTTTCGGCAGCGGACCTCTCTGAAAAAGCGCTGGCAAAGTCCTCCAACAAGATCGCATCCACCGCCGGAAAAGACTGAAGAACAACGAGAGCATCACCAGGCGTTTCCACGATGATGTATTGCACCTCGGGCTTCACCGCCTCGTCGGTAATCCGCCAGTTTTTCGGATACTCGAACGCAATCGTTCCCGAGCGATGCGTGTTTGGAGTGGTCAGGTCAGCTTGCGGCTCACCGCACCCCAAAAGCAGGGACACAAGCAGCAGGGTAAAAAACGTGGCGCAAAGTCTCATGATATTCTGGTGAAACACCGGGATGATGGAGACCATCCCCCGAAGAGTCAATTGCTCAACCACTTTCAAGGAAGCCCTATTGGTTTGGCGCTCACGAAAGAATAGCGCCCTTTTGCGATCCTCTTCATCTTCCCAGTGTCGTTCAATCACAGAACCACAAAAACGCCCGCGGTTTCCCACGGGCGTTTTGTGATTTGAAAAATCGGGAACTGGGTTTTCTCGAACCTAGACGTTGAGCTCCCAGCCTTTGCGATAGTCGCGCTTGACGAGCTTCTTGGTCTCCGGCTTGCCTTTGAATTCCATCTTGGCAGCATCCCATTCCAACTTGGTGTTGGGATTGCGTTGAGCCACACAACCAAGGAGGACAGCTTCGGTGAAGGGACCCGAGTAGTCGAAGTTGCCCTGAGTCTGGTCGATTTTGCCAACCACGGCATCGTAGAATTCGTCGTGGGGATTCTGGTTGCGGGCGCGGGGAACGGTCTGTTCCGGCCAGTCCTTGAATCCGTCGAGCGCACTGCTGGGGCGAACGATCCAGTTGTTCTTGCTACGGTTGAAGAAGAGCTCGCCCTTCTCCCCGATGATGACGCTGCCAAATCCTTTGGACTCGGTGTGATCAAGCCCGGCGAGGACGTCTTTGGGGCGATTGAATTCGCCTTTGATCAAGGACCACTTGTCGCGGTCGAACTTGGCTCCAATCTGACCGTCGTACCACATGTATTTGATCCCGCCATCCACCGAATACTTATTCTTCGGGAATTGATAGGTGATGGTGGAGTTGATGGGGGCGGAGATTTCGCTGCCGCCTTCTTCCTTCGCCATCACGCTGGTCGGCGCGGTAAGATCACAAGCCCAGTAGGACATGTCCATGATGTGGCAGGCCATATCGCCGAGAGCGCCGGTTCCGTAGTGCCACCAGCCGCGCCATTTGAAGGGAGCGATGTTGTGGTTGTAGTCGACAAACGGGGCCGGCCCAATCCACTGCTCCCAATCCAACCATGCGGGAACTTTCTCGGCAGCTGGAGGAGTCTGGAAACCCTGGGGCCAAATGGGACGATTGGTCCAGGAGTGAACTTCCTTGACCTTGCCGATGATTCCGGCGCGAACCAACTCCACAACGCGGCGCATGTGATCGTTGGCGTGGGCCTGGTTGCCCATCTGGGTCTTAACGCCGGTCTCCTTGGCGACCTTGGCCAGCATGCGGGCTTCCCAAATCCCGTGAGTGAGCGGCTTCTGGCAATAGACGTGCTTGCCGGCTTTCATCGCTGCAACCGCAGCGTGTGCGTGATGATGATCGGGAGTCGAAACGGTGACAGCGTCGACCTTGTCGCCCAAATCAGCCAGCATATCACCGTAGCTGGTGTAAAACTTCGCATCGGGATACTTTTCGCGCTTGTTCGCATACCCCTTCAACTTCCCTTCCAGCTCAGGAGTGCGCTTCGTGTCAACCACGTCAACCAAGCCGACAACCTTGAATCCGGATGTCGCCGAATTGTCGATATCGCTCGAGCCTTTCCCTTGAATGCCGATTCCCGCCAATGCCGGAGCAGAGTTGGCTCCCCAAACGTGGCCGGGAACAAATTGAAAGCCGAAAGCCGTCGATGCGGCCGCTCCAGCCACCTTGCCGAACTTGCGGCGAGTCAGCTGATCCTTAGGAGTTTTTTGGTCTGTCATAACTGCAATTCTTTAGTGTCGGCAGGGTAAAAAGTCCAGAGCGTATTGCACAGGAAGGTTGGCCAATTTGGCTCCCGAAAGTTGGAACCGTTGGCAGAAAAATCCGTGCATTGAGCGGACAGAAAACCCTCTCGAGGATGCGACAGATCACGGAAGTCATCGCCGTCAACGGCACACGGGAGACCGGAAATCCCGCGAACTCCTGATTTCGATTCCTCCCAACCTCGAATAACGCTTGAACGCAGACGCGACCGCGTCCAACCATCCTTATGAAACACCCCTGCTTTTTCGCTTTTGCGCTCCTGAGCCTCGCGACTTTCGCCAACGCTGCCGACTCCTCCAAACCTGGAACCTGGGTCGATCCCGAGACGGCATTGGCTGAGCATCCCGCGTTTGCGATTCAGGGAGAATACCTTGGTGAGAAGGATGGCGCGAAGCTGGGGGTTCAGGCTTCCGCGATGGACGGAGACAAGTTCCTGGTTTCATCGTACCAAGGTGGCTTGCCGGGCGCGGATTGGGATCGTTCGCCAGTAACCTCCCAGGTTTTGGAAGGGAAAGCATTTTCGGCCTACATCGAAGGATTGACGAAGATTGAGCGTGAAAGCCCGACAATGGGAAAAGCTGCGCCCGAAGGTGCCGCGGTTTACTTCAATGGCGAGGCCAATGATACCATCAAAGGTGAGGTGAAGGACGGTTACATTTGGGCGGGAAGCCAAACGACGGTTCCAGTTGGTGATTTCACCATGCACGTTGAATTTCGCCTCCCTTACAAGCCCGCGACCAAGCCCAGTAGTCAGGACCGCGGCAATAGCGGAGTCTACATCTACAACAACTACGAATGTCAGGTGCTCGATTCCTTTGCCCTGAATCTTGTGGAAGACGCCAACCCGTTTTCAACCCAGTCGCGCAACAAGCAGTGGTGCGGAAGCTTCTACAAATTCAAGATTCCCGACACTCCGATGGCGTTTCCTCCGCTTCGTTGGCAAACCTACGACATCGACTTCACGGCTCCCCGGTTTTCAGATGGCAAGAAGGTCGCGAATGCGCGGATCACGGTCCGCCAGAATGGTGTCGTCATCCACGACGATGTGGAATTGCCCAAAGGAACCGGTGCCGGCGGCGGTCGCCCGGAAAAAGAGAAGGGATTGATCTATTTTCAGGGTCACGGAAACCCGGTCGCCTTCCGCAATATCTGGATCGTCGAAAAGTAGACTGCTTCGTCAGCAATAGGCCCGGCCGGTCAGGAAGACTCCATTTCTTTGACCCGGGCCTCCAGTTCCTTCACTCGCTTCAGCAGGGAAGGAATCTTCTTTTGATACATCTGGAGTTTGAGAACGTCCTTCATAGCCTTGGCAGGATATCCAAAGTAGGTGCCTCCCGCCTCATGGATATCAGCAATCACGCCGGATCGAGCTCCCAGGGTCGTCTTGGCAGCGATACTAAGATGACCCGCGATTCCTGATTGCGCGGCCACAACGCAGTAGTCCCCCAGCTGCGAACTCCCACTCATCCCGGTTTGGGCGACGATGAGGCAATGCTTCCCAATTTTGGCGTTGTGACCAATCTGAACCTGATTGTCGACCTTCGTCCCCTCCCCGATCACGGTTGATCCAAATCGAGCTCGATCAATCGTCGTGTTCGCACCGATTTCGACGTCGTCATGAATTTCGACATTTCCGGCCTGACGAATCTTCATGTGCCGACCATCCACGAACTCATATCCATAACCATCGGCGCCAATCACGGCACCGCTGTGCAAAATCACCCGATCACCGATCACGCTTCCCTCTCGCAAAGCCACCTGGGCGTAGAGTCGACACTCCGTCCCAATCGTGCTGTTCATTCCAATCGTCGAATTCGCGCCGATGATGGTTCCGTCACCGATCCTGCAACCAGATTCAATGACAACGCCAGGCCCGACCTGCACCGCTGAAGCATCAAGCTCCACGTCTGGTGCAAGATGAGCAGAGGGATGAATCCCTGGTTCCAGAACGTGATCCTCAACCCCGAATTTTCGGATCACGACATCGAAAGCCAAAACCGGGTTCTCAACCGCAATGATCGCAGCCCCCTCCGGCTCAATATCGCAGTCCAAGGGCACCAACACAGCTCCCGCAGAGGTTTGCCGCAACGCATCTCCGTATTTCGCGTTCCCGAAGAAACTCAGGTCTTCCGGCTGCGCCTCCTCCAGAGCTCCAATGTTGGTCAAATTCCGATCTTCTGGCCCACGGAGGATCTTTCCCTCCACCAACTTTGCGATCTCATTTACGCTAACTCTCATTCGGAAATCTGGGTCGACAAAAAAACGGCGGTGAGGTTTCCCCACCGCCGTCAAAAAAACTCGCTCTATTGCGAATTCAACAGGGTCGGTTTACTCCGTATCTGCTGGTGGCTTCCAACCAGCTGGGGCTCCCTTGTTGAGCTCTGCGACAACTTCATCTGTGAAGTCAGGAAGAGCATCGCTCGCCTTGCTGAATGCAACGGTAGGAACGCCGTTGATTCCAAATGTCCGGTTGAAGACGACGTCCAAACCTTTGGACTCGGCCACCTTGCCGATCACTTCATAGATTTCTTTGGTGAGGCTGCGCTGGATCTCATTGGCCTTGTCAGCCAATTCCTTGTTCAGGCGCGTCTCCAGCTCCAAGATCTCGCGTTGAGCACTGGTGATTTGGCCCTGGCGCTCCATGGCTTCATCCATGATCGACTTCTTCTTGGCTTCACTGAGGGTTGCGTCTCCCAACTCTTTTTGAGCGGTTTGTTGCTGCTGAATCAGCTCTTTCAGTTTTGCCTTCCGTTCTTCGACTTTGTTGCGTTCTTCAGTGCGTTGCGCTTCAAACTGCTCGCGCTCTGAATCCGTGCGATAGAACTGACGTTGCATGCGTGCAAAGTCGATAAGTCCCATCTTTACGTCTTGAGCTTGGGCTTGTTGGAATTGCCCAGCTCCGAATAGGGTGGCTGCTGTGAGTGTAACGGTTAGAAACCGGCTCTTCATAAGATGTGTTGTCGTTAGGGTTGTAAACTAAAGCGCCGCCACCGTAGGAACCGATCCGAAAAGATCAAGCCGCAATGTGACGACGCTTGTGATTTTTTACAGCGTGCTCTCTGAAATTTAGAAGCTGTAGCCAATGTTGAAGTTGAATCGGCCGCTGCTGTCGTTGAATTCGTCGGAGTCGACCGGAATACCGTAGTCCAAGCGAAGAGGACCAACCGGGAGGAAAAGCCGGATACCAACACCAAAGTTTGAATTGACGTTTCCGTCCAAACTGAAGTCGTCCGGGCTAACCACACCGATGTCGTAGAAGAGTGCACCCCGAAGTTGACGAATGATAGGGACGGTTAATTCAGCTGTTGCCCAACCGGATGCCTGGCCACCGATTGGTTCTCCACTCGCGTCCTTCGGTCCAACGTCGCGGAAGTCGAAACCACGGAGGTTGTTGGCACCACCCAGGAATCTACGATCAAAGATCGGCACATCATCCCCGGACACAGAGTTAAAGTGACCCTGGAAGCTGAAGATCGTATCGAACGGAAGGTTCATGTATTGGATACCACCGATTTCGAAATGGGTATCCTCAACATCGCCGCCCAGCCCGGAATAAGCCGCACCAACGTTGAAACGGTGTCCCTTGCGAGGAAGGAACAGATCGTCACGAGTGTCGTGAATGTAATCCAGCCCAATCTTGCTTTGCAGATAGTCGCCTTCTTCTGCCATCAGGATTTCTGAAGCATCACCATCCACATCAATCTCAACGCTCTGAAGTTTGTATTCACTGCGGATGTGGCTGTGCTCGCCAACCTTCTTCCGAAGGTTGATTGCCGTTCCGTAGTTGGTCTGATCGTAATCATCGCTCAAGAACAGAAGGTCGCGGTAGAAGAGTTCACCACCGAGAGCCAGCGGACGGTTGAGGAACCATGGCTCCGTCAAGCTGATCACGAAGTCTTTCCGCTCGGTTCCGACCCGTGCTGCTGCGCGGAATCGTTGACCTGCACCGGTCAGTCCGGGCCAGTTTCCAATGTCGAAATTGGTTTGCGTTACTTCAACGAATCCCACGAAGTTGTCGATCGAACTGAAACCGGCACCAAAGTTGAAGGTTCCGGTCGGACGCTCCGTTACGGTTACGTTGAGATCCTTGTATTCAGGACGGTCCGTCTCGGTTGGAAGGACATCAACGGAGGCGAAGTAACCGGTGTTCTCAAGACGGCGCTTACTCGCAGAAATCCGCGGGGTGTTGTAAATCTGGCCAGGCTCGATTGCCATCTCGTTACGAAGAACTTTGTCCTTCGTCTTGTCATTGCCCTGAATGTTGATCTTGCCGATGTAGTACTTCTCACCCTCGAAAATATCGTAGGTCACATCAACGTTTGTTCCTCCCGCGCTATCCAACTGAGGAGTAACCCGAGCTTCGGCATAACCCCGTGAACCGTAATAATCCCGCAGGGAATTGATGTCTTCCTCAACCGTTTTGGCGGAGAATTGCTGACCTGGCGTTGATTTAAGGAACGGAGACAAGTCGCCAACGTTGAAGGCACGAGCGCCGGAAATCTGAACGCTGCTGACATTGTAGACATCGCCCTCATCGATGGTCACCACCAGATCGACTCGCTTGTCATCCACGCGGACCCGGCGCGTATCAACGATTGCGGCGTTCAAGTATCCCGAATCGCGGTAGTGTTTTTCAACAGCCTCGATGTCATCATCAAGCTGGTCACTGTTGATCTTGCCGGAGTTCGTCACTCCGGACAGAAGCGAAGTCTCTTTCGACTTCATCAGCTTGCGAAGCTCTTTCGAGGTGAATGCCGTATTTCCGACAAACTCAATGTCTCTCAAAAGACTCTTGCCGCCCTCATCAATTTTGTAGAGGACATCCGAGAACCCTTCCTGACCGCCGGAAACGATGTCGTAGCTGACGGTTGCTTCAGAAAAGCCAGCTTCCTGATACGCTTTTTGAATTTCGCGTTCGCCCGCTTGGATTGCGCCCTCGTTCACATTCTGCCCGACTTCCAAGTCTGCTTTGGATCGCAGTTTCTCATCGGAGAAGACCGTATTGCCCTGAAAGCCGACTTTACCGAGAACCGAACGCGTTTGGACGACCACGATGACCCGAACGCCATTGGCTCCAACGGGTTCGGTCAGAACGCGAATGTTCTCGAAACTGCCACTGGCAAACAAATTCTTAATGTCGTCCTCAACCGTCGCTTGGGAGAAGGTATCCCCAACCTTAAGCGACATGTTGGAAAGGACGCGATCTGCACTGACACTCGCGTCCCCAATGTATTGGACGTCGATGTCCTTGACCGTTTTGGGGGTGTCTGCACTCTGGGCGTTGGTCGTTTGAGTCAGGAAGGAGAACGAAACGACGGTCGCGCAGAAGCCCGCGAACGCTGTCTTAAACAGGCGGTTCATATATTGATAGGTGGTAATGTGTTGAGGGAGTCCCAAGAAGGCACGGGTCGCGCACTTTTCGGAAATTAGTAGCGTTGGGTCAAGGCTATTTTCGATTTAGACGAGAAAAGTTCCGATTCACAATTAATCAAGATTCTTAAATCTCTCCCAAATCTCCGGCTAGATGAAAGATAGGCAGAGGAACTTGTAAACTGAAAAATCGCGTCAATTCTGCGTCCTTATCGCGACAATTGCTTTGCATTTTTAGAATCCTAAGAAATGCTAACAAAGCAATCAAAAACTGTCCCCTTCCACCTGCCAACCGGTGAGTGATCAATTCTACACCGAAACATCGCAAGCGCCAAAAACGCAATTCGATCTGTCGCTTCGTCCGACCGCCTTCCGGGACTTCCGTGGTCAGGAGAAGGTCACAGAACGGTTGATGCTGATGGTTGAAGCCGCGAAACAGCGCGGAGACGTGATGTCCCACGTGCTTTTGAGTGGGCCACCGGGACTTGGCAAGACGACACTGGCCCATATTCTGGCGAACGCAGCGGAGACGAACATCCACAACACCAGCGGACCTCAAATCGAGAAAGCCGGTGATCTTGCCGGGATTTTGACCAAATTAGAAGAGGGCGACGTACTTTTCATCGATGAAATCCACCGGCTTCACCCAAGCATCGAGGAATATCTCTATCCGGCGATGGAGGACTTCAAGCTCGATATCATTATCGATCAGGGCCCCAATGCGCGGACGATTCAGCTGAATTTGCCGAAATTTACCCTGGTGGGAGCGACGACGCGATCCGGCATGTTGACGGCACCATTACGCAGTCGATTTGGAACGATTAATCGTCTTGATTACTACGACGTTTCCCAGTTGCAGCACATCGTGGAGCGCTCTGCACGCCTCCTCGACATTGACGTCGTCAATGACGGCGCCCGCGAAATCGCCGCCCGAAGTCGCGGCACGCCACGAATCGCCAACAATCTGCTTCGCTGGGTTCGTGACTATGCCCAGGTTCGTGCGGACAACATCATCACCCAGCCAGTCGCCGACCAGGCGCTGGCGATGCTTGAAATTGACGCGGAAGGACTGGACGAAATGGACATTCGGTTGTTGGAAGCAATCCTGTTCAAGTTCGATGGCGGACCGGTTGGCCTTGGCTCTCTCGCGGTCGCAGTCGGCGAAGATGAATCGACCATCGAGGAGGTTTACGAGCCCTACCTCATCATGCAGGGGTATCTGAAACGAACCCCTCGCGGTCGCGTTGCCATGGCGAAAGCCTACACCAAACTCGGCGCGACGCCTCCCGCACCGATCCAAACTGAATTGCTCTGAGCTGCGACCATGAACCAAAGCGAACAGCTTCTGAGGGAATTTTTCACCGCACTGGGAAGTCCGGAATACGGCTACCTGATGCTGGAGCCGATGTTTATTTATGGGATCGGGCTGGGACTGATCATCTTTCTGTTCGCGCTGATCGTCAAAGAACCAAAGAGTCAGATGCTAGGTCTCATTCTCATCGCCGGGTGCGCGATGATGATTGGCCCGTATCTCAACCGCCGCGGAGCTGCCGAGGCTCGAATTGTCCAGGTTTACCAAATTGACCAACCTGACCGGGCCGAAGGGTTCATTGCGAAGACCAAAAATCGACGAAATGCGAAGTGGCTCTACTATCTCACGGCTGCTGTCGCGATTGGAGCGCTCCTCGTCGGAGGCAAGAACAAAGTCGGAACCGGCCTGACCATCGCCACCATCCTTCTCGCGGTTGGAACCATTTTCTTCAGCAGCGTCTTTCACTACAACGAGGCAAAACTCTACCATCCGAATTTGCGAGCCCCACCGGCATCGATGCAGTATTCCAGCGATACACTTCGGTAGGAAATCCGCCTCCCCCCCCATCATGCTCGATCGTCTTTTTGCTATTGACCAGGTTCGCGAGACGATCTGGCGCCTTTGGTATCCCTATCTCACGAAGCGGCTTCAGGAGAAGGATGTTCTGTTCCTGAACTACGCATTCGAAGAACTCGACGATGCGACAGCCAAGCTGCAACTCGAGCCCGAGGATGAAGCGAACCGGTTTTGCATCCAGCTTTACCATCATGTGGCTTCCCAGGTCGATCTGGCCGGCCAACGCATTCTCGAGGTCAGTTGCGGCCACGGCGGAGGCGCCTCCTGGGTGACACGGACGTTTCAGCCCGAACGGACCACCGCGCTGGATCTCAACCCGAAGGGCGTGGCCTTTTGCCAGGAACGCCATTCGCTCGAAAATCTCAATTTCCTGCAGGGAAATGCGCAAGCTCTCCCGTTTTCCGATGAAAGCTTTTCAGCCATCATCAATGTCGAGGCTTCCCACTGTTATCCTGATTTCCCGGGCTTTTTGGCCGAAGTTCACCGCGTTCTTCAACCTGGAGGTCATTTTCTCTATGCCGACTTCCGCTTTCGCGAGGGCTTTTCTGATTGGGAACGGGATATCTCCAATTGCGCCCTTTCGATCGTCAAATCCCGCGATATCAGCCAAGAGGTGCTTCGCGGGATGAACCAAAATGCCAGCAAAAGCCTTCAATTGGTCGAAACGTGCCTTCCGTCGTTCCTGCACTCATTGGGGAGGGATTTCGCCGGAGTCCCGAATTCGAAAGTTTACGACGCCCTCCAATCTGGAGAATTGAGTTATCGCTCCTGGTGCTTTCGGAAAGATCCGGCGTAGTGCTCAATCCACCGTCTTGAGCCGGTAGCCCACTCCTCGCAAGGTCTCGATCAACGCGGGCTCAAATCCGTCGTCCACCTTGCGGCGCAGTCTCGCGATATAGGAATCGACGATGTTCGTCCCTGGATCGAATTGATATTCCCAGACTTGCTCCAGAATCTGGGTTCGGGTCATGACCCGTCCCGCCGACCGCATCAAATAGACCAGCAGAGCAAATTCCTTGTGGGCCAATTCAATCGGCGTCCCATCGCGCGTCACCTCATGAGTCATCAGGTTCACGCTCAGATTCGCCACGGTCAGCACGCTCAATCCTTGACCGGCCGATCGCCGCCAAACCGAACGAAGCCTGGCGACCAGTTCATCCATGTAAAACGGCTTCGTGATATAGTCATCCGCGCCCAGATCCAGCCCTTCGACCCGTTCACCCCGGCCATCACGTGCCGTCACCAAAATCACCGGCACGTTGTTCTGCGCCTCCCGCAGTTGCCGAAGAATGCTGAGCCCATCCCTTCCCGGAAGCATTACGTCGAGAACGATCGCATCGTAGGTTCGATCTGTTGCGAAATCGAGACCGTCAATGCCATTGTCCGCGACATCCACGATGAAGCCCTGCTCCTTGAGACCGTTCTCAATGAACGATGCAATTTGGGATTCATCTTCCACGACCAAAACTTTCACACCAATGACTTTGGCCGATCGGGTAGCTTACGTCGAGAAGGAATGGGAACTCAGCTGAACCATAAACAGGAGATTGAGGTTAAAAGGGGGCGTTGAAATTCTTTTGCAGGATGGTGGTCCGGTTTGGGCCTTCCACGCGGTATTTTCCGTCTTTCGAGAGAAAAATCCTAGTGTCCAAAGATGTACCGATCACTTCCTGGCCGTTGTCCTGGATCTTGGGAAAATTGGAGAGCACCACCATGTCGCGCGCCGTGTCGTAAATCGCATTCCGGGCCGTTGCGATAACCGGATCTCCTTCCTGGTTCTCGGTTTCGATGACGACGAAGCCACTCGCATTCGCGGTTTTGATGCTTCCGGCCGCCCCGACTCCTTCATTGCGATCCGGATTGAGCTCAACCTCCAGAGTGTCGCACTTCATCGTCATGCTGGCATTGCTAAACACCACGTCGGTTTCAAACAACACCAGGTTTTCGCCCGAATCGAAGTTGCTGTGTTCGGCAACGATCTTGGTCGTTGATTGACTACCTTCAGACGGGCCAAGCGTTTCCGCCAATGCGGCGATCAGGAGTGCTTGAAGAACAGCAAAGGCTGCGAGCGGTGCAAGTTTCGCAAGGGGAGGAGCGATTTTCATGGATCGCAGGTTGAAGGTCGAAAATGACGCCAACCCCACACTTTCCATTACGAATCCGTCACGTTTGCGAATTTTCCGGAAAATGAGCCAAGGCTTTGACGGATTCACCACGAATTTTCGGCCAAACGTAGGCTGCAGCCAGCGTTTCGTGCAGATAGCGCCGCGCCAATCGCACCGCTTCAGCCAATTCAAAGCCTTGGGCGAGACGCGCCGTGATGGCCGCGGAATACGTGCACCCCGTCCCATGAATATCGCCATCCGGGATTCGCGCCCCGGTAATCGACTCGATTCGGTTGCCTTCCGCCAGGAAATCCACGCACTCGCTCCCGTCAAAATGACCGCCTTTCAGCAAAACCGGGCATCCCAATTCGCGGGACAAGGCTGAGGCGGCCTCTTTCGCTGCGTCACAGGATGCGATCGGTTTTCCCAGAAGTTCTTCAGCCTCTTTCCGGTTCGGAGTCACCAAACTCGCCCGCTTTTCAATAAACTCGCGCAGGGCATCGGCAAATCCAGGTCCGACCATCGAGTATCCAGTCGAAGCAACCGCGACAGGATCGACCACCAGTGGAAAGGTCGTCGGTTCGAGAACCTTTTGCACAGCCCTGACCACGTCCGCCGACGCCAACAGTCCTGTCTTCGCCGCGGCGATCGGAAACGTATCGCTCAGAAGCCGAACCTGCTCCGCGACGACTTCCGGCAGTTGAGCTTCGACGCGGCTGACGATTCCCGGAGCCTCGACCACCAAGGCGGAAACTGCGGTGACGCCGTAAACTCCGCACGCGGAAAACGCCTTCAAATCCGCCTGCAACCCGGCTCCGGCCGAGCAATCCGACCCTGCAATGGTCAACGCAACTGGCGGTTGAGCAGTTTCCACGACGCTCAATTAATACCGCGCGATACTCGGATCAATCTCAATCGACCAGGCGTCAATTCCACCCCGCATGCTAAAAACGGATTTGAAGCCTTTCGAGCGGAGAAACTGTGTTGCCTGGAGGGACCGCATCCCGTGGTGACAATAGACAACGACAGGAAGTTCCCGGTCGGTCAAACTGACCGTTGCCAACTCGGCGAATTGGCTCAGCGGAATCAGTCGCGATCCCTCGATTCGGCAAAAGTCGTACTCGTCCTGTTCCCGGCAATCGACGAGCACAAACTCAACATCAGACTGCTTCAATTGGGCTACGCCCTCCAGATCAATCTCCAAGGTGGTCGAGGGATCTGGAAATCCGGGTTCGCTCACGGCTGAACAACGACCGGAGTCTTGAGGTTCACATTGTTGAAATAGATTTCCGCCATGCGCCGCGGCATCCTGACACAACCATGACTGGCCGCATACCCTGGCAAGTATCCGGCATGAAGGCCGACTCCACCGTGAAATCGCATAAAATAGGGCATCGGCGCTCCTTCAAACTGCGATCCTGAAGGTTTGGGATCTTTCGTAACGTCAACGTCGGCCTGAGCAACCGTTCCGTCCGGATACACATAGTTTCCGTAGAGATTGGAACGGTGATCCTTACTCTTCTGAGTAATTTTGAAGCTTCCCGTTGGCGTCATGTGCCCATCCTTGCCGCTGGAGACTTTCGACACTCCCACGAGGTGGTTCCCTTTGTAAAAATAAGCGCGTTGGTCGGATACATCGATGACGATCTTTGGCTGCCCACGCACTCCATCCCCTTCCCAATGGGAAACCTGATCCGCGATGGGGCTGTCCTCCGTCTTTTGGCTGCCAAGTTGGGAAGGGTTGGCAATCTCATAGGGAAGATAGCGGTCGGCACCGGGCGAGGACATCACGGATCCACAGCTGGAAAGCAGGAATGCAGCTGCGCAAGTGGAGAGAATAAAGAGAAATGCTCTGAGTTCGCGACGGTAAATCATCAACGTAGTTGGGTTTGGACGCACCAAGGCGCAAAAGATTGCGGAAAAGCGCGAGAAGACAACCCGAAAACCGGAAGAAGATGCGGAAGTGTGAGGACACCTCCCCACATGACCATAATCCCTCTCCGATCAATAATCGAGAGGGCTGCGAATCACTTCCTGCTCGTTGCGGATGGCATGGAGGTAGGAAAGCGTGGTTTCCAGCGTGCGGTGCCCCATCAGCTTTTGCACCGCTTTGGGATCGGTGCCGGACTGAAGGAGATGCGTGGCAAAGCTGTGGCGAAACACATGCGGCGTGACTTTCTTGGTCAAGCCTGCTTTTTCGCCCGCCCGCTTCACGCTTCGCTGAAAGGTGAACGCGTTCCAGTGATGGCGACGACGCTGATTGGTTTCGGAATCTCTCGTCCAGTTGCGGGACGGGAACACCCACTGCCAATCCCAGGCCGAGTCAGCCTCAGGATGACGCAAGAGAATCGCCTCCGAAACCATTGCTCCGGGAGCGCCGTGATGACGATCCGACTCATACCGTTGCAGGACCGTCTCAAGATGAGTCTTGAGTTCGGATTGGACCGCATTCGGGAGCGGAGCCGTTCGTTTGGCTTCGCCTCGACTATCCGGAACCACGAGCCTTTTCTCTTCCAAGTCGATGTCGCGAACCCGAAGCTCGAGAAGCTCCGTCAGCTTCAAGCCCGCACCATACATGACGCGGCACATCAATTGCAGATCCGGCTCCATTGCCTCAAACAGCAACTCCAGTTCCTTGCGGCTCAAGACGACCGGCGTCCGCTCACTTTTTCGGGCGGGCTTGACTTTGGCTTCGAAGGGTTTTGAAAAAACGTGGCGGTAAAGAAACTTCAGCGCGTTCAAGGCCTGCGTCCGGCTCATCGGCGCCAGTTTTTCCTCATCGCGAAGATGATCGAGAAACGCCTCCACGCTGCTCGCCAAATCCAGATCGATCTGTGCCTTGCGGCAAAACTGATCGTAACGGCGCAACCAGTTCCAATACGACTTTCGGGTGCGCTCACGAAGATTCTGGGCATTCGCGGCGCGATCGTAGGCCACGCGATTCAAGATGGGAGCGGATCCCGGTCCGGCCACGTTTGGCAATGGCATTGCCCGTTTTTGAAAACCTTGGGCAAATGCCTTGAGGCGTGACTTCTCCTCTTTGGCAGCGGATTGATCGGCGTCGAAATACCAATCGAAAGCATCCCGCCAAGACTGGATCTTTTCTGCACTACTCCGCTTTTCACGCAATTGACGGAGACTCTGGGAAGCTTGTACCCGGGTAGGCCCTTGGTCGGAATTCGCCAGGTGGTCCCAGTCGCTGAGAAACTGGCTGATCACAGTCTTGAACTCGAGTTTCCGCGATTCGTCCAGATTTGAGGCGTTGAGACGAGCTTTCCAAGATTGCACAAGGTTTTCCATAGATGGGTAGGCAGTGATATTTGGGCTGATTGTCCGATTTTTGATGAATTCCGAAATCGAATCAATTCTCCATAATTGCTGGAGTATTCGAAAAATGCAACAGCTTGATGCTCATTTATCGAAGCCTAACGGGACAATACCTCACGGAATCATCACCATTTCCGGCGAATTCAACAACGCCCAAATCGCGTCTTCCATCTGCTCCCGCCAAACCGGTCGCAAATACCGGGTAGGCGGATCTCCCTCACGCGCAAAGGCTTCCATCTCAACCTTAATCTTATTCGCCTCCGAGTTCAGATGATTGGACCAAGAGACATGGCGAAATCGGCGGGGTTTGGGAGCAGGCGCGATCTCGGATTGAGAAAAGTTGCGATTTTCGAATCCGGGAGCCAGCATTTCGACGAATTGAGCTCGCTCAGCATCTGAGGGGTAGCGCGTCAGAATTTGGAGAAAGAGGTCGTCCACGAGCGAATCGACGGTCTCGGCATTTCTCGCAAGCACCGTCAATTCGCTATCGTCGCTCAACCGGGTCAGCCAGGTGCCAAGAACACCATTGGCCAAAACACCTGGTTGGATCAAATTGGGCTCTTCTTCGCGATGAGTGGAAGGCTCGGGACGCGAATTGCGCCAACCAAATGCCTTGAGCACGTTCGCGACAGCTTGCGCCCGCGGAATCGCCAAACTGGGCCGATCCCGCTCGTTGGCGAGTGTGGTGAATTCCCAGGCGCGCTGCGGATAGCCGAAATTCAGGAACCGGGAGGCGTCGAGCGTCCCCTCAATATCCATGGTCAGCTCTTCGGTCCGCATCTCCTGACCTGCCGCATGAAACGCGGTGTCCACAATCTGCTCAGCACTCATGCGGCGGCGATAGGGAGCCTGAAAGAAACGCTCCTCCGAGGGGGAATTGACGGGCTTCTCGATCGCTTCCCGCTGATAGGCTTCGCTCGTCAAAATTCGGAAGGCCAGCTTCTTCAGATCATAGCCGTCATTGATGAACTGATTCTGGAGAAGGGCGAGCAACTCCGGATCACTCGGGGCATTGCCTTCCCAATCATCAACGGGATCAACAATGCCAGCCCCCATGTAGCGCGCCCAAACCCGATTCGCAATGACTCGAGCGAAGCGAAAAGACGTCGTGACATCCGCCGCGAGCTGCTCGCGGGTATCGTCAGGCTTGCGCAGAAATTCGGGAGGATAGCTTGAGGGATAATTCCACTCTTCACTGCTGAAGGGAAACTCGGGCGGAACTCTGGCGCCTTCTTTCAGGGTGACTTCGATCAACGCCTTTCGATCCTTGTTCGCCTCGAAAAATGCGGCAGGAACCGTGCTCGTTTTTGGAATCGCCAGTGTTTTACGATCCAGCATCGCCGCCATTTGGAACAGGTCGCCCTGGGTCCATTCGTGATACGGGGCATCGTGACAACGCGCACACTTCATCTCCACGCCAAGGAATGCGGAACCAACCACATGCGCCTTCGCCGCCATCGGCACGTCATTTTGCGAGGCAATCGAGAATCCAGCGGCGCCACCTCCCCAGGTGCTGCCGCGCATCATCATCAATTCGGTCGCAAAGCGATCCATGGGCTTGTTGTCGAGCACGGCCTCGTAAATCCAGAACCGGAATGGTCCGGTGTTGTTGAGGTTCGGCTTCAACAGGTTGGGA
>TARA_R110002096_G_scaffold122929_8_pt1 | contig 18011 bp, 18 predicted proteins | sample TARA_R110002096 | Tara Oceans TARA_R110002096 (sample SAMEA4397295) | marine metagenome | biome: Polar Biome; feature: [DCM] deep chlorophyll maximum layer (ENVO:01000326); material: water (ENVO:00002006), including particulate matter (ENVO:01000060) such as... | depth 35 m
TTCCACGCAAGGTTGCGCCATTCATGATCTGAAATTGTTGCCGCGGCCCAACAATGGGACTGGCCATTTCGCGCGCGATCAAGTCCAGCGACGTTCTTCCGGCCTGACTCGCTTCGACCATCTCCTCCCCTCTCACCCAATTGTTGCTGGCAGTTCCCAAAATCCCGCTCAACATAAGCGCCATTCCGCTGAGAATCGTGAGAGACACGATCACTTCGATCAGCGTGTATCCAAATTGAGGTGGTTTTTTCAAGGTGATTGTTTGGGGCTAAAACTCGATTACGGGTTCAAATTCCGGATCAACTTCACGCCAACTCATTCCCGTCAACGTGTTCACAAAATAGGTCATCGAATCGCGATTCTGGGTCTCTTCACTGACCTCTCCCTCTTCGTTCACCGGCCAACTCAATTCGATGATGGCAGCGAGGAGTCCCGAGGCGTGTTTATTGAGGGGAAGTGGGTGATCCCCGTGCCGATCAACCACCTGACTGGAATCCGGCCTCGCCAACCGAACGTCGACACGATAGACCTTTCGGCGTTCCTTCAGCTGGCGATCGGATTCCTGAGGGGGCGATTCGGGAATGAATCGGCCCTCTTCGTCATAAAACAACGGAGACCGGCTGATCACTCCTTCCGTCATGGTCGAGCCCTCAATGCGATGATGCACATCGGCGATCAATCCTCCCAGAATCGTGCGTCGGGTTGAATCGCTGGCCGCTTTGACCCCCATCGCCATCACCCCTACAAACCCGAGGATCACGGTGGCAACCAAGGTGATTGCAACGGTAATCTCGATGAGCGAAAAGGCCGATTGGCGGTGATGCTTCATGGCCGGTAGATTCGAACGTTGCCCGTGAGATTCGCGATATTGATCTGAGACCAGTTGGCGACGACGTCGCTGCCGGTTTCAACCTTCGGAGCGGTCCTCACCACATTCCCTGACGGCGCCAAATAACCTTCCACCACTACGACAATGCTTTGGTTGCTTTCACCCGAAGGGATTCGGGCACTTCCCGTCGGCAAAAATTCGATATGACGGTAGGGAACCTCTTTTCCCGCTTTCTCCACGGTTTTTGCCGTCCCTTCCGGTTTCAGCACATAGTCGCCGCGAATGGTGGTGCCGTCGTTCTGCGCATAGGACGAACTTCGCACGTAATCGGGAAATGAGGGTTCGAGGATCACGCCTTCCGGCAAATCCCGCCACCCGGTCAGTGGCTTGTAAATTGGACCGTCGGAGTCTTCGAGACTCCAGATGGAGAAGGACCGCAGTGCCTCACCGGAGTCCGCCACCGCGTCGCTTTCGTCCGTTACAAACCGAATCTGCGTGATTGTTTGATGTCGAACCGCCTCGGCTCGCGCCATAATCAGATAATTGGCGAGTTCCCGCGTTGCGGAATTGAGAGTCTGCGAGCCCAGGACCCGTTCTGTCACCGTTCCCAACGCAATCATCGCCAGCAGGATGACTCCCACCACCATGATGAGCTCCGGAAGGGAGTAGCCAGCTTCCCTTCTGGGGGGAATCCGAAAGTTTCTGTGACGCATGGCAGGCCATCGTAACAGAATGGTAGTTACATGGTATTCAAAAAGAAGATTTTTTCGCCCTATTGAATCTTCAATGCCTGCTCTACCGGGCTGTCGTCATGAACCACAGCCTGAAGGCGTTTTGTGATCAATTCCGGGTTGGGGTGCTGCCACACGTTTCTACCCACAGCAATTCCCGATGCTCCGGCATCCATCGCATTCCTGACCATGCCCAAAAGAGCGGAATCATCTCCCATGGCAGCTCCGCCCAGAACAATCAGCGGCACAAAGCAGCCTTCCACGATTGCTCGAAATTCATCGACCGAAGCTCCCGTGGGGTACGCTGTTTTTACGACGGTTGCCCCAAGCTCCGCGGCCTGCCGAACCGCAAACCCCACTTTTGCAGCCGTGTATTCTTCAGGAAGTCCGAGACCAACGGGAAGCGTTTCGATGATGGTTGGCATACCGGCGGGGAGACATTCTGCAATCGTCTCCGCGCATTCCCTGGCGATCTCCGTTTCGTGACTGTGTCCCGGATAGAGCATCTGCATCACGGCGTGGGCGCCAACTTCTTCCGCCTCCTCGATTCCATAGACCTTGAAGGCTCCTTCCACAGTGTCGGGCTTGTAGACGTCCGTTCGCAGGCAGAGTCCGGTTCCTTCCAGTTCCTGTTTATAACGGACCGCCGCTCCCAAATTCAACACGAACCCATCGACGTTCGGTTTGACCGATAAAATCAGTTCACCCATTTTCTCAAGACCCTGAACCGGAATCGCCGTTCCATGATCCAGAGGGAGAATGACGGTCTTCCCGTCTGATTGAAATAGATTGGTCAACAGGTCCTTTTTCATAACTTCCGCTAACATCACCACCATGGTGAGGCAAGGCCCAACTTATTCACTCTCGAGGATCAAGCCCTCTTGGTAGAGATCCTTGTTGCTGGCTTGATATTCTGCCTTCAGTCGGACCTTGAAATCATAAAGGTCGACCAGCTTCCAGCCCGTAAACTGCCATTGCCCCACGTTTCCGTCGTGCTCAATCCCGACCAGCAGGTGGTGCGCGTCTTCCACAACTTTGCTGGTGGTGGTGCGGGGCGTGTAATAAAAGGTTCTGAGGGAACTGTTTACCGATCCACGATTTAGCAATTTGGGATCCAGATAGACCACTCGCCCCGACGAAAGATGGACGATCCGGAGGTCGGGATATCCTGACGCCTGCGTCTTCCCTTCCCGCGTTTTGGGCGTTTCACAGGAAAAACCGGACAGTTCATCCAGACGCTTTTGAAGGGACGTTTCAAAATGCCGGCTGACCTCGTTGATGCGCGACTCTTTCCGGGCCGGGCTTGATGCCAAATTCAGTTCGCTGATTGCTCCTCGAATCGCTGTGGTAATCGCTTCAAGAATCTCGCGATCCACCTCTTCATCCGGATCCACCTGGAGCACTTGTTTTCCGGTAACCGCCTCAATCACTTCGCGAAAAGGAACATCGACACTGCTGGAATGCTCCAAGACCTTTTCGATCACACTCTCCAAATCACCGTTCCCCTGACCGAAACCAACAGCCAGCAGTCCGGCCCAAATCGACCAGGCTATCCACCAATGCCGAACTGACCGAACGTCACTCATGGTTACCGATTAATGAGCGACCGGGTGCCATGCGGTCTTGAACTCCACCGTATCCAAAATCCGATAGGGATCTTCAGCCGCTCCTTTTGACCATTCTGACGAAGAAATCGGCCACGATACGGTCCTTTTGATATTCGTGGCTCGTCCTTCGGCGAGAATTTCCCGGATCCCGGCGTCCCCGGTTCCATCCACGATCGCATTTACATCCATGTGTTCCGCCAAAACGGGAGCCAACTCATTTCTGAGACCCGTCAACAAATTGACGACTCCACCGGGAAGGTCGCTCGTCGCCAAGACCTCTCCGAAGCTGATCGAACTGAGGGGATGTTTTTCGGAGCACAAGGCGATGACGGTGTTTCCGGAAACGATGGCGGCTGAAACCATGGTCACCAATCCAAGCAATCCAGGTTCATCCGGACAGACCAAGCCCACGACACCAGTTGGCTCAATACTGGTGGTGTTCCAATGCGGCGACGAAGCGGGATTCACCGTGCCGAAAACGGCGCTGACCTTGTCGCTCCAACCGGCATAATAAACAAGCCGATCAACACAGTTGACGACCTCGCGAGCCGCCTGGTCGCGGGTTAGTCCCGCATTCCGCAGTTCTTCCCGGAAGGTTTCTTCCCGGCTTTCGAGCATTTCGGCAATCCGATACAGAATTTGGCCACGGAGATAGGCGGAGGCTCCCTGCCATCCGTCCTGCGCTTTCCGCGCAGCGCGCACGGCTTCCCGAAGGTCTTTTCGCGATGCTTGACAGTAATTGGCCACGTGAATTGGACTGGAGTTTCCGCTTTGCTTGGTGGCGACAAGGTAACGACCGCTTTCTGTTCGAGGGAATTTTCCGCCGATAAACAATTTGTAGGTCTTCAGCACCTTCAGGCGCCCCGATTCATTTGCCATTTGCCCGAACACTAATGCAACTCCTCACGTCGTAAACCCCGAGTTTATGGCAGTATCGAATTCTAACTTTGACATGGCATTAGCTGCCGTAGTAAAGGGAGCTTTCCAGCGTTCCGCCAAAACCCATTAGCCTCAACCAACGTCATTTTTCAGGTGCGACACGTCAAACTCTTCCTCATCGCCGCTGCCGGACTTCTCTTGAGTCCCGAGGCGTGGACCTATCCCCTTTCTGAAGAGCAACTGGCTCGCCTTCAGGACTACATTCCAAACACGTTGGCGAAATTGCAGCGTCAGGCCCCCGTGCATATCGCCCTGCTTGGAGACGAAGTCAGTCGAGCGAGCACTCGGGACGGGATCAACCAGAACGTCCTTCTTTCTCTTCATGGCCATTTCCTGAAGGGACTCGAAAAGGAATTCTATTACACCGGGAGCGTCCGTCTGATCAATCCGATTGACGGGAATCCGGAAAAGTTAAAAGACCATCAGGGTGAGGAGCTGACGTTTGAACATTTCACCTCGGAAGGAGCCACCAGCCTCAACAGTTTGCAATGGCTCACAACCACCGCGTTCTCCTATCAGCCGGATTTGGTTCTGATTAACTTTGGAATCAATGACGCCCTTACCAACCTCACCGTCGATACGTTTGAAAGATCCCTTCATGAAGCGATCGCGATCTGTCGGCAGAACGGGGCGGAAGTGCTCGTGATTGGCCCGACCCTGATGCGTCTGGAGAAGCGACCTTCGCGCTGGGGGCTCACCAGGCTTTATGCAAGCGCCGCAAAAAGAGTCGCGAATGAGAATCATGTCATGTTTTTGGATCCGGGGGACTCTCTCGGTGACACGAGGGCGGCACCAAGTCGCGACGATCCCGCAGAAAACTCGGCCTATGTGACGGAATCGCTTGATATGGAACTTTTCGATTACGGTCCCGACATCGAAGAAATCAAACTCATCAATGCTGCGGCCCACCAAAAAGCCGGGCGAGGGATTTTTGAGCAGTTTCTCAACGGTGCTCCAACCTCAGATTATTTGACCGAGGGCACGGCGATCCAGGCTTCACCCAACGTCATCAAGCTGCGACTGCGAATTACCAACGAGGGAGAAGAAACCAAGCTGGGCGCGCTTACTCCGCTCGATATTGGCCAAGCCTGGCAGCCGATTGAGGAACACTTTCAAATCGAAATACCACCCGGCCAATCGCAGGAGATTGTCGCTTCTTATGAGCGCCAGACCGGGCTGTTGGATGGGCAAAAATCCGAAGTTCTTCCCCAGCGTGGAAATGGAAAGTCCTTCGCGGCTTCATTTTTTCTCAGTGATCTGGACAGGACTCGCCTTGTCACGATCGAAGCGCCTCTCACTCCAATCTCGGTCGTTTGGGATTTGGCTCCACGGCAATCCAAAGGCTCAAGTTTCCCCCTGAAATTTCGGATCAACAACCCGTCCGATAAGGAGATGACGGGTTCTTATGAGCTCAGTTATTCCAAGCAGCGGGCACGGGGAACGTTCCAGCTCGGGCCGGGTGAAGCCAAGGATTTTTCCGCCCAATGCGGCCTTCCCCGAGATTCAACCGTGGCGCGTTCTCTTGAGACGGTGTTGCTGAAAATTGAGAGCGGTCCCCACTCCTTCACTTTTGAGCGTGAACTCGAGGCGACTCGGAATCTTTCCCTGGCCCAGCCGATTGATCTAAGCCGCCTTGATGAGTATGTGGCAGGAAATTCTGGGCCGATCACGAGAGACAAGCCAACGGTCAGTCTCAAAACGGACGCACAGCCGGATCGGATCTCCTTCAGTTTCGACATCAAAGGACCTCGATTGGAGAATTCTGATGGGGCGGCATCCATTCTTCTCGAGTTGGGGCTCGATGCGCGATCAAAGGACCAGATTCACACGTTGGGATTTATCGAGCCGATGCGGTTCCATTTCTTTCCCGCCCGGGAATCAGGAATTCTTGAGACCATTCCAGTGGCTGCCTTTGGAAGCGGATATGGGAAGACCGTCGATCCTCGTTTTGTCGAATCGAGCTTTATCAAGAACCCGGGGAGCGAACATTCCTATACGCTAAAGGTGACCATACCCCGCTCCTTTCTTTACCTTCACGAATGGAAGCTTGGCAGCCCCATGTGTCAGATTGGCCTATCGGCCGATCTCCGCTTTTTGCGTGCCAATACCGAGACCGGGGAATTCGAATACCCCAGAAACGAAACTTGGGTGCTGAATGGCGTTAATTCCCACAAGACGGATCCCCGCTCGTTGGTCACCATGGAGCTGCGGACGCGCCAGCCTGTCGGATGGATGGTGACGCTGAAGTGAATTCAAGCATAGGCAGGTGCCTGCCTGACACCTTCGGCGACTCGCTGCATCGAATTCGCGCGATGGACCCAGACGCTTTGCATCATCCCGGTTAGGAACATGCAAATCACCAGAAATGTACCGCCGTAGCTGATGAATGGCAGCGGGATGCCCGTGATCGGCATAATCAGGACATTCATCCCCACATGTTGGAAGATGTGCGCAAAGAAGAGCCCCACAACGCCAACGCAAATGAGTCGCCCAACCGGGTCCCTGCTGTAGAATCCGATAAACAAGCCCTGAAGGAGCATCAATGCATAACCCGCCAGGAGCAGAATACTCCCCCGGAAGCCGTGTTCTTCCGCCAATACGGCGAACACAAAGTCGTTGTGTGCCGTTCGTTTCGGGATGAAACCCAGATTATTGATCGTTTTCGGGTTCATGTAACCTCGTCCATCAAACCCACCAGAACCAACGGCCTTGATGATGTAGCTCGCGGCATAAGCGCTTCCCTGCGTGTCCACTTCCTTACCGGTAAGCATGTCGACAAAGACTGTAATCCGCTCCTTCTGATGGGGTTTCAGACCAAAGAAAAAGGCCCAGGGAATGAGCATCAAAGCAACCAATGCCACGGTAATGATGTAACGGAACGGAATGCTGCCAACGAGCAACATGGCAGCGGCGATCGGCAACCAGACCATGGCGGACCCAAAGTCTCCCTGAAGTAGAACCAAGCCAAACGGGACGATGCAGACAACGCCCGCGATTCCCAAGCGTAGGAAATGGTTCCGGAAAACCGGGTGAAATTTATGGAGATGCCCCAAAATCAAAGCCGACATGATAATACCCCCGGCGACCGCAATCTGGGAAGGCTGAAAGGTAAACCCGCCAATTGAGAGCCAACTGTGGTGGCCATGGACATCGTCACCGGAAATAAGCGCCAAGGCGGATAAGCCCAAGCCGATGAAATAGAGCGGAACGCCCCCCCAGTAAACCCACCGGTAGTCGATCAAGCTGGCCCCAAAAAAGATGATGGTTCCGACCGCAATCCACATGACCTGCTTGTTCCAGGAAGAATCCAATCCGATATCTCCCTTCGTCCATGTTGCTGAGTGGATGCAGAAGATCCCGAAAATGAGCAGCGCAAACATGTTCAACACCAGAATCCAGTTTAGTCCGATGAATTTGCGAAGGAGAGGAGTCATGGCTTAACAGGTCAAAATTCGACCCATTTCGAAGAAATTCCAATCGTTTTAGCCAACGCCGCTCAAGGAAAGCAGTTGGCGGGTGTATTCGTGCTGAGGGTGGTGAAACAAAACATCAGGAGCCCCGGATTCCAAAAACTGTCCCCGGCTCATGACGTGGATGTAATCGCTCATGTGATCGACCGCTGCATAATCCCTCGCAAGATAGAGGAGAGTCACCCGCCAATGGAGTTGAACGTCTTTCAGTGTGTCCAGAATTCGCGCCTGGCTGATCGTGTCGAGATATCGGGTTGGGTCGTCACAGATCAGCATTCGCGGTTGAGCCGCCAGGGCCCGGGCGATACAGACGCGCTGACGGTCAAAAAGATTGAGTTCGCTCGGGTAACGTTTCAAAATTGATCCGTCCAAGCCGACGGAGTCCATCAAATAGATCATCCGATCGTGTTTCTCCTTTCGCCCGAGTTCGCGTTGGTGGAGGCGGAGAACCTCCAGGAACAATCGCCGAACCGTCCAGCCGGGACGAAAGGCATCATCCGGATCGCTGTAGATCATCTGGATGTCGCCGCGGAGATGCCGAAACCGACGTTCCCTCATCTTCAAGATGAGGCGATCGTTAAAATACACGGCGCCGTCCGTGGGCCGAAATATCTTCAGGATCGTCAGGGCCAGGGTGGTCTTACCGCAACCGGTTTCGCCGGCAATCCCCACCGTCTTTCCCTCTTCCACTTCAAAACTCACGTCTTTGACGACGGGATTTTCCATCGTCTGACGAGAAAATAGACCGCCACTTTGATGGTGATGCACCGTAAGGCCCTCGACGCGAAGCAATGCCATTTTATCCTAAAAATCCCGTTAATGGGCTGGTTGGTGACGCCTTCCCCAGTTGCTCCCCCAATCCGACCTCGAAAGCCTCTCGGCCGGCTTCGACCGCTTTCGCAAAGGCCTTTGCCATTCTTCCTGGATCACTGGCGATCGAAATCGCGGTGTTCACCAAGACGGCGTCGGCGCCCATTTCCATCGCTTCCGCCGCGTGACTGGGGGCGCCAATTCCGGCGTCCACCACCACAGGAACGGTGGCTTGCTCCAAAATGATTTCAATCTGTCGGCGCGTTTCAATTCCCCGGTTCGACCCAATCGGAGAACCCAGCGGCATCACGGTGGCAACCCCCACTTCCTGCAATCGTTTCGCCAAGACAGGATCCGCATTGATGTACGGCAAAACCGTAAACCCTTCGTTCACCAAAATTTCCGCCGCCTTCAGGGTCTCAATTGGATCAGGTAAAAGATAAACTGGGTCCGGATGGATTTCCAACTTCACCCATTTTGGCAGTCCTGCGGTTGCGGCCAGCCTGGTAATGCGAACGGCCTCTTCCGCGTTCATCGCTCCGCTGGTGTTCGGCAGAATCAAAAACTTTTCCGGATCCAAATAGTCCAGAATATTGGCAAATGGATCGGCCTCCTCCTTCAAGTTCGCGCGCCGTAAAGCCACGGTCACGATTTCGCATCCACTGACATTCAGAGCATCACGCATCGCTTCATTCGACGCGAACTTTCCAGTCCCGAGAAAAAGTCGAGACTGAAAACTGCGATCGCCAATTTTGAGAGGTGAGGACATGGGCCGCGACACTAGCACTAAATTCCGACTCTTCTGAATAACTTGTTCAACGGAAGCTGAATCCCGAGATAAAATTCACCAAAATCGGAATAAACGGCATTGATGGGATTGGATCGCATTTGGTAAACGATGTCCTTAATCTGACAGGTGTCTTGAGCGAAAAGACTCACCGCCCGTTCCGCATCATCCAGCCCAACCGAGGTCGTCACCAATTGCTGAACACGGCCTTCGTAGCTCTCCTCAATTGGCTCACAGTCCTGAATCAGCTTTCGTCGTTGATCAAAGGACAATTCATACCAGTTCTGGCCGGGTTCCCGACGATTCATGATGTTGTAAAACGCCAGGATTGGCCAATCCGGCAAACGCGGATACAGCGAATCCTTTACTCCAACTGACTGCTTTGACGTCGTGTATTCACTGATTTCCGTCATCGAGAGGTAGCTGTAGACCGGATTAAGCATATCCGGCCCCAACGATTGGGAAATCCGCTTCTCGAACATGTTCAAGTCGTGCAGGTCCGGCGTCACGAGGATAAACCCGATGTCAGCCTTCGGCGACACGATGCTAAAAGTCAGAAACTGCGTGTTCGGGTGGGTGCGAATCTCCTGAGCCAATTCCGTAAGGTTCGTTTTGGCCTCCAAACGATCCTGATCACTAATCTCAGCCCAATGGGCGTGATCAATCTGGTAAAAGAGATGCAAAAAATGCCATCCTTCGTCAGGAATAAGTTTCTCTTCCGGGGCTGGAAATGGATCGACGTCTGGACTCATGGATGGGAATCGGCTAGGGCAGAACTTTCCGTAACCATGGTTGGATTCCCCCAAAGATCAACCTTTGGCCGAGCTGTCAAGCCAATCAAAAAAAACCATTGCGCTGAAGGGCAAAAGCATTAACGTCCGCCGCTAATCAACTCACCTTTTTAGAATGGCCGATACCGAGAACAAGCAGCCCGAAAACGTCACCGGAGAATACTACGTCGATGATCAATGCATTGATTGCGATCTTTGCCGTGAAACCGCTCCTGATAATTTCAAGCGCAGCGACGATGCTGGTTATTCGTACGTTTACAAGCAGCCGGAGAATGACGAGGAGCGCGCTCTTTGTGAGGAAGCCCTGGAAGGTTGCCCCGTGGAAGCGATTGGCGACGACGGCGAATAGGGACTCCGGTTCACGATTTCCTTGCGGCGCTTTGCTGGGGTGTTAGTGGTTACCCATGGACCCTTCACGCCGACGCGAGTTTCAAGCCAAGTGGCAAGCTTGGCAGGAACAATGTGATTCCCGTTGGCGAGGTCGCCGGGAAGCCTTGGAAGGCCGGCCTGCGAAAGATGCGAGCCAGGACCTGGAAAAGGTCCTTTCCAAATTGGGAATCCAGGAGCGACTCCTTGAAGATCAGATGATCGAAGCCTGGGGTGAGGTCGTTGGGCCTGCTGTCGCTCACAATACTCGCCCCGTGCAGATCAAACGGGGAGAGTTGGTGGTTGCCGTCACCCAACCTGCGCTAAAATATGATTTGGAGAGATTTCATCGCGGGGAGATTCTGCGGCGACTCCAAGAGCAATTCGGTACCGCAACCATTCGGAGTTTGAGATTTCGCGTCGGAAACTGACTTCGCAGAATGTACCGGAATATCATCTTCGACTGGTCCGGAACGCTTTGTAATGATCTGCCACCGGTCATTGACACCATCAATCGGATCCTGACGCACCATCAAGTCCAAGAAATTGATGAAGCGACCTTCCGGGAGGAATTCAAGCTTCCGTTCGGCGATTTCTACCAAAAATGGATTCCCGGAGCTTCCCACAAAGAACTGGAAACACTCTATGTCGACTACTTCCCATTGTCGGAGAAAAAGGCGGAACCCATCCCCCATGCTCGCGAGTTCGTTGCTGCGATGCATGCGAACGGTAACCGCCTCTTTATCCTCAGCGCCGTAACGGCATCCCATTTTCACGAACAAGCGGAGTTGCTGAAGTTCGGCAATTGGTTTGAGGAGCTCTACCTCGAAGTTCGGGACAAACGGCAACGGATCCATCACATCCTCGAGACCAAGGGTCTCGATCCTGCCGAGACCTGCTTCATCGGGGATATGTGCCACGACGTCGACACCGCCAATCATGCGGGAATCACTTCCATCGCAGTTTTGACCGGATACGACTCAGCTCGAAAATTGGCCGAAAGCGAACCTGATGTCATGGTTGCGCATTTGAACCAACTTCATGATTGGTTCCGCCGCTCTGATGTGTTTCAACAAGTGCCCGTCTCCACGGTTGGAGCATTGATTTTCGACTCTAAGAACAGGGTCCTGATGCTTCGGTCCCAAAAGTGGCAGAACAAATGGGGAATCCCCGGTGGCAAGATTCGTCGCGGAGAGACCAGTTGGGATGCTGTTCACCGGGAAGTGCGTGAGGAAACTGGCATCGATCTGGAATCGGTTGAATTTCTGCGCACGGACGACTGGATTGATCCGCCGGAGTTCAAGCATCCGGCGCACTTTCTGTTACTTTCCTACACCGGTCGATCCGAGACGACGGAGGTGAAACTCAACGAAGTGGCGCAAGACTTTGTGTGGCTGGAGCCCGCTGCTGCCCGAGAACTCGACCTCAACACACCGAGTCGTTCGATACTGGAAGATTGGTTGGATCGGCAGACTTCCGGGGCCTAACGACCGCTAGTTTTGGACTCCGGGAATCATTCCCTCGAGACCGGGAATGGATGGCGCATTGCTGCTGGTTGCTTCCCCACCCTCTTCTTCCTCGGGATCCTTCATCAGCTCAGAACGATTCTTGTTGATGCTGTCGGCAACAAATCCTCTCACCTTGTAAACGTGACCAACGAGTGATTTCTCAAGCTTGAGTTTCTCTGTCCATTTCGTTTTCTGCTCCTGGAATTCCTTTTCTGCAGCCTCCTTATCCTCATCGCTTTCCCCTTCGACAGCGGTGCGCTCTTTGGGGAGATCTGCTTCCACGCTTCCCAGCGCCAGCAAATACTCATTCTCATCGTTCTTCTCGCTCAGTTTCACCGAGTACTTGAATCCCTCGAACGTCTCCACCTTGAACTCGACGTGGTTCGGCGCCTTCGCTTCGTCACCGATCAGAACATCCTCAAAACTGGGACTGGAAAACGCATTCTTCATGCTGCTCACTTTGGTGGAATCAATTTCCTCGCCTTCCTTGGCACCCTCCAACGTGAAGTCACCTTTTTCGTCGGTTCGAACCAACTTCCATCCCTCCTCAGCATTCTCGGAAGGGATTCGCTCAATGCTTTTGACCTTCACAACCTTGAAGAAATCGCTATTCAGCCAATCTGCGGGGTTGGGCTCTAGATTGTCGAATTTCTCATCCACGACAAAAACCTCGGGACTGTCCCCCCGTTTCACGTAGCGGCCCGTCGTTGTCTCCATTGGCCCAAATTGACCGGTCTCTGTTTTCTGGTATTCCTTCCCAACCCAAAGCTCTCCCACCGGATCACTTCCTTTCGAGAAACTCAAGATCGTCGCAATCGTTGCATCTTCCTCGCCCTCTTCCTTGGGTTCGTTCTCCTCCGGACTTAGCAGCCCAACGCGTCCATACTTGGAGGCTCCAACCGGAACCGTCTGGACAACGCCGAGGTCATAAATCGACGTGAGAAATTCACCGACTTTTGCGATGTCCGCTGAATATCCACCGCGTTCTTTCACGACCCAGCCAGATTCACCGCGCTCCAGGTTCAGTTCGCCGTCCGACGTCTTCACCGCAAAGGCGCTAACGTGATTGACTGGGAAATCCTTGAACACCCGATTTTTTCCAACCGCGTCCTTGTTCTCGATGATGTTTCCTTGTCGCGACGCGTTAAAAACCAAAACCAGCAACGCGAGAACCGCGAAAACTCCGCCAAGCTTCAAAAGTTGATTCGTATTCACTTCTCTAAATTAGTTGGGTTTAAAATCTGAGTTCGCTTATCGAGCCGCCATCCGGGTCTGACGCTTGCCATAAACGATGAGGCCAAGGACGATCACCACCAGGGGCATCACTGCGATGTTCACGAACTTGACCAGGTTCACAAAACTGTCCTTCCGGCGCTTCAATTGCTTCCGCAGCTCACGCACCGCGAGACTTGCCTGATATTCTTCCTCCCGCATTCTTTCAATCATTCCCTGATCGATCGCAGCCGGGTCGATGAAGAGCTGAGTTCCTCCATCACCGGTTTCCTCAATCTGAAGGGCTTCCTGCAGTTTCCGGCTTACCTCGTCTCGCTGCTTTTCAAGCTTCTCAATGCGATCGACCATCTGCGCTTCCGCTTTCGCCTGCATCTCATTCAACTTGGTGAACGGGCGACGGGTTGAAGCACGACTCCGGAGACTGACCAGATATCCTTCCTTGTCCGAGAGCACCTCCACAACGTTCTGCAGGAGACTCAGGTTTTGATTGAGAGGTTGCGCATATCCGGGGATTGGCAATTGCCGCACGGAGAACTGGTCGTAAAACATGTCAACATCGGCAATAAGAACGACGACGCCTTCCTTTTCAGACTCCTTCAGCGAGCCTTCCTTCCCTTCCTTTTTCGCTTCTTCCTTTTCTGCGTCATCTCCTTCTTCCGGGGACGCGTCTTCAGCGTCCGGTTCCGCGTTCGGATCCCCATCCGGAAAGGCACTCTTGAAGTTACCTTTCAATCTGGTCACCAGCTGATAGGTCTCACCGGTCGGCCGAAAATCGCGCTCCAGTTGATCCAGCGCGGATGGTTCCGCTTCGAAAGAATTGACCATCTGGGTCTGCTCGGAGGAAGTCACCAACGTTTCCAACTCAACACCGTCCTTTTTGGAGATCTTGAAGCCTCCTGGAAACGGCAAGTAGACATCGACCATCTGTGAAGTGACGACATCCTCGTCGTTCATCGCTTCCTGCCCCAGAGACAGAAGGGTTGGAAGGAAGCGGTTCCGCTCGATCTCTGTGCGGAACGCCGCGTCGGCCAATACCTGGCTGCTTTGATACTCGACGCCCCAAGCCTCAAACAACGTTGGCAAATCCGAGGATGGCAGTGGCCCTGCGGATGGAGGAGCGCCCCCAAACGGGTTTTGCTGCTGTTGCGGCGGAGTCAACGCCCTTGCGGAATAGAACAAGGGATCCACTACCGCGATGACGGCACCGCCGGAAAGAAGATACTGGTCGATGGCGTATTCACCGACGTCGGTGATGTCATACGGATGAAGAACGAGCAAGACGTCGGTGTCTTCATCAATCTTTTCGGTATTGGAGGGAATGGTCTCCACCTGGTAATCGCGCTCGAGTTGGCGATAGAAAAACCACGCAGGCGCAGGTCCTCCCTGAAAGTTGCCGCCACTGAATCCGCCGGCGACATTCATCGCCGTCATCACCGTGATCTTGGGCTTCTCATCGCGATAAACCCGGGAAATGGCGTTGGTGATGTCGTACTCCAGCAATTCCTCGCGATTGGGATCAATGTAGGGGATCACCTCTTTTTCATCGAGGCACTCCACGACCACACCCATGTAAATCTGTCCCCTTTGACCACGGAGCGGCTGAAGTCCTGCCATTTCCGCAGCGTCTTCGGCGTTGGTGTCCGGCTCAGGATTCAATTTCTCGAAGATCAGATTTCCTCTTCCAAGCTTCTTGTATTCAAGCAAGCGATCCTCTACGGCGCGGGCAAGATTTCGCTCCTCGGGCGACATCATGTCGCGATCATCCGTCACGAAATAGCGAATCTTAACCGGCGTATCGAGCCCTTTGACAATGGCCTTGGTCCCGGAAGAAAGCGTGTAGATGTTATGCTGGGTGAGGTCGGCGCGAAATGGCAAAAAGCTAACCAGCGCATTCAGAACAAAAACGATTCCCAGGACAATGAGAATCCCGGTAAAGGAAAGAACATCATCGCGCTTCGGATTCCCAAGCGCAGTCTGGATATTTCTAAGAATGTCACTCATGATTTGAGGAAAGAAAAGGGGTTAGGCACGTTGGAGGCGAAGAACGACCGCCGTGGTGAAAAGGCAGAAAGCGATGAGAGAAACGAAGTAGACCACGTCGCTTCCAAGAACGATGCCTTTGTTCATTTCGCGGAAGTGATTCCAGAAGCCGAGGCTGGTGAGGCCTCCGGCGACGAGTTCTCCCAGCGATGGGATGAAGTTGAATACCGCACCACCAAATTCAGCGACCGGCGGCAGACTGACGAACATCATCATCCCACTGATCAGCACCGCAATGAGGAAGGCGACGACCTGACTCCGGGTAAATGCGGAAACAGCGGAGGTGATGGCAAGGCAACTGGTGGCCAACAAAAAGCTGGCCAGATACCCGCTCCACATGGGACCCCAATCGGGATCACCAAGATATTCCATCGTAATGACGGCCGGAAAGGTAAAGAACAACGCCGCCCAAATGACAACGGCTGCCGCCAAGAACTTCCCAACAATTGCGTGCCACGTGGCGATCGGCATTGTGCTCAACAACTCAATCGTCCCCAAGCGATGCTCTTCGGACCACAGGCGCATGCCGATCGCTGGGGCTACGAAGATAAAAATCCAGGGATGGAAACTAAAAAAGGAGTCCGTTAGCGAGGCATCGCCACGTTCAATGAACCCTCCCAGCGTGAAGGACAGGACCATGGTCAGGACCGTGAAAACGAAGACGCAGACGTAGGCGATTGGAGAGTAAAAGAAGCTTTGCAGCTCTCTCACAAAAGTCGTTTTAATCCCCCTGGGCAAGACGTGCCAAATGAGATAATATCCAATCCCGGCAAACGCGGCGACAGGTAGCAAAAAGTAGAAGATAAGAAGAATTCCCTTCATCGTAGAATCAGTTAAAGGTGAAAATGAGCCGTTGAGGTTAGGCGGCGTCTTTGGTCGTCAAACTGCGGAAAACCTCATCCAGTTGCCCTTGCTCAACGCTCAATTCCTCAACCCGGAGCGATTTCTCAACACAGAGATCGAAGAGCGAAGCGGGAAGCTCGCCATTCGACTTTGCTTTCGGATGAACTCGCAAGGCGAGGAAATCATCCTTCGAGTTGAGAACATCAACAGACTCGGTCTGGTTGAGTTTTTGAATTCCTTCACGGAGACCATCCGTTCCCTTGCCGCTAGCCCGTAACAGAATTGCACCCGCATTTTTGGAGCGTGCCTTCAATTCCGACGGCGTGCCATTGGCAATCACTTTGCCCCGATCGATAATGATCGCTCTCGTGCAAGCCGCCTCGACCTCTTCCAGAATGTGGGTCGAGAAGATAATCGCCTTGGTCTCGCCCAATCTCTTGAGCAGTGCCCTAACCTCGTGTTTCTGATTGGGATCCAATCCATCGGTAGGCTCATCGAGAACCAGAATTGGCGGATCATGAATCAGAGACTGCGCAAGACACGTGCGGTGGCGATAGCCTTTTGACAATGTATCGATGCTCTGTTGATAGACGGGCTGGAGAAAGCAAAGCTCCACGACGTGGTCGATTGCATTCTTTTTGGCCGAGCCCTCGATTCCACGAATTTCGGCTGAGTAGGATAGGAAATCCTTCACCGACATATCATTGTAGAGAGGGGCCGACTCGGGAAGGTATCCGATTTTCGATTTCGCTCCGATTTCGTCGTCTGCGATATTCGTCCCGGCAATCGTGATAGAGCCTTCTGAGGATGGAAGAAATCCGGTGACCATCCTCATGGTGGTGGACTTTCCGGCTCCGTTTGGCCCTAAAAATCCCAAAACTTCGCCAGTCCGGACTTCAAACGAAATGTCATCAACGGCGACTTTGGAGCCAAACCGCTTTGTAAGGTTTTTAACTTCAATCATTCTAGCAAAACGCAGTTCTCACAGGGGTGGTGAAAAGAGAAATTGCCAAAACTCAGCTTAATTCAAACAGCAAGATAGGCGTATCTATCCTTCGGGAGATTTCAAGTGGAAAATCCTCTTCTCACAGGGCTTGCAATTTCAACAAGCCCAAGGGAGGACTTCCCATGCGCTTGATATCTTGGAACGTCAACGGTATTCGATCAGCAATGGACAAGGGTTTTCGCGATTTTGTCGAATCAACCGCGCCTGACGTCCTTTGCCTTCAGGAAACCAAAGCTCGGCCTGAACAAGTTGATCTGGGCTGGGCGAATGAGCTCGGCTACTCTCAATCGTGGAATTCTGCGCAGAAGAAGGGCTACAGCGGGACATCGATTTGGTTGAAACAAAGCGCCTTGGATACGAAAAATGGAATCGGCATCGAGGAACACGATCAGGAAGGGCGAACGATCACGGTCGATTTGGGCGATTTTTTCCTCGTAACGGTCTACACGCCCAACTCGCAACGGGGTCTGCTTCGGCTGGAGTATCGCCAAAAGTGGGATCAGGATTTTTTGGCATACCTGCAAAAGCTGGAGAAGTCCAAGCCGGTCATTTTTTGCGGGGATCTTAATTGCGCCCACCAGGAAATTGATCTCGCGAATCCAAAATCCAACAAAAAGAATGCAGGTTTCACGATCGAGGAACGCGACGGACTTAGTCGAATTCTCTCAAGTGGCTATGTCGACTCCTTTCGCGCACTCCACCCGGAGCCTGACAACTACACCTGGTGGACCTACCGCAGCAATGCCCGCGAGCGAAACATTGGATGGCGTCTCGACTACTTTTGCGTATCGGAGGCCGTATGGGATTCGGTAGAGGCCGCCTCCATCTTGAGCGATGTCCACGGATCGGACCATTGTCCTGTCGAACTCACCCTCCGATAACTGTGAACTCAATTTGAGTCGTAATGGATCCTGTTCCAATTTCCGCCATGATGCTTCTCTCCGCAGGTCCAATCGGTGTGCCAGAAGAAGGTTCCTGGACCTTGCTCATTGTCTTCATTTGTCTGGCGATCGGAATTTCCTTCGTTTGCTCTGTCCTTGAGGCCGTCCTC